>Ga0184605_10000504_pt1 | contig 11618 bp, 10 predicted proteins | sample PLM0_30_coex_FD_132995 | JGI IMG/M metagenome (GOLD analysis project Ga0184605, IMG submission 132995) | Groundwater sediment microbial communities from an aquifer in East River, Colorado, USA - PLM0_30_coex | ecosystem: Environmental > Terrestrial > Soil > Riparian zone | place: USA: East... | reverse complement strand
TGGAGCGTGACATTCATTCCTTCGGGAATGTAATTGGCCACCAACGTCGGGATGCCGATGCCAAGGTTGACGTAGTACCCGTCGCGCAATTCCTGCGCAGCGCGCTTCGCCATCAGTTCGCGGATCGGGTTTTCTTTTTTTGAAGTCGCGCTGCCCCGCATGGTACAAAACTCGATGCGTTTTTCGTAACTCGGCCCTTGGATGATGCGGTCGACGAAAATGCCCGGCGTGTGGATCTGGTCGGGATCAAGCTCGCCGATCTCGACGAGTTGTTCGACCTCGGCCACGCAAACCTTGCCGCAACTGGCGATCATCGGGTTGAAGTTCCGTGAGGTTTTTCGAAAAATGAGGTTGCCGGATTTGTCCCCCTTCCACGCCTTCACGAGCGAGAGCTCGGCTGTGATGCCCGGTTCGAGCACATATTCCTTGCCGTCGAAAACTTTTGTCTCCTTGCCCTCGGTCAATTTGGTGCCGAAGCCGGTGCGGGTGTAGAACCCCGGGATACCCGCGCCGCCCGCGCGCAACCGCTCGGCGAGTGTGCCCTGCGGGATCAGCTCAAGTTCGAGTTCACCTGACAAAACCTGGCGCTCGAACTCCTTATTCTCGCCGACGTAAGAAGCCATGACCTTCTTCACTTGCCGCGTCGTTAGCAGAACTCCCATGCCGAAGTTATCGACGCCAGCGTTGTTGCCGACGATGGTGAGGCCTTTCACGCCGCTGGCGTGCAGAGCGGCGATCAGATTTTCCGGGATACCGCACAGCCCGAAACCGCCCGCAGCGATCGTCATATTGTCGTGCAGCAGGCCAGCAAGTGCCGCCGTGGCGTTAGGGTAGACTTTGCTCATGTGGAAAGAAATTAACCACGATTACACGAATAAACATGGATGAATCGCCTCCGAATTGAAGCTCGTTCACGCAAAGAGTTTGCGATGAGCACTCAGTGCGGGCAAGCAGATGATTGGGTAGCGCTCGCCGCGGAGAGCGCTACCCAGGAAGTTGATCGCACGCAATTCATCGGCAGATTGCAGCGTCAATTTTTCCATGACAACGACCCTTGCGCACCAACTTGCCAATTACGCGTGCTCGCTCCGATTCGAGGATTTGTCGCGCGAGGTCGTCCACGAAGTGAAGCGCCGCGTGATCGATTCGTTAGGCTGCGCGCTCGGAGCATGGAACGAAGAGCCGTGCGCGATCGCGCGGAAGGTCGCGTCGGAATTCTCGGCCAAACACGGATCGACAATCATCGGGACGCGGCACAAAGCGCCGCCGGACTGGGCGGCCTTCGCGAACGGTTGTTGCATTCGTTACTTTGATTACAACGACACCTATTTGTCGAAAGAGCCCGCGCATCCGAGCGACAACATTTCGGCGGCGCTGGCAACGGCCGAGAGTCTCGGTGCAAACGGAAAGGAACTGATCACGGCGATTGCGCTCGCTTACGAAGTGCAATGCCGGTTATGCGACGCGGCGAGTCTTCGCGCGCGCGGGTGGGACCATGTAACCTATGGAGCGTTCTCGACTGCGCTTGCCTCCGCGCGCTTGATGAAACTTGATCCGGAAAAAACGCGACACGCCATCAATATCGCGGGAGTTGCATGCGCGGCAATGCGACAAGCACGCGTGGGTGAGTTGTCGCATTGGAAAGGCGTCGCCTTCGCAGACGCAGCTCGGCGCGGCGTGTACTCAGCGCTGCTCGCGCGCGGGGGTATGACCGGCCCGGCGCCGATTTTCGAGGGACAAATGGGTTTCGAGAAAGAACTCGGCGTTTCCTTAGGTAATGTCGGCGAAAAGTTCAAAGGCGCGCCATCGATGATCTTGAATACGAGCATCAAATATTGGCCGGCGGAATATCACAGCCAAAGCGCGATCGAAGCAGCCCTGAGTTTGCGGAAGGAAAATGTCGATCCCGCGCGGGTGAAATCGATTACGATCGCAAGTCATGATGCAGCGGTGGACATTATCGGGAGCGAGCCGGAGAAATGGAAACCGGAAACGCGCGAAACGGCGGACCACAGTTTGCCTTACATCACGGCGATTGCGTTGATCGATGGGGAAGTGGCGGAGGAACAATTTCAGCCGGAGCGTTTCATGGACCCGAAGATTTGGAAATTTTTGGAAAACGTGAAGGTGGAACGCAACGCGGAATTAAGCGCGCTCTATCCGGGCGCGGTTGCGAACATTGTGCATGTCGATCTTGCCGATGGCCGGCGATTAACCAAGCGCGTCGATTATCCGCTCGGGCACGCGAAGAATCCGCTGAAGGATTCGGAAGTGGAAGGGAAGTTCAACGCGCTGATTGTGCCTGCGCTGGGGCCAAACCGCGCGAAGGAGATTGTCGATCTCGTGTGGAAGTTGGATGAAGCAAAGAACATGGATGAATTGATGCGCGCGGTCGTGATGAAATGACTGGTTCGATTACGATCATGAGCAAGAGCAGGAGCATGAATGCCAAAGACGAAATCGAGTAGACTTCGCGAACTTATCGGCAAAGGCGCGGTGATGATGCCGGGCGTGGCGAATGCAGCGATGGCGCGGCAGGTCGAGCAAGTTGGATTCGACGCCGTTTACATCAGCGGGGCGGGCATGGCGAACGCGACCGCCGGTTTGCCGGACATCGGTTTGTTGACGCTCATCGAAGTGGTGCAGCTGGCCGGTTACATTGCGAAGGCAGTGAAAATTCCGGCGATTGTCGATGCTGACACGGGGTTTGGCGGATCGGAGAATGTGGCGCGAACCGTTCGCGAACTCGAGGCCGCCGGACTGGCCGGTTGTCATATCGAGGACCAGGAATTTCCCAAGCGTTGCGGTCATCTCGCGGGAAAATCGATTATCGATGTTGAGGAGATGGTCGGACAAATCGAAGCCGCGGTTTCGGCGCGACGCGATCCAGATTTTATGATTATCGCTCGAACCGATGCGCGCGCAGTCGAGGATTTCGATCGCACGCTTGAGCGCGGCGGGGAATATCTCGCCGCGGGAGCGGATGCGATTTTTCCTGAGGCATTACAGAGCGAGGAAGAGTTTCGCGATTTCGCGAAGGAAATCGATCTGCCGTTGCTCGCCAACATGACGGAGTTCGGCAAGAGCCCGCTACTCTCGTTTCAGGATTTGGTCGGGCTCGGCTATCGCATGGTGATTTTCCCGCAGAGCGCGTTCCGGGTGTCGATGAAAGCGAGCGGCGAATTTTTACGCGCGCTGAAACAGGCGGGTACGCAATCGGATTGGCTCGAGAAAATGCAAACCCGCCAGGAGCTGTACGATTTGCTCGATTACGACCCTGCCGCAGGAAATTGGCCAGGGTAAGGTGGATCGTGCGCTCCGCCGCGCGATGTTAAAATAAATGCGGCTGCGCCGCCATTCCTGACATCGAGCAAGGGACTGCTCGATCCACCTGGCGTTCATTGAATGAATGTTGCGCGTTGAGCGTTGAACGTTTCTGTTTCACGAGTAAGGAAGAGCAGACACGATGAGCACTGAACCCAAACCAGCTTACAGCCCTGGCCTGGCCGGAGTGATTGCAGGCGAAACCGCGATTTGCTGGGTCGATCCCAACGCCGGCCTGATGTATCGCGGCTATGACATTCACGACATGGCGGAGAAAGCCAGCTTCGAAGAAGTGGCCTATTTGTTGTTGAATGGGGAGCTGCCGAATTTCGAACAACTGGCAAAATTCAATCGCGAGATCGCGACGCAACGCGAATTGCCGGCACCTGTCGTGAAAATGCTTCGCCTAATGCCTCGCGATACGCATCCGATGGACATGCTGCGCACCGGCGTGTCGATGCTGGGCCCGTTCGACAATGATCTGAACGATCACTCCCACGCGGCGAACATTCGCAAATCGATCCGCCTGATCGCGCGCGTTTCCACGCTGGTCACGGATGGTTGGAGAATTTCACGCGGCAAAGAACCGTTACTGGAAAAGCCCGACCTGACACAGGCGGGAAATTTTTTCTACAAGCTGACGGGAGGAGTTCCGCAGACCTGGCAAATCCGCATGCTCGATACGATTTTCATTTTGTATGCGGATCACGAATTCAACGCCTCCACCTTCGCGGCACGCGTGACCGCCTCGACCCTGGCCGACATTTACGCAGCGGTGACCTCGGCTTGCGGCACGCTCAAGGGGCCGTTGCACGGCGGTGCCAACGAAGAATCGATGAAGATGCTCGACGAAATCAAAACACCCGATCGCGCGGAAGCGTGGTTGAAAAAGAAACTCGCCGCCAAGGACAAGATCATGGGCTTCGGTCATCGGGTTTATAAGAAGGGCGATTCGCGGGTGCCGATCATGCGCGAGATCGGGCGCGACCTTGGCAAGCGCACCGGCAACGAGCAATGGATTCCGATTTGCGAACGGCTGGAACAAACAATGGAACGCGAAAAACATCTTTGCGCCAATGTCGATCTTTACGCCGCGCCGGTGTTGACCATGCTTGGTTTTCCGCCGGAATTGAATACGCCGATCTTCGCCGCGGCGCGTGTGGCGGGCTGGTGCGCGCACGTGGTCGAGCAGCACGATCACAATCGCTTGATCCGTCCGCGCTCGCTTTATGTCGGGCCGGAAATGCGCCCATATCAGGGCGCCGGTTCGGACGGCGCGTAAGATCGACAGTGGAATGTCGAAGCCATCGCTACAGGCAAAGTACGCGCCAAAATCGGGCGAAGGTGGATCGCGCTCTCCGAGCGCGATGTTTTTTATTTACGCGGCTCCGCCGCCATCTTAGCACCAAGCGCAGAGCGCTCCATCTACCATGAGTGAGAAATCTCTTCAGGAAAAGTATGCGCCGAACAACGCCTGCTGGGGTTGCGGCCCGGCGAATCGAGACGGATTGCGCATCCGCAGTTTTCCGAAAGGCGAGGAAGTGGTCGCGGAATGGCAACCCGAACAAAAGTACGAAGCGTTTCCGGGAGTTTTGAACGGCGGAATAATCGGAACGTTGCTCGATTGCCATTGCAACTGGACGGCGGCCTACCACTTGATGAAACGCGCGGGGGACGATCATGCGCCGTGCACGGTCACGGCGGAATACGCGATCAAACTGCTGCGACCGACGCCGACGAAGGGTCCGGTTTATCTTTCCGCGAAGATTGTCGATTTAACCGACGATCGCGCGACGGTTGAAGGAACGCTCAGCGCGGGCGGAAAAGTTTGCGCAACTTGTCGCGGCATTTTTGTGGCCGTGAAAGAAGGTCATCCTGCATATCACCGGTGGTGAAGTGCGCAAGCCTCCGGCTTGCGATCGGTTGTGGTCGCAAGCGAGACGCTTGGGCTACATTTGGCGGGAATTCGCTGCCCGAAATCCGTCGATGCGCGATTCGCTGAGTGCGTTTAGCTGGGGTCATGAAAATCTTGAACTTTCGCATCGTTCCTCTTGCGACTGAGATCGCGGAGGCGGCGCGACGTGCGGGGGCGAGTGGTGCACCAGATCACGCCGTCATTACAGCCGATTCACCAAGAGGCTATCCCTGCCGTCACTGTTTGCGTTGGGCGCAACCCGGCGAGCGGGCAATTCTTTTTCCATATGCCGCCATTCCATCCGGTCATCCGTATTCGGAAAGCGGACCGATCTTTGTGCACGCGGAGCCATGCGAACGCTATCGTGCGACGCACGAATTCCCCGCGGATTTCCGAAGCGGCCGCGTGTTTCGCGCTTACTACTCAAGTTACGACATGATCGACGCCGCGGTCGTAAACGGAAATGAACCAGAAGCGGTGATTGAAAAGTTGCTGGAAAATCCGGAGACTGCATTCGTGGATGCTCGCAGCGTGACCCGCGGTTGTTACACCTTTCGAATGGAACGCGTATGAAAGAGCCCGAACTTCTTCCTCCGTCCGACACGATGTATCGCGCCTTGATAAATCGTGATTCCAGCTTTGAAGGCATTTTCTATGTCGGTGTGCGAACTACCGGAATTTTTTGCCGGCCAACTTGCCCTGCAAAAAAACCGGCGCGCGAGAATGTGGATTTTTTCGCGACGCCGAGTGAAGCATTGCACGGTGGTTATCGTCCGTGTTTGCGCTGCAACCCGATGGATCCGGACAGACGTCCACCCAAGTTGATCGAGCGATTACGTGCGGAAGTCGAGCGCGCGCCGGGCGGAAGGCTCACGGAGAAAGAACTCGCGGCGATGTCGATTGATCCATCGACGGCGCGGCGGCAATTCAAACGCCATTATGGAATGACGTTTCAAGCTTATCACCGTGCACGGCGGATGGGTGTCGCGTTGCGCGAAGTTCAAAAGGGTGGCCGCGTTGACGAAGTGCAAAACGGAAGCGGCTTCGAATCGGCCAGCGGTTTTCGCGATGCGTTTACGCGGATTTTCGGTGAGCCGCCGACAATCGCAAAGACGCAGGCCGGCTTGTTTGCCGAGCGGATCGAGACGCCGCTCGGTGCCATGCTTGCCATCACTGACGATGAAGGATTGCGGTTGGTCGAGTTCGTCGATCGGCGCGCGATGGAGCGCGAATTGTCGATCTTGCGGACACGGTTGCGTACAAACATCGTTCCGGGCGAGCATCGACATCTCGAGGCGGTCCGTTTGCAACTGGCCGATTATTTCTCTGGAAAAGATCTCGAGTTTGATGTGCCCATCGCGCCGGTCGGATCACCATTTCAACTTCGCGCATGGAAACTACTGCGCTCGATCCCGGTTGGCGAAACCCGTTCATACTCCTGGATGGCCAAGCGCCTTGGCGATGTCGAGATGCGTCGCGCGGTTGGACGCGCCAACGGCGAAAACATGATGTGCATTATCATTCCCTGTCACCGTGTCATCCGTGCGGATGGCACGTTGTGCGGATACGGCGGCGGATTGTGGCGCAAGAAATGGCTGCTCGATCACGAGAAGAAGAATGTTGAGAGGTTGAGCGGTTGACGAGGCGTTGAAACGGCGCGTCCCGATCATTCTCAACCACCGAGTGGATGCGCAGATTATCGCCCCGTCAGGGAAAAATAACGAGAATCCGCCATCGATAGTTGTAATTAACCTGACGCGTCACTGACAATTCTCGCAGCACATAACACTGTTCGGATCTTCGCAATACACTCGGACAAATCCTTTTATGCCGGCACATGTGCCGCAATTAGGATCGCCGGGTGCAATTCCGTTCGTGAGCCAATCGTTCAGCTTCGAGCTTCCTAAGCCCCAAATAACACCAAACGATCGGTCAAGGTTTACAGTCAGCGTCGACGGCGTAGATATCTTTAGCTTATTCTTACCCACTTTCGTCACTTTCCCCTCAAGCGTGCAATGCTTGGACGGGTTGGAGAGAGCTTTCTTGATCATTTTGGAATCAGGGTTCTTCTGTCCGCCTACGTCCACAAATGTAACCGCGAAGTCATTGTTTTTCTTAACCTTCTTGAAAAGGCGTTCACTCACCGTGAGAACATATCCGTCAGGTACCTTTTGACAGTAAGAGAGAGCCGATTGTTTTGAGCCGGGACCAGTGGCGACGAGCACATTGCAGACAACGAATGACATGCTGACAGCCAAAACGATAAGGTGAGTTCGGAATTTCATAGGTGTAATAATTCGGTCGAGTTTCTGACTCTCAATAGACTCTTGTCCAGCACGATTTTGCGGATTTCGCTTCGGTCTTGGGCGAGGTGCGGAAACCTATCTGCTGCCCAAAAACAACATTATCGGTTGCTCCATCCGGCTGAACTACGGGCGCAGCTTAGCAATTACAGGACGTCTAGCGAGCACAGCAGGGCCCGGTTCGCCATGCCGGTGCGCCTTGCAATTGTCGATCTTGGCGCAAAAGCGCGCCCGGGGTGACTCGAACACCCGACCGACGGATTAGAAATCCGTTGCTCTATCCGGCTGAGCTACGGGCGCAGATCGCGTTGCAATATGTCGCTGCGAAAGAAAGAAAATCCAGTGGATCGTTAAAGCATGGATGGGTTGGAGCAGTGGAGTAATGGAGTGATGGCCGCGGCGAAATCTCTCTTTAGCGCAACGCCATTTCCCGGATCGCAATTCAAACTGGAATGGCGCCGCGAAGATTCCGGCGGCAATTGCTACTACAGCGACCAGTTTAAGATGGAAGGCTGGCTTTGCCCGGCGCTCTCAAGATATTTCCCGAGTGCGCCACGGGGGATTTACGCAAAGGTTGAAGCGAAAAAGTAGAGCGACCTTCCAGGTTGCTGGTTTACTAAGATCGCGGGCTGGAAGCTTGCGATACTCTCAATCGCTGATCCGGTGTTTTAATTCCCAGACGCGCAACGCCGCGAGCAAGAGCGCTTTCGTGCGGGTGAGACTGCCGGGAGCGGCAAGTTCGGGCTCGTCATTGGTGTAAGTGTTCGTAGCACGTTGTTTGCGAGGCCGGCTTCTTCGTCGTGCTTTCGACTTCCGGACGCGGGGAGCGGCCGAGTCGCTGACCGGAAGTTGTCCGCTGCTATTCATAACTCCGGTAGATTCGAAGCAGCTTCCAGGCCAGCGTTGCCGTAGCGGCCCCGAAGGCATTCGGGGCAAAAACATGAGCTCCAGTCGCCTGGGACTGGGAACCGATTCGCGAGCAAGAACGGCCTCCACAGCGTCGCGGAAAGCGCTTGTGCGTCCGCGGGTTCTCCGCCAGTCTTGCAGCCGTCATGGCAGATCGCAAACTCGGTTGTCTTAGCATCTTCTTATTCGTCGCGCTCTGTGCCAGCGTATTCATTAATTTAGTGCTGGCCGTCGCTGCGTTCCAGCGGATGGGGGGCGTAATGCGGGAAGAAGAACCCATCTCGCGTTTCCGCGAGATCATCATCCAACGAGGCAGCCGTGGAATTTCGGACAAAATCGCGGTCATCATGTTGCGCGGTTTGATCAGCTCTTCCATCCCCGGGAACGTGAGTGATTCCATGGTCGATGACATGCGGGCGGCGCTGCAACAAGCCCGCGAGGACGATCGCGTCAAGGCGATCGTCCTGGAAATCGATTCGCCTGGCGGGGAGGTGACGGCTTCCGACCAGATTTACAATGCCGTGGTCAAGGCGCGCGCGAGAAAACCCGTCGTCGTTTACATGGACTCGCTCGCCGCGTCCGGCGGGTATTACGTTTCCTGCGGCGGAAAGTTCTTAATGGCGAACGACACCACCATTACCGGCAGCATCGGTGTCATCATTCAGACGCTGAACTACGAGCAATTGTTTAACAAAGTCGGACTCGCTTCCGTCGTTTTTAAAAGCGGAAAATTCAAGGACATGCTCAACGGGGCGCGCCCGGTCACGCCGGAGGAGCGCGAGCTAGTGCAAAGCTTCATTATGAAAACTTACGACAAGTTTCTCGGTATCGTGGCCAAAGAGCGGAATCTTCCGGCCGATCTGCTCCGCAACACGATCGCCGACGGCCGGATTCTCTCGGGCAAAGATGCCCTCGACCACAAGTTGGTCGATGGACTTGGCCAATTGGAAGACGCCTTCGCCAAAGCGAAGCAATTGGGGAATGCGCCGGAAGCGAAAATTGTGAAGTACGCCCCGCCCTTCAGCCTGAGCCGCTTTTTCCGCATGTTCGGACAAGCCGACTCCAAGATCGAGCTCCAACTTCCGAAGCAACTGGTTCCGCAATTGGAAACGGGACGCGCGTATTTCCTGCCGAGCTATTACGCTCCGTAGCACGGCGGACGCATGTTATCCGCCAGCCTTTTCACGGCGCTCGGTGCCCTCATCGTTTTTCTTTGGCTCGCCGTCGGCACTTGCATTTACGTTTCGCTGATCCGGCAAATCAGGGCCCGACAATCCGACACTACATCGACATCTTCCGTTGGATCGCCAAGAACGTTTGGCCTGGCCGAAGCGGTTCTGGCCGCGGCGCTGGTTTCGCTCCTCTTGCTCAACCTGATCGCTGCCATTTCGCGAACAACTATCACTCAACTGAGCAATCGCGATCTCGTCGCTAATTTTCTATTCACCCTCGTTGTCGTTTTCTTTGTCGCGGCCTTTTTGAAATTGCGCGGTTTCAATCTCGACTCGTTAGGCGGGTTTTCCAAAATTAGCTTTGGCCGGGCGGCCAGCACCGGCACGATCTTGCTGCTGGCAGCTTGGCCGTTGCTCCTCCTGGTCGAGGCGATTGCGCGGCGGGCTTTCGACGGTGGCTCGAGCAACCAGGAGATTGTCGATCTTTTCAACAGTTCGCACACCATCGAACAGCGCATTCTGATTATCATTCTGGCGGTTTCGGTTGCGCCGATTGCCGAGGAATTCATTTTTCGCTTCTTTCTCTATGGGGTGTTCAAGCGTTATTTTGGCCGCTTTGTCGGACTAACCCTGAATGCTGTTCTCTTTGCCGCCGTGCATGCGCATTGGCCCTCGTTCGCGCCGCTTTTCGTCCTCGGAACCTGTTTCACCCTTGCCTATGAATGGAGCGGGTCGATTCTCGTTTCCATGACGATGCATTCGCTGTTTAATTCGCTGAACCTCTTCTTCCTCGCTTTTCCACAACTCTTTCAGCAATGAAACTGCGAGAGCTCGGCGAAGATCGGCTGCTCGCGCGATTGCTCCCCTCATTGCCGATCCATAAAGGCATGGTGACCGCCGCCGGCGACGATTGTGCCGTGGTCAAGCCGCCGCGCGGACAAAATTTGCTCTTGCTCAAGACTGATTGCGTCGTGGAGAAAATTCATTTCAAAGCCGGGACCGATCCGATCCTGGTCGGCTGGAAAGCAATGATGCGGCCGCTCAGCGATTTCGCGGCCATGTCTGGCGTTCCGCAATTTGCTTTGATCACGCTCATCGCTTCTCCAAAACAAACGAGCGATTGGGTCAGAAAAATCTATCGCGGCCTGAGCCGGGCCGCGACGCGCTTCAACGTCAGCATTGTCGGCGGCGAGACGAGCAGTACGCGCGGACCTGCCGTCATCTCCGTGAGCGTTTCGGGATTCGTTGAGAAAAATCGCTGCGTCTCGCGCAGCGGCGGCAAAGCCGGTGATGACCTTTTTGTCACCGGCCGCCTCGGTCGAGCGAACCGGGGCAGACATTTACGATTTGTCCCGCGGATCGAGGAATCGCGCTGGCTGACAAAAAATTTCTCGATTCACGCCATGATCGATTTGAGTGACGGACCCGGCGCCGATCTTCCGCGCCTCGCGCGGGCCAGCAAAGTCGGTTTCAAAATCGAGATGGAAAGTTTGCCGCTCAATCGCGGCGCTAACATCTACAATGCAATTTCAGACGGCGAAGATTACGAATTGCTCTTCGCCATCTCACGGCGCAAACGCAAACGTTTGGAAAAGAGCTGGCGCAAAAGATTTCCGAAACTTCCTCTTACGCGCATCGGTCGTCTCCATCAACAATCAACCATCAAACCTCAACCTTTCCGCAGTGGCTACCTTCATTTCCAATAGCCCCGCCGAGACCGAAGCGTTCGGACGGCAATTTGCGAAAGAAGTTAACCCCGGAGATGTGCTGGCGCTGACCGGCGATCTCGGCTCGGGCAAAACGCAATTTGTCAAAGGTCTCGTCGCCGGTGTGGGAAGTAGCGCACCGGTCACCAGCCCGACCTTCACGATTATTCACGAATATCTCGGCGGCCGCTTGTCGATTTATCATTTCGATTTTTTCCGCATCCAAGATCGAAAATCGGTCGCGCGGCTCGGTCTCAATGATTATTTTTTCGGCGACGGAGTCTCGGTGGTC
>Ga0184605_10000503_pt1 | contig 11618 bp, 10 predicted proteins | sample PLM0_30_coex_FD_132995 | JGI IMG/M metagenome (GOLD analysis project Ga0184605, IMG submission 132995) | Groundwater sediment microbial communities from an aquifer in East River, Colorado, USA - PLM0_30_coex | ecosystem: Environmental > Terrestrial > Soil > Riparian zone | place: USA: East... | reverse complement strand
CTTTCAGATGCCCTAAAATAAAGTCTTGTTGCCACTTGCTCCAAACGGGTCGGTTGCCATAACGCGATTTGCGGTTTCCTATTGCAAAGTTTCATGCAAGTGATGTAAGGTGCTCCCAGCAGAACCAGTTATTGCAGTCTCAAGTCAACTTCGCACAAGTTGCAGAGCTTTTTGAACATTCCGGGTCGTTTGAAAAATATTTCGGTCCGGCGACTCATGATCGGGCCGTCCTAGAGATTGTAAAGTCCTCACGTCGGGACGCGGCAACGTCGAAATTTCCATGGACCTCAAAGCGCGAAGGCGCAGGAGCAACGCTGAGCGGCCGCGTTGCTGCATGGGAGAAAGACGTTCAGGTCAAGCTTTGGGAGGAGCCTGATCGCGAGCCTTGAACCGATGATGTGCGCGGCGGAGGTCGCCCCTTCTGGGCGGGGTGGCTAATATCCGCCGCGCGCACCCCAGCTACTCTGCACTTAATTCTTTAAACTTAAAAAGCTTTACCCCTGGAAGTTCAGAAGCGTCAACGCTAATTCTCAACTCGCAAATTCGATGTTCGGACGATGCGGGATGATGCCTCGCTCAAATCCTTCAGTCAGGAATGTTTTCAAACTTTGGCGACCTCGTTCGGTGTAATCGAGAGTTAGATTGTTGACCCACATTGCGACGAATCGATCAGCCAGAGAGGTATCCATGTCGCGGGCAAACTGCATTGCGTACTGAAGAGCATCCTCACGGTTCGCCAGCGAATAGCGAATACTCTCACGCAAGCAATCGGAAACGTGATGAATGATCCCGGGGCCCAAGTCACGGCGGATGGCATTGCCGCCCATGGGCAATGGCAATCCCGTTCGTTCATGCCACCACTCGCCCAGGTCTAATATTTTGTGAAGACCGAGTGATTCATAAAACAGTTGTCCTTCATGAATCAAAAGGCCGGCATCGCAATCTCCAGCCGTTACCGCACCGATTATTTTCTCGAATGGCACAACTTCGTATTGGAAATCCGGATTGAAAATCCTGAGTGCTAAGAAGGCGCTGGTTAACGTGCCGGGTACCGCGATCCTTAGTTTGGAGATGTTCTCAGCTTTCGCCGGTCGGGCTGAAACCAGGACTGGACCGTAGTTATCACCAATCGACGCTCCATGAGGAAGCAGCACATATTTATCACTGATATACGCATAGGCGTGAAAGCTAATCGCAGTAACATCGTATGTGCCGCGAAAGGCTTCTTCATTCAAAGTCTGAATGTCTTTCAGAACATGGGTAAATTTAAGATCGCCCGTGTCGAGCTTGTCAGTAGCCAGACCATAAAACATGAACGCGTCATCAGAGTCTGGCGAATGGGCAACGGTTATTGTGCGAGTTTCAATTAGAGTGGACATAATATGGTTGCGGCTTTCAAAGACAATCAGACCAGGCTGACATTGCGGCGCTGAATCGGGTTATAGACTGTATCGCGCTCGACTGCCGTAAATCCGCCGTCTTCAATCAGTGCGATGATCTCATCGCGCGACATCTTCACTTTATTGTTTGATTCGATCGAGTAACTTTCGCTGAGCTCTCCACCTTCGGTGATGGTGCCGTCGATATCGTTTGCGCCAAAATGCAGCGCGACTTGCGCCAGTCGTTTCCCCAGCATCACCCAGTAAGCCTTCAAGTGTTCAAAGTTATCGAGCAGCAGTCGCGAAACCGCCATAGTCTTCAGCGAGTCAACACCGGATGGCCCGGGCAGGTATGCGAGTTGAGTGTTTTCCGGGTAGAAAGCCAATGGTATTAGACACTGAAAACCACCAGACTCGTCTTGTTGTTGCCGCAACCGAATGAGGTGGTCCACCCGGTCCTCAATCGATTCGATGTGCCCGTAAAGCATGGTGGCATTTGTTTTCAAGCCCGCTGCATGCACTTTACCTGCCAACTCAAGCCAACGATCCGCATCACATTTGTGTGCACAGATCATTGAGCGCGTCGGCTCGCGAAAGATTTCAGCGCCACCACCTGGACAGGAATCCAGGCCTGCCCCAATCAGTTTCTCGATAACCTCCTCATCACTCAGCTTGTAGAAATGGGCAAAGTGATCAAGCTCGACCATGGTAAAGGCTTTTAGATGAAGTTGCGGGTAATTCTGCTTTAGCGCGGCAAGCAAATCCGTGAAATAACTAAATGGCAGTTTCGTGTTCAGCCCCCCGGTGATGTGAAGTTCAGTAGCGCCTTCCTTCACCGCTTCACCGGCGATGCGCAGGCTGTCGTCGATATTGTGAGTATACGCATCCGGCTGTCGCGGCGTGCGATAAAAGCCGCAAAATTTACAATCAGCGTAACAGACATTCGTGGGATTAAAGTGCCGATTTACATTGAAATAAGTAGTGCGGCCGTGCCTGCGGCGGCGCACGCTGTCAGCGAGTTTGCCCAGCGCCGGGAGATCACCAGTAGCGAACAACGCCATGCCATCTGCAACAGAGAGACGCTCGCCCGCTTTAACTTTTTCCGCGATCGCAACCAAATTCTTGTCGTGCGAAAAGTTCATCAAAGACTCCTCAGAAGAACAGCAGCTCCAAATGTTACGAACAGAATCACACTTACAAATGCGTTAGTAGTAAAAAACGCGGCGTTCAGATTGCTCAAATCGTCGGTGCGCACCAAACGATGCTGAGAGACAAGCAAAGCGGCGGAGACAATAACACCGGCGAGAGCAAGAATTCCAAGCCGCGTAATCCAATATAAACCAAGGATCGCCATGAATGCGCCGACGTGAAACAGGCGGGCGATCGTCAACGACCGGCCGATACCAAATCGTTTTGGAATCGAGTGCAGGTCTGTGCGCGAATCAAACTCATAATCCTGGCACGCATAAAGAACGTCAAAGCCGGCCGTCCACAATAGCACTATTGCCGAAAGCAGCAGCGGCACCGGGCTGTCCAAATGGCCGCGCACGGCGATCCATGCGCCGGTCGGCGCAACCGACAAACACCAACCAAGGAACAAATGAGAGAGCAGGGTCCAACGTTTCGAATACGAATAAAGCATCACGCTCGCCAGAGCGATTGGCGCCAGCAACAACGTTAGCCGGTTCAGCATCGCGGCGGCTATTAAGAAAAGCGCTGCTGAAACTAAAGTGAACGTCGAGACAAAGCCTACCGACAACAGACCTGCGGGAACGGCGCGTGTTTGAGTGCGGGGATTTTGCGCGTCGTAATCTCGGTCGGCGATGCGGTTGAAGGCCATCGCCGTCGAGCGCGCACCAATCATGGCTATCGTGATCCAAAAAATCTGTTTGATTGTAGGCAGTCCGTTTGCCGCCAGCACTGCTCCCAGAAATGCAAACGGCAGCGCAAACAGCGTGTGCTCGATCTTTATCATTTCGAGCGTGACGCGAACATTTCTTAGCAGTGCAGTCATGGGGAATCTAGTCTTCGCTGTCGCTTAATATTGCCGCAGCTTGTTGCGGCATTCCTTTCCACTGCGTGTCCTGCGAATGCGGCACTCCCAGGTGATCGAGAATGCGAAAGACCAGATGATCAACCAGCGCTTCAATCGTTTGTGGTCGATGATAGAAACCGGGGCTGGCCGGGACGATGTGTGCCCCGGCGCGCGCCAACCGCAACATGTTTTCGAGATGAATGGCGTTGTACGGAGTTTCGCGCGGCACCAACACCAGCCTGCGACTCTCCTTAAGCGTAACGTCTGCCGCTCGGTGAATCAGATTTGTGACGGCGCCGGAAGCAATCGCGCCCAACGTGCCCATGGAACATGGCACGACCACCATTCCTTCCTGCGGATGCGAACCCGACGAAGGTCGCGCTGCCATGTTGTCGAGACGTTGCAGCTGAATCAGTTTTGAACCCGGCGCGAGTCCGATCCATTCGTTGATACGCGCGTTGTCAGCGCCCCGCAGATCCGATCTCAACTCAACGCGCGCAACCGTAGTAGCAGCCTCGGACATGATCAAATTGATGCGCTCGACTACGCCGCTGGCAGCCATATGCATTAGCGTGCGTTGCGCGTAAATTGAGCCTGACGCTCCCGTGATTGCTACTGTGAATTCCATTCGCTTTCGATGCTTGAATCTTACTTGGCGGTCGATTCCGGCGCAAGTGAGCACATTTCGGGTGCTTTACGAGCGAATGCTAGAATGCGCCCCTTAATTCACGTCCCAAGAAGTTGAGCCCATATGAACCTGACGGCACTGGAAAAACTACTGGCCGCGCATCGCGCGGGAGAACTGGAAACAAGCGAAGCTGTTAGTCGCATTCAAAATCTTCACTATGAAGACATTGGATACGCACGCGTCGATCACTCGCGCGCCACGCGTCAGGGCTTTCCGGAAGTAGTTTTTGGCGCAGGCAAAACCCGCGAACAGGTTATCGGCATAGTTGAACGGTTGTTGCAACATGCTTCCAACGTGCTCGTTACGCATACGGACGAGGGAACGTTTGGAGAAGTGCGCAACATTGTCACCGAAGCCGAGTGGCATGCGACGGCGCGCCTGATAAGAATTCAAAGAGATAAGACTGAACGCGGTATTGGTGAAATAGTTGTGGTGACTGCGGGAACCAGCGACATACCTGTTGCAGAAGAGGCTGCATTGACCGCAGAAGCGATGGGAAACCAAGTGAAACGCGTCTGGGATGTGGGCGTCGCCGGCATTCATCGCGTGCTGGCCGAACGTTCACTGCTGCAAAGCGCGCGGGTTGCGATAGTGGCTGCGGGAATGGAAGGCGCACTGCCTTCAGTCGTCGGAGGATTGGTTAGCGTGCCGGTGATTGCTGTGCCGACAAGCATCGGCTATGGCGCATCCTTTGGCGGCATTGCGGCGCTGCTCGGCATGCTCAACTCCTGCGCTTCAAATGTGACGGTGGTGAATATCGATAATGGATTTGGCGCGGGGTTTGTCGCTAGTTTGATAAACCGCAAGTGGGAGGAGCAGACGGCAGGAGCAGTCAGCAGGTCAGATCGGTAGGAGCAACCGATAATGTTTCAAGTGATCACCCTTAAACCGCTAGTAGGAGGGCAACATGCCAACGGCGAAAGGGTTCAGAGACTTAAAGGTGTATCAACTCGCTTTCAAACTTGCAATGGAGATTTTTAAGGAGTCGAAGCATTTTCCAAAGGAAGAAACTTACTCGTTGATCGATCAAATTCGTCGATCATCACGAAGTGTCCCGGCGAATATCGGAGAGGGCTATCGCAAAAAGCTTTATCCCAGGATGTTCGTTAGCAAGATGGCTGATGCTGAGGGAGAGGCAACTGAAACTCAGGTATGGCTGGATTTGGCTACCGCCTGTGAATACCTATCGGAAAAGCTCCGACTCGAACTAGTAGCAGGCTATGAAGAAGTTGGTCGCATGCTCGACGGGATGATTGCGCACCCGGAAAAATTTTCCTAAACGGAACTGCTGCCGACTGCGCCTGCTGATGTCACGGGTTGATAAGCCCATCCAGCTTCTCAGCCCAGTCCTGATCAAGATTCTGCAAAATATTATATTGCTCTAAAGCCCCGTCGCGATTTCCCATCGCCAGCAAACACTTGCCGAGGTTGTAATACGCCTGGCCGAAATCAGGCTTCAGTCGAATCGCCTGCCTGAAAGCCTCTGCTGCCTCCGGAAACTTTTCCAATTCGAAGTAAGCTTCGCCCATGCTGTTTGGAACTGTCGCATCTCCGGGCTTCAACGCCGTAAGCTGCCTGAAAATCTCGATCGCCTCGCTGTATTTTTTGGATCGCGAAAAACGCGCACCGAGGCGTTCGTAAGCACTTGTGTAGTCGGGGCGCAAACGAATCGCCTGCTTGTAAGCCTGGATCTCTTCGTCGGCTTTGCCCCAGTCCCGATAGACCAGTCCCAGCGCATACCAGGCATCAGCGCCGTTGTAGGGATCTAAGCGAATCGATTGGCGGTAACTATCGGCCGCTTCGCGATATTGTTTCAGATAGTAGTTTGCCAAGCCGATATTGAAGTAAGACTCCGCGGAAGGTCGCAGTGCCACCGCTTTGCGCGATGCCTCAATCGCGTCGCTGGGCCGGCCAAGTTTTTCGCGACAAAAGCCTGCTTGCGCCCACGCTTCTGCATAGTTGCTGTCTGATTCGACGGCCTTCTCAAAATAAGGCAACGCTTTTTCACAATCGTCCTGAGAAAGGAAACTGAGGCCGTCGCGAAATGCCTGCACTGCCTTTGCCCTTTTATTTCTGCCGCTCGCGGCAACTAGTTCAGATAAGGGCAGCAACGTGCCGCCACTTTGCAACTGTGAAATTCGTTCCGATGGAATCGCAAAATTGATGCTCTGGCCGCCGGTGATTTGCAGCGTGGCCACTCCAATCACCTGACCGTGCATGTTCACGACTGGGCTGCCGCTGGATCCCGGCGAGATGGGTGCGGTGATCTGGATGATTCTGCCGAAGGTGGGAATGTCACGTACGGCCGAAACAATTCCATTCGTTACGCTGCCCTCAAGTCCGAAGGGATTGCCGATAACAACAACACTTTCGCCTTCCTGCGGCGAAGTTCGGTCGAGCGACAGCGCCCGCACCTGACCGGCAGGCGCTTCGATGCGCAACACCGCGATGTCGCCTTCGGCATCTACAGCCACCACGCCCTTAACCGGGTAGACATAGCCGTTGTAAGAATGAACTTCAGCGCGATAAGCGTTTTCGATGACGTGGCGGTTTGTGACTACGCGGTCCGAGTCGATAAAAAAGCCACTGCCGCGAGAAAGCTGTTGGCCACGCGCGTCAAAGGTTTCGATCGCCACGGCTGAGGGTTTGATGCGGCGAACCAGATCGGGAAGAAGATCCTGCGCGGAAGTCTTTGGGACTGCCGGTATGAGGATTAGGAATAAAAGCCAGAGGGATTTCATTTTATTGATCTTTAAGTCTACAACCCAGCAAGCGCAAGGTTCTGAACACGCGAAACTATCTCACCGAGTTTTATATCTTCGCTGATCTTGGTTGCGCGGGCGAACAACTCAACCAGGCCGTCGGAAACCTTTTTTCCAATCGTCACGCGATAAGGAACCCCGATCAGATCGGCGTCTTTAAACTTCACTCCGGCACGCTCGTCGCGATCGTCGAGCAAGGCATCAAGCCCGGCGCGCATCAGTTCTTTGTATAGTTTTTCTCCAGTCTCGCGCAGCTTTTCGTCCTTCATGTTGGTGACGGTAACTACTACATCAAACGGTGCAATCGAATTGGGCCAGATGATTCCGTCGGTGTCGTGGTTCTGTTCGATGGCTGCGGTGATAATGCGCTCGACACCGATGCCGTAGCTGCCCATCACGATTGGCACCGGCTTTCCGCCTTCGGTCAAAACCGTCGCGCCCATCGATTCGGAATACTTGGTCCCCAGTTTGAAGATGTGACCAATCTCCATCGCCTTGTAAACGTCAAGCACGCCAGTGTTGCAGCGTGGGCAGGATTCACCAGAGTTAACCGAGCGCAGGTCAGCCCATTGATCGATCTGAATGTCGCGTTCTACATCGACGCCGCGAAGGTGATGGTCATCTTTGTTCGCCCCAGTGGTCATGTCGCGACGACCCTTGAGAGCGAGGTCGGCGATAACGCGAACTTCAGTTCGATTCCGCAACTGCGCGATCTTTTGTTTCGCGCCCACGCCGCCCAAACTGCCAGGACTGGCTCCAAGGAGTTCTGCGATCTCACTTGGCTGCGCCGCGCGAATGAAACTAGCGCCCAGAGTGTCCGCCAGTTTTATGTCTTGTAACTGTTGATCGCCCCGCAGTAAAAGCAGCGCCCACTTGAACATGCCGTCGCCGGCTGCGTGGTCGCCGTAAACATAAACCAGTGTCTTGATCTGGTTCTTCGCCGGCGCGCCGCCGGGAAAAGTTGTCAAATCCTCGATCGTGCGCACGCCCGGCGTAGGGAATTCTTCGGGTGTTTCTGGGCCAACCAGATCCTTAACCGGCGCCAGGCGCGATGTCGCTTTCTCAAGATTCGCTGCGTACCCGCAGTTTGCGCAGCTTGCGATCAAATCTTCGCCGGCGTCGGTTTTGGCGACGAACTCATTCGACTCAGAACCGCCCATCGAACCGGAAGAGGCTTCGACAATCGAATACTCAATGCCGCAACGCGAAAAGATCCGCTTGTAAGCCTCGCGCTGATCCGCAAACGATTTGTCCAGACCGGCCTTATCGAGGTCAAACGAGTATGCATCCTTCATGATGAACGTCCGGAGCCGCATCAAACCTGACTTTGGCCGCGGCTCGTCGCGAAACTTCACCTGAATCTGATACCAAACTTGTGGCAGTTGTTTGTACGAACGAAGTTCGTTGCGCGCGATCGTCGTAAAGATTTCTTCATGCGTCATGCCGAGGCACATGTCTGCGTCCTTGCGATCTTTGAGGCGAAACATGTCATCGCCAATCGCGTCCCAGCGCCCCGATTCTTTCCAAACTTCAGCCGGATGCAACGCCGGCAGGTAAAACTCCTGGCCGCCAATGCGATTCATTTCTTCGCGCAGGATGGCCATGATTTTCAAAGCAATTCGTTGGGCCATCGGCATGTAGGAATAGATACCCGCGCCAAGTTGGCGGATCAGACCGGCGCGCAACAAGAGCTTATGCGAAACGACTTCGGCATCCGCCGGATCTTCGCGAAGTGTAGGAATAAAATATTGTGACCAGCGCATTCGGTTTAAGTGAAACTTTCCTGAGATGAAATACTGCCATTCATTCTCGCTTAGCAAAAAGCTTAACGCAATGTAGGAGAGGCATTCCTGTCTGTCCGACAAACTTCAGTTTGTCGGTGAGCAACGACAAGCTGAAGCTTATCGAACATCACGTTGCGAGCGCTCGTAGCCTGCTGTACCATCGATGCCTGCCGTAGTTACTTGTTCTCCGGAGATTCACAAATGAAAATTGCACTTGCGAGCGACCATGCCGGTTTTGCCGAGAAGGAGCGTTTAAAGCCTTTACTGACTGACCTGTGTTTGCAGTTTGAAGACCTGGGCACAGTCTCAGAAGCTTCGGTTGATTATCCGGATTATGCGCGCAAGGTTGCGGAAGAAGTTGCCGGAGGACGCGTCGATCAGGGTGTGCTTGTTTGCGGCTCAGGAATCGGCATGGCAATCACTGCGAACAAAGTTCCGGGCGTGCGCGCCGCAGTTGCGTGGTCGGAAGAAACGGCGCGGCTCGCCCGTCAGCACAATGACGCGAATGTTTTAGCGATTGGCGCGCGCACCACGCCGCCTGACCAAATTCCGGCTATCGTGCGCGCCTGGTTTAGCTCAAATTTTGAAGGCGGCCGCCACGCTGAGCGTGTGGCGAAGATAGAAGGCGTACGGCAGTAGGCAGAAGGCAGTAGGCAGTAGGCAGAAAACAACCGCGAAGATTGAGAGTGAGGGTCAAGAATGAAAAGCTTATGGTTGGAAAGGGCGTTTTACCCCGCTCGTTGAATGCCACTCGATCTTGAGCGAGGGCAAGCCGCCCTTCCCGACCATGAGACTCTCAGACTTGAATGCTTCCTCAGTGCAGAGTCTTCTACCAAGATCAAAGTTCAAAGGACCAGATTAAATGAGAGATTTAAGGAACGCACCACTCGCCGAAGTTGACCCTATAATTTCTGAGGCCATCGACAATGAAGTCGCTCGCCAGGCGAACGGCCTTGAGCTGATCGCTTCAGAAAACTTTGTTAGCGAAGCCGTGCTTGAAGCGGCGGGATCAGTTTTCACAAACAAGTACGCCGAAGGCTATCCGAAGAAGCGTTACTACGGCGGTTGCGAATGGACCGATGTTGTCGAGCAGGCGGCAATCGATCGCGCCAAGCAACTGTTTGGCGCGGACCATGCAAATGTGCAGCCGCACAGTGGCGCGCAGGCAAACACGTCCGTTTATCTGGCGGCGATTCAATACGGCGATCAGATCTTGGGAATGAACTTGTCGCACGGTGGCCATCTCACGCACGGTCACCCAATGAACTTTTCCGGCATTAGTTACAAAGTCGCCGACTATGGCGTGTCAAAGGAAACTGAGCAGATCGATTACGACGAGTTGCAACGCATAGCAGAGGAGCACAAGCCAAAGCTGCTCGTTTGCGGCGCGTCAGCCTATCCGCGCATTATCGATTTCAAACGCATCGGCGAAATCGCAAAGAGTGTCGGCGCGCGGATGTTTGCCGACATCGCGCATATTGCGGGCCCGGTCGCGGCGGATCTTCATCCATCACCAGTGCCGCACGCTGATTATGTGACTACGACTACACATAAGACTCTTCGTGGCCCACGCGGTGGATTGATACTTTGCAAAGAAGAACACGCGAAGGAGATTGATCGAAAGTTGTTTCCCGGCGTGCAGGGTGGTCCGTTGGTGCACATCATTGCCGCCAAGGCCGTCGCATTTGGCGAAGCGCTGCGCGACGATTTCAAGGAATATCAGCGACAGATTCTGGCCAATGCAAAAGCGCTGGCTAACGAACTGCAACAGCATGGCCTGCGCTTGGTTTCCGGTGGGACCGACAATCATCTTATGCTGGTAGATGTTTGGATGGATGGGAAGGGAATCACCGGCAAAGATGCGGAAAAAGCGCTCGAAGCCGCCAACATCACCGTTAACAAGAACACAATTCCCTTCGATCAGAACAAACCATTCGTTGCGTCAGGCCTGCGCATCGGCACGCCTGCCGTAACCACTCGCGGCATGAAGGAACCTGAGATGCGGGAGATTGGCCGCTTGATCGCAGAAATCATTCACGCGCCGGAATCAGAAGAGGTACGAAAGAAAGTGCGACAGGGCGTTGATGAACTGAGTGCGCGCTTTCCTCTGTATGCCAAGCGCTTGAAACGCACGCAACAGCCGGAAGTCATGGGCGCTTGATACGTCAACAGCCTTCCATTGATTTCGCTGAAATTCTTCCATGGACAAGATTTTTGGCCCTGAAGGCCTAATCGCACAGGCACATCCTGATTACGAACACCGGCCCGGCCAGATTGATATGGCGCGGGCGGTGATGCGCGCGTTTGAAGAGCGCCGGCATCTGATCGTGGAAGCGGGGACGGGCACAGGCAAGACGCTCGCTTATCTTGTGCCTGCGGTTGCTGCTGCCCTTGGTGGTCGTGGCCGCGTGATCATTTCCACCGGCACCAAAAATCTCCAGGAACAGTTAATGGAGAAAGACATTCCCTTTCTTCAACGTGTGCTGCCCAAGAGTTTCGACGCCGCTTACATGAAGGGAAGGAACAACTACGTTTGCCTTCATCGACTCGGACGCGCCGAAGGTTCACCGGTGCTTGAGGGACTCGATGAAGTTGATTACTTCGACGAGGTGGCGCACTGGGCGAAGTCTTCCGAAACCGGCGATCGCGCTGAGCTATCGAACCTGCCTGAGTCGCTTTCATTCTGGCGTCATATCGATGCACGTTCGGAAACTTGTCTGGGCCAGAAGTGCGTCGACTTTAATCCCTGCTTTATCACGCGCATGCGCGAGCGAGCGCTGAGTGCCGACATCGTGGTGGTCAATCACCATCTCTTCTTTGCCGATCTGGCTTTGCGCAACAGCATGTACGGCAGCGTGCTGCCCGATTATTCCGCCGTCATTCTGGACGAAGCGCACCTGATCGAAGATGTCGCTTCGGAGTACTTCGGTTCGCAAGTTTCCAACTATCAAATCGACGATCTCATTCGCG
>Ga0184605_10000502_pt1 | contig 11623 bp, 9 predicted proteins | sample PLM0_30_coex_FD_132995 | JGI IMG/M metagenome (GOLD analysis project Ga0184605, IMG submission 132995) | Groundwater sediment microbial communities from an aquifer in East River, Colorado, USA - PLM0_30_coex | ecosystem: Environmental > Terrestrial > Soil > Riparian zone | place: USA: East... | reverse complement strand
TATTCCTCACCTGGACGGTCTTCAGCATGCTCTGGGCCGAGCGGTCGTTCTCGGCCGCGGATTCACTCGTTCGTTTTGCTCTGAACTTCGCGCTCTTCCCGATCGTGTTCACCGCGCTGCGGACACGCCGTCAGATCGAGGCGTTGTTCGGCTCGTTTGTGCTCGGCGCCCTGATCGCGGCCGCTTGGGGGATTGCTACAGGCACCGCCACGGCCGGACGGTTGGCCGGAGCGGGGCTCAACCCCAACCAGCTCGGCGTACCCCTCGCCGTCGGGATCGTGCTCGCGGCGGCACTGAGCGCGAACCGGTCGTGGCCTTCGTTCGTCCGCCTGGCCGCGCTGGGAGCCGCTGCGGGTTGCATGGCGGGGATGTTCTTGACGGTCTCGCGTCAGGCGGTTGTGGGTTTGGGCGTCGCCCTCCTGGCGACGCCGTTCGTCGCGGGACGCGGCCGCCGGCTCGCTGCGCTTGGCCTCGTGGCCCTAGCGTTCGGCGGAGGCGTGGTTTGGCTGGGCCTCATCGCACCGCCCAGTACCGTCGAGCGGCTCACGCACGACGACAAGTACGGCGGCAATGGCAGGGAAGACCTCTGGCGGGTGGGCTGGCGGATGGTTCATGCGCATCCAGTCCAGGGCGTGGGCGCCGGCAACTTCCCCGTCTCATCGGTTCACTATCTTCTGCGGCCGGGGCGCACAACCGCGGATTCTTTGATCGTCGACCAGCCGAAGGTTCCGCACAACATCTACCTCAATGTGCTGGCGGAGCTCGGTGTCGTGGGCTTCGCGCTGTTCGGTGCGATCCTGGCTTCTTGTCTTTGGTCGGCGCTCGCCGCGGCGCGCACGTTTGCGAGTTTGGGTGACGTAACGACGGAGATCCTTGCCCGCGGGCTCTTCCTGGCACTGGTCTGCTACCTCGTCGCGGACTTCTTTTCGTCGCAGCTCTTCAGCAAGCAACTGTGGTTGCTGCTCGCAGCAGGCTCGGCGTTGCGCGGAGTCGCGGTGCGCAGATCAGGTCCGCCGCTGGGAAGGGTCTTCAGGCTGTAGTGCACGCTCCTCGCGTTGAGACGCGGTTCGCTCATTCTGAGGGTCGATATTTGGTGTCCGCGGACGACGGCTCTCCGTCGGCGTCACGGACGGCCTCCTGGCACCTCTCGATCCATAGTCAGGCAGAACGAACTCGTCAAGCAGTACGCCGCAACTCTGTTGCCGAGCAGCAATCGCCCGAGGGACCGTAGCGTGTTGAAGGAGTTCCACCGGATCTGAGCGTTCGTGAAGCCGGCACGCGCCAAAAGGCGCGCCCACAGCTCGGGCGATTGATGCTTGTGCCATTCGATCATCGGCACGATCGGGTTCCTGACCCCGACGTCGTTCCACAGGTTGCGGCGCGCGCAGTCGACAACGATCAGCTTTGCTCCAGGCTTCGCCGAGGCAGCGAGCTTGGAAAACAATTCCACATACGCATCCTGCGCTTCCACCTCGCTGTGAAGCCTGGTGCAGGCGTCCTCGTCTAGGTGATTGATCGACGCATGGAGTAGCAGGAGGTCGAACGACTCTGCGCTCGCCTCGTAATCATGAAGCCGCTTCGGAACCAGCTCTACCTGGTCCTGGCCGAGGAGCGACGCGATCCGCTCGGCGGCGGAACCTGCGACCTGAGGTTCCAGGCTGACGACCCGCGCTGCTCCCGCGCACGCAGCATTAGAAAGAGAACATTCCGTCGCCTGCTCCGACGTCGAGCATCGCCCCGGTGAGATCGACTCCTCTGAAGAGGTAGTTGGGCATAGAAGCGCATGTTGCCGGGCACGTACCCATTTGCGGCGATCACCGCAAAGTAGCGATCGAGTCGATCACCATGTGTCATCGGTTCCCTCTCTGACCCCACAACCTTCCCTCAAGCCCTGTGTAGACTGGCGCGGTGTCGGATCGTAGCCGCTTGCGGCTTACGCTCCTCCTGCGCTTGACGATCGCGTTCGTGTTGGCAGGGGTCGCCTGCGCGGCCCTCACAGGAGGATCGCCCTTCGGTGCGAGCTCCGCCGCACTATGCACCAGATATGCGGCTACCGGCGGATCCGACGCCGGATCGGGAACCAAAGCGCGCCCATTCAAGACCGCGCAGCGTCTCGCTGATTCACTCCACCGCGGCGAGACCGGGTGCCTGAGGGCGGGCAGCTATCGGGCGAGCTCAGGCATCTTCGTGCTGGAACTCGCGCATGGAGGGTCACTGCGTGCACCCATCACCATCCGTAGTTACCCGGGGGAGCGCGCAAGGATTGTCGGGAGTGTGGACGTCAGTTCGACCGCGAACAACGTCAGGCTTTTCCAGCTCGACTTCGAAGGCCTTGGCGGCATGAATACGGTCAAGATCTACTCCAGAAACGTGATCCTCAGCGACTCCGACATCACCAACTCCTGGCGAGGTCTCAGCTGCCTGATCCTCGGAAACAATTCCGGTGGTGGTCAGGCGGTGCGCACGATTGTGCGACGCAACCGTTTTCACGAGTGCGGTAGTCCGGCAAATCTCAATGAGGATCACGCGATCTATGCGGCGAACGTCATCGACGCAAAGATCATCGACAATGTCATCTACGACATCCAGGCTTACGCGATTCAGTTCTTCCCAAACGCGCAGCGTGTTCTCTTCGGTCACAATGTCGTGGACGGGGACGGGCCTTCGGTTCGCGGCGGAGTGATCTTCGGCGGCGATGAAACGTACGGGTCGAACGACAACGTGGTCGAACGGAACATTGTTTCCTACGCTCGAACTGACAACATCGGCTCTTGGTGGGGCGGCGCCGTCGGCAAGGGCAACGTGGCTCGCTTCAACTGCGTCTGGCAAGGCCAGTCCGAGAACGTCGACACGCGGAACGGCGGGTTCCGTTCGATCGCCAACACGGTGGCAGACCCGCTGTTCGTGAACCGGGCGCAGGGGAATTTTCGGCTACAGCGCGGCAGTCGCTGCCTGAAAGTCGTCGGCTACGACACCGCTGCTCTGCTACGCCGACGAGCGCACGGTCGCTGAGGAGGTAGGTGACCGGCGCGCTAGGAGGGGCCGTAATAGGCCGAGTGATCCCTGCCGCCGATCACCACGAAGCCGAGCGGCGTGATGTCCTGCTGCGCGAACAGCTCCGCGAGCTGCTCCAGATCTCGCACGCGTGTGTTCCCGAGGCGGACGACAACGAGCACGATATCGCTGTGCTTCGCCACCGTCAGCCCGTCGGAGACATGGGTGGGCGGCGGTGCGTCGAAGATGACCCAATCCGCAATCAGCTCCGCCTGGCTCACGAGCTTCGCGACGATCTCGCCCGTCAGCAAGGGAGCTGTCGGGAGGCGAGTCGTGTCCTGGAGAACCATCCGGATTGGCGGATCGACGTAGTAGCTCTGCACGAGCGCATCGGTGAGCCCGACGCGCCCGGCGATAACGCTCGACACATCGTGAACGGGCTCGAGTCCCGTGGCTGCCCCCAACGCGGGACGCCGCGCATCTCCTTCGATCAGCACCGCTCCCCGACCGGCGCCCGACAGCGACGCGGCGAGATTCAGTGCCACCGTTGTCTTTCCGTCTGAAGGAGTGGGCCCGGTGATGGCGACACTCGACCTCCCGCGGGCTTCATCCCAAGAGTCGGAGATGGATGCGGCCAGGAGATTGTAGGAGTCCATCGCCCGGTTCGAGATCAAATCTGGCCGCAAAGGACGACGCTGGCCGGAGAACGGTCGGCGGTGTTCGATCGGGATGCGTGCCAGGATCGGGAGGGGGTAACGCCGGAGTTCGTCTACCGTCTGAAGACGGGGGTCGAACAGCTGTGAGACCAGGACCATGACGATCCCGAGGATGAGCCCGCCTAGTCCGGCGACCGCGACCCTGAGCTTGAGACTCGGGGAGACGGGAGAGGTCGGCGGTTCCGCCTGCGATACCAAGTGGAGCGTCGGATCGGGCAACGCTCGCAGCGTTTGCAGGCTCTGAAGCTTGGCCGTCAAGGCCTGGATCGTCGTGTCGTTGCCCGCCGGCACCTGCGCGATCTGGTCGCGAAGTTGAGGGATGACCAAATCGATCTGCCGGTGCAGGCGGTCGGTCCGTTCGGCAACCGCAGCTTGACCGAAGGCATTTGCGAGTTGTGCCGCCAGGCCGGGGCTGTTCGCCTTTGCCGCGACATTGACGATGCTGCTCTGGGCGACCGGCTCGGCTCGGATCTTCTTGAGCAGGCTTCGCGCGCTTGCTTCGAGCCCTAGATCTCCCCGAACCCGCACGGCGACTGCCAGCGTCCTGATGAGCTGCGAAATCGTTTCCACATCGCGGCTCGGATCGACTGATGCGCTAGGAAGACCCAGGCCGAGCAGCGTCTCGTCGTTCGCCGGAACCGGCTGGACGAGCATGGTGGCGTTCGCCTGGTAGACCTTCTGGATGTTCGAAGCGACGACAATCGTCGGGCCCACCGCCAGCCCGACGCAGAGGGCGATCAACCACCACTTCTCCCTCAGCGCACCTAGGGAACGAGCCAGGCCGTCGCTCTCGGGCGGCTCGCTGAACCAGTCGGCGCGCGTGGCCACGGCCATGCGACCGCTGCGGCGTCTCGCCGGGGCTTCCCGCGGGAGCTTCATCGTGGTTTCCGCACGATGATTCGAGAGGTCGTCGCTGCAGCGGAAGCTTCCCGCATGCATGGTAGGTGACGGCGCCGCACCATCAGCTCAATCTAGGCCAAGTGGGGGATGCTGTAAACACCCAGCGGCGAGGCACGAAGGACACACCGCGCGCCTCGATCACGGTGAGATCATGCTCTCCAGCGGGATGCTGTAAACACCCAGCGGCGAGGCACGAAGGAGACACGCGCGCCTCGATCACGGTGAGATCATGCTCCTTACCATTTCCGACCTTCGTGCCAGCAGGGCGGCGCCGAGAGCGGCGCGTGACGTCAACCCCCGAGTGAGCCCGATCGTTTCGAGCCCGGGGTCCGAGCTCGCGAACCGATACTTGTACTCCTCTTCTCCGCGCAGGAAGCGATACTCGGACATTCGGTCCGCCAGTGCTTCGCGGATCGAGTGCACCAGGACGAGGAAGCCTGTCGAGTACGGGTCCCATGAGCGGTCCCGCCCGCCCTGATAGAAGGACTCGACGCCCCCGAATCTGAAGCCATACCATGCTGCGCGCGGCACGCTATCGATCTCGAGGAACCAGAGGCGAAGCCAACCACGCTCGAGCGCGCAGGCTGCGAATTCGCGGTGAAAGGATTCGGCCGTCATGAAGCTCGTGGGTTGCCCCTGCCAGCGCAATCGGTGCAAGGCGAAGAGCGTGTCGAGGTCTGCCTCGAGCTCGGAGCGGCTCGCTGTCATCCGATAGCGAACCTCGTGCGTGCGCATCAGCTTCCGTTCTCGTGTTCGGATCTGGGATCGCAGGTTTCGGCTGCACGAGGCGAGGAATGCCTCCCAGTCGGGCTCCTCGAGCCGGAGAATGGGACTCCCTTCACGAACGAGGGTCTTCGCGCTGAGCAGGCCGCCCCACCCTTCGGCGCATGCCATCTGCTCTCCGACGAAGATATCTGCGTCGCAATCGGCAAGAACTGCCGCGAGCGCCTCCGCCACGGCACGGCGATCTCGAGCAAGGCAGACAGGCCCGAGTTGATCGCCGGCGTGATGACCGACGAGTCGAACGACTCGCAGTGGCTTGCCTCGCCAGAGGTAGAGCGGCAGCACTGCAACGAGGCGACCTTCGCGGGAGCGGCACTCCGTCGCGAGCAGCCTCCTTCCGGCTCCGAAGTGACGCCACCAGGTCGTTGCCCACTCGGGCGTGCCAAAGATATTGCCCGCCTGTTCAGCGAGTTCGTTCCAATCGGTGTTTGCGCCCTCGAGCAGGCAGAGCGGCCGCAGCTCGAGCGCCCCCGCTCGTTCGTCGTCCACCGTGACCCTTTTCGGGCCAGTTAGCCCAGCGCGGTGGATCGAGGTCACGGCTTTGCTTCGAGTTGGTTTCTTCGCGCCCAGTTGGTGACGGCCGGAGCGATTCTGCGTACGTTCTCGAGCATCGGGAGAGGGTCACGGAGCGAAAACACCGCGTGGACCGTGCGGCGACGTGGCAGGAAGCCCCGGAGAACGGCAGCGCGGTCTCCACCTCGTAGAAGTTGGCGAGCGAGCGCACGTAGGTCCGCCACCTCATACCGGTACCGGACGTCGGAGCGATACGGGCCGACCCGTGGAGACCGCCCGAGAAGGAGATCCACCCAGATCGCGGGCAAGTTGTGTCCTGCTGCGATCGCGAGGGCGGCTGAGCCGTAGATGCGAGGGTTGAGATCGATGGCATAGGCACGCCCGTTTGCCAGGATGAATTGAAGGCCGAAGATGCCACTCCAGTCCAGGAGCTCGAGCACCCGCGCAACACCCGCTTCGCGCCCCTCGTCGCGCTCGACCGTGAATGCGAACGAGCTGTTTCCACAGCCCGGCGGCCAGATCCGCGGGGAGAGCTGATGGCAGGCGCAGACGAGCTTCCCCTTCCATGCGACGCCGCAGATCGCAGCGAGGGTTCCATCGAGGTAGGGCTGCAACAGGAATTTCCGGTCCGGTTTCCGTACGAGTTCGCGTTTCAGGTCCTCAAGGTCGACGATCCTTCGAGCCCCGCCTGTAAGCAGGGAACCATTGTCTCCGAGGTCGACCGAGCGGATCGGCTTGAGAACTGCCGGGAGATTCTGGTCGAGTCCGTTCAGCGAGTCCCCATCCACCTCGACGGTCGGGGGGATGTCGAGGCCTGCTTCCACACAGATCCGGCCGAACAGCGCCTTGTCCGTGGCCCGGTCGAGGCGGTCGGGTGAACAGACACCCACGACGCTCCGCTCGAAGAGCATCGCCCGACCTGTCAAGGCCCGCATCGTGGGCTCGGTACACGGGAACACGACATCGGCTTCGAGCCGCAAAGCCTCCCGCGCCAGTTCACTGGCGTAAGTCGCGGGATCTTCTTTGGGTGGTGAGACGCGAACTACACCCTCAGCCGCGCGGGACCGAACTGCAAAGGCGTAGGGGCGGGAGACGGCGACCCAGGGCTCGTATCCCGCCGTCCGCAGTCCCCGGACGGCTGCGAGAGATCCCGTGCTCTCGTCAACGCAGCAAAGTATCCGCTCCCCGGCCACACCCGAAGCATAGGGAGGACTGACCTCGATGTGGCGCCGGGCGTCCCGCGTGGCACGACGGGACACGCCGGCGAAGCGCGCTACGGAGAGCCCGGTGCCGACGAGCCCGGCCGCCGGGTGAAGCTTCGTCTCCTGCGCGGATGCGGCCCTCCCGTGACGGCACGCCAGGCTTCGGTTGCGATCAGCGTGCAGATCTGATCCAGCGGCAGTTCCCCCTCCAAGCGACGTGCGCCGAAGCGCGCGCATTCTTCACGGTAGAGCAGAGCCTGACGCTGCAGGTCTTCCAGGTTCCACCAATCTTGCTTACGGGCCAGCAACGTCGCGGGCGCAACGTCGAGGAAGAAGCCTAGGGAGATCGGAAGCGGGAGCGTCCGCAGCAGCCACCGCTGGAATCGGAATCCATGGCCCTCGCCGTAGAGGAACCTCATCAGGACGATCGCGTCCAGGCCGGAACGGTCGAGGATGACGATCCGGCCGCGGCGCACGTGCGAGGTGACCGCAGTTCGCTGCGAGATCGCGTTCAGCAGTGCGATGACCGTGACCCAGACGTTCCTGAAGACCCCGCCCGCCGGTCCCGCAGCATCGCTTCTCGTCGACATGATCGATCCTGCCGAGCTGTTTCGGGCGGCCTGCTTGAAGGGCCCTAGTCTGGAGACTCGGAGCAGCCTCTTGACCGGTTGGGTGAGGGGGTTCAGGAATCCGAAGTGCCCCAGCGGACGCCACACGACGACCGCTTCGAAGCCGGTCTTTTCGAGTGCCTCTTTCAGTGACCGGGCCTGCGAGCTCTTTCCCGCCCCGTCGCAGCCCGAGATTGAGATCACCGCTCCGCGCCGCCGCCGCGACGCAAGAACCCTCGCCGCCCGAACGTAAGCCGCAGGCCCAGCTCTCCGCCCGCGCGCGTGACTGCGGACGATCGCCCCTAGGCGTTCGCGCCTGTTCACCGATCCCCCATGATCGAACACGTTTTGCAGAAGAGCGAGCTCGGCCTCTGCACGCCAGCTGCGTGCATGTTCGCCGGCGGCGTGCCAGCAGTTGGCGTCTTCCGCGCGAGCCGCGTCGACCCTCGCGCGTTGCTTGTCCGAGAAATCGCCTGTGCGAGCGAGTCTCCGCGCCGCGATCAACAGGGCGTGATGAGGCGCGGGGCGCACCAGTTTCTCGAGACCGTCGAGCGGCATGCCCTCGGCGAACAGTCCCTCGACCTCTTCAGGGGGAAGGTTCCAGGCTTCGCTCGGCACGAGTTCGATCGCCTCGGCGCTGCACCCGCGAAATGCGGCCCAGTGTCTCTCGCAATTGAGGAAGCCGTCCGCTCGCAGCCTTGCGGCGATTGCCCGGTGCTCCGCCGGGCGGGCGAGTAAGTCGATGTCCCGCCCCTGTGGCGGCAGCGATCCAAAGACCACGACCCGATCACGGACGACCGAGTCGAGCCGCTGCGCTGTTCTCAACGTGCTACCCGGGGGACCGCGGCTGGACCTTCCTCGGGTTTCGATCGAGCAGTCGCGCGGACGTCCGCCTGAGAAACGGTCGCCCGTATGCGAAGACGGCGTGCTCGAGGCGTCCCGCCAGAGACGGGGCGAAAGCCTGAAGGAGAATGCGGTCGCGACGTGCTCGTGTCCAAGCCATCTTGAACGGCTCGTCGGCACCGAGAAACTCGTAACGCGAGAGACGCTTCGAAAAGGCGTAGCGGAGCATGTCGTGGGTCAGAATCATGCCCGTGCCGAGTGCTTTGTAGGCCGGGTCATAACCACCTTTGAGGACATAGCAGACCCCCGCATCCTCGATGTTGAAGTCGAAGGCGATCGGTCTTCCGTCCAGGCGCAGGAATGCGAGTCGCAAAATGCCTCGTGACGCCGCCCAGTGGGCAACATCGAAATAGAACTGTCTGACCCGGGAAGAAGCGGCGATCGGCGCTCCGTACCTGGCTTTCCAGCCGGAGCCTTCGATTTCGATTCCCTCCTCGAGGAGTGAGTCGAGACCGTGGCACCCATTCGTTAGCTCGAATGTGACATGGCCCCGTTCCTCGAGCCGTCGTCGGCAGCGACGAATCTCCTTCCACAAATGACGACGCAGCCCCGCAGCGTAATCTTCCCAGGCGCCCTCGATTGGAACGTATGGCGAGCGTAAGAGCACGCGCTCGATGGTTCGATAGCCAAGCTTCCGAGCCGCGGCGCGGCTTGCAGTCAGATCGGGTCCAGTCGAGCAGAGGAACGAGAGGTGAATGCTTCGGCGCGCGGAGCGCGTCAACGCGAAGGCAAGTGCCGAGACCGCAGCGTCGTTTTCTCCGAGGAGGCCGTAACTCGGCGTGTGCCAGTTCGTCGGAGATCGCTGCGAGCCGCGGTGGGCGCTAACGGTGCCGACGGCTACCAGACGGTTCCCCTGTCGAACGGCGATGATTTCGAGCTGGCCCTTGCCAAACGCTCGCCACCAGGCCGCGATCCAACCGGGCCGCAGCCAGGGCACAGCCTGACTGCGATCGGCGAGCTCGTCCCATTCCTGGGCAAGTGGCTCCGCTATGACGTCGTACCACTCGACCCGCATGTACCAACTCTATTTGCTGGGTCTTTAGCGCCGATGCTTTGGTTCCGCGTGGCGCGGACGCGCGAACGGTCTTGGTTCGGTCGAGCGCTGCTTACCATGCACCATGTGGCCGAGGTTCTGCTTCTAGGAGACGAATTTCATGCGACGCTTGCTGGGGTTCGCGGACTGCGCACCGGAGGGCACGTTCCGTACCTGGCCGTCAGCAGACCGCACACGTACGCCTCGTACTCTCGTGACACCGTCGCAACCGTTCGCGTCCCGGATCCCGACGTCGATCCGGAGTCCTATGCGGCCGCGGTCGGAAACGCGGCCGCGGAGGTTGGTGCGGAGGCCGTCCTGCCGGGTACGGAGAGCGCACTAGTTGTGCTCAGTTCCAACCCCACGGCCGTATCAGACAGAATCGCGGTAGGCGCGCCACCCGCAGCCGTAGTCATCGCGGCCTTCGAGAAGACCAAGGTTGTCGATCTCGCCGAGCGGGTGGGTCTTCGGACTCCACCGAGTCGCGTTGCCACGCGCGACGAGCTTCGCGTTCAAGCGAGCGAGCTCGAGTATCCAGTCATCCTCAAGCCTTCGCGGTCGAAGCTCCCCACAGGCGCGGAGACGATGCAGTATTTCCGTGCGCAGCGAATCGAGACCGCGGCGCAGCTTCGTGAGTCCTTGGCCGATGCGCCACATGGCCCCTGGGTCGTGCAGCCGTACTTGGCCGCGAACTTGTGCGCGATCGGGGGCGTCGCGTGGCACGGCTCGCTCGTCTGCGCTGTTCACCAGATGGCGCATCGGATCTGGCCGCCCGACGTCGGCTACAGCTCCTACGCCGAGACCGTGCCCGCGAACGAGCAGCTCGAGCAGTCGACGCGGAATCTGCTGAACGAGTTGCAGTGGAGCGGCGTGTTCCAACTCCAGTTCCTCCGGACGCGCAGCGACTTCTACTTCATCGATTTCAATCCGCGAATCTACGGTTCGATTGGGCTCGCGATCGCGGCGGGCCGTAACCTCCCCGCGATCTGGGCGGACCTGGTGCTCGGTAAGGAGCCGAAGATCCCGGGCTACCGGCCCGGTGTCCGCTATCGGGTCGAGCACAATGATGCCCGCGCGATCTTGCGGCTCTTCAGACAGGGGGCCGCGGGCGTGGCCGCAAAAGCCCTAATCCCCCGGCGAAACACGGTTCACGGCATCGTTTCCCTGCGTGATCCGGGCCCTCTTCGTGCTTTGCTGGTCAAGGCGGCCGAGCGTGTCTTTTCGCGCCTCCGACGGTCCTGAGGGCTCGAAGGTCGGGGAACCGTTGGGTCCATCCGAGCCTCCCCAGACCCTGCTCTCTCCGCGGGCGCCGTGTGCCTCTCGGTCCTCTCTCGGCCTGACTCGGAGGCGCGCCCGATCCGACACGGACGTTGGTCGTGCGTGTCAGGTGAAAACTAGTCGAAGAGCGTGCCAATTTCGGCCTTTTTGGCTAGTTTGAGCCGCCGGACTCTGGTAGATTTTTGGCAACCGTCGAGCATCTGCGGACCGGCCCGACCCGAGTGAAACGTTCGTGCAATGCGGCTGCCGAATTGTGACCCGAAAAAATGACCTCCGACTTCCACCGGCGTCATCGGCGGCGTCGGAGTTTGCCCGGGCGCGGTCTCGGTAGATTCACGCTGCTCGCCGGCGTCCTTACGCCGGCGTTAGCAGCGCTCGTGGTCTCGATGATGATGGGCGGCGCCGCGGCGGCGACGACAACGCGGACGTTCGCCGTGGAGGCGGATGCCTATGTCAACCAGGCCAAGTCGAAGACGAATTACGGCACCGCGTCGAAGCTGAGGGTCGACTCAGCACCGCTTCTCCGCACATATCTGCGCTTCAACCCTCAAGGCCTGGTAGGAACCGTAACGAAGGCGACGCTCCGTGTGAACGCCTCTAACGGCGACGCGGTCGGCTTCGCCGTTCGTGCGGTGACGGGCACGAGCTGGGACGAGAATGCGCTGAACTTCGAGAATGCACCGGCAATCGCGT
>Ga0184605_10000497_pt1 | contig 11668 bp, 6 predicted proteins | sample PLM0_30_coex_FD_132995 | JGI IMG/M metagenome (GOLD analysis project Ga0184605, IMG submission 132995) | Groundwater sediment microbial communities from an aquifer in East River, Colorado, USA - PLM0_30_coex | ecosystem: Environmental > Terrestrial > Soil > Riparian zone | place: USA: East... | reverse complement strand
TGATATGGAAATACCGGGTTGGGCAACTCCAGCGCATCCAGATTGCGCAGGCAGCATTTGCCCGCCAGTTGATCGTGTCGCAGGAAGCCGAGCGCAAGCGCATCGCCGGTGAGCTGCACGACAGCCTGGGTCAGAGCCTGGTGATCATACGCAATTGGGCCATGCTTGGCGCCGGCCAGCTTGAAAACAACTCGCCGGCCAGAGAAGAACTCGACGAGATCAACGCCATCGCTTCACGCACGATTAACGAAGTCCGCGAGATCGCTTACAACCTCGGTCCCTATCACCTTGAACGGCTCGGCTTTGAAAACTCGATTCGAGATATGGCCAGCCGTGTCGCGCAGGCGTCAGGCATCGCCATTGCGACCGAACTCGATGCGCTCGACGGCGCGCTTTCGAGTGAAACCCAAATGAGCCTTTATCGCGTCGCTCAGGAGGCGCTCAATAACGTGGTGAAGCATTCACTTGCCACCGAAACGCGCATAGCACTCAAGCGCGAAAGCGCGGGCGTGCGGTTGACCGTCGCTGACAACGGTCAGGGGTTCGACCCGCAGACGTCGAAAGCGTCTGAAACTCTCGGCGCCACCCGCTCCGGACTCGGGCTTAACGGGATGGCCGAGCGAGTCCGGCTGCTGGGCGGTGCGTTGACCATTCGCTCCGCGCCCGAACAGGGGACGACCGTCGAGGCACTCTTGCCCGACACCCCAGAGAACACGAAAGGATCGGCGAGAGATGACGGAAAGGCAGAGCCGTGATATTCGGGTTCTGATCGCTGATGACCATCCGATCTTCCGCGAAGGATTGGCGAAGGTCATTTCACGTGATCCCCGATTGCACGTCGTCGCCGAGGCCGAAAACGGTGACCAGGCTGTCGCTCGCCTCATTGAGCTGCGACCCGATGTGGCCGTGCTTGATCTCGACATGCCGGAGTGTGATGGTTTCGCCGTCACTCGCGCGGCGCAAGCGGCCAAGCTCGCGGTCAAGGTGATCATTCTGACCTCACATAACAACGAAGCCCTCTTCCATTCGGCGCTCGACCTTGGCGTAGCGGGTTACGTGCTCAAGGACGGCGCGATTCACGAGATCGTCAATGCTATCCGCACCGTAGCCGGTGGGCGCCATTATTTCAGTCCGGAATTGTCCACCTATCTGCTGCACCGGGCGAACCGCCCTGCCAGTCTCGCCGAGCACGAATCTACAACCAACGACCTGACGTCGTCCGAAGCGCTTCGTGTCAGCCTCCGCCCCTTCGAACCCGCCTCGGATCGTCGCATCTCGCATTACCGCATTTTAAAGAAGCTCGGCGAGGGCGGCATGGGCCAAGTTTACCTGGCGGAGGATCTGAACCTTGGCCGCCAGGTGGCGATTAAAGTTCTAAGCCACGAACTGACGGACAATCCAGACCATTTGCGGCGATTTGAACGAGAGGCACGGGCCGCGTCGGCACTCAATCACCCCAACATCTTGACGGTCTATGAAATCGGTCAGTCAGACGGCGCGCATTTTATTGCCACTGAGTTTATTGAGGGCGAGTCGTTGAGCCAACGCATGAAACGCGGCCCAATGGAGCTGGCGGAAGTCCTGGACATCGGGATCCAAATTGCGTCGGCGCTCGCGGCAGCGCATGAAGCGAGGATAGTGCATCGCGATATCAAGCGGGACAACATCATGGTGCGCGAGGACCACCTGGTGAAGGTCCTGGACTTTGGCCTGGCCAAACTGGTCCAACAGGAAGCAAATGAACTCGACAGCGAAGGAGTCACCAGAGCATTACACAAGACTACACCCGGCGTCGTAATGGGAACCGCTGAATACATGTCGCCTGAACAGGCGCGCGGCCAGGAGGTAGACGAGCGCACAGACATCTGGAGCCTGGGCGTTGTGCTCTATCGAATGGTGACGGGAAAGACACCATTCAGCGGCGGCACGATCAGTGATGTCATTGCCTCAATCCTGAAAACTGATCCGCCGCCGCTGGTAAATGAAGCCGAGCCGGTGCCCCGCGAACTGGAACAGATAATCAGCAAGGCGCTGCGCAAGAACCGCGAAGATCGCTACCAGCACATCAAAGACCTGTTGATTGATCTCAAAGACTGCAAACAAGAGTGGGAATTTTCTTCCAGACTGGGAACATCGGCACCTCGTGAGCAGCGATCAGGGCAATCCGCCCGGAGCGCGGAAGTCGAGACGAGCTCTGTAACCGGCGTTCACCCAACTTCGCGCGACGAATACACCGTCGATAAGTTTAAGCGTCACAAACTTGGCGTTGCGGCCGCCCTTGTAGTCTTGATTGGTTTAGCGACGATTGGCGCTCTTGCCTACCGGCGCTATTTTGCCGCCGCCGATCAGACAGGTATCGATTCGCTGGCGATCTTGCCTTTTGTTAACGACACTGGCGACTCGGAAATGGAATACGTATCCGATGGCCTCAGCGAAAGCCTGATTAATAATCTGTCGCAGTTGCCGGGGCTGAAAGTGATCGCTCGCAGTTCGGCTTTCAGATACAAAGGGAAAAACGCCAACGCCGAGGAAGTGGCCCAAGCCTTAGGCGTGAAGAGCATCCTGACCGGACGGGTCTTGCGACTTGGCGAGAACCTCCAAATCAACGTCGAGTTGATGGACGCACGCGATAAGACGCAGGTGTGGGGCGGGCAGTACAATCGCAGCGGCCGAGATTTGATGGCCGTGCAGCAGGAAATTGCACGGGATATCTCGCGCAACCTGCGCCTCAAGCTTTCCGGTTTGGAGCAAAGCCGCGTCGGCAATCTGCACACGGCAAACGGCGAAGCCTACGAGCTATACCTCAAAGGCCGATTCTACTGGAACAAACGCACCGGCGAATCGCTGAAGAAAAGCCTAGACTACTTCAATCAGTCAATCGAGAAAGATCCGAGTTACGCGCTGGCGTATGTTGGGCTCGCCGACGCGTACATCGTAATCCCGTACTTTTCCGTGGCTACAGCGCAGGACTCTTACCCGAAGGCCAAAGCGGCCGCGCAGCGCGCGCTCGAGATTGACGACAGGCTCGCCGAGGCGCACACCGCCATGGCTGCCGTGCTCATGAACTACGATTGGAATTTGCCAGAATCAAACAGAGAATATGAGCGAGCCATTGAATTGAATCCGAACTACGCAACCGCTCATCACTGGTACGCCAGAGAAAACCTGATAATCATGGGCCAATTCGACAGAGCTCTGGCGGAGATGCGGCGAGCTCAGGAGCTGGATCCGCTTTCATTGATCATCAACGCGAATTTTGGCAAGGCTTATTTCAACGCGCGTCGCTACGACGACGCCGTCCAGCAACTTCGTAAAACGGTTGAGATCGATCAGAGCTTTTTCGTGGCTCATCACTATTTGGGCTCGGCCTATGCAATGAAAGGCAATTATTCAGAGGCGCTCGCTGAATATCAGAAGGCCAGACAACTGAATCCAGATGATCCGCACGTGGTGGCCCTACTCGCACGCCTCTATGCCATCTCAGGCAAAAGAGACGAGGCGTTGCGAACGCTTGCACAACTGAAGTCGATGGCCAGGGAGCGATATGTGGCTGACTACAGCATCGCGCTGGTTTATGCGGCGCTCGGCGAGAAGGACCTGGCGTTCGAACTGCTTGAAAAAAGTTATCGGGATCATACCGTGGACATGCTCACGCTTTACTATGATCCGCTCATCGACAACCTTCGATCCGATCCGCGCTTTGCTGATCTGCAGCGGCGCGTTGGGCTGAAGTAAGTGATCGGGATTCCGGGTTTTACTTGAGGCGTTTGCGGGCTACGCGGGACGTCGAGATTCGTTGTGACGACGGCCTGATGCAAGTTGCCAGTTATTGCGAAACTGAACTTGGCCGGAAGAGAGCATCCGAAGCATTGCAGCTAGTCCCCGAGCATCTTGAGAATCTGCGGCGAGTGCAACTTTGAAATCGGCTGCTTCTTGTGTTTGCGGTTCATTGCACGAGTTAACTTTTACTCTTGAAATGATTCGGAGATTTGTTCCATCGACTGGTCGTTTTCGATCATGTCGTCCCAAGTGCGCGCAGGTCGCGGTTCTCCAGCACCCGCTTGGGCGCACCCTGACGCGCGATGCGGATCATCGCGCGGCCCAGTTCCTCAGTGGTGATCACCGCCGTCGGCGCAAACATCCGCACCAGCGGTAACAGCGGCCGAGAGATGGCGTATGCGATCCTTGTCCAGCGTGTCTTTGAGACCTCGCCGTGCATTGCGCGTAGCGCTCCCAGGCGGAACATGTATGCAGACGGGAACAGATCGAGCAGAGCGTCCTCGGTACGCCCCTTCACTTGTGCCCACATCGCCTTGCCGCCGGTGCCCGCGCCCGAAACGTAGACGAACGTCATCGCCGGATTGATCCGGGCGAGCACCTTTGCCCAGCCAAGCGTCAGATCAAAAGTCAGGCGGGTGTAGTCGGCCTCGTTCATGCCGGCCACCGAAACGCCGAGGCAAAAGAAGCAGGCGTCGTACCCTTGCAGGTCGGCGTTATCCACGCTGAAGTCGAACAGGTCCTTGCGGATCAGCTCGCGCAGCTTCGGGTGCGTCCGGCCGGTAGAGCTGCGGCCAATCGCGAGTACATCCTCGATGCCGTCGTCGCGCAGGCACTCGCGCAGAACACCGTGCCCCACCATCCCCGTAGCCCCGAAGAGGATCACCTTCATAATATTTCCATGACGTTCCTTATGCCGATTGCTTCCTTCTATCACAAACGTCCAATTCCAACCTGCAGGGAGCCGAATAGTGTGACAGTGTGATGTCCGATAAGCTTTAGCTTGTCGTGACGCCGCGACAAACTAAAAAGTTTATCGGACATTTGCGAAACTGACCCAATACCGGCAGCCTTTAGTTTGCTGCTGCCCGCTTCACGCCTTACAATTTGCTTCAACATCCCCACTTCTTTTAAGTGAGAGCACGGCTATGGCGATATTACAATCCATGGTCAGAGCAGGGACGAGAGTCTTCGCCGCCGTCGGAACAATGAGCAGCGATAGCAGAACTCTGTGAGCAATGCAAAGCTCGCGACAAGGGACACAAATGAAAAATAGATATCTTCAATATTCCTCGACCTGTTTTCGGATCTCTATGTCTCTGTGCCTCTGGGGAGCGCTGATTTTTGTCTTACTCGCTTTACAAACGGCCTGTTCGTCAAACGGTCAACAACAGCCGAAGTCAGTCGCGGCAGTTCCTGTGACGGTTACAAAGGCCGTGGCCAAAGAGATGCCCGTCGAAGTCAGCGCCATCGGCAATGTGCAACCCGTGGTTGGCGTTTCAATCAGATCACAAGTGACCGGGCGACTGCTTAGAGTGAATTTCAAAGAAGGCGACTATGTTAGAAAAGGAGAATTGCTTTTTTCACTTGATTCGCGACCTTTCGTTGAGGCGGTGAAAGAAGCGCAGGCCAATCTTCAACACGACATTTCGGCGGTAGCGCAAGCGCAGGCGGTTCTTGTCAAAGACACTGCGCAAGCAAAGTATGCGGCAATCGAAGCGACCCGATACGACATTTTGATGAAAGAGGGGGTCGTCTCCAAAGAGCAAGGCGAACAGTTCAAAGCCAACGCGGATTCTTACACCGCGACGCTCAATGCGGATCGCTCGAGCATCGAGACTGCCAGGGCGCAGGCGCGTCAAAGTCAGGCCGCACTTGATAACGCGAAAGTTCAATTGAGTTACTGTCAGCTTCGATCGCCGATGAATGGCCGCACCAGCAGTTCTATTGTGACGGAAGGCAATCTCGTCAGTGCGAATGATTCGACGCCGCTGGTCACCATCAATCAGGTGTCGCCGATTTATGTGACGTTTACTATTCCCGAAAAGTATCTGCCTGACGTGCAAAGATACTCGTCGTCGGCCAACTTAAAAGTCGTTGCACAACTTGACGCCAATACAAGTCGCACTGGATCGCTAAGTGCTTTTGATAACCAGGTGAGCCAGGCAACAGGCACTCTGCAACTCAAAGCGTCTTTTCTAAATGACGATAACCTGTTATGGCCCGGCAGATTCGTGAACATCGTTTTGACCCTGACGAATCAACCCGATGCCATAGTCGTCCCGACGCAAGCAGTTCAAACGAGCCAGCAGGGGCAGTTCGTTTATGTCGTCAAAGCAGACCAAACTGTTGAAATGAGAAAAATCGTTCTTGACCGCACTATCGGCGACGAAGCCGTTATCTCGAGTGGCCTCAGCGTCGGCGAGACCGTAGTTACCGACGGGCAACTTCGCGTTACGCCCGGAGTGAAAGTGCAAATCGCGGCGACCAGTTCGGGGAATTCAAACGGGGGCGGGTCATGAACCTTTCCCGCCCATTTATAAATCTCCCGGTGATGACCACGCTCATCATGGTGGGGATTCTGTTTTTCGGCGTGATGGGTTATCGCAGTTTGCCCGTGAGCGATCTACCCAACGTCGACTTTCCAACGATCCAAGTCTCGGCAGGACTTTCCGGCGCCGACCCCCAGACGATGGCTTCGTCGGTAGCGACGCCGCTGGAAAAGCAGTTTTCGACAATCGCGGGCATAACCTCAATAAGTTCATCAAGCTCGCTCGGCAGTACGCAGATTACTTTGCAGTTTGATTTGAGCCGTGACATTGACGGCGCGGCGCAAGATGTTCAAGCCGCAATCGCTGCGGCACTCAGACAACTTCCGCCGGGAATGCCTTCGCCGCCCACCTATCAAAAAGTGAATCCGGCGAGCCAGCCTATTCTCTACCTTTCACTTTCATCGGACACACTGCCGCTTTCAAAAGTCGACGACTACGCTGAAACGATGTTGGCGCAACGCATCTCGATGGTTAACGGTGTGGCACAGGTTTCCGTGTTTGGTTCGCAAAAATACGCCGTGCGTGTGCAGGCTGACCCGCTGGCGCTTGCTTCCCGCGGAATCACCATGAGCGACGTGCAAACGGCGATTCAGCAAGGAAACGTGAATTTGCCGACCGGAACTCTTGACGGCAGCCATCAATCTTATACCGTCCAGGCCAATGGACAACTCACCGATGCCGATGCTTTTCGTTCGCTCATCGTGGCCTATCGAAACGGCGCACCTGTGCGGCTGGATGAAGTAGCAAAAGTCGCAGACAGTGTACAGAACGACAAGACTGCGAGTTGGTTCAACGACTCGCGCGCCATCATCCTGGCAATTCAAAGACAGCCCGGAACAAACACTATCGAAGTTGTTGACTCAATCAAGGCACTATTGCCGACCTTTCAATCCCAACTTCCCGCCGCCGTCAATATGGGCATTCGCTATGACCGCTCCGCCTCGATACGCGCTTCGGTAAGCGATGTGAAATTCACGCTCATGCTAACAATTTGTTTGGTGGTCCTGGTCATCTTCCTTTTCCTGCGTAATGTGCGCGCGACAATCATTCCGAGCCTGGCTGTTCCAATGTCCATCGTCGGAACTTTCGCAGTGATGTATTTGGTGAACTTCACGCTGGATACCATTTCGTTGATGGCTTTAACTCTCTGCGTTGGGTTTGTGGTCGATGACGCGATTGTCATGCTCGAAAACATCGTTCGCCACATAGAACAAGGCGAGAGCGTGTTTCAAGCGGCCATAAATGGATCCAGTGAAATCAGCTTTACGATTTTGTCGATGACGATTTCACTCGCGGCTGTCTTTATTCCAGTTCTTTTGATGGGCGGTGTTATCGGGCGATTGTTTCGCGAATTCTCCGTGACGATAATCGTGGCCATCTTGCTTTCGGGATTCATTTCACTGAGCCTGACGCCGATGCTGTGCAGCCGTTTCCTGCGCCCTGAAGATGAAAAAGCGCACGGACGATGGTTCAACGCTTCGGAAAAAATCTTTGAATACATGATTAACTTCTACGAGCGCACACTCAAGCTCGTCATCAAACACAAGTTCGCCACACTCATGGCTTCCTTCGTCGTCCTCATTGCGACAGCTTACCTTTTTTACGTTGTGCCGAAAGGCTTCATGACGAATGATGATATTGGAATGCTGACAGGCTCAACCGAAGGCGCGCAAGGTGTTTCGTTCGATGAGATGGTGCGTCATCAACAACAGGTCGCGGAGATTGTCAAGAAGAATCCAAACATCGCTTCCCTGCAATCAAGCGTTGGCGGAACATCAAGCAATACAGGCCGTTTCTTCATCTTGCTGAAACCTACATCGCAAAGAAAAGCAACCCCCGAACAAATCATTCAACAACTGCGGCCGCAACTGGCTTCAGTGCCGGGCATCAACGTCTATTTACAAAATCCCCCGACGATCAACATCGGCGGTATCGTTTCAAAAAGCCAGTATCAATACACCTTGCAAGGCACTGACGCTAACGAGCTCTATCAGCGCGCAACCGCGATGCAGGAGAAAATCGGAGTCATTGCCGGTGTGCTCGACGTGACGACCGACTTGCAAATCAAAAATCCCCAGATAACTTTACAGATTGATCGCGACAAAGCCTCCGCGCTTGGAATAACCGCCAGTCAAATCGAGAGCACGCTCGCCAGCGCATATGGTTCGGGGCAGGTCTCAACCATTTACACGGACACAAATGAGTATTGGGTTATTTTAGAAGTTGCTCCGGAATATCAGCTGGACGCAAACGCTCTTTCGAAACTCTATCTGCGCACCAGTCAGCAAACTCAAACGAGTCAAGGTTCCGGAAGCAGTAGTCAAGCAACTTCGAGCACGACCACGCAATCCACAAGTGGCGCCGCTCAGATGGCTCCACTCAGCACGATTGCCACAGTAACGCGTACTGTCGGACCGCTATCGGTGAATCATCTGGGCCAACTTCCCGCCGTCACTATTTCATTTAACTTGCGCCCCGGTGTTCCAATCGGGAACGTTGTTAATCAAATCAATCAGCTCGCACACTCTGCGCTGCCGGCAACAATCACCGGAAGTTTTCAAGGTACGGCGCAGGTCTTTCAATCATCACTCTCGGGCCTCGGAATTCTACTTCTGGTCGCGATCTTCGTGATTTATCTGGTGCTCGGAGTTTTGTATGAAAGCTTCATTCACCCGATTACGATTCTTTCGGGCCTACCTTCGGCAGCGTTCGGCGCGTTGGTGACGCTTTTGCTTTTCGGAGTTCAGCTGGACCTTTATTCTTTCGTCGGAATCATCATGCTCATCGGCATCGTCAAAAAAAACGCGATTATGATGATTGACTTTGCGCTGGCGGCTGAAAAGAAAGAAGGATGGAACGCAGAGAAATCTATTTACCAAGGATGTGTTGTGCGTTTTCGTCCGATTATGATGACGACGTTCGCAGCGATGATGGGCGCCTTGCCTATCGCGTTCGGGTTCGGAGCAGGTGCGACATCGCGCCGCCCGCTCGGATTAGCAGTAGTCGGTGGACTGCTCTTTTCGCAGTTGATTACGCTATATATCACACCCGTCATTTACATCTACCTGGATTCATTGCAGGAAAAGCTGAGCAGTCAATCAAGCCGCCTTGGCGCGAGCCGAACGGCGCAATTGCAGCTATGGAAATAGCTTGCGTCGAGGTTCGCGCGCGTGGCCAAATTCCGTCATCGGCAACTGGTTAACAAAAACCAGTAGCTCAGACTTTAGTCTGTGATTTCGCCAGAGCAACGCAGTTGGTTACAGCACAGAATGAAGTCGGTGCTACTCGTTATTCCAGCCTCATGCAAAAGGATTCTCATCCGCACTTGGGCCATAAATCGAGGGGATAGCCACGTCGAGCTCGCGCAGGTACACCGATAATTGCCCGCGGTGGTGGTACCAGTGGTTCAGCATGATAGAGCGTAACATTGCGACGCGCGGAACAGCTAACAATTCACGTTCACCCTTCATCATGCGCCATGTCTCCATCAGCGCCGCGTCGTCCATGCCGCCGAGAAGTTTCTTCGCTTTGGCAATGCTCTCGTCGAGCGTCGGAATCAGCTCCGAAGTGCTCTTCGGTTTAGGCTCACTAAATTGCGGAGCTTGAACGGTAGATTGAGTGCCAACCAGTTCCGCGACCCCGCCGGGAACGGTCGCTATATGCAGCGCAAGTTCGCCAAGCGTTCTTGCTTTCGGGTGCGGGCGCCAGTCTAACTTGTCATCCGGCACGCGTTCGAGCACGCGTCGCGTAGTCTGTGCTTCCTGCTCGAGTTCTTGTAAAAGTCCATCGATTAACGCCATTAGCTTATTCCTTTCGGTTCTGACTTGCTGCTATTCGGTTTGCTCTGAGTCAGCCGGATCAAGGATCCGTTTCAGAGCTCTATTGCCATGCTGACAACGGCTGGCGGCAACGTCGCCAATTAGCTTTGCAGAAAAGCTATTTCCACAATGCGAGATGCGATCAGTGGGTCGACGAATACAGAACCGGGAGCCGTAGCGACCGGGTCTGCGAGCTGTTGAGTTCAACGTCATTGTAAGCTAGCGTTCTCGGCGATCAATAAAATGGAGATGCTGCTTATCGCAAGTCCGACCCGGTCGCTATGGCTCCCGGTTCTGTATTCGTCGACCCACGACAAGGTAGAGTTCCGCCATGACGAACCTATCTCGCGTTTACGATTTTTGTGCAAAGCCTTGCCCATTGATTAAATCTACACTTGTGCGAAGCCGCCATCCACAAACAATTCCGTTCCCGTGATGTAGCTACTGTCATCAGATGCGAGAAACACCACGGCCTTCGCGATCTCGTCGGGTGTACCGAGCCTGCCGAGCGGAACATTGTTGAAGATCATCTGCAAACGTTCCTGGCCTGTTTCTGAGGAAGCCAGCAGGCCACTGAGTCCGGGTGTGTCGATTGAGCCTGGGCTCACCGCGTTCACGCGAATGCGGCGATCCTTTAAGTCCGTGGTCCATGTCCGCGCGAACGAACGTACTGCGGCTTTGGTGGCGCTATATACACTGTTCATCGGCAATCCTTTGCTGGCGACGATGGACGCATTCAGTATGATCGAGGCGCCGTCTGGCAACAGCGGCAGCGCTTTCTGTACTGTGAAAAGGAGCCCTTTCACATTGATGTCGAAGATCGAATCGTAGAGCTCCTCGGTAATCTCGCCGAAAGGAGCAAACTTCGCAACACCGGCATTCGCAAACACGATATCGAGCTTGCCCTTTTCCTCTTTAATTTGTGCGAAGAGGCGATCAAGATCGCCAAGGTTCGATACGTCTCCAAGTACGCCGGTGACATTTCTTCCGATCTCCTTTACCGCCGCAGCCAACTCCGGCTCTCGGCGTCCGGTGATGAAGACGTACGCGCCTTCGTTCACAAACTGCTTCGCCGTCGCCAGACCGATGCCGCTATTGCCACCAGTTATGAGTGCAATTTTTCCTTCAAGCTTACTCATGTGTTTCTCCTTTGGGTAGTGATGCAGTGAGCGCGTGACCTTAGCTCAACGAGCCGTCCGCACCATCGACAATCACTGCTCGCCCCGCGAGATCCACTTTCGAATCGGTCGTATGTGACATCAGGCAATGTTCAGCTTGCTTCCGACGTCGGGCGGCGCGGTACCACGAGGCTCCCGACGGTGACCTGCACGGCCTCGTCGTTCTGGTTGAGCGTCGTCGTTCGCACCTTGATCAAACCCTGATCTGGACGCGACTTCGACGGCCGCACCTCGAGGATCTCGCTCTGGACATGCAACTCATCTCCGGGTCGCACCGGCCGTGTCCAGCGAAATTCTTCGAAGCCGGCGCCCACGATGCCGCCGGCGGGTTTGATGTCGCTCT
>Ga0184605_10000496_pt1 | contig 11675 bp, 14 predicted proteins | sample PLM0_30_coex_FD_132995 | JGI IMG/M metagenome (GOLD analysis project Ga0184605, IMG submission 132995) | Groundwater sediment microbial communities from an aquifer in East River, Colorado, USA - PLM0_30_coex | ecosystem: Environmental > Terrestrial > Soil > Riparian zone | place: USA: East... | reverse complement strand
CTCACGACGTGGACCCGCCAGATCGTGATCTGCACGAATGGAGAGAAGGCGGAGATGAGCCAGGCTCTGCTCGACAAGCTCAAGGAACTGAACATCCCGGTTCTCGAGGCGCCGATCAAATGTGTCGTGTCGAAATCCAGCGAGATCACCGGGATCGACCTCGAGGGCGGCATGTCACTCGACTGCGAGCGGCTCTATTTCGCGATCGGCCAGTATCCGGCCGATGACCTGGGCGCGCAGCTCGGATGCAAGCGCGACGAGCTGGGACGTCTCGTCATCGACGACCGCAATCACACCTCGGTGAAGGACGTGTATGCGGCGGGGGACATTGCGCCCGGCCCGCAGCTGGCGATCGGTGCGGCGGCCAGTGGCGCGGTGGCCGCGATCGCGATTCACGCTTCGCTAGTTCCGGAGACCAGCAAGCTCCCGGATTGAACGCAACTGACAGCTAACCACTGCGCTTCTATCTGCGGGCAGCGTGTTCAGTTGCAGTTTGTATTCGCCGTTACCAGCGCAATGTAAGTGTCTGCGCTCGATGTTTTCTGATGATCTGCAGGTCGATTGCGTGATTCGTCGTGCTTCGCATGTCGGCGCTGCGGATCGCGCTCACGAGATCGATCGGGTTCTCGATCTTGACGCCGTCCGCCTTGACGATGACATCGCCGCCACGAAGCCCCGCTGTCCGCGCCGCTGATCCTTCCATCACATTCGTCACGAACACGCCCTCGAGTCTTACGCCGAGTGCGTCAGAAAGATCATCGTTGAGCGCGGTGAACTCGGCGCCAGCGAAGGGATAGATTCCGCCGCCGTATCCCAGCGCCGGAAGAAGAACCTGGGGCAGCGGCTCCGGTGCCGGCATGCGGCTCCGTATCATTGTGGTCCGTTGCATCGGCGCCCGAGCAATTGATCCGGTCTGCCGCTCCATGATCTCCGGCATCGAAAGCTCGACGATCATTTTCTGCTCCCAGTTCGCCGGACGCCTCTCGAGGGTTCCCGTGACGACGCGCGTTGCATCGTTGCGCCGGATTTTCAGCACGAACGGCGCCCCTGCCTTGAGCCATCTACTAAGCTCGACCGACCCCCCGCGCATGTCGTGGGAGTTGAATGTGAGCAGTACGTCGCCGGCCCGAACTCCGGCCTTCGCCGCCGGCGACCCCGAATCCACGCTGGTGACTACCGGGTAGGAGTCGAAGAATGCGTTCCCGCGCTCATCGACCAATGCCTGATCCGAGATCCTGACGCCAAACCACCCGGTTGGCGGTTGCACGATCACAGTCCGCGTCCGCTGAGCGTCGGCCGCGAGCGTCGGAACCAGGAGCGCGATCAGCGCCAGTGTGGACAGCGACGACCATGTCGACAAGAGCATATTCTTTCCCCGAACCATCGGCCTAGAACCCCCTCAGTCCAACCGGACGCGCGACGAGCTGCTGCGTTGCTGCACGCGCGCCCATCGTTGCCAGATAGTACTGGTTGATCACCGGATCGCGTGGCGCGGACTCCAGCGCGCTCTCGGTTGCGTTCACGATCTTGTCGAGTGCCGCTGCGCGCGCCGAGTAGATCGAAAGGCTATCCCTGCTCCCCGGTGAAGCGTTGCTGGCGAGGAACTCCGCCGCACGCTGATAGTCGCTCACAGCTCGCCTGAGTGTCGCTGACGCCTCATCGACCGAGGCAAACGTCACATTGTTGGCGGTTGAACTGGATGGCTCAGTCGAGGCCGTTGGCACCGTCGTGTTGCCAGCCGAGCTCTCGGTTGCGCTCGGCAACCCTATGGTGGTTCGTCCGATCGCGATTCCTCCTATGAGCAGCAGCACCGCCGCGGCGGCCTGCATCCATGGCTGTCCCAACACCCAGCCACGCGAGGACGATTCGTGAATGAGACCTTCCTCCCTCGCCCGGGCTGCGATGGTCCGCCAATCGTTGAGCGGCTCCAGCTCGCGCGCTCTTTCAGCGGCGACCAGCTCGTCGAACTTCTCTTCAGACAGGTGCGACATGTTGCTTCCCCTTTCCTGCGACAGTTGTTGATTCATCCCTCAGATTCGCGAGCAGCTTCCGCAGCTTCGCGCGTGCCTTGAACAGTTGCGATTTTGATCCACCCGGCGTGATTCCGAGCTCTTCCCCGATTTCCCCGTGCGTGTACCCTTCGATGTCATGAAGCACGAACACCGCCCTGGCTCCCGGCGACAGTCTGGTCATTGCCTGCTCGATCGATTCCGCCAGGAACGTTCGGTCACTGTCATTCTCGGTCACCCCCGAGTCATCTTCGATATCGACTTCGAGCTTGGCGATGCGTCTGATTTTGCGTAAAGCGTTTAGCGTGCGGTTCACTGCGATACGGTGCGCCCACGTGCCAAACTGTGAATCGCCCCGGTAGCTTGGCAGTGCCCGGAAGATCTGCATCCAGACCTCCTGCGAGATGTCGGCAGCCAGCTCGGGATCGTCGCACAGCCTGCGAACGACCGCGTCGATGTGGGAGGCATGCTGCGACCACAGCCGCTGCATCGCCCTCTCATCGCCGGCCATCGCACGCTTGAGGTCGAGCTGGTCGATTGGCATCTCGGACACCTTTTTAGTCACTTCGCGCCATTCTTGAGTTTCCTCGAAAAAAAACCGGTGACTTTTCGCCGAGTCCTTTTATCTTCGGTTTCCTCGAAAAAAAACCGGTGACTTTCGCTCTGCGGAATCGTTTGCAACCGTATGCCCGCCGTACCGCGGAGCAGCAGGTCTAATCCCGGCCGGGTAGGAACTTCGGCTCATGCGGTCTGTATAAACTAAGGTAGTCCAAGGAGTTAGCGTTGCTTAGAGTCATTCTCACCGCCCTGACTGTGACACGCGCGGGCGACGGCCTGCCCGTCAAGTCCCCGACGGAAGTCGGCATGTCCGGCAACCGCCTCGGCGCCATTGAGCGCGTCATCGAGCGCGGTATCAAGGCTGGTGGCTACCCTGGCGCCTCGGTCATCGTAGGCAGAAAGGGCGCGGCGGTATTCGAGAAGGGCTTCGGAAGACTCTCCTGGAGCTCGAGCAGCACCGCAGTCGACGCCCAGCGTACCATCTACGACGTGGCATCGCTCAGCAAGGTCGTCGGTACCACGACGGCGATCATGATTCTGTACGACGAGAAGAAGATCGGGCTCGACGACCCCGTCGTTAACTACATCCCGACCTTCGGCGGCGGTGACAAAGACAGGGTCACGATCCGCCAGCTCTTGACGCACACCTCGGGATTGCCGGCTGGGCGCGACATCTGGCGCATTGCACAAACCCCTCTCGAAGCGCGCGCATTGGTCCTAAACACGAACCTCGAAGGCAGGCCCGGCGCGCAGTACATCTATTCCGACCTGGGAGCCGACGTTCTTGGCCTCATCGTCGAAGTCGTTGCGGGTGAGCCGCTCGACAAGTTCCTGACCCGGCGCGTGTTCGAGCCACTGGGGATGAACGAGACCTTCTACAGGCCCAACGACTCGCTGCGCTACCGCATCGCCCCGACCGAAGTGACCCCTCCCCGTGGCTATCCGCTGAGGGGCGAGGTGCACGACGAGAATGCTTACGCCCTGGGTGGGGTTGCCGGTCACGCCGGGCTATTCAGCACCGCCGCCGACCTATCCGTCTTTGCCCAGATGATGCTGAATGGCGGTGAATACAACGGCGTCCAGATCCTCACCAAGCCAACCGTGGAGCTTTTCACCTCCAGATCGTTTGGTCACCGTGCGCTAGGCTGGGACACCGCCGAAGGTGATTACGGCTCTGGCCGCTATCTCGGTGAAACGGCTTACGGCCACACGGGTTTCACCGGCACTTCGATGTGGATCGACCCGGAGCGTGAGATGTTCGTGATCCTGCTCACAAATCGCGTCCATGCCGCACGTGCGCTGCGCCCGGCCAAGGTCATCTCCGACGTTCGTGCCGATCTCTCGGATGCCGCCGTACTGTCCATCCTCGACGGCCCCAAGCTCGCGTCCGGTTCGAGGAAGTTCCGCTCTGATCGCGAGGTGGGCTGGAATCCGCCGCCACGCCGCGCGTCGAGACGGCGTCACCGGTCTTCCAGGCACCACACGATCGCCAGCGCGTCCGCCAGAAGTCGCGCCAGCTCTTCGAAAAAGAGCACGTCTGCCAAGAAAGGCTCACCTGTGAAGAAGAGCAGCTCGAAGAAAAAGAGCCGCTAACTTCGTCTTATCCAACACACCTGGCGGGCGCCCTCGAGGCGCCCGCTCTTGTTTCTGCGCTCCCACGGGTGATTATTCGATAATCCAACGCGGGAACCCGGATGAGCGACGACTCAGTTATAACACCTACTGCCCCTATCCCCGTTTCGGGAGCTGCTGATGCTCCTGCGACAAGTGGGGTGGTATCCGAGGACCAGGTGAAGCTCGCGCTCAGACGGGTAAAGGATCCGGATCTTCAGCTCAACATCATCGATCTTGGCCTCGTCTACGCGATCGCAGTCGACGGCTCCACGGTGAAGATCGACATGACCCTCACCTCGCCCGCTTGTCCTTCTGGTCCCGAGTTGATGACGAACGCCGAAAACGAAGTGAAGTCACTCCCGGGCGTGGAGAAGGTCGAAGTGAATCTGGTGTGGATACCTTTCTGGACACCCGAGAAGATGGAGCCGCGGGTGAGGGCGTATCTGGGCTTTTAGACGTAGGCTTGTGGTGAGGAGCCGCCTGTTATTTCTGGCAGTCCTGCTCGCTCCTGTAGCCGCAGTGGCCGCGACACATTTTTCTGCGGCAACGCTGCCTTCCACGCGAGAAACGGTAGTCCGTGACACTGCGGCGTGTCTCGACACCCTCCACCCCAGCGATTCGGTTTCTGCAGTAGTCACTATGAGCGTGCGCGCGCGGGATGCGAAAGCAACGCTGCCACCGGATTTTGAAGGACTGTTCGTCGAGGAAATCGCGTCGCGCCTGAAAGCCCCGCGAAGTCTGCTGTTGGGTGTCATGGCCGGATGGAATGGATGCGACTCTTCAGGCCATGGTTGCTCTGAGGCAGCACTGACCTTTGGTAGTGCCGCATATGCCACCGCTCATGCTGCAGGCGGATTGTCGCGCATCGCCGTGATCGACGCCTCGCTCACCCCCGCATTTGCGGATAGCGTGCGCAGAGTGCTCGAGAGGATTGGCCAGGAGAAAATGTCTCCTCCTTTTTTCAACGGGAGGGATTCCATTCCCTTGAAGATCCTGATCAGTGTCGTGGAGCACCCGGACACGATCCCGGCTCATCGACGCCTTTTCCGCGTCAGGATCCCTCACTACAAATTGCCATTCAGCTTTGCGGAGTGGCCGAAGCACGCAAGGGGACCGAAATATCCGGCAATTGCAGAGACGCGCCACGTTGGAGACACAGTTGTGGCGACGTTTACCGTTCGTGCCGACGGGACCGTGGATCCTCAGTCGATCGACGTGCATGCGGGTCACTATTTCGATTTCGTACAGGCCGTCTTCGACCACCTCGCCGCGGCGAGATACCTGCCGGCGCATGTGGGAGGCTGCCGCGTGGCCTCGAGGGCAGGTCAAACCTTCACGTTTACGATTCGGTAGATCACTAGGCAGTCGCGGCCAGTGCGCGAACAAATCTTTGCCCCATCTCCTCGATCTGCCACCGCCGTAGGTCGGGAACGGCCGCAAGCTCTTCGATGCTCTTCGCTCCGCTGCGCGCGATACTCTCCAACCTCTCGCGCGAGCAAAGAACCCCTGGATCGAGCTCGAGCCGTGTCGCCGCCGCGTCGCGGACGGACTTGAGTCGGGCGACCCTGTCGTCGAAGTCTCGATCCTTGTTCCAGCGCTGGCCCTTTGGAAACTTCGGCAGGTCGGCTTCAGGCACCTCGATCCCTCGCCGCACTGCCGCGACAATGTCGCTACCCGCGCGGTCGATCATTCCCTTTGGCATTCCCTTCAGCGCGCCCAGCTCGGATACACTCCTCGGAGTGCGACGCGCGAGCTCGAACAGCACTTCGTTGCCCATCACCCGGAAGGTGGCGCGATCGAGCTGCGCCGCAACAGTGTCGCGCCAGTTGGCGACCTCACGAAGCACCGCCAGCTCCCGGCGCGACAGATCACGGGCCCCCTTCAGGCGGAGGAAGCCTTCCATGCTCTCCTCGGCTTCCCAGCGCGTTCCTTCGAGGCGTGCAAACTCCTCCTGCGCCCAGTGCAGTCGTCCGTGTCGCTCGAGCTCACCCTTCATGTGATCCTTGAGCTGCAGAAGGTAGCGGGTGTCCTGGGCGGCGTACTCGAGCATGTCATGACTGAGCGGACGCATCGACCAATCAGCGCGCTGATGCTTTTTGTCGAGTTTGACGTCAAAGAACTGCTCGAGCAGCGCTGCGAGCCCGAACGACTTGATCCCCAGCAGCTGCGAAGCGATCCGGGTGTCGAAGATGTTGGTGACGTGCCATCCGTAATCCTGGTGCAACAGCCGCAGATCGTAGTCGGCGTCGTGGAAGACGACCTCGACGGCGTTGCTCTGGAGCAATTCCCCGAGTTTGGCGGGCGATCCGATGGGGAGCGGGTCGATGATTGCGCTCCGATCGCGAGTGGAGATCTGCAGCAGGTAGATGCGGTCGAGAAAGCGATGGAAGCTTGCACCTTCGGTATCGAGCGCGAGCTCCTTGACGTCGGATATGTCGGTGAGAAAGCGGTCTACTGTCTCGGGCTTGTCGAGGTAGAGCGCGCTGTCGGTGTCGGCAGGCGGCATCACCCAAATCTAGCGTCTTGATGGTATGCCGCCGTGCCGCCCGCGGGGGTTAACTTTCGTCGCTCCTGTTGACCACTCCCATGGCGATCCGATGACCGAAGACTTCAAGGTTCACATTTATCCGAGTGATTGTGATTCGGTTGGTCACGTAAACCACGCTCACATGCTTACGCTCCTCGAGCGCGCGCGGTGGTCGGCACTCGAGCGGCACATGTCGTACGACGACTACATGAAGTCGAGTCTGTGGGCGGTCGTGCGGAAGGTAGAAGCATCGTATCAGGCCCAGACATTCCCGGGCGATGACCTTAGCATCCGCACCGGTATGACATCCGTCGGGAACACGAGCTTCAACGTGAGGCAGGAAGTCCGAAATCAGCGAAACTCAGTGGTCTGCGACGCCTCGATTGTTTACGTCACGGTTTCAAGCGACGGCAAGCCAATCCCGGTTCCTGATCAGTGGCGAACACTGTTCTCGCCGTGGGACGAGGCGCAAGCGCCGGCTAAATGAGCGACCAGCGCCCAATTCTCGACCGCACCTAGATGTCGCGCACGAATCCCAGAGTCAGCGTCGCCGAGCAGTCCATTCCGGCACAAATCGGTGCCGTGCTCTTTCGTTACCGCAGCTGGCTCCCGCTCCTCTTCCTGGGAATCCCGTTGGTAACGCGGGGCTCGACCTCTCCGTTTCGCTGGCAGGTTGGGCTCGCTCTCATTGTCATCGGCGAAGCGATACGGCTTGCCGGCGTGGCAGCGGCCGGGACGGTGACTCGCCGTCGCTCCCGGGAAGTGCAGCGGTTGGTGACTTACGGAATCTTCGCATGGGCGAGGAACCCTCTCTACATCGGCAACTTTCTCATCTGGATGGGCTTCGTCACCATCTCGGGTGTGCTCTGGTTTCTGCCGATTGCCGTGCTGCTTTTTGCGGTCGAGTACGAGCTGATCGTTCGCTACGAGGAGGGAGTCCTCGAGTCGATCTTCGGGCGTGAGTATCTCGACTACAAGACCGAGACGCCGCGTTGGATTCCCCGTCCGCCTAAGGGAGAGCGAATACCAGGCGAGTACCATTGGGGTGAGGCGTTCAGGAGCGAGATCAGCACTTTCCTCCAGTACGCGGTGCTACTCCTAGCGTTCTGGATCAAGAGCAAGATGATGCAAGGGTGCGTTGTGGGAACACAGGTGACTGGGTGCTTCGTGTGGGGCTGGGGCAGCTTCTAATCCTGCCTAACTGCGACTGAACCTGATCACGCAGTTACCTCTTTGCCCTGCACTCCACGCAAGTAGTCCGTTCGCTCGAGAACTGCGCCTTCATCTTATCGAAAAATGAACCATATAAGTGGGAATCGCACAGCGCCCGCTTGCACGAGGGACATACGCCACCTTTGCCCGCTCTGAAAAACACCCTGCACCGGTCGCACTGCCAGCTGTACACGGACTGGCGGAAGAACGGTGGCACTTACACGATCGCAAGGGTTTGGGAGCCGCCCCACGACGTCCCTGGCTTCAGCTCCACGGGTGATCCGATCTGCGCCGCCTCGATGCACACCATCCTCAGGTAGTCTTCGGTGTCGAGTCCGGTGAATCCCGTCACCTTCTCGAGCCAAGGATTCCAGACAACCGCATCCTTGAACCCAGTCGCGCGGACTTCAATCCGGCGGTCGTTCCCGCGATCTTCAACTTCGATTTTCTTGGGCGCCTTGAGATAAACTCGGTCGGTCTCGTCGGAAATCACGAGCTTCTTTGCTTCGTCTTTCGTCTCGTTGCCGCCCTGAGTTTTATCGAGGTACCACTTTCCGGTCAGGCCGCGTATTGCCGACTCGCGGATGTCGGCGACTGCGATGTAAGTGTGCAGCGCCGCGGTAAAACTGAACAACTCGTCGCCGGTGTTGAACGCATCCAGCTTCACCTGGAGCGATTTTTCGTCGATCGTGACCGTGAGCTCGGTCCGGAAATGATACGGCCACAGCTCGCGCGTCTTATGGTCATCGGTGAGCACGAGCTTGACCGACGTCGAATCGTCCGACGCGTCGGCATTTTCAGCGAGCTGCCACTCCGTTTTTCTCGCGAACCCGTGCTGCGGCAGGGCGCCGATGTTGGCGAACTGCGGCCACACAACTGGGATTCCACCGCGAATCGGGTCGCCCGGCGCAAAGGTCGCCGTCTTCCCCATGAACAGCACGTCCTTGCCGCCCGCGGGTGTCCACGAGGTCACGTGAGCGCCGTTCAGATATACGTCTGCCGAGCTGCCCGATGGATGCGAGAGCAGCACAGTGGACATTCCGTTCTTTCCGGGAACGATGGGAGGAGTCATATGGGATCAGATATTGATGGACGAGCAGCGGATTCCGCCAGTTGCCCGCACTGGATGGCTACCGGTTGGGCCGTCCCGGAGGGGTCTCGCTCTTGAACACTTCGCGGTTGATCTGAACGTACTCCTTGAGATTCGCGGGCACGTCTTCTTCCGGAAAGATCGCCGTCACCGGGCACTCTGGCTCACAGGCACCGCAATCGATGCATTCATCCGGATGGATGTAGAGCTGGTCCGCGCCCTCGTAGATGCAATCGACAGGGCACACGTCGACGCAGGCGCGATCCTTGGTGTTCTTGCAGGCTTCGGTAATTACATAAGGCATGTTGTTCCCGGTAGCGCTTTTACTGCTGCGCCAATCCTGATTCCATCGCGAAAAATAGACTCACGCGAATGAATAGCAACCGCGGGCCTGATCATTTCGTGGTCCCCAAAAGCATGCCTATCAACACTAGGACCAGTATCAGCATCAGGACCACTACAATGCGCATGCGGGTTCTCCTCACCGCCTGCCATACCTCTTCGTCGAGATAGTATGTCCCAGGTGCCGCTTCGCGGATCACCGCGTGGTTGTGCAGCCGCTTCATCGCCAACGATGCCCCGAAACCGGACGCTGTGTATGACTGCGCCCTCTCGGGCGAGGTGGCGCCGGCGGCACGGAAATCATCCACGACTTCCCGCTCACGCTTTGCGATCATCGCGGCAACTGCTCCTGCGCCCATGTCAGCTGCTCCGTTAAGGTTGTTCCCTCACTCTATTTTCGCCACGGCGGAATGTCACCGCGCTTCTTGTCGAGATCGGGGTTCTCGCGAAAAAGAGTAGCCGTCCGTCCGATCACTTGCACCACCGCGGAGTTCGTCGCGAGTGCCAAAGAGTTCGCGACATCCTTCGGCTTCAAGTCGTCCTTAATCCCCAACTTTACTTTGACGAGCTCGCGGGTGCGCAGCGCATCGTCGAGCGAGCCGATTACCGTCGGCGTCAGTCCGTGCTGTCCGACGTGCACGGTCGGATTGAGATGATGCGCTTCGGCACGCAATTCCGCACGTTCCCGACCTTTCAATTTCTCATCCTACCCGGCTTTGTGATGAATCCACGGATGTCGATCGGCGTTCCGTTCCAGTAGTTGGCGTCGCTTCGCATCACCTGATAGTGCAAATGCGGCGTATTCGGCGGGGCGTTCCCCGTCGTCCCGACGAACCCGAGCACATCGCCCTCCCGCACCTCCAGGCCTTCCTTCACGTTCGGTCCGTAGCCCATGAGGTGGGCATAATAGTGAACGTACCGGCCGCTGGCGTCGGCGACGTAGACCGTGATTCCTCCCGCGCCGCCGTTTGCGAGCTTGATGACGCGACCGGCAGCGGCAGCAAGTACGGGAGTGCCGCGCATCGCGAGAATGTCGGTGGCCATGTGGATGCGTCCGCCGCTACGCGACTGGTGATACGTGTCCGTGAGCTCCCGAGGCTCGATTCCTTCGACCGGGACCATCAGCGGATGCGCCCGGAAATACGCCGAGTCGGATCCGAGCATCGGCCGCATGTCGGGCCGGATCGGCCCGCCATCTTCACCCGGTCTCGAAACGACCACCGGAGGCATTTTCCTGCTGCCGGCATCACCTGGCGCGCGGATATTGACGCAAGTCGTAGCACCAATCACCGCGCAGAAAAGCGTGGCAGACGCGCGCGAGACGCGGGCGACGCTGCTGCACCGCTCGCAGAGCCGCTCGAGCTCAGCTCGCTGAAACACCGGCTAGCTGTTGCTCTTGCGTTCCACTTGCGCCCTCCCCACCACTCGTGGCGCGTCCTTCACGCTCCTCCAGCTCGCGCGCCAGCTGCGCGATTCCTTCCTCGATCGTTCTCGAGTGGTGCATCGAGCAGAACTTCGGCCCGCACATTCCGCAAAATTCAGCGCTCTTGAAGTACTCCGCCGGAAGTGTCTCGTCGTGATACTCCTGCGCCCGCTCGGGATCCAAGCTCAGACGGAATTGTTCCTTCCAGTCGAACGCGTATCTCGCACGCGATAGCGCATCGTCGCGATCGCGCGCACCCTTTCGGCCGCGAGCGATATCAGCTGAATGCGCGGCGATCTTGTAGGCGATCACACCTTGCCGCACATCTTCGGCATTCGGGAGTCCCAGATGCTCCTTGGGCGTGACGTAGCAGAGCATGTCGGATCCGAACCAGCCGATCATCGCCGCGCCGATCGCGCTCGAGATATGATCGTAGCCCGGCGATATGTCGGTCACGAGCGGACCCAGCGTGTAGAAGGGTGCTTCATTGCAGACCTCCTTCATGCGGCGGACGTTCATCTCGATCTGGTCCATCGGAATGTGTCCGGGACCCTCGACCATTACCTGTACATCTCGCGCCCACGCACGTCTGGTGAGCTCTCCAAGGGTGTCGAGCTCGGCGAATTGCGCGCGGTCGCTCGCATCGGCAATGCATCCCGGACGCAGACTGTCGCCGAGGGACACCGTGACGTCGTACTGGCGGAGGATGTCGAGCACATCGTCGAATCTCTCGTAGAGCGGATTCTGCCGGCGGTGCGCCATCATCCACACCGCGTGCAATGAGCCGCCGCGGCTCACGATGCCGGTGATGCGCCCGTGCACGAGCGGCAGGTGCTCGATCAGGATGCCGGCGTGGAGCGTCATGTAATCGACGCCCTGTTTTGCCTGGTGCTCGATCAT
>Ga0184605_10000494_pt1 | contig 11683 bp, 10 predicted proteins | sample PLM0_30_coex_FD_132995 | JGI IMG/M metagenome (GOLD analysis project Ga0184605, IMG submission 132995) | Groundwater sediment microbial communities from an aquifer in East River, Colorado, USA - PLM0_30_coex | ecosystem: Environmental > Terrestrial > Soil > Riparian zone | place: USA: East... | reverse complement strand
CGCGGTCCAGAAGAGCGGTCGCGCGTAGACAGGCGTGAACGATTGCGCCACTTTCGGCCGCTCGGTCAGTTGATATAAAATGTCCTGCGTCGTCGGCGACGGCTTCGCGCCTGCGGCCGCTGTAGCCGGGGTCGTCGATCCTGGCTGAGATGCAGCCACAGCCGGCGCCGGGGTGGCGCCACCCTCTACATTGATCGGCATCGCATCGCTCCGCAGCGTCACGTACTTTTCCTTTACCGGATCGAAATACGAAAATACCAAAGGCGGGAGAGCCTGCTTTTTTTCATTCGGTGAAATTACAGTCTCGAAAGTTTTCGCACCGCTGATGCCGACCTCGTCGTCCTGCTTGAACTTGGAAGAAGAGGGGTATTTGTGCCAGCCGTGCTCATCCTCAAGGGCCGGTACACTTACGCGATCGAAATTTCCGCGACCGGTGATTGTTGATGTTACGGTGATTGGGTCGCCTACTTGCACGCTTTTCGGCTTCGCAGTCGTCGTCATTGTAAAATTTCCGACGGAACCAGAAAAGTTCGACGGCGCATTCGGTGGCAACGGTTTCACGTCGAAAGTGGCAGGTTCGCTCGCCATCTCTACCTCGCGCCGCTCAGCCAATCGACCGAACGGATCCGCAAAGAACGGATCAGAGAACGGATCGTCCAAATTGAACAGATCGAAGGGCGAGCGGGAGCGCGGCGACGACGCGCCCGGTGTTCGCGGGACTAAGACCTGCGCTTTCGCTTTAACCGGGCCGATCTCAAATTTTCCTGCGCGCGCCGCAGCGACCGCGGTCTTGAATGTCACCACGTCGTAAGATTTGCCGTTGATCGTTTCCAGATTCTGTTGTGACTGCTGTAGCTTTTGCGCTGTAAATCCTTGCCCGGTTATTTCGGGGCCGTCGATCAGCTTCGGATGAGCGCGCGGGTCGAATCCGAGCCGAATTTCGACCGGAACCATTTCGCCGACAAAAGCAACCTTCTTGGGCACGATCAATTCGGCGAAGACAAGCTTGCTCGCGTTTCCCGGTTGGGCGTCTCGCGTTGAGCGCGAGGAATACGAGCGACCAGCTGAATCCGCGACGTTTAATGTCAATTCCGGTGTGCGCAGCGCATTGTTGCCGAGGCGAATCGTTTGCGGGGGGATTGTGAACGCGCCTGCCTTTATTGGCAGGACCGTATAGTCGTAGATCACGCTTGAAGTGACGTTGAAATTGTTCATCTCGAAATGCTGCGATGTGCCCGTTCGATGAATCTCGAGGCCGTCCACCACGATTTTTTCCGGCGCGTCGGTGCTGCGGCTCCCCGTGACTCTGATTTGCAACTGCACTGTTTCACCAACGGCCGCTTCGGAGTTGCTTAGCACTGCGGTCACGCTCGGCGATTCGGCAAAGACCGAGCCGCTCCAAAGAAATCCGGTGAGCGCAGCGACCAGAGTTGCGCGCCGCACATCAAACATCAAACATCGAACATCAGACATGAATGTTACCAGTCGTTATAGACACGGCGCGCTGGCTTGCGTTCATCCAGTTGCACGCGGGCTTCTTCGTCTTTGAGTGACTGCAAAAGAGCTTCGGCCTGGCGTTCGCTCATCTGGCCTTCTTTCTCCATTTCAGCTTCGGCCATCTCGATGTTCTTGTCCTCAGGTTTGTCCGCATTCTTACCGGACGCACCCTTCACATCGCCGGCAAATTTTTTCTTCGGCGATCCGGACGAAGTGGGAGATGGCGGCGCGTTTTCTTCCGGGCCCTCACCGCTTCCGGCCGAAGGTGATGGCGAAGCCGATGGGCTTCCGATTTCGCTCGGAGAAGGTGACGACCGCTCTTGCTGTCCTTTGTCAGATTCTTTCTTCTGTTCGTTCTTTTCTTGGCCAATGGATGGCGAAGGAGAAGGTTGACCTTTGCTTTGTCCCTCTCCCGCGCTCGGCGAGGGCGACGAACTTTCGCCCGGTTTGGATTGATCCTTCTTTTGCTGCTCGTTTTTCGCCTGAGATTGGTCCTTACCCTTTTCCGGTTTCTGATTTTGTCCGCTTCCGGAATTACCTTGTGACTGTTGCTGTTGCTGGTTTTGTCGATCTTGTGATTGCTGTTGCTGGTTTTGCTGCTGGCCTTGCCCGCCTTGTTGTTGCCCCTGCCCAGACGATTGTTGCTCTTGGTCCTGTTGGCCCTGCTTATTCTTTTCGTCTTTCTTCTGTTGCGGCGGCGGCGTTGGTGTCGGTTTTTCTTTCCGTTTTTTCTTGAGCCGTTCAATCTTCTCTTTGACTGCTTCCAAGTTCGCTTTCGCCGCCTTGTTATTGGGATCCAGCTTCAGTACATCCTCGTAATGAGTTTGAGCGTTCATTAAGTCTTTCAAAGCCTCATCGTCGGACTTGGCCATGTCCGCGCGCTCTTCCAAGGTGCGCCCCATATTGAAGTGACTATTTCCCTGAAGACCTTTGTCCTGCGTTAGCAATGCCGAACTGAAAGCTTCCTCCGCCTTGTTGTAGTCGCGCATCTTGTAAGCGGCGGCTCCGGCGTCGAACTGCATTTTATCTTGCGCAGGCGAATCAGGATGTTTTTTCAGGTCTTCCTGAAAACTTTGGTACGCCTCGGCGTATTTACCATTGCGATAAAGGTCGAGCCCGGGCGCCGTAGCGGAAGCATGTTGAAAAGAGAACAGCAACAGGGCCGTCGCGGCCGCGATTTCTATCGGTACGCTCGAACGCCTTCGAATGGACGCGCGCTTTCGTTCGCCGATTAGGATCGACATCGACAACGCGAGTATGGCTGCGCCAAGCGGCCACTCATAACGCTCAATCGGACGCCGCGCCAATCGCACGTCGAAGTCGGCCGCCTTCATCTTGGCCAATCCTTCCGTGTAAATCTGCTTCATCGAGCGAGGTCCGTTCTCCAAATGCAAATAAAATCCGCCGGTCGCCTGCGCGATGTCGCCTAGACGCTTTTCGTCGAGCTTGGATTTCACGACCTGTCCGCTCTGATCTTTTACGAAAGCGGCTCCGCCTTCTTCTCCAGCAATCGGAATGAGCGAACCCTCCGGTGTGCCGACACCGACCGTAAAGACGCGCATGCCGGCTTCAGACGCCGCCTTTGCGGTCGTCACCGCGTCACCGCTCAACTCCTCGCCGTCAGTGAAAATGATGAGCGCGCGATTTCCCGTTGCGCTTTTTCCGAAGGTCTGAATGGCCAGGGCGATTGCCTGTGAAATGTTTGTCCCGCCTTCGGGAATCGTTTTGGTGTCGAGATCGTTGATCGATTCCGTCACCGCATCGTAATCGATGGTCAATGGCGCCTGCACGAAAGCGTGTCCGGCGAATGCGATCAAACCGACGCGATCGCCTTGCAATTCATTGATCAGATCTTGGGTGGCGAGTTTGACGCGCTCGAGCCGGTTTGGCTGCACGTCATTGGAAAGCATGCTCCGCGATGTATCGAGCGCAAAAAGAACATCGAGCCCTTTGCGTTGTACATCTTGAAAGGTGTAACCCCAGCGCGGCTGCGCCAGGGCAACGAGCGCAAATGCGAGACCCAGCAATTGCAAAGCGAATCGCAACGCGCGCCGAAACCGGTTCACTGTTCCGGCTAACTGTGGCAGCAGCCGCGCCGAAACAAATTCGCGCAGGCGCGTTTCGCCGCGTTTCGCCGCGGTCATGAACAAGGCGACTAAAAACGGAATCGCGAGCAAGCCCCAAAACCATTGCGGTGCGCCCAAGTTCATAAGGTGGATCGCGCGCTCCGTCGTGCGATGTTAAATATTTGCGGCTTCGCCACCATCTTAGCATCGAGCGCGGAGCACCCGATCCACAAGATCGACCCGCTTCGCGCGCCAAGGGCAGCCGATTGACTCAATCGGCTGGGTCGCCCAGCTCCTTCTATTTGTCTTCCAGTTCCAAACGCGTCGCTTCTGCTGAAGGAGCTGCCCGGCTTCGCCGGGTTCGGCGACGTTTTCATCACGGCAATTTTTTCCAAATCGTTTGCGACAACAAAATCTGCCCGAGCAACAAACCGCAGCCGCTCATGATGCAGATCGGAAAGAGATCGCGGTACTGCTGATATTTTTTCACGCTCACGGTCGATTTTTCCATCTTGTCGATGTCACGATAAATCTGCTCGAGCGATTTCGCATCGGTCGCCCGAAAAAATTGTCCGTCGGCAATCTTGGCGACTTCCTTCAACCCGGCCTCGTTGAATTGTACGCGCTGGTTTTCGTAGAGGATATTGCCCAGCGTGTCGGTTAGCGGCCCCCTCGGAGTAAAGATCGGGACCGGCGCGATCCCATTAATGCCCGCTCCAATTGCGTAAAAGTGGATGTGCAGGGCTTTCACCGCTTCCGCTGCGGTCTTCGGCGGAATCTTGCCCGCGTTGTTCTCTCCGTCAGTCAACAGCACAATCGCGCGGCTCTTCGAACGTTTGTCGTTTAGCCGGTTGGCCGCCGCTGCCATGGCCGATCCAATGGCAGTGCCGTCTTCAACGAGTCCGATGCGCACCCGTTCCAGGTTCTGCAACAGCCAATCGTGATCCAAAGTCATCGGACTCACGACGTAAGGCCGGCCACCGAAGGCGATGATTCCAATGCGATCGTTCGGCCGGCCTCCAATAAACTTTCGCGTTACCTCACGGATCGCATCGACTCGCGTCGCCTCGTCCCCGCCAATCGTAAAATCTTTTATCAACATCGATCCGGAAACATCGAGCACGAGCATGATGTCGATGCCGCTGGCTTCGACTTGAGTGAGACTCTTGCCCAACTGCGGCCGTGCGAATGCGATGACAAAGATCGCCAAAGCTGCGAGCAGCAGCGTTCGCAGAATTCTGCCGGCGCGGGCAGCGCTCTGCTTGCCGATCGCGCGCAGTGTTGTCGTCGATGAAAACGTTAACGCGGCGGCGGGTCCGCGCTTGCCGCGTAAATAGGCGAGCAACGGGATCGCGAGCAGCAGCAGGAGCAACCACGGACGCGCGAACGTCAGCGCGGGGTTCGTCGGCCACCAATCAAACAGTCGCAAGTTGCCCTCCTTTCACAAAGCGCGTTGCTTCTTCTAATAACAGCGTGCTGTCCGTCGCGGTCGCTTCGTAACGGGCGAACTTGATCAGATCGCACCGGTTCAAAAAATCTTCGAGCAGCGATTTTTCCTCCTCCGAAAACGGTGACGCCTTTGTCAGGCCACTGAGGAACTCAACTGAGGTTTGTCGCGTGACTGGCAGGTTAAACTGTTCGGTCACGTAGCGCCGAAGAATATCGGAAACGCGAATGCTGAACCGATAGGGTTGCATCCTCTCCACATCGCTCTGCATCCGCTCAAGCAGCTCCAGCGCACGCTCCCGTGGTGATTGGATCGGCGCGGGACGTCTAAGTGACTTGGAAATAAGCCAGGCAATCAAACCGATGATGGCAAGCGCGACAAAGGCCGCGAGAAAAATCAGCCAGGGCGGAATCAGCGAATAATCAACCGGTGGCGCGATGTCGTGAAAGTCTTGGGCGAGAAAGATCGACATAAACGAGATCGATATCTTCATTTATCGGATGGCAAGACGGCGCTCGCGCTGTTTGAAGAACGAGCGCAGCGCCGGCAAATAATCCTCGCCCGTTCGCAATGCGATTGCGTCGATGTTGCTTCGCCGCAGTGTCCGCGAGAGTTCCGCTTTGTGTTCGTCTGCGAAATCGGTGAAGCGCGTCCGCGTCGCGCGATCAGCCGTGTTGATCTCAATTTGCTCGCCGGTCTCCGCGTCTTCCAGCGTGATGAGACCAATGTTCGGCAGCACCTTCTCGCGCTCATCCTGAATATGGATCGCAATGAAATCGTGCCGGCGTCCGCTCACCGCGAGCGCTCGAGAAAAATCGGGCGTTTGAAAATCGGAAATGAAAAAGACGACCGCGCGGCGGGTCACGATTTTGTTCAGCGAATCGAGCGCTAATGCCGGCTCGGTGCCGCGACCTTCCGGTTCAAAAAATAAAATTTCGCGAATCAGTCGCAGCGTGTGCGAGCGACCTTTCTTCGGTGGAATGAAAAGCTCAACGCGATCGGTGAAAAGCAGCAGGCCAACCTTGTCGTTGTTTCTGATCGCGCTGAAAGCGAGCAGACAAGCAACCTCCGCCGCTAGCTCGCGCTTCGATTGCGACGTGCTGCCAAAATTTTCCGACGCGCTAACATCGACAATTAACATCACGGTCAGCTCGCGCTCCTCGGTGAACTGTTTCACGAAGGCTGTTCCAAGCCGTGCGGTCACGTTCCAATCAATTGTGCGGATCTCGTCACCCGGCTGATACTCGCGCACATCTTCAAAGTTCATCCCGCGCCCTTTGAAGACGCTGTGATAATCACCCGCGAAGGCGGTTTCTACGAGGCCGCGCGTCTTAATCTCGAGCGCGCGGATTTTCTTGAGAATTTCCGCTGGTGTTTGTCGACCTTGCTCCATGAACGCTATGGCACCGGCAGGCCCGCAAAGATTCGTTCGATAATGGTTTCGCTCGTGACCGCTTCCGCCTCGGCTTCGTAGCTGACGATGATGCGATGGCGCAACACGTCCGGGCCGATGCTTTTGACGTCCTGTGGCGTGACGTAGCCGCGGCCATTCAGGAAGGCGTGGGCGCGTGCGCCGAGCGCGAGGTAAATTGTCGCGCGCGGCGAGGCGCCGTAACGCACGAGTCCCTCGAGTCTCAAATTGTAAGAAGCGGGCTCGCGCGTTGCCCAGACAACATCGACAATGTAATCTTTGACGCGGTCGTCGATGTAGATTTGATTTACGACGTCACGCGCGGCGATGATTTGCTTGGGCTCGATCACCGGATTCACTCGCAAATCGGGCGCGGAAGTGGCCATCAAATCGAGAATGCGTCGTTCCTCAGTTTTCTGCGGATAGCCGACATTTAACTTCAACATGAAGCGATCGAGCTGCGCTTCCGGCAATTGATAGGTGCCTTCCTGCTCGAGCGGGTTCTGCGTTGCCAGCACAAGGAAGGGATCGGAGAGCGGATAAGTTCGTTCGCCAATTGTGACCTGCCGCTCTTGCATCGCCTCCAGCAGCGCGCTCTGCACTTTCGCCGGCGCGCGATTAATTTCGTCAGCGAGAATGAGATTGGAAAAAAGCGGGCCGAGCTTGGTCGTGAATTCGCCCGTGCGCGGATTATAAATGAGCGTGCCGATCAAATCCGCGGGCAAAAGGTCGGGGGTAAATTGCAGGCGTTGAAAGCCGGTCTGAATGCAGGCGGCCATCGTTTTCACGCTTAGCGTTTTGGCCAAACCAGGGACGCCTTCGAGCAGGATGTGACCGTTCGCGAGCAGGCCGAGCAAGAGCCGATCGACCAGATATTTCTGGCCGACTACGACATGCGCCACTTGTTCGCGCACGGCCGGAATCCAGCGGCCCAATTCCTGCACTTCATGCGTGATTTCCTGCGTCGATTTCATACGGTGTGATGAGACAGGCACGAACCAGAGAACGTTCGATCAAACTTCGCCCACGACAAGCCCCTGAAGCGACATCAACTTCTGGGTGTTTCGCCGCGTGATCGGCATGTCAAAATAATCGGCAACCCGGCGTAAGGCTGCGCCTCGCGAATGCGTGCTTCAAGGTAACGCGCGTACTGCTGCGTGAGCAATTGCGGATCGTTCACAAACAGTACAAACTCCGGCGGTTGTAATTGCCGATCCTTCATTCCGCCAGCTTGGGTGGCGTAAAACAGTTTTAATCGCCGGCCCTTCCTCATCGGCGGCGGATTGGCCGCGAAAGCGGCGCGCAATAGGCGATTGAGAACTCCCGTGCCGATATGAACGCGCGACTCGCGCTGAACTTTTTCGATGAGCCCAAATAACTTGTCGATGTTCTCTCCGGTGAGCGCGGACGCAATCAGGACCGGCGCGTAATCAAGAAAGAAGGTTCGCTGGCGGGTTTCATCGACAAGTTGCTTGATTAATTGCTTTCCGTCGTGTTTCGGTCCGGTCGCCGCGGCGACACGGACTCGTCCTGTGGCGAGTTTGAGTAAGTCCCATTTATTCAAAACAACCAGTGCCGCTTTACGCGCTTTTTGAATGAGACCCGCGATCCGTTTGTCCTGCGCCGTCACTCCAACTGTAACATCGACGATCAACACGCAGAGCTCGGCGCGACGAATGCTTCGCTCCGCGCGCATCACGCTAAAGACTTCGACGGAGCTGGAATGTTTGCCGCGCCGGCGGATTCCAGCCGTGTCGATAAAGAGGAATTGTTGACCGTCGCGCTCGTAAGAAATGTCGATCGCGTCGCGGGTTGTTCCCGGCAACTCGCTCACGATCGCGCGCTCGCTTCGCGTGATCGAATTGATCAGCGAAGATTTCCCGACATTCGGGCGCCCGATGATCGCGATGCTCAGCCGATTCCCGATTCTCGATTCTCGATTCTCGATCTCTAAAGCAGTTGCGGGTAAAAGAGCGCTAATTGCGTCGAGCAATTCGGAAATGCCGCGACCGTGCGCGGCGCTGATTGAAATAGAGTTGTCGAAACCAAGCGACGCGAAGTCAGCCGCGAGATTTTCGTGTTTCGGGTCATCAATCTTATTGATGACGAGCACGATCGGCCTTCGCGATTTGCGCAGCATGCGCGCGAGTTCCTGATCGATCGGGGACAGCCCTTGTTGTGCATCGACAACGAAAAGAAGAACGTCGCTCTCGTGCAAAGCTTTCTCAGCGGCGTGGCGCACTTGTGCGACCAGTTCCGAGTCACCGGCGCCGCCAACGCCGCCCGTATCCCAAAGGATGAACGGCCCGAGCCCGCGTGTGCAGATTGCCGAAAGCCGATCCCGCGTGATGCCCGGTTGATCGTGAACGATTGCAATTTTTCGACCGACCAGGCGATTAAACAACTCCGATTTCCCGACGTTTGGACGTCCGATGATGGCAACGTTCGGCGTCTCACTCTTGCCGTTCATCGCACAAAAGAAACGGAGATCAGTCCCGTCTCGCGTTGGCGTGACCTTCGGCCTGCAATTGCCGCACCCCGTCCATCACGTAAACGACTCCGGAAACAAGGGTGAAAAATCCAGCGCCGATGACGATGTAAAGCAGCGGGAAAAAGCGAAATTGCAGCATGACCCAGCCGATCGCGATCATTTGTGAAACCGTTGCAACTTTGCCGGTCCAGTTCGGTTTCACGCGCACCTTTCCGATGAGTAGATGAAGCACCGCGCTACCGACGAGAATAACCACGTCGCGCGTGATGACCAGGACTGGGAACCAGGCCGGGAATTTTCCATATTCAGGATCGACTTTGCTCCAATTGCTGATGCTGAGCGTGATGATTCCGCTCAGGAGCAAACCTTTGTCCGCGATTGGATCGAGAATCACTCCCAGAGAACTGCGCTGGTTGTATCGCCTGGCCACATAGCCATCGAGACCGTCGCTGACGGCAGCGAGCAGGAAGATCACGATCGCGGTAACGCGCTGCCACTCGAGCGGTTCGCCGCGCTGGATGCTTTGGCCATAATAAATCGCCATCGTCACGAACGCCGGGATCATCAAAATCCGGACCACGGTGATCTTGTTGGCAGTCGTCATGGAAAGCGCGCGATGTTGAAACTGGAAGGTCTGCGCGAAAAAGTTGCAAGGCAATTTGGCAATGTAGCGCAAGCGTCTCGCTTGCGATTGATTTGCTTCGCAAGCCGGGGCCTTACGCTACATCTTTAGAGCGCGCGATTCCCGCGAAGGCACTGCGCGCGCGTCGCGTTTGAATTAATAGAAGTCCGCTTCGCTTAAAAACGAAGCAAGAGCGGGGTGATTTCCTGGGAGGGCGCAGCACGAACGGCGAGGAACTATAGCTAATTGGGTAGGTTCACGGGATCGCCCGGAGGCCAGTATCGATCAAAATATCGATTATGCCGCCGGTGAACTTATCAATCGCGACCTGTGCCAGTCCTTCCTGTTTCAGACGCTCCATTTTTGCCAGCGCCAGAAGATTGAGCAGACCGTTCTTGTAATTTGTTTCGCTGATTTCACCGTTTTTGAACTGCTCCGTGCGCCGGACAAACGCCTCCTTATTGTCGTCCACAAACTGCTTCCCATCGGCTTTGGCCTGGTTGACAAAGTCTTTGAAAAGTCTTTTCGCCAGGTCACTGATATCCTTTTCGATTCTTGTGAAGTCAATGTTGGCCATAATTAGTCTGCTTTTGCGTTCTTAACTTTTCCGCTTTCGAGTTGGATGATCTTGTCGAAGGCGCGACCGACATCTTCTTTGTCATTTGCTATTTCAGCGGGTTTCAGAGCACCCGCTGCTTTCCATTCCTCGAGGAAGCGCGGCCAGATGCCATTTCTCGGATCCGATGCGCTTTTGAAAAGGAGGACCTCCCACATCTGGCGAGTCATTTCGTTGCGCGGGCGGTTCTTGTCGTACTCGTATCCCTTAGCCAACGCTACGTTGAGTTTGCTGATCTCCCCAGTGTGCGCTTCGTAGGTTCCGCTGGCTTTGTCCATGAGCGCGAGCGTATCCACCTTTAGGTTAACGGCCTGGGCGTATGCCGCTTGGTCGTATGTGGATATGGTGTTGCAGGCTGTGATCAACCCGAAGCAAAGGAATCCGAGCGAAACCGCGCCGGCTATCGTGATAGCGAGTCGTTTTGGCATGACGATCTGCCTTTCAGGCTAGAGTTGCTCTCGGCTCTTCTCGCGTTCAGCAACCTTTGACAGATTTTTGGTTAAGGACAGTCGAGCTTTTTTCCCGAAGATTTGTCGTTAGGCAGCCATTGGCATTCTAATGCACCAGGCGGATGGTCCAGAAATCGTCCGAAAGATTTTCCGTGAGCAGATAAGAATAAGGCATCGTGAAGTAACCTCTTTTGCCCCAGCTCGCGCCCCACGAATTGCGCACGGTGAAGCGTTGCGCTGTGTCGTCGTAGCCCACCGCGACAACGGCGTGGCCGCCGGCGACTCCTTCTCTCGGCCCAGGCATATTCAGCACGCCTGTTTTCTCGACTTTTGCGCTCTCAAAGCTGTCGTAAACGGTAAAACCAAAAACAAATGGATAGCCATCGGCCAGACAACCTTTCATCTCCGTGAGAGTGCGGCCGACACGCTGATAACTCAGGGCGCGGAATTTTTTCGCGTCCGTGTAGCAGGACTTCGGCGGTTTCTGCGCCGGCTTGGCGCCCGCGGGCCAAAGGTTGGTTGTTGGGTCAGCCGGAGTATCGTCATAGGACCATTCCTTTTCCGGGCACGCGCCTTGTTTGCCGACACTTTTAATTCCATCGCGAATCTGGGCGCCGTTGTCGATTGGCACACTGTGCTCCATGCTTCGTTCGTTATAATAAATGAACAGGCGTGACGGGACGAAATCGGCGAGTTTTTGTTTCTTGCGATCGAACTCGATGGCCGCGGCAATCGCATTCGCGGTGCAGGAACCGATTTGTCCCTGATTGTAAACCGGCGGGCAATGTTTGCGCAGATCAGCCTTGCGCGGAAGCGGGCCAAGTTTCGCCATTGGTGCCGCATAGAGATGATCGCGATTATCTGGTAAATCAGGGACCCAGCCGAAACCGAGGCGGGCACTTTGCTTTGCGCGGTTTTTTATCATCTTAGTAATGCAGTTTCATGGCCTGACGCCGGCTGCCTTCCTGCTTCTTCTCTCCACGAATCTTCTACAAGATTTGGAAATCGAAGTTCAAGCTTTCTTTCCCGATTCAAAACTGCGCCCGTTGTGAATTGCTTTTGGCGCGGGAACAAGAACGTGCTT
>Ga0184605_10000492_pt1 | contig 11695 bp, 9 predicted proteins | sample PLM0_30_coex_FD_132995 | JGI IMG/M metagenome (GOLD analysis project Ga0184605, IMG submission 132995) | Groundwater sediment microbial communities from an aquifer in East River, Colorado, USA - PLM0_30_coex | ecosystem: Environmental > Terrestrial > Soil > Riparian zone | place: USA: East... | reverse complement strand
TCTTGACCGGTTTGCCGGTGGCGCGATGGCCTCGGCCCGTGCCGGGCCCGATGAGCTATTAGGCATGACCATCCCGGAATCGCCAAGACCGCTCATGTCGCCACGCTGATACGGACGGCTTCGGTGATGTTGAGCGCCTCGACATATCCCTTCAATCTCGCGGGCGCGTCAGGTAGGCGCCGGCAGACAATCGTTTTTTGACGGCCCGGCAGGAGATTGAAATAGTTGTCATCGGGCAGGAATCCCTTGACGTCGATACGCGCGGCGTACAGAAACGTGTCGCTGGTGATCACCAGGCGGAAGTTCCCGTCGTCGAGCGGCTCGGCTACCGCGACTACACCGCTACCGGCCCCACGCGCAGGTTGAAACGGTTCGGAAAAATGAAACGATTCGCTGATGACGGAACCGTCGATACCGAATAGCGATGCGACCAACACATCGTGCTTAGGCGGGCCAAACCGGTAAGCATGGGAAACATCGTAGAAACCATCCAACATGGCATCGGACGCGAAATTGGCCTTCGACCGCGGCGGGATCTGGCAATCAACCCGCGCTTTGGTGATGACTACTCGGCCACCCTGCAGCAGTTGCAGTTCCAGGACGGCGGAGAGCGGACTCTCGGTCTCATTGATTACGTGAGCCTGGATACCGTCGAGACCTTCATCCGTGAGTATCACTGCTTGCGGTTGCCAGACACGCCGCAGGTAGTAGTAGCAGGCCTTCGGTACGCCGTCGCTGTCCAAGATGCCCCACCCTGCCCCAGGCCACAAATCGCGTAGAAACCAGACCAAAGCCCCTCCGCAGCGGCTATTCACGCTTCGCCATTCCGAGTACACCTTTCCCATCAACTCACCGGTGGTAACACGGCTCAAGGCCAGGTAGCGCGGTGTATCGAACCAGCGCATCCGAACCGGATCCAGACCAAATAAAACCTTGAAATAGTGATCACGCACGTCCTCAAAGTCCCAGCCGGCTCCGGAATCCCGCGGGACCCGTTCCTTCCAGCGTGGATGGTGAGTTGCCGGGAGCTCTCCATCGAATACGCGATCCACCATGTCCGGCTCCGGGACGTTGGAAAATCCGAGACACTCTGCCGTAAATCGCACATTGTCCCGTCGGACCTGGGCGACCGGGCGCAGGTAGGCGCCAACGCCAAAGTAGTGAGTCAGACCCGTGCCGACGTGAAATGGCATTGCGCCGCCGCTGGGCGTCGAGGGCACATAGGGGATTCGCGGATGCCAACGTCGGCACAATTCCGGGAGTAGCGTCGAAAATAGGGGGCTGCGCCACAGCTCCCGGGGCATGCCGAGCATTGCTGCCTGCTGCTCGACCTCGCTATTGCCGCAATACACTGCGATGCAGACGTGTTGGCGAAGACGCTTTAACTGTTGCGTTACCTCGACCTCGACCGAGGCACGGAAGGATTCATCGTCAATCGGGTAATCCATGTTGGCAAACATGAAATCCTGCCAAACCAGGATCCCGAGCTCATCGCACAATCGGTAGAATGCCTCCTGCTCGTACACCATGGTGCCGCCGACCCGGACCATGTTCATGCCGGCTTGCTGCGCCAGGCGCAGGCTGTGCACCAGGTCTCCGGTCGTCCCGCTGAGCGACACGATGTCGTTTACGGTCCAGCAGGCTCCGCGGCAAAACACCGCCGCGTCGTTAATGAGCAACTGGAAGTCACCATTGTCGCTTCGCACTTCGGTGCTTTTGAAACCGACTCGCCCAACGTCCACCGACACGATGCGACCGTCAATCGAAACCTCAACCTTGCAGGCATGCATCACCGGATGGCCGTGAGTGTGCGGCCACCATAGCGGAAGGTTCGCTGCCACGATGCGACCCGACAAACGGTACCCGGCACTTGCGTGCTCAATTTTCAGGTCGTGAAGGGTATCCGACAGCAATAGCGTGGCGGTGACTCGGGCATCCGTGGCCAATAGAAGGGTGGCCGAGAACTCAAGGACACCGGTATGCCCCTCGACAAACGGACGAATATCGATATCCGTTATCGTGTTCTCGTGCCGCTGCTCTAGCGTGATGGCGCGCCAAGGACCCACCGGCGCCACCGGCGGTGACCATCCCGGGATGCGGCCCAACAGCGTACTGCGGAACCAGCGGAGCTGTTGATGCCTAACCAGCCTGGTTTTCCACCGTGGGCGCGGCCTGCGCTGTTCCAGAGCGGCGCCGAGGGACCGGAAGCAAATTACAAGTTCATTTGTAGCGCGGAGGAGCGCACTGATCTCAATGGTATACGCCTGAAACATATTGGCCGACTTGAGGATCGGCTGCGCATTGAGCCACACTTCTGCGAGCGTAGCCAATCCTTGGAGGTGGAGCAGAATCTGGCCGCCCGGGGTGTTCTTCCTTGCAACGAGTTCGGCGCGATACCACCAGTCCCTGGCGTCACAATCGAGCGGTTTGCCAAAATCCCAATGCCCTGCGCCGCGTAGTGCCTGCGCCACCGTTCCGGGAACCGGCGCATCGGGTATCCATTGCAGTGCAGGCTCGTCGAGCTGAGACGGGCCATTGAAGGCGCCAGGTTGAGTCGAGCAAACGGACCATGCTCCGAATGCTCCAGGTTCGTTGCCCGCATCATGCACCATGCCCGCACTTGCTCCTTGTAATCTTGAATCCAGGGCGTACGCGGCTGTCAGAGATAGCGTGTCTTCAAGGCGGTGGTCCCGCGCTGCCAGCGCTCGGCCATGGCCTCGAGCGGCGAGAGATCGAGCGGCTTGCGACGGTTCATTGCCCGGGCGAGTTGAAACTGGAGGGTCTTCGCGCCTTCCGAGATCTCGCGGAAGACGCGAATCTCCTCGTCCAGTTCACTTTCTCCCTGCGCGGCCAGCCAGTGGAGATAGGTTTGCGAAAGCTCGAAACACGCGCCGTATTGCCGCAAGGTAGCGAAGGAATACTGATGAAATGCCTCTAGGTTTTTCTCCAGGAGCCAGATCAAGTCTTTTTCGAAGCGGGCCTTGAAGCTCAAAAAGGGATTCTCGGTCGGCACCAGTTCGAGATGTCTGCGCAGCAGCTGCAACGAGCCCTGCAGCAATGAAGGGCCATCGCGCCTGGCCCCAGCGCGAATCTTCACGAATTCAACATACGGCGGAAGCGCGGCCGGGTCCGGCTCGCCCCGCAGGCGCAAGACATCGAGAAAGTCATCCCCGTCGACGTGATGGTATCCCTGATTGTGGAAATATCCCATGTGATGGCGCGCCGCGTCGATTTCATTGACGGCTACGGTGGATTTTATGTGCGCCCGCTTGTACGCCGTTCCGGCGGTATCGGGCAGGTAGTATGAATCCAGCTCGGCCAGGACCGGCCGGCCTCTGTCCACTTGCTCCTCGATATGCGCAACCAACGGACGCCAGATGGCAAGCTCCTGCACGTCCAGTCCGTAGAGTTCGTACATGTCGAGCAACGGACACTTGAAAAATGTCCACTGGTCGCCCTCGAAGTCGATGGTCAGCGTAAACGGCAACGCCGCGATCGGCTCATAGCCGAGCGCGTGCAGCAGCTCGATCCAGACATCCACGTAGCAGTTCGTCTCGGCCCAGGTGCGTCCCTCTTGATGGATCGGGTGACGCCGGTAAGTGCGGGGGTCGAGCGCGAGAATCCGATTCGTCATAAATCCGGCACACCGCGCCCTTCAGCCGGCCACTTGGCGAGCGCCTCTGCCCGATATTTCAAATAGGCAGCATCCAAAGCATTTTTCCGCGGGACACATGGATCTAGCCCTCCCGCTGTGTCAACAGCATCGTTGCATTGTGATTCATGATGCGGTCGTTGTTGACCATCAGCGCCGCGCCGTAGGCATCCCGCAAATGCCGGCAAAGACTGAACCTTGAATCGTTGCGATAACCGGAGATCCCGCAGATCAGCAAGGCGCGACTGACGATATCGACAATCAGAGTTGAACTCGCAAGCTTGAGATTATTGGTGCGGATGGCGAATCCAAAGCCACTAAACACGTCATGCTGACCGTCGGCCAGCATGCGACGGTAATCGGTGACCGCCACGGCGATGTTGTTGCGCATCCCCTGCAGCACACTGCTCACCTCCGCGAGACGCAGTGACGACGTGGGCGGAATGCTCGGGTTGCGCCGAGCCTCCTCCCGGACAAAACCGCGGGCATGATTAACGGCATCGGTTGCAATTCCGAGCCACAGCGATCCCCACACAATGTGAGAGTATGGGTGCATCGTCTGGCTCAGTATTTCGGCAAACGGGATCGCCAATACCTGCTCGGCCGAACCGCTCGCCGTCAGCACGAATCCTGAACTGCAGGTCCCGCGGAACCCCAGCGTATCCCAGCCTGAAATGGGCTCGAGCGTGTAGCTGTCCTTGCGTGCCAGCACCATCACCTGGTCGCTTGCCGGTGCGTCAACCGAACGCCGACAGGTCGCCATGATATCATCGGCGTGGGCCCCGTAGGAGATGACTGGGGCTTTCTTGACCAGCTGGAATCGCCCCTCCCGGATATCGATTGCGCAGACGCTCGAACGCAGGTCACCACCGGTTCCGACCTCGGTGGTGGCGGATGCGATCAACCGTTGCTGCTGGACCAACTGCTGCAGGTAGGTGCGAAGATCGCTCGACCCGAGACCATGATGGACCAAACAGGCCACCTGGATCTGATGCATCGCATAGATCATCGCTACGGAACCGTCGTACTGCCCAAGAACCTCGCAGATCTTGGCAATCTGGACCACATCCAGTCCCATCCCGCCTAGCTCGCTCGGAACGTAGGCACTGAGCAGCTTGAGTTCCTTGAGCGCGCCGATTCCCTCCGAAGGGAACCGGGCGTCGCGATCGACGTCACGCGCGGACGCCATAACGACATCGCGGCTGATCTCATGAACTCGATCAAGCAGTCGACTGAAGTCCTCGGTCGCTGCGCCCTGCTGGCGCAATGGTTGCATGGAAAAAATCCTCCAGAATTTTCGGGTGATTGGCGGGCGCAAGCGCTACTTGTCAACGAGCTTCTGGACCGCATCAACAATGAACTCGATGCTCGCAAAGGTCTTGCGGCTGAGCATGTTGTCGGGAAACTCGATATTGAACTGATCTTCCAGAGCCAGCATCAAGCCAACTGTTGCCAACGAGGTCAACCCGGCGTTATACAAATCACTGGTATCCTGGAGCTGATCGACCGGGCTCGAAAGTCGGCCGTGCTGGGTGAGAATATCGCGAACCTTATCTGCGTACATTTGAAATCCTAATTATTCGAGTCGACCCAAACTCGCAACCTGGTCTCGTCACCATGACGAAGATGGAAGGGAGCACCACCGGCCCAAATAATGTCTCCAGCCAATTGCAAAGGACACTCCAAATAGATGATTTAATACGCAACAATCATGCCAGAGTTGATTAGTTCCCCCAATAATACTCGACAAAGACTCCACCGAGGGTCTGTCTATAAGCGATCGCGCCACATCCGATAATAGGGATCCCCTGGACACCATTCAGCTGGATTCATGCAAATAACAAGACTGGTATGAAGCAACTTACAGTGGGCCTGTTGGTAAGCGGCGTTCACGCAGACAAATATGTATATGAGTTGGCTCTCTGGGCAAGCATCCAGCCCAATATCAGAATCTCGCATCTCATAGTTCACCCTGGCCGGCCGAACGCGAAACGAGACCGCATCTCACCTGGTGTTTCCGCGGAAGCGTTATGCAACCGGGCTTCAAAAATCCTGCTCCGGCTCATGACAGCGATTGAATCTTCCCGCCTTAAGCGTATCAGTTTGCACAGGGATCATGATCACCAGTTTGACTTGCGCAAAATAGTCCCTGCAATACTGGAAGTAAACTCCATTGTGTCCGAATCCGGTCTCGTGTATCAGTTCTCTGACGAGGATATCGAAAAGATTAGTGCGCTGGAGTGCGATGTCCTCGTAAGGTGCGGCAGCGGCGAGCTCAAGGGAGATATTCTCAACTCAGCCCGACTGGGAATCATATCCTTTAAATACGGCGATGACCGGATGATCGGAGCAGGGGCACCCGCGGGATTCTGGGAGTGGTATTTCAAGTGGCCAAAAACGGGCTTCGTTATCCAGCGACTGATCGAAGATCCGGATCGTGGGGAAATACTGGTTAGAGGATTTTTCAGGACGGAGAAACGTTTCCTCTTGAACCAGGCGCTTCTGTATAAGAAGGCAAACCATCATCTTCAGGATCTACTCACCAGAGTTGCCGATACCGGCCGTCTGCCGGAGGCGGAACCTGCCTTTCCTTGCTCGGGACAGATGCTCGGGTTTCCAAGATTTCATCAATCACTGGCGGCTCTGGCGAAACTGGTTTATCGGTACTGTGAAAACAAGTTTCTGGGATCCATAAACCTCAAAGACAAGTGGGGCATGTCTTTTCTCCACTCCGACTGGAGACATGCAAAGTTATGGAAAAGTGTTGACGTAAAACTTCCCCCGGGTCGGTCTTGGAACGTTCCATTCCTGTATACGCAAAACGGCAAGACTTATTGTTTTGTCGAAGACGATGTATTCAAGAGAAAGCCAAGACGGAGCCACATTACTGTTTTGGAAATTACCGCCGACGCTGTAATCGAAATCGGCGCGTGCCTGGAAGAGCCGTTTCATCTTGGCTTCCCCTTCTTGTTCGACTACAACGGCGGCCTGTATATGTGCCCGGAGTCCGGCGAAGCCGCTCAGATCAGGGTCTATCGATGCACGAGCTTACCTCTGAAGTGGGAACTATGTTCTGTCATCATGTTGGAGGGGCCTGCAGCAAATACCATGATTTTCCAACACCACGATAAATGGTGGCTGCTTACAAACATCGATAGATCGGGTACTGGTGACAGTTGCTCGGAGCTCTACCTGTTTTTTGCGGCGTCTCCCCTTGATACAGACTGGAAACCCCATCCCAAAAACCCGGTGCGAATCGATTCGGACGGCGGGAGGAATGCCGGCCTGATCCTGGAGAACGGCAGGATCTTCAGGTTGGGGCAGCGCCACAGTTACGACGTGTATGGGGAAGGCGTAATCGTGTTCGAGATCACGGAACTGTCCGAGTCGACCTACCTTGAGCAACCGGTAACCGAAATCAACGCTTCGTTCAGAAAGGGGCTGCGTGGGATCCACCATTGCTCAACCAGCGGAACAACGACGGTGGTTGACCATGCGTCACGTTCCTTTGTCTTCTAGGTCATCGTTGCGCTTTCATCGGTCCTTTCCGGAAGCTGTCGCTGCGCTTGCCAGCATTTCGGCGGCGATGTTATGGTGGCCCTGAAGTGCGGCGCAGCGGCGACCCAAAGGCAAGGAACCACGATATGAAACCGGATCTGGAAGCAAAGCTCTCGAAGCTGCGGCGCAACGCGCGCAGCGGGGGGGCGCTGCGTGGATAGATCAACCGGGTCACCGCCGGCGGCCGAAACCGCTGTCACGGAAGAGCGCGAATTCCGCCGCGCGCTCGGTGCTTTTCCGACCGGTGTGGCGGTGGTCACTGCGCGCTGCGCTGAAGGCCGCACCGCAGGGTTGACGATCAATTCTTTCACGTCGGTGTCGCTGCGGCCGCCGCTGGTGCTGTGGAGCCTCGCCACGCGCGCGCCGAGCCGGGCCGTCTTTGAGGCGGCAAGCCATTTCGCCATTCATGTTCTTACCCGTGACCAGCGCCCGATTGCGGACCGCTTCTGCGCCCCCGCGGCGGACAAGTTCACGGGCCTCACGCTGACCGCCGGGCTCGGCGGGGCGCCGCTCCTCGCTTTTCCCCCAGCGGCGCTGTTCGAGTGCCGCAGGCTTGACGCTTACCCCGGCGGCGACCATCTCATACTGCTCGGCGAGGTCGAGCGTTACAGCTGCTCCGGACTGCCGCCGCTCGTGTTCTACGGCGGGCGCTTCGCCGGGGTCGCCGAAGCTCCGAAGTCCCTGTACCCGCAGTCCGAAGTCGATGCGTGGCACACGTTCTACGACTTCGATCTGCCCTAGTGTCGAGATGGGTGGCGGCGCGAAACCTCGTCCACCGGTTTAGATGGAAAAAGGAGTGTCGTTGATTCAAAGAATTTGGAATGCTGTTGCACGACTTAGCCATGAACCTCCATTTCGCTTGGTGACGCGGTTCATGCTCAAGCAATTTCCTGTTTCTGCCCAGACACGAGCCCGATGGGATATCTCTGACCGGCCCGCGTATCTTCTCGGGCTGGCAACGGCGGCAGAACAGGCGGTGGTTGAAAAGCGCAAGGCAATCTCCGCAATCGAATTCGGGGTGGCAGGCGGTCGAGGGCTTCTTGCGCTTCAGCGAGAAGCAGAAGAAGTTGAGAAGGAATACGGGGTCGCGATCAAGGTATACGGATTCGACTTGAAGATAGGGCTGCCGGAGCTGATCGGGGATTATCGAGATCATCCCGAGAAGTTCAGGTCTGGAGATTTCCCCATGGACGAGGAGAAACTACGCTCCAAGCTCAATTCCCGGACAGCGCTTTTACTCGGAAACGTCAGGGACACCGTCAATCGGTTCTTCGAGGAGCACAGACCACCCCCAATCGGGTTTGTGTCGTTCGACATGGATCTCTATTCGTCGACGCGCGACGCGTTTCGGTTATTCACGCACGCAAGCAAGCAAATGCTCGTCCACACTCCGCTCTACTTCGACGACTTGGGAAGCTTCACTTACCACGACCATGCCGGGGAATTGCTTGCAATCCACGAGTTTAATGAGCAGGACTACAGTGTGAAAATACATCCATGGGCCGGCGTTCGTGACGGCCGCCCATTTCGTGAAGCTCCCTACCTTGGCCACATGTTCATGGCCCATGATCTCGCCGGTGCATCGAAGGTTGTGCTTGATCGCCCACCCGGCACGTTACCGCTGTAATCGGCCGATTTCAGCACATGACCTCCCGCCACTCGTCCCCATGTCAGAAGGAAACCGGTCGCTAACCCCCGTATTTCGATCGCGCTTTCCAGATGTGGCTCATGGAGCGGGCGAGCACGACCTGGTCAGCGTCGTGATCCCGGTCTACAACCGCGGCGATCTGCTGCGACGCGCTCTCGCCAGCGTCGCGAGCCAGTCGTGGCGTTCCATCGAAGCCATCGTGGTAGACGACGGTTCGGAGGAGGACATCAGCGCGGTAGTGGCCGAGTTCGGCGGCGTGGCCCGAATAGTCCGCCAGGCCAACTCGGGCGTCACAGCCGCGCGTAACCGGGGACTGCAGGAGGCGCGCGGAGAGTTCATCGCCTTCCTCGACTCCGACGACTGGTGGGACTCTTCGAAGATCTCGGCTCAAGTGGCGTTGCTGCGTGCGCGCCCCGATGTGGTGATGGCGTGGACCGACATGCGTGCGGTGGACGGGTCGGGGGCGGTTCGTGCACCGCGCTACCTGAAGACCTTCTACGATACCTCGTACAACCGGTTGGACAGCGGGCGCGCGCTGCCGGCGGTCGGCCCGCTCGGCGCCCTTGCGCCGGGGTGTCCGGACACTATTTGCGACGCACCGGTTCGTATCGGTGACATATTCTGCGACATGCTGTACGGCAACTTGGTCCATACCTCGACGGTGCTCGTGCGCCGCACGCGCATCGTAGCCGGCGGTGGATTCGACCCGATGCTCGCGCGCACGGGCGAGGACTACGAGTTCCATTTGCGGAGCTGTTTCTTTGGACCGGTGGCCCTCATCGATGAGTCCTTGGTCAGTTATCGCATTGGAGCCGGTGACCAGCTCACGTCCGCGAAATGGGCGTACGAGCGGGCGCGCAACGCGCTCACCGCCGTGACGTACTGGCTGGACGCCGCCGGACCGGCGATTAAACAGTCGCCACGCGACCTGCGACGGCGACTTGCCGAGCTGGAGCGTTGGTGTGGTGAACGCCGCGTGCTTCTCGGTGAAAACGGGGGAATTCCCCACCTCGTGGCGAGCCTGCGGCACGATCCTCTGGAGGTTCAGAGCTGGGTGCTGCTCTTGATAGCAGTCTGGCCAAGGTCGCTCCGCAACATGCTGCTGTCGAGTTGGCGATCGCGGCCCGCCTGGGCCCGGAGGCGCCATTGAGCGGTCTTACGACGCTCGCCGTCCTTCAGGGATTCCGGGTGAGCGAGGTCGCGGCTGGAGTATGCCCGGGTTGGGAAGCGGCGGCGGCGGCAAAGGGCGTTCCGCTCGCGCTCTTGACTCCAAGTCAAGCTCCGCGAAGACCCTACCGCCTCTTGGCACTTAGACGCGCCCGAGCATCCAGTACCAGATATAGCCAAAGTATTCGTGGTACGCCCGCTGAAGATAGCCGAGCCGGTGCGCTTTGGGGTAGCCCGTTTCCACTACGAACTTCCAGCCCCATTCCAGCCAGGACATTCCGGCCGGGAAGTAGCGCGCCGCCCAGATAGCGGCCGGCGCGGCGAGCGGTTTCATCTCCAGTCTGCGAGCCACAGCCGCGGCGCGTCGCAGTTCGCCGGACGATGTGACGAGAATGAAGGGCTCCGAGCCGATGATCTTTTTCACTCCAGCAAGATTTCCATACGTCGTTGTCGATCCTCCTTCGACAACGATGTCTCGATCGGGCACCCCCATTGCCTTGGCAAAATCGGCCATGAGATTCGCAACCGGACCGTCCTGCTGACGCACGACTCCGCCCGAAAGGATCAGCCTCGCCCCCGGGATCTCGCGATAGAGGCGGATGCCCTCTACCATGCGCGGGGTCGCCTCCCCGATCAGCTTGCTCGTCACGGGTAAGAAAGGGAAGTCCTCCCCGTATCCCGACAGGACCACGACGGTCCGGACTGAAGGGTCAGGGTGCAACATTGGAGGATAAGCATGCTCGAGGTTGGCATACAAGACTTCGGCGAGCGGCGTCAACAGAAATAACAGATACAGTCCGGCCCCGCTCGAAACCAGGCGACGTCCCATTCGCGATTCACGACGGAATGCGCTCGCGAGAAGTCCGGAGGCAAAAAGAAGGGTCACGAGTCCAATAGGAGAAAACCAGGTCTCGAGCAGCTCCGTGAGAACGGTCATGGCTTTCAGCTATTGGTGCTCATGAGTCGTGCTGGTATTATGCACATGGCACGTCCATGGCGGCTCTTTTTTTGTAGTTGACCGCACGGCGCTCCCCAGCGAAGGAGGCGCTCCAGGACACCCTCCTCGATCTCACTGCCCAGGTCTTCGGCGCGCCTGCTACAGAGCTCCGAGCGCGCTTGCGGGTTGAATTTCCACATGGCCACCAATCAGAATCGTTCAAGTTTTGCTCGAAATGCAGTCGCTAACTGGATTGCATTCTTGTTCACTGCAATAGTCGGTTTCTTCCTGTCGCCGTTCGTGGTTGAACACCTCGGCGCGACTCGGTACGGTGTCTGGTCACTGCTTGCGGGATTGGTCGGGTATCTCGGGCTCCTGGACCTTGGCATTCGTCAAGCGGTGAATCGCTATGTCGCGCACCATCGAGCGGTAGGCGCCCACGAGGAATCCTCGTCTATTGTTTCCGCGGCGATAAGGTTATTCGGATTGCTGGGTATTCTGGCGATTCTCCTCGCGGGAGTGTTCGCATACGTCGCGCCCATTTTCTTCAATATTCCCGAGTCACTGGTTGATGACACTCGGCTCATCGTCGTTCTCGGCGGGCTGACGGTCGCAGTAACCCTGATCGGCGGGGTGTTCGGGGGGGTCGTTACCGGACTCGAGCGATTCGACATCAATTGTTACCTTGAGATCCTTGTGACAGCAGCTCGCACCGTCGCTATCGTACTCGCCC
>Ga0184605_10000491_pt1 | contig 11715 bp, 10 predicted proteins | sample PLM0_30_coex_FD_132995 | JGI IMG/M metagenome (GOLD analysis project Ga0184605, IMG submission 132995) | Groundwater sediment microbial communities from an aquifer in East River, Colorado, USA - PLM0_30_coex | ecosystem: Environmental > Terrestrial > Soil > Riparian zone | place: USA: East... | reverse complement strand
TTATGCGAAGCCGACGCCCGGACGCGAACCGGGGACCCCTTCTACAGAAGCGCGCAAGTGCGGACTTCCAGGGGACGAAAACGGCCTTAGAGAAAGCAAAGTCGGTGTGCTAACCGGCGTGGCCGGGATTGCCTACGTCGCGGTAGAGCGCCTCGACGTTGTTTCCGTCGGGGTCGAGAAGGTACGCGGCGTAGTAGCCCGGAGCGTAATCGCGGTAGCCCGGCGCTCCGTTCGAGCGGAAGCCCGCTTCCACACCAAGACGTGAAACGCATCGACCTCCTCCTTCGAGCGGGCGTAGAAGCAGAGATGCAGCTCCTTCGTCGGAGGCGTTTCAGCGACGACGTTGACGTGTGTGAAGCAGGCCGCGCCGTCACGCTCGTACAACTTCGGGATCGCGAGCGGGGCGAGGATTGTTTCGTAGAATCGAACGCTCTCCGAGAAGTCGCTCGCGTGGAGGTCGAGGTGGTCGACTACCGTCCGCGACCAATCCCACTCCTGGGCCTGCACGAGCATGAGTCTCGCAACCCGGCCTATCTAAGGCAAGAAGCGTCTTCGGCTACAACTCGTGAACCCAGCCTAGCTCCCGATGGCTCACCGGCTGCACCCCTTGGTCCGCCGGAGGGAAGCATCGCGCGCATTCGACCTGTCGGTGCGCGTCACTCCAGCCCGGCGGTACTTGCCAATCGACTTGCCAACGCTCCTGCACGTAATGCCGTACGTCAGTAGAAATCGCTCGGAAAGGGAAGCCGACGCCCGGACTCGAACCGGGGACCCCTTCATTACGAGTGAAGTGCTCTACCAGCTGAGCTACGTCGGCCGACGGCTCAGTCTAGCGCCTGCTTTTCCCGGTCTTTTCGAACTACTTGTCCTTGCCGTTCCTCTTGTCGTCCGCTTTGGCCTTGGCGTCAGCGTTGGCGTTTGAGTTCGCGTTGGCGTCGGCCCTGGCGTCGGCGTTGGCGTTTGAATTCGCGCTGGTGTTCGCGTTGGCCCTGGCGTCGGCGTTGTTATCGGACCTCTCATTGCCGGAGCCCTCGCCGGATTGCTGCGCGGGCTGGTCTGCGGGCGGCGCGGGGGTCGTCTCGGTGGGGAGTGTTGTCGCCTGCGGCGTGCGGTCGTCCTTGTTCCCCTTCCTGTTCTCATCGCCATGGCCGGTTTCGGCGGGGACGGGCGGTGGCGGCGTCGTAGCCTGAGCCTGCGGGAGCGACGGCTGCGAGCTCGGCGCAGCTGCGGGCGGTGCTTCCGTGGAGGAGGGCGCCGCGGGGGCCGGTGCGCTGGTCGTCTCTTCGGGCGCGGACGCCGGCAGCGCGACCGGCTTCGGCAGGTTGCGCTTGGCGTCCACGCTGGTGCGGCCGAGCCTCGAGTTCAGGTGGCCAAGTGGCGCAGTCGCCGGGGCGATCGAGGTCGTCGCGGTCGTGTGCCGCGTGACGTGTCGGGTCGCAACGGGAGCGGGCTTCGCAGCGTGTACCTGGTGAGTAGGTCGGGGCCCTTCGGTCGCGGCGGTCACCGCAGTTGCGGCTACCGCGATCGCGGTGGCCGTAACTTTGACGGCTGCCGCGCCGCCGCCGCCGAGCAGCGCTTTCACAAATGCGATAGCGCCACCGACGTCGGCGCCGCGGCGCAGCCGTCTCTTCCACGTGTCTGCGTCTTGCTCCAGGCCCTGAGCGAGCGCACGACGTGCGCGGAAGATCAGCGTCTCGACTGCAGCCTGGGAGAGTCCCAGCTCGGTCGAGATCTCGCGGTAGGTGAGCCCCTGCCACTCCCGCAAGAGAATTGCGCGCCTCTGGCTCTCCGGCATCTGCTCGAGGACGTCCTGCAGACCGATCAGCTCGTCGGAGACCTGCTCGCGCCCGGGAATGACTTCCTGGAGCACCTCGAAGTTGTTCGGTGCCTCGACCTTGCCGCGGCGCCAGGAGGAGCGCCGGCGAGAGAGGCACACGTTGTGGGCGATCTTGAAGAGCCAGGCGGATTCGAGCTCGGGGACGATCCCACGCGAGAGCCCGCGGAAGGCGTTCATGAACGTCGTCTGGACGGCGTCCTCAGCCTCCTCGCGCGAGCCGAGTTGATGGAGGCAGTAGCCAAGGATCTGAGCGGAGTAGCGCTCGTAGAGGTCGCCTGCGGCATCCGCCCCGGGAGCGAACGGTCGCTCGACGCGGGTTGCCCTGCCTATAGATGGTTCTGCGGCCACCTGTCCTCCTGCTGCGGGTGCGAGCACTCCTGCGGGGAGCGCCCGTAGTCCGAGTGTCGGCAGCCCTCAGAAGGGGGACGACCCTAGAACGAGGGTCGCTAGGAGCACTAGGCGAGAACGGGCGTGGTGCCGAGCTCGCGGCGGAGCTTGATGAAGAGCGCTTCCAGCGCGAGCGGCGGGCTGAGATTGAACTCTTCGAAAGCGCGCCAGGTCTCTCGGACGAGCTCGCAGGAACGCTCGGCGCCCGCGAGGCGATCGGTCGTCGCGTCCTGTTCGAGGACCTCGCGCCGATCGGCGTGCACGACGGCGCGCTCGGCCCCGACCGCCACGACGACCAGGTCGCGGTACCAGGAGGCGAGCTCCTCGAGAGATGCGAGCAGCTCTTCCCGTTCTGCGCCCCGGGCAGCACGTCGTACTCGCTGCTCCGCTTCGCGGGTCGGGAGGTCGAGCAGCTGGAGCCCTTCTTCGGCCTTCCGCTTCGCCTCGGCACCGCATTCTTTGGCGCCGTCGAGGATCCGTTGCGCCGCCTCGCCCGGCTCGAACTCCGGATCGGTGTACACGGAGCGCGCGACCTCGAGCAATGCTTCGCGCCTGCGGGCGCTCTCGGGATCCAGCAACCGTGCCGCGCGGTCGAGCCGCCCGGCTGCGAGCCGCGCAAGTGACGCTGCCGCATTCGGCTCGAGCCCCGGCGCGCGCGCGTCGATCTCCTCGCGGATCGCCCGCTCCGAGAGTCGCGTGAACGGGACGAGCTGGCAGCGCGAGCGGATCGTCTCCGGCAGTGGCCCGAGATCGTCGGCGACAAGGACGATGACCGCGTACGGCGGCGGCTCTTCGAGATCCTTGAGCAGCGCGTCGGCGGCGTCCTCGTTCATCGTCTCCGCGGAGTACACGAGATAGACGCGGCGGTCGGCCTCGAAGGGCCGCATGTGCAGGTCGCGGCGCAGCTCGCGGATGTCGTCGATTCGGATCTGGTCCCCGACCGGCTCGACGAGGTAGAGGTCGGGATGCGAGCCGCGCTCGACGCGCCCACGGTCCCCGATCAGCTCGCCGGCGAACGCGACTGCGGTCGCACGCTTGCCGACTCCGGGTGGTCCATAGAAGAGGTACGCGTGCGCGGGGCCTTCGTCGGCGAGCGCGGCACGCAGCAACCGCTTCGCCTCGGCCTGCTCAGGAATGTTCTCGAAGACGTCCACGGATCTCCTCGTGCAGTTCAGCAGGCGGCCGCGTGCCGTCGATGAGCAGCACGCGGTTCGGGTACCTCCCGGCGACTATGCGGTATCCGTCGAGCACGCGCTGACGGAACTCCCGTCCCTCCCGCTCGATGCGGTCGGGGCTCTGTCCGACACGTGCCGCGGAGGTGTCCGGATCCACCTCGAGGACGAACGTGACGTCCGGCAGGAGGCCGCGCGTCGCGACCCGGTTCAACTCGTAGACCTCGTCGATGCCGAGATCGCGCGCGTGACCCTGATACGCGAGCGACGAGTCGACGTAACGGTCCGAAACGACGTCGTTGCCGGCGTCGAGCGCCGGTGCGATCACGCGCTCGACGAGCTCGGCCCGGGCCGCCGCGAAGAGGGCGGCCTCGGCCCAGGAGCTCATCTCCATCCCCTCGAGGAGCAGGCGCCGCACCTCCTCCCCGAGCGGCGTGCCGCCCGGTTCCCGGGTGGCGACGACGTCGCGTCCCTCGGCGTGGAGCGCTTCGGCGAGGAGCTCCGCCTGCGTGGTCTTGCCGGACCCATCCAGGCCTTCAAAGGTGACGAACACCGCCGTCCGTACGATACGGCGCGTGCGGGCGGTCGTGACAGGAGGCGCGGGCTTCATCGGCTCGCACGTGGTGGACGCGCTGAATGCGCGCGGGGACGAGGTGCACGTGCTCGACGACTTCTCCAGGGGAAAGCCCGAGAACGTCGCGAAAGGCGTGCGAGTTCACGGGGCCGACATCCGCAGAGATTCCGGACGCGTCTTCGATGAGGTGCGGCCGGAGGTCTGCTTCCACCTGGCGGCCCAGGTGGACGTCCGCGTGTCGGTCGAGCGGCCGGACTTCGACGCCGACGTGAACGTCGTCGGCGCGCTGCACGTCCTCGAGGCGTCGCGCACGTACGGTACGAAGATCGTTTTCAGCTCGACGGGCGGCGCAATCTACGGGGAGTGCGAGGGACCCGCGCGCGAGGACCATCCACGGGCGCCGCTGGCTCCTTATGGGGTGTCGAAGCTCGCGGGTGAGGAGTACATCGCCGCGTACAACCGTCTGTACGGGACCGGGCACGTGTCGCTGCGCTACGGGAACGTCTACGGGCCGCGCCAGGATCCAAAGGGCGAAGCGGGCGTCGTCGCGATCTTCATGAACCGGCTGCGTGCGGGAGGGACTCCGAAGATCTTCGGGGATGGAACGCAGACGCGCGACTACGTATACGTGAGCGATGTCGTGGCAGCGACCTTGGCGGCGGCCGGGCACGCGGGCGGCGTCCTGAACGTCGGGACGGGCGTCGAGACGTCGGTGCTCGAGCTGTACGAGCGGATCCAACGGGTTGCCGGCTTCGAGCGCGACCCGGAGTTCGCGGAAGCCCGGCCGGGAGAGCTGCAGCGCAGTGTCCTCGACGCGTCGCTCGCGAAACGAGAGCTCGGCTGGGAGCCGCGGCATTCGCTGGACGAGGGCCTCGCGGAGACGTGGGCCTGGATCTCTTCGACCTAAGGGACGTGTCACTCGACGCGGGACCGCGGCGTGCCGTCCTCGAACATATGCGCCCTTCGGGCGGAAAGCCGTGTCCCCTACCGTCGGGTGTGGAAGAAAAGTCACACAACCGTCACACCCATCCCGTCCGAATCAGCTCATCCGCGGACCTGGCTCGGCGAGACGTGGTGGGGACAGCCCCCGGCGTGGCTACCAAGATCAGGTCCGGAGGCGATACGACCGTCGGTCCGTCGACTTGAAGGAGCACGCGCGCGCGGGACGAACTCGCTCCGGGCGATGCAGCACGCACAAGACCTCGATCTCGACATCGACGTCGACCTCGACGCGATCCGGCCCTGGCGCCGGGCGACGATCGCCGTCAGCGCCGTCGCGACGATCGAGCTCGTCGCCCTCGCCGCGATCGCCGTCGCCCTGCTTGGGAATCCGCTCGCCAAGCACCTAAACGAAACAACTGCCGCCGCGGCCGGGACTCCTCGCGTTCGCACCGCCCAGCCCGCGCCAGCGAAGAAGGCGGCCCTCCCCCGCACCGACACCTCCGTGATGGTGCTGAACGGCGGCGGCCGGGCCGGTGCCGCACACGCGGCCGCCGACCGGGTCAGCGCACACGGCTACCAGCTCGGACAGGTCGGCAACGCCCCCGGCGACACGCCCCGCACGCTGATCATGTACCGCGCCGGCTACGCAGCCGAGGGAGTGCGGCTCGGACGCGACCTGCACGTCCGCATCGTCCGGCCGCTCGACGGGATGCGCCCCACACAGCTGCTGGGCGCGCACCTCGTCCTGATCATGGGCAGGTAGCCGGGTCGATCTTGCAGCGCGCCTGGTCGAGCGGGCCGCCCTTCAGGCTGGCCGGGCCGTAGCTGTCGAGCGTATAGGAGTGGTTCAGATCGCGATACGCATCCCGCGGCCGGTTGATGTACAGCTCGAACGCGCCGAGCTGATACCAGGTCTCCGGGTTCGTGGGCTCCAGGTCACGCGCGCGTCGGTAGAGCTGGAGCGCCTTCGCGTCGTTTGGCTCGACGAGTGCCTCGACCCACAATGCATCCACCGAGAGCGGATTGAACGCGTGCGCGGAGCGCGCCTCGGTCAAGGCCTGTCCAGGGTTGTTGTGGTCGATGGCATCGTTGGCGGCCGCAACGCGATTCACCGACAGCCAGGGTGACGTCACCGAATACAGCGCGGCGAGCGCACAGACTGCGACAGCTCCGGAGACAAGCCACCGGCGCGGGGGGACGGGAGTGGCAGGACCGGACACGAGTGCCCCCACGGTAAGGAAGAGCGGCCCCTGCACGGCGATGAAGTCCCAGTCGATGTCGACCCACGAGTGCACGAGACAGAGCGCCGCTGCGAGCGCAAGAGCGAGCCAAGCCCGTGACCGCTCGCGCCGGAGGATTCCGATCACGGCTGCGGCGACAACCGCCGTATAGAGCAGGAAGCCGACGATCCCGGTCTCGCTGAGGAACTGCAGCGGCACCGAATGCGGCTCCGTCGTCGCCAGCGTCGAGTTGCGCTCGACGCGGTCGATGAGCTCGAACGTCCCCGCACCCTTTCCCTGCAGAGGCTTGTCCGTGAACGCGTTCCACGCCTCCTTCCACCAGCGCCACCGGTTGCTCGAGCTGGTGCTGAGGAGGTGCCCCCGTGTGTCCGGCACCTGTGCGCTGATCTTGTTCGAGAACTCGTGCCACCGCGCGTTGACGAAGTCCGCGGGCCCGCCGGCGCTGACGACAGCGCCAGCCAGCGCTGCGAGCAACAGCACGACGAGCGCCACGGCCGCGACACGTGCGACACGCCGGTCGACGACGCGCGTCAGGACGAACCGCGACGCGAGGGTCACGACCACCGCGCCGACCACGAGCACCGCGCCGAACACGAGCCCGTCCCGCACGAGGACGTGATGAGACTGCCCGTCCGAGCTGACACCGGAAAGGAGCAATCCAACTCCGGCGACAGCCGCGCCGACGATCCACGCCAGCGCGAGCGGCCCGAGCGCCGCTAGCCGCTCGTGGTCGAGCCAGAGCCACACGAGCGCCGCGACGACCGTCAGCACGATCCCGACGCGCGAGTACGTCAGGACCGTGACGACAAGAGACGCATACAACAACAGGGCGCCGCCCACGCGGGCCCGGCGGTCATGCCGCGGGCCGCCCGCCCACAATCCGAGCGGCACGGACGCGGCCGCGAGCAACGCGAGCTCGTTCCAGTACTCGACCGGATATCGCAACCGCGCCAGCCGCTGGTAGTCGGGATAGAGCCCGGGAATCACCTTCGCGGCCAGCGCCCACGCGAACAGCGCGCCGAGCAACGCGCAAGCCGCCGCCGCGAATCGCCGCAGCGGCACGCCGCCGACGAGCGCCCCGACTGCGGCGAACGCGAAGTACACGAGCCCGCGGTTCGTGTAGTCCCACGACCGGCTCGGCTCGATCGACCAGGCGATGGACACGCCCTGCCAGACCACGAACGCCCCCAAACAAGCAAAGAACACCGAGCCCCACAGCGGCAGCCGAGGCGCTCGCCAGGCCCAGCCGACCGCCGCCAGGACGACCGCCGGCGCTCCGATCCAGAAGATCCGTGACTGGCTCGACCCCTCGCTGAAGAAGAGCGCCGCGAAGGCCAGCCCGCCGGCCGCGGCTCCCCAAACGACGGGCCAGCGCATCGCGCGCGAAGCTAACAGAGCCGCAGGCCGCATCCGCGAAGCGTGCCCGACGTTCGAACGACGATGGAGGGGAGCCGTGGAAGGAGCCGAACGCCACTTACAAAGCGCTTACAAGTGACTCATCGCACCCATACTCCCATCCGGCAAGGTGGGCAAGATCCTCGTTAGAGTCTCGCAAGCCGCAGCCCGGCACCCGCATGCCCCGGTTCTGGAAGCCCCTCATCCTCCTTCTCGCAGCGCTAGCCGTGGGCGCGGCGCTCGGCACCGCGCAGCCGGCGCAGGCGCGATCGATGAGCAACTGCTCCGCGGCGCTGATTCACGACTGGTACGTCGACGGTCGCGTCGACAACACGTATCCGGTCCACTGCTACCGCGAGGCGCTGAAGAACATCCCGGAGGATCAGATCGTCTACGGGTCGCTGCGCCAGGATCTGACGCGTGCACTCCAGGCCACCATCCGCCAGCACGGCGGACATGTGACGAGCGACACGCTGGTCGTGCCCATCGGCGGCAGCGGCGGCGACGGCCCGAACGGCAGCGGCTCGACGGGTAGCGGCGGCGTCTTCCACTGGCTCGCGCAGAAGCTCGGCCCGAGCACGGCGGACTCGATTCCGATCCCGCTTCTCGTCCTCGGTGGGCTCGCCTTCGCCCTGATGGCGGCCGCCGGAGTGAGCTTGATCGCGCGGCGGATGCAGGCCCGTCGGGCGGCGGCCGATCCACCGCCCGCAGGCCCCTCCTTCTAGACGCTCAGGCGCGTGCGCGCACGGGCTGTGAAGCCCGTGGCGACGAGGGTCAACCCGAGCAGGACAAACAGCAGCAGGCCGAGCCCCGTGAACGGGAGCTGACCCAGCGTCCGCGGTCCGCCGGTCGGCGTCTTCGTGGCGCCGAAGGTGTTGCGATCCTGGCGGGGCGCGCCCTCGGACGTACGCGTGCCGGGTGACGGCGCTCCGGCTGCGGACGCCGGTGCCGGTGTCGACGCCGACGCTGCCGGAGTTGACGCCGCTGTTGCGGTCGGACCGGAAGCGACCGATGGATTCGCACCAACCGGACCGGACTGAACCGTCCCGGTCGAGCCGGTCGCGGTGTTCCCACCACCGACCTGTGCGGTGCCGACCGAATCAGTGGCGGAGTTCGTACCACCACCACCACCACCGCCGACCGTCACGGGCGCCGACGTCGTCGTATCGCCCGCGCCTGCAGTCGTGCCGGCCGTCACTGCACCGGACTGCGCTGCGAGGAACGAACGCGTGACCGTGTTACCGCCGCCGACTTGAGCTGCTCCGACCGAGTCGGCAGCGCTGTTGCCACTACCTGCGACGCCCACCGGGGCGGACGCCGAGACCGCCTCGCCGACGATGGACGCACCGACGGTGGGACTCGCCTGCGGCGACCCTGACTGCAGCACACCGGCCGAGCCACTGGACGAGTTGCCGCCGCCGATCTGAACACCACCGGTCGAGCTCGACGCGGTGTTGTTCCCACTGCCGCCGACCGTCACCGGGACGCTCGCGCTCGCACTCGAGCCCGACGCGCCGGCGGACGCCGACGGCGACGCACTCACGGAGCTGACCTGCACGCTGCCGGTGGAGTCGTTCGAGCTGTTGCCACCACCCGCCTGCACAGCGCCCACGGAGTTCGTCGCGGTGTTGTTGCCTGAGCCACCTACTGCAACCGGGACGGAAGCGGCGGCTGTCGCGCCCGCTTGACTCACGTCCGCTGTCGGTGTGACTCCGACCGGTCCGGTCTGCACTGCTCCGACCGTGCCGGTCGCGTTGTTGTCGGCCAGCGCGGTTTGCGCCGTGCCGAGCGTGACTGCCATGACTGCGGCGATCACGAGCAACCACTTGGCTCTCATATCCCCTTCTTTCGTAGCCGTCGTTCGAGTTGACTACGCCGCTCCGCAGCACTTGCGCCGAATCACTCCATCGAGGGATGCCACGCACTAGGCCACGTAGGTCACGGCGAGGACGAACCACGTCTTCGCTCCGGCCCCGCTGACGCGCAGCGAGAAGGTCCCGGCTGTCGAGGTTCCGTTCAGCTGAAGAGGACTGCGGCCCGCGATCCGACCGAACGGCGTGGAGAGCGTCAACCGCTTGCCGCCCGTGAAGCGCAGCACCGCGGTGAACGGGCCCGCCCCGAGGTCGAGGCTGTAGGTCCGCGCGCGAACCTTGGGGCCGACCACTCCTCGGAAGACGGCGCTTTTCGCCGTGGTCGGACGCAGGAGCGCGAGCGTCTTCCCCGCGTCGATGCGGCCGTATTGCACGAATGCCGGAAGAGGAACCGCGGCGCGCACAAGCGCGTCCTCCACTTCACTCGCAGTCGCAGCCGGCTGCGCGCTCAGCTCGAGCGCGACGAGGCCCGCGACGACCGGCGTCGCCGACGACGTGCCGCAGAAGGTGCCGTAGCCGTCGCCGAGAATCGGCGCGACGTTGCAACCGGGAGCGGCGAGCCGAACCCACGAGCCGAAGTTCGACCACGAGTAACGCCGATCGGTAACGGTCGTCGCCGCGACGCTGACGGCATGGGGATCGGCGGCCGGGTAGAACTGCGTCGTGACGCCCGCGTTGCCGGCCGCGGCGACGACGACAACGCCCTTCGCATTCGCGTACGCCAAGGCGTTCGCCAGCTCGACGCTCGATCCGGGCCCGCCGAGGCTGAGGTTGATCACCCGCGCACCGTGGTCGACGGCCCACACGATTCCTGCTGCGATCAGCGTGTCGTCGCCGCTCCCCGTCGAGTCGAGCACCTTGATCGGCATGACCAGACAGCGCCAGCAGATCCCGGCTCCACCGACGTGGTTGTTCGAGCGCGCGGCGATGATGCCCGCCACCGCGGTTCCGTGTCCGTGGTCGTCCGATGGATCGGCGTCGTTACCGATGAAGTCCCAGCCGGGCACGAGCGCGCCGCGCAGATCCGGATGCTTTGCGTCCACCCCGGTGTCGACGACCGCGACGACGATCTTGCTCGAGCCCTGCGTCACGTCCCAGGCCTGGGGGAAGCCCGCGACGCGCAGGCCGTCCTGCTGCGGCCAGTCCGTGTCGTCGGGGCTCGTGTCGAAGACCTCCGCGATCGGCTCCTTCGACGCGCTGGCCACAACCGGCGACGACTGCAGCGAGGCCAGCATCTCGGTGCGCTGCTCCGGCTCGACCCCGACGAGGTAGGCCTTGATCTGCGGGATGGCCTTTACGAGCGTCCCGCCCGCATCGGAGATCACCGCCGCGATTCGGGCGCGCGGGACGCCCGGCTTGAAGGTCGCGGCGACCCGTCGGGGGTCGTAGCGCACGATGGTCGAGCTCCGAACCGTAGGCTCCGGTTCGCGGGGTGCGCGGGGTTCGCGGGGTGCGCCCGCCGGCTCCGAGCTTGGTCTCGGTTCCCCTCCAGTGGGCGCACCCTGTCCATCGCGGCAACCGATGTCGAGGACCGGGTTTATGACCACGCACACGTCGGCGCGGGCACTTCCCCCTACGGCCAGGGCAAGCGCGACCGCCACCAGCGTCGGCAGCCAACCGGTCATCGATCTGAGCCGCATTCGCGTTACGGGAGGAGACCGACGGCGCCGCCCCAACTTGCGGCGAATCACCCGTTCGAGGGACTGCCCTGGGACGTGTCCGACGCGCCCGAAATCCGGCTTGGGAAGCGGCCTCGCGGCTACACTTGGGGTTACGTCCGGGGCTGTTTCTATGGTCCAGATCCGATCGGCGGCGCCTCCTAGAAGACGCACGACCAACACCGATCGAGACTGATATCCGTAGGACTAGCGCTCGGGAGGGACAGGATGGCGACCGCCAAGGAAATAGAGACTCAGGCTCCGGCAACCGCTCCGGCTGAGAACACCGTCGTCGACGAAACGGCCAGCTTGGCCGTGCGCCGCTACTTCACGATTCCGGGCCGCGACCCCTTCGACGAGATCGAGTGGGAGATCCGCGACGCCTTCATCCCCGGCAAGGAGAAGCCGGTCTTTGACCAGAAGGACGTCGAGTTCCCGAAGTTTTGGTCGCAAACAGCGACGAATATCGTGGCCCAGAAGTACTTCCGCGGCCGCATGACCTCGCCCGAGCGCGAGCGGAGCGTCAAGCAGATGATCGGCCGCGTCGTCGACACGATCGCCGGCTGGGGTCGCGCCGACGGCTACTTCGCGACCGAGGAAGAGGCCGAGACCTTCGAGGCCGAGCTGAAGGCGATCCT
>Ga0184605_10000490_pt1 | contig 11729 bp, 8 predicted proteins | sample PLM0_30_coex_FD_132995 | JGI IMG/M metagenome (GOLD analysis project Ga0184605, IMG submission 132995) | Groundwater sediment microbial communities from an aquifer in East River, Colorado, USA - PLM0_30_coex | ecosystem: Environmental > Terrestrial > Soil > Riparian zone | place: USA: East... | reverse complement strand
GAAGCGCGTGTTCGGGGATGCGTATCGCGGGGCTCCGGTCCTTGTTACCGGTGCGACCGGGCTCGTCGGGTCTTCGCTCGTGCGTCGGCTGCTCTCCATCGGCGCGCGCGTCCACGCGCTCGTCCTGCCGTCGGCGGAGCCCGAGTCGGATCTCGTCCGCTCCGGCGCGCTCGAACGGCTCGAGCGCCACATCGGAACGCTCGAGGATGTGACCGCCGTCGCTGCCGCGGTCGCCGACGCGCGGCCCCGCTACGTATTTCACCTTGGCGCGCAGCCGCTCGTCGGCCTCGCGCGTGCCGACCCCGTGAAGACGTTCGAGGTGAACGTTCGTGGAACGTGGGCTCTCCTCGAGGCCTGCCGGAGGTTGGAAGAGACCCCGATCGTCGCCATCGCCTCGAGCGACAAGGCGTACGGCACGACCGACAAGCTGCCCTACGTGGAGACAGATCCGCTCGCGGGCTCCGAGCCGTACGAAGCCTCGAAGGCGATCACGGACATCCTCGCCCAGACCTATGGGCGCACATACGGACTGCAGACCCGCATCGCGCGCTGCGGGAATATCTACGGTGCCGGCGATTGGAACTGGAGCCGCATCGTGCCCGGAACGATCCGGTCCCTGCTTCGCGGCGAACCGCCTGTCTTGCGAAGCGACGGGAGCCCGATCCGGGACTACGTGCATGTCGAGGACGTGGTGGCGGGCTACCTGACCATGGCCGCGGCTGAGGGACCGGCTCCTGGTGAGGCCTTCAACTTCAGCTCCGGCGAGCACCGGACGGTGCGCGAAGTCGTCGATCTGGTGACGGCAGCCGTCGGCTCGGAGTTGGAACCGGTCGTGCTCAATGAGGCACAAGGAGAAATCCCGATCCAGTACCTCGACTCGAGCAAAGCGCAGCGAATGCTGGGCTGGATGCCCGGTCGCCGAATGGCCGAGTCCCTGCCACAGATCGTCGCGTGGTATCGCGACTTGCTCGGATGATCGACGGCGTGCGCATCGACGAGCTCAAACAGATCGTCGACGACCGCGGAGCGATCTTCCACATGCTTCGCGCGGACGACCCTGCCTTCGAGCGTTTCGGCGAGATCTATTTCTCGTTCGTTCACCCCGGCTGGGTGAAGGGCTGGCACCTGCACAAGTCGATGGTGCTCAACTACGCCGTCCCCGTCGGTCGGATCCGGCTGGTGCTCTACGACGATCGCGCGGATTCTCCGACTCGCGGCCGCGTGCAAGAGATCGAGCTCGGCGGGAATCGCTACGCACGGGTCCGTGTGCCCGCCAACGTGTGGAACGGCTTCATCGGTCTCGGCTCGGCCGACGCGATGGTCGCGAACTGCGCCACCCTGCCGCACGATCCCGACGAGATCGTGCGGATCCCGCCTGAGGATCCACGCATCCCCTACTCGTGGCGCAGGTTCGGCGAGGTGAAGGGCGCATGAGGGTCGTTCTGCTCTGCGGCGGCCAGGGAACACGGCTCCGCGAGGAGACCGAATTCCGACCCAAGCCGATGGTCGAAATCGGTGGCCGTCCGATCCTCTGGCACATCATGCGGCACTACGCACGGCATGACGTCAACGATTTCGTCCTTTGTCTCGGCTACAAGGGGGACGTCATCCGCCGTTGGATCCTTGACTACCCGGTCATGAACGCCGACGTCCGAGTGCAGATCGGCGCGCAGAAGATCGAGCCGCTTCAGCCGCTGCACGAGGAGTCACGCTGGAGCGTCACGCTCGCCGAGACGGGAGCCGTCACACCGACCGGCGGTCGCCTCCTCCGCGTGCGCCGCTATCTCGACCGAGAAACGTTCATGTGCACGTACGGCGATGGCGTTTCGAACGTCAACCTCTCGGCGCTCCTCCGCTTCCACCGCGAACGCGGAAGGATCGCGACCGTCACCGGGGTGCGTCCATTCACGCGGTTCGGCGAGCTGCAGGTACGCGACGGCATGGCGCTCGGCTTCCGCGAGAAGCCGCAGCTCGAAGGCGGCTGGGTGAACGGCGGCTTCTTCGTGTTCGAGCCCAGGATCTTCGACTATCTGAACGACGACACGACCCTCGAGCGCGACCCCCTCGAGCGCCTTGCGGCGGAGGGAGAGCTTGCGGTCTTCCAGCACGAGGGCTACTGGGCCGCGATGGACACCTACCGCGAAGCACAGCAGCTCAACGAGGAATGGCGTTCGGGCCGGCCCGGCTGGCTCGAGGATTGACTCGCGCGCTCGTCGTCGGCGCCTCCGGCCAGGTCGGTGGAGCGCTGCACCGCGCGCTTCCCGACGCCATCGGCACCTACCGATCACGAGTTCAGCCCGGCCTCCGCCAGCTCGACGCCCGCGACGCCGACGCCTTTCGCCGGATCGTGGACGAGGGTGAAGTGACCACGGTCTTCTTTCCCGCGGCCGAGCCGAACGTGGAGTGGTGCGAGGCCCATCCAGCCGAGGCCGAAGCCGCGAATCTCGATCCGCTTCGCGTCGCGCTCGCCGTGGCGCGCGAGCGTGGCCTCTTTCTGCTCGCGTACTCGAGTGACTACGTGTTCGACGGCGGTCGCGGCCCGTACACAGAGGACGACGCCGTCTCGCCGATCTCGGTCTATGGTCGGATCAAGGTCCGGCTGGAGGACGCAGCTCTATCCGCCGGCGCTGCGGTCGTGCGCACCACGGGGATTTTCGGACCCGAATGGGGTGAGCCGCGGAACTTCGTCCTTCGTCTCGTGCGATCCCTCCAGCGCGGGGAAAAGGTGCGCGTCCCGTCCGATCAGCTGAGCACGCCCACGTACGCCGAAGACCTCGCGACCGCATCCGCCTCGATCGCGGACGCGCGCGCGAGCGGCCTCTGGCACGCGGCCGGACCCGACCACCTCTCGAGGGCAGAGCTCGCCCACCTCACTGCCGCGACGTTCGGGCTCGGCGGGGCGCTCATCGAGGCGGTGCCGACCGCGGCGCTGGGTCAGCTCGCGCCGCGGCCGCTCCGCGGAGGGTTGCGAACCGAGCGGCTGCACGCGCGATTCGGCATCGTCATGCGATCTGTCGAAACCGCGCTCGCGGACCTGCGTGCAATCATCGAGCGTCATGACTGAGGAGTCGATCCGCGCGGAGATCGACAGACTCGTAACGGAGCTCTGGCGTGAGCGGTCGAAGCGCGGACCGTTCAAGCCGGGCGAGTCCACGGTGAATTACGCCGGGCGCGTCTTCGACGACGCGGAGGTCCGAGCTCTCGTCCGCAGCTCCCTCGACTTCTGGCTCACCGCTGGGCCGGAGACGGCAGCGTTCGAGCGAGATCTCGCAACGACCGCGGGCACGAAGTACTCGCTCCTCGTGAACTCTGGGTCGTCGGCGAACCTCTGCGCCATAAGCTCGCTCGGGTCGCACAAGCTGAGGAACCCGCTGCAACCGGGCGACGAGGTCATCACGACCGCGGCGTCCTTCCCGACCACGGTGAATCCGATCGTCCAGAACGGCTGGGTTCCGGTCTTCGTGGACGTTGAACTCGGTACCTACAACCCGAGCGTCGACCGAGTCCGTGAAGCGCTTTCCGACCGGACTCGCGCGATCGTCCTCGCCCACGCGATGGGCTTTCCGTACGACGCGCCCGCGCTGGCGGCACTCTGCAAAGAACGCGGCATGTTCCTCGTCGAGGACTGCTGCGATGCGCTCGGTGCCCGCATCGCCGGCAAGCCCGTCGGCACTTTCGGCGACTACGGGACGCTGTCCTTCTATCCCGCACACCAGATGACCACCGGCGAAGGCGGCGCGGTGCTCTCCTCGAGCGGGAAGCTGAACTGGATCGCCCGCTCGTTCCGCGACTGGGGCCGCGACTGCTGGTGCGAGCCCGGCGAGGATGACGCGTGCCGCAAGCGCTTTCGCTATCAGCTGGGCACGCTGCCCCTCGGGTTCGACCACAAGTACACGTACACGCACATCGGCTACAACTTGAAGGCGCTCGACCTCCAGGCGGCTATCGGACTCGAGCAGCTCGCGAAACTTCCGAGCTTCGTCGCCGCAAGGCGTGAGAACTGGCGGCTCATGCGCGACCACGTCCAGCGGTACGAGGAATTTCTCGTTCTGCCCGAGGCGCTGCCCGACACCGAGCCATCGCCGTTCGGTCTTGTGCTGACCATCCGCGACAAAGCTCCGTTCACACGTGACGAGCTCACCGCCTGGCTCGAGTCGCGCAAGGTGCAAACTCGCGGGCTCTTCGCCGGCAATCTCCTTCGCCACCCGGCCTACCAGAACGTCCGGCACCGCGTTGTTGGGGACCTGCGCAACGCGGACGCGATCACGGAGCGCACGTTCTTCGTCGGTGTGTATCCGGGGATCGACAAGCCGAGGCGGGATTACATCCTCGCGACGTTCGACGAATTCTTTGGCAGGTTCGACTGAGCGCCGAGCACCGTACGCGCTGTGCGCTAGGTTGAGTTTTCGGTTCTGGTCCGGAGAGCGCCAACGAGTCTCCGTGCAGCGGTGCGCAGGTGGCCAATCGTTCTGCGAAAACGGGTCCCCTTCGCGCCGGTCCAGTCGGTCATGCTCTCGTTGAGGTCGTGGTGCCCCTGCTGCCCTTCGGGGATGTTTCCCCGGTCCACATCGGCGAGCACTCGGGGGAGACTTCGATAGAACGCCTCGCCGCGGTATGCCGGATGGACGGACCAAAGCCCGGGAGGAGGACCGAGGAATTCGATACGGATCAAGCCCCGCACGCGCATCCGATCGGAGATCAGCTCCTCGAGTGGCTTCACCAGTGGCATTCCGTCCAGCCAAGCGGTGATGCTGCGGTGAGCCTCGGGTCGCGTGACCGCGAGCGGAGCGACGCCGCGACGGAGCTTTCGACGATCCACGAGGAAGTGACGGGTGCTCATCTTGTCGGCGCGATACGCATGCGGCATCCCAGGCTCGACATCCTGTGCCTGGGAGCGGAGGCGCCCGTCCGATGCGGGCGGCCCTGGAAGCGGACTCACGGTGATGACGTTCTCCCGCCCGGCGAGCAGATCACGGGCTTCGTTGAGCCACGGCCCGGGGTCGCCTCCGTAGATCATGTCCGAATCGCAGTGAAAGACGAGATCGTGCCGTGCTTCCTCGATGGCGAAGAGATATGCGTGGAAGGGTCCACCGTTGCAGTCGAGCGCCGGCAGGCGCGTTCCTCCGAAATACGCGGAGGAGAGGCGGTCGACGACGGCCTCGGAGTAATCGACCTCCGCGGCGCGAGCGTGCGCGAAGCGCGAGCAGACGTCGTCGATGAATCGTCTGATGCCCGGCAGCCTCTCGGCCCATTCGACCCCGTAGCGGCCGGCGCCGCGACGCAAGTTGAGCACGAGCAGGATCTCGTCGACGTGGGCGGCCCAGGCGCGCAGCTGATGGGGGACGATGTGCATCGCGGTCGGCAGGTCGGTCGGGGCGAGGCTGATCTGCAGGGTGACCTTCTCGCGGTGCGGTTCGCCCAAGCGCACGTTCCGAGGGTGAACGAGTGAAGCAGACACTTCAGGCGAGCCGAACGGTCGGTCGCGATCGCATCGAGAGCAAACGTTGCGCGGAGCCGATTGAGATGGGGTGGCGGTCAGCGGTGCGTCAAGGTCCCGCTTTGTAACCATCACCGCCATGGGTGCCGGGAGCCTCAACACCCTTCCCCATACGCCGTTAACGTACGATCCCGCACCGATGTCGGTCCTGTCAACAAGACGCGAGCGCGTCCAGTCGACGCGTAGGCACGATCCCGGTTGTTCGTGACGGTCATGGGTCAAAAGTCGCGGCTCCCTAGTACGGAGCTCCCGGGACAATCTTCTCCCTCGTACTCGATCTGGCGGAGACGTATTCCTTCACGTGATGTACGCGGTGAGGAAGCGGGAGGACCGCATGAACGCGTCCCTCTCGCGCGTCTAGATGGAAGGCGAGCTGAGCCTGGGCAGCCTCCGGCGCGCCCTCGTTCGCGTAATCCTCTTCACGCTCGTCATCGTTCCTTTGCTGTTCGGCTCGGGTCTGGTCTTGCCATCGCTCTTGCCCTCGAGCGCGGGGTTCGCCTTTCACAGCGCGCTCGTCGACCAGGGCTCTTCTCCCGCGCTCGCGCCGGGGACCACGGCAACGTACTCACTGCGCTTCCGTAATACCGGTCTCGCTACGTGGGTGCGCGGCTCCGCGGCACAGGTCAACCTCGGCGTCCCGGGCGACTCGGCCCAGTTCGCGCAGGCCGGCATGGCGGTGGGCTGGCTCTCGAGCACGCGGCTCGCGACGACAGACGACCCTGTTGTCCCGCCCGGGATGGTCGGCAAGTTCACGTTCAACGTTCGCGCTCCGGACAAACCTGGCACGTACCGGGTTCCGGTGCGGCTTGTCGCCGAGGGAATCACTTGGCTCGATGACGAGGGCGTCATGCTGACCGTGAAGAGCGATCTTGGATTCCACAGTCAGGTGATAAGCCAATCCGGTCACCCCACCCTCAGTCCGGGAGAACTCGGACCTCTCATGACGGTGACGCTCCGCAACACCGGAGCGCGGTCCTGGGTACGCGGAGCCGCGAACCAGCAGGTCAATCTCGGTGTCGCCGATGACAACCGCGCGCATGGTCTCGTCGGTGTGGGCTGGCCGACGGCCGATCGCGTCGCGGTGCAGTCGGAGCCGGTCGTGACCTCGGGCGGCATGGGGACGTTCACGTTCAAGATCCGGGCGCCGTCGGCGCCGGGCATCTATCCCCTGCACCTGCGCCCGGTCGCGGATGGCGTGACATGGCTCGAGGACGACGGCCTCATCAGCCTCGTCACGGTTCTCGGCACATCGGGCTCCGGCAAGATCGAGATCCCAGCACAGTCGGATCCGAAGGGTCCGGGCTTCTCGTCGACCGTCTCGGTCGAGCCCTCGGCCGCCGCGCTCGGAGCGGCGGTGAAGCTCCAGGCCGCGTTCACAAGCTCGACGGCGACGAGCGCTCTGGTCGCCATCGAGGTGTATTCGCCTGATGGGACCACCCTGGTGTTCCAGAAGTGGTTCGACAACGAGGCGTTCGCCGCCGGTGAAACCCGCTCCTATCCGCTGACCTGGCAGATCCCGGCGACGGCGGCACCGGGCAGATACACGGTCGCTCTTCGGGCCTTTTCACCGGGATGGAAGGCGCTCTTCAGCGCGAAGCAGACGGCGGCCACCTTCTCGGTGGAGGCGGCCGCGAGCGCGCCAGCCGCACCTCCCGCGTCCGTCCCGGTGGTTAACAGGCCGTCGAGCCAGCCGTCGTCGTCTCCCGTACAAGGCCCGGCGACCACCCCTCCGACGGTTACGCCGACTCCTGCCCCGGCCGCCTCGACCGCCCCACCCACGCCGAACTTCGTCACGAGCGCATCGGCCTCGCCGACGAACGTGGCGGCCGGTGGCTCAGTCAGCGTGACCTCGATGGTGACCGCCACGACCGCGGCCGCCACGTTGGTCGACGTCGAGATCTATGCGCCGAACGGCGCCGCGCCCGCATACCAGGTCTGGTTCGATAACGAGACGTTCGCCTCGGGCCAGCAGCGGAGCTATCCCACGACCTGGCAGGTCCCGGCCAACGCGGTGGCTGGTACGTACTCCGTAAAGATCGGCGTGTACTCGCCGGGATGGGTGACCCGCTACAGCTGGCAGAGCTCCGCGGCGACATTCGATGTGGTCGCAGCCACGCCGACGCCTGCGCCAACGCCTGCGCCAACGCCGACGCCAACGCCAACGCCAACGCCAACGTCAACGCCCGCGCCCACGCCGACCCCCAGCCAGACGTCCCCAGGACCGACGGTCACATGGTTCTCGTTCAACGACACGAGCTTCGGGTATTCCGGAACATGGTTTACGAGCGCGGGAGCGCCGAGATATTCGGCGGACGACCACTTCTCCGATGTCGCCGGCTCCACCTACACGATCACGTTCAACGGAACGGCGCTTCGCCTCTACGCGACGGTCGCCTCGCACCATGGCATCGCTGCCGTCTCGCTTGACGGAGGCGCCGAATCGGACGTCGACTTGTACGCGGCGGTCCGGCAGGACCAGGCCCTCGTGTACTCCACGCCGACGCTGACACCGGCGACGCACACCCTCAGAGTGCGCGTCACCGGGCGCAAGAATGTGTCTTCGACCGGCTTTGTCGTCACCGCCGATCGCGCCGACGTCGTCGGCACTGTCGTCCCGCCGGCTGCGACTCCGCCGCCGACACCGTCCCCCGTCGTGACGCCCGCGCCGGTGCCGGTCGGCGCGCCCTCGCCGGTCCACGTGCAGGGAAACCGACTCGTGAACGCGGCCGGCCAGGACGTGCGGCTGCACGGCGTGAACCGCTCAGGCAGCGAGTACGCCTGCATCAACAACTGGGGTTTCTTCGAGGGCCCGACAGATGCCGCGTCGCTCCAGGCGATCAAGGCGTGGCACGTGAACATCGTGCGCGTCCCCATGAACGAGGATTGCTGGCTCGGCATCAACGGCTCGCCGGCGGCGTACTCGGGGCTCGCCTATCAGCAGGCGCTCAAGGCCTGGGTAGGCCGGATCAACAGCGCCGGCATGTACGCGATCCTCGAGCTCCACTGGAGCGCGCCCGGCGGTGAGGTCGCGACGGGACAGAAGGCGATGCCTGATATGGATCACAGCGTCACGTTCTGGAGCCAGGTCGCGTCGACCTTCAAGGGCAACGATGCCGTCCTCCTCGAGCCGTACAACGAGCCCTGGCCCGGTGGGAACGTGGACTCGGTCGGGGCGTGGCAGTGCTGGCGCGATGGCGGGACCTGTCCGGGCATCTACTTCCAGGTGGCCGGCATGAAGACGATCGTCGACGCTGTCCGGGCGACGGGCGCGACGAACGTCATCGTCCTCGGCGGGGTTGGCTACGCGACCGCGATGTCCCGCTTCTTGACCTACAAGCCGGCTGACCCGCTCAACAACACCGCCGCCGCGTTCCATGCCTACCCCGCGGGCTGGTGCGCGTCCGCCGCCTGCTACCAAACGCAGCTCAACCCGATCGCGGCGGTGGTGCCGGTGATCATCACCGAGTCCGGGACCGGAACATGTGATGACTCCTTCGTGAACGCGATCATCGACTGGAGCGAAGCTCACGGCAGCAACTACATAGCGTGGGTGTGGAACCTCTGGGGTACCGACTGCCGGTCGCTGTCCCTCGTCAGCGACTACTCGGGCACGCCGACCCAGTACGGGCAGGTGTTCAAGAGGCGCTTCGCAGTGGCGCCGGTGGCGACGGACGGGTCGCAGGTCCTGTCAGAGATCGCGTACGCGCCGTCGGACGGCCCCTGGAGCTTCATGTGGGCCGGCTCGGCGCTCATCGCCACCGGTCGCCGGACCCGCCGGCGATCGAGCGACGACCTCGTCTCGGGCTAGCAGCTCACCTCCGCGGTACCCTTGCGCACCCGACAAGGAGGTGCGCGTCGGACCCCATCGCCGCCGCGATCCGCATCGCCGCCGAGCTGCACCCGCCGCTGGGTGCCCGACTCGAGGGGTCGCGGCTGCAGCGGCAGGGCGACGTCAATCTCCGCGTGATGCGTGCGATCGTGCGCCCGGGAGACCTCGTGGTCGACGTCGGCGCCAACACCGGCATCTACGCATATCAGCTCGCGCGCCTGGTCGGCCCCCGCGGTGCGGTTCACGCAATCGAGCCCGATCCTGCGAGCGTCGCCCGACTCGAGGCTCTGCGTCGCGCCCAGCCGAACATCACGGTGCATGCCGTCGCGGCGTCGGATCGGAGCGGCACCGGGACCCTGCACGTTCCGCTGTTCGGCGGGAAGCGTCTCGGCGCCCTGGCGAGCGTGTCGCTCCCGCAGGGCCGTGCGCCCGACTACGAGACGGTCTCGATCCGGCTCGCACCGATCGACCAGATCCTGCCGGCGTCGGGGGCGGTCGCGTTCATCAAGGTCGACGTCGAAGGACACGAGACGTCGGTGTTGCGCGGCGCGCAGGCGACGCTCCGTCGGTCGCTCCCGCCGCTCTTGATCGAGATCGAGCAGCGTCACCAGCAGGCGGATATCCGCCGTACATTCGATGACCTGACCGCTCTCGGTTACAAGGGCTACGCGGCGCACGCCCGTGGCTTGCGGCCACTCGATGAGTTCGATCTGGATCGGGACCAGCTCGCCCACATCACCGGCGACTTCGTACCGGGCGCCATGCCACCGGAATACGTCCACGACTTTCTGTTCGTGCGGCCCGGCGAGGATGTGCGCGCGTTGCTCGCTCCTGCCTGACTGGGCCGCGATCAGGGCTTGCGCGCGAAGAAGGAGAACGATCGGCCGGGCCGCGGCCGCCTGATCCAGAGCAGAAAGAGCGGATCGAGGATGCGGAGCGGAGCGGCGAGTCCACCCAGCGGTCCCAATTTCCTCCGCAGCTTCGCGCCGACGACATCCCGGAGGGCCTCGTCCGAGTCGAACGCCGGAAACGCGTTGATGATCGTGTCCCAGGGGCCAAAGACACGCTGCATCGCCAGGCCCGCTCCCGTCAACGCTCCGACGTACTCGTCGAGGTAGTACGCGTGCTCTCCGCCCGCCAGCTGATGCACCCGGTGGTCGCCGAGGAACCGGTGGAGCTCGCGCGCGTCTCTGACGACGGGCTCTCTGCATGCGAGGAACACGCCACCGGGACGCAGCACGCGCGCGCATTCGGTCGCGAAGCCGGCGAGATCCTCGACGTGATGGAGCGTTGCCCGGCAGTACGCGATGTCGACGCTCGCGTCGGGCAACGGCAGCGCTTCGCCGACGGCGCCGATCACCTCGACGGGGAGGCCCTCCGTGACCCGGCGAATCGCCTGGCGCCCGACGAGCGGACTGTCGTCCGGCTCGACGGCGTAGACGCGAGCCGCGCCGGATCTCGCAAACGCGAACGAAGCCATTCCGTTGCCGGCGCCGACGTCCAATACCACCGAGCGCCGCACGTTCTTCAGCAGCGCGAGCACGGCATTGAATTCGGCGGACGCGAGGAACCGTGGCGCGGCCGTCGCCACGTCGTCGTGGTAATTGTCGAGAACGTTCTGCGCCCAGGCCGGATCGTTCAGCAGCACCTGGATCGCCTCGTCGTGCGTCATCCTCGGCGGCTGGGCCTCGCCTGCGTCGGCGCGGCTTCGCGAGCGCGGTCGTGAGCGATCGATCGCCACGAGGCCATCGTGCACGGGAACCTCGACCTCGACGGCTTCGGAGCTCATGCCGCCGCTTCGACCGCTCCGGGGGAGAGCGGGGACCGGTAGATGAAATAGATCGTGTATGGAATGAAGGTCAGGGCGCTGTACGCGAGGATGTTCCCCCAGACGATCCCCTCGATTCCGACGACCGACGCGAGCCAGGATTTCAGGACGACGCTCGCCACACCCATCGAGAGGGCTGCAACGACCTGCAGTTTGATGACGTTCGCCGCGTTCAGGAGCACCACGACGGGCCCGCCCCAGGCGTAGAGCGTCGCCCAGACGAGAAGGCCAAGCGCGAGGGGCAGCGAGGGAACGTGCTCGGGACCGACCCACAGCGAAAAGACCGGCCCCCGCAAGAGCGTGAGGACCGCGGCACCCAGGGCGGCGGCCAGCATGCATGCGGCGACCGCGCGGCGGAATACGGTGCGAACCCATGCCCGATCCCCTCGGGCGAGCGCCTCGCTGAACGCGGGCCACAGCGGCATCACCGCGAGCGAGAGCAAGGTCGGAACCAGAAGGTAGAGGCGTTGCGCGAGCGAGTACTGCGCGGCGGCCTCCGGCCCGAGGACCTGGTCGGCCACGAGGTTATCCGACACGAAGGCAAGGCTCCCGGCGACCTGGAGCGCGACAAAGAG
>Ga0184605_10000489_pt1 | contig 11732 bp, 15 predicted proteins | sample PLM0_30_coex_FD_132995 | JGI IMG/M metagenome (GOLD analysis project Ga0184605, IMG submission 132995) | Groundwater sediment microbial communities from an aquifer in East River, Colorado, USA - PLM0_30_coex | ecosystem: Environmental > Terrestrial > Soil > Riparian zone | place: USA: East... | reverse complement strand
CGTCGCAACAGCGGCGGTGGCAGCAGCAGTTACGGGAGCAGCTACGGCAGCGGTGGTTACAGCAGCGGCTACGGCAGCAGCAGCTACGGCAGCAGCGGTGGTTATAGCAGCCAGCGCGAAATGCACGACGTCGTCTGCGCGCAGTGCGGCAAGAACACGCAAGTGCCCTTCCGCCCGAGCGGAGGCCGCCCCGTATACTGCAGCGACTGCTTCAGCAAGCAACCCACATCATCGTCTCGGCGTTACTAACCGACGCGGCAAAACGAAACAGGGGCCCGCCAGGGCCCCTGTTTGCTTCTCCACGCTACCTACATGAAAGGCCGGCTCAGACGGAGGGTACGGCGCTCAGCTTCCGTTTGGCGGCGGGGCCGGCTCCCACACGTACTTGCTTCCCCGTCGCGATGCGTGCCTGAACGCGTTGAGGTCGGGCTGCTGGCGCTAATGGCGCGTGATGGGCTGTCTGCCTAGCCGCGACCGCGACCGTAGCCGCCACCGCGACCGCCACCACCGCCGCCGCCGTATCCGCCGCCGCCGCGACCGCCGCCGCCACCGCCGCGGCCCCTATCGCCGCCCGTTCGCGGCGGCTTCGCCTCGTCCACTGTGAGCGTCCGGCCGTCCAGCATCTTGCCGTTCAGCTCCTGGATCGCCTTCGTCGCGTCCGAATCTTCGAACATCTCAACGAACCCGAAGCCGCGGGGTCGCCCGGAAAAGCGGTCGACCGCAACGCTGGCCGTACCGACAGGGCCCACCTGCTCGAAGAACGCGCGCAGGCCCTCGTCCGTCGTGTCGTAAGATAGACCGCCCACGTATAGTTTTTTCGCCAAAGGGATTCCTCCTCCCGCCTGCGGGCGGAAATCTCCCGCTCAGACACTGTCTTCCAGGCGTGGGGAGAAGGTACGCTCCGGAGACTCAGCGAGTATAGCACCGTCGCACCATTTGCCACGCGGTGCACCTCAACCCGGTCACACACGGGCAGTGCCACTTTCGCCTTTGAGATGCGCTGCCCACCTGCTACCGTAAAACCATGCTCCTCAAGAACATCACCCCCAGCGACCCGTCTGATTGAAATTTCCCGGGAAGGCTTCGAATCCGGCTCAATCAGACAAGACGGTCCTTTCAGGTGGCGCTTTCGAACGTGGGCGGCGCGAAAAGCAAAAATTTCGCGCAGAGTCAATCAGAGACCACACGCGGCCCGCGAAATACAATCCGAATCCCCGTGCAAGATGGCTTTGATTGACCACCGATTGTCGCCTGATGGTTCGCAGGTCACCCCGCCGACTGACAGTCAGTCGAACGGTCGGCTCGCCCCGCTCAGATGCGCCGGCGGCTCAGGTAGCGGGCGGCGCTGCTGTCTTCGGTGAGCATCCAGCCCTCGCCGCAGTCACGACACGTGAAGTAGGTGTAGTCTGTCGGCGCCTTGGCCGCTGACGTGTGGCCCCCCGTCTTCTCGAGGCCATCGGTCATGCGCCTCCGCCCTGCTCTGAATTCGCCGGCCGACGAGCGCTGTTGGCATGACGGGCAGAGCGGCGCCCTGTCAATCATTGTCCTTACCCTGAGCGTCTTCCGCAGCGTGTTCCTGGGCCGCGCGCGACCGCGTCATCCACGGCCACTTGCGGCGCGAGAGTCTGTTCGAGAACTCGCGCCGCTCACCGCAATCCTTACAGACTGCAGGGCTGCTCGGCCCGTCCTGGTCGCCGATCAGCCAGTGGTGTGTATGCTCGGCAGAGGCGGGTTCGCCGGCCGGAGGTTTATCGCGCGAACCGCTCATCGCGCCACCAGTTGCCTGCGGGCGGTGAACTCGAACGAGGGAGAAGAGCCTCGATGCTGCAGATTCTTACCGATGGTGACCCTCGCTTCCGTCTTGAAGTTGGACCGGTCCGGGTCACACCAGCCCCAGGTCGCGAGGCTAAAGCCTGCGGGGCCCAAACGTCCAGCCAGTGCAAACAGCTTACCACAGAGCTTGCGTCCTCCTGTTGTTCAGGATGGCAACCGGTAGAGGAAATGCCCGGCCGCGAGGCCGATTCGTCCGCCGCGCCCAGGGAAGCGAGAGAGATCGGCGCTACCAACCGCTCGCCCGGATGTGGTACTCTGGAATCCGGTAATAGTTTCGTTCCTTCGCACGGGCACCCCGCCGCCGGTGGGGACTCCCCGCTCAGATGGCCGGACCTTTGCCAAAGTACCAAGGAAAGGAGGCCATCATCCATGAGCTTTCAGGACAGGACCCTTACGTGTGTAGACTGTGGCGCGTCGTTCACGTTTAGCGCGGACGACCAACAGTACCATCGCGAAAAGGGATACACCAACGAGCCCAAGCGCTGCCCGAACTGCCGGCAGTCCCGCCGCTCCAGCAACTACGGCGGCGGCAGCAGCTACGGCGGCGGTGGCGGCGGTTACGGCCGCGGCCCGCGCGAGATGCACGACGCCGTCTGTGCGCAGTGCGGCAAGGACACGCAGGTGCCGTTCCGGCCCAGCGGCGACCGGCCCGTTTACTGCAGCGACTGCTTCAGCAAGCAGCCGTCTTCGCAACGGTCGCGCTACTAATAGCGCACCGAGAAATCAAATCAGGGGCCCGAATTGGGCCCCTGTTGCTTTATGCGCGATAACGCAAAGCGGCTCGTGTTCAAGCCGACTCGCGGTCTTCCCACGGTAGCCGCTCGTGGGCACGGCTGTGTGTGTGCCCGTTCAATTCCCCGTCCGCCTTCGCGTCCTCAAGATGAACGTGAGGGTGCTGGTGTGCGGAGAGCTTCGCGGATACGTGCTTGCCGTGCGCGTGATCGTGGGTGTGCGCTCCGCACGCGTCCGGATCTACCTCGTGCGCGGCGCCCGTCAGCACGCTAGTCCTCAAGCCCGAGTTCCATCGTCCCGGCAACCCCGGCCCGTTCTAGCTCCGCAACGAGTTCAGACTGCGTCCCAAACGCCGACCGGCTGTCGCCTTCGGCTAGGCGTGCGCGTATTACAACCGTTTGAAGCGCCTCGAGCGCCGGGCCATCCGAGGCTGTCCGTCGCATGACTTCCCCGAGGAGCTCTTGGGTCGTGCATCTGCTCAGGTCGTGTGTCCAAAGGTCCATTCGTGATCTCCTAACTTTACGGGTTTGGGTGTGGATTAGCACTGATCGCGGCCCGGCGTCAGGCAAGGGCAGCCGGGACAGCTATCGAGCGTCGCAAAGTCTCGAGGGCCCGCCGGCAAGCCGGACAGCGTGTGGGTTGCTCGTAACCCAGTTCAGCGCGCAGCCCCTGATCTTCGCTGCTGAAGAGGAACGACTGATCGCAATCGCAACAGTCGAGATGTCTTGTTTGAAAGCCCACGGGGTGATCCCTGCCTACCTAAAAGTGGTTAGTTCAGGACACCACGAGCCCGAGGCGCTAGGCTAAAGCCAGCGGGGGCCTAAATTTCACCACCCGCGTGATTGTAACACACGCTGCCTGGTTCCCGGCCCATTCGCTCGATTGGGGCGATGCTTAGCTATAATCAGGCCGTGGTTGGCCCCGCATAATGATTGGGCTGTATCAGGCGATTTAGGCGATTTAGGCGATGAACCAGTGCGCGGTCGAAGGCTGTGGTGGGGCGGCGTGGACATCTTGGCGGGGGCACGACCTCTGCAAGCCTTGCTCCGAGGCTGCTTGGGTGTGGGCGGCGAGAACGAGTACTGAGGTCGAAGCGGGGGCCGTGCTAGAAAAAATAGCCGAGAACTTACGCAACTACGAGGATAGGACCGGCCCGCACGAATCAAACCGCTAATGCAGACCGCCCCCCGGGTCACTTGAAGAATCACAGCCCTTATGGGCAACGCCGGCGGCTGCTTGCAGGAAGGCGTCGATCAGAGGGTCCGGCTCGCCCTGGGCAGCCGCGAGCTGCGGCAGGTACAGCGTCGCGACGTAGAACGCCGCGTCCGCCAGCTCCACGACCCGCGCCTCGCCCTCGTCGCCGACGCCGCTCACGCGCAGGTCGCTGCGCTCGAAAAGCGGCTGGTAACGGCGGTTCAGCTCGTTCGAGCAGTGGAACTCGGCGAAGGTCTCGCTCGCCCCGTAGACACGCGCAGCCAGGGAGCCCGGCGCCAGCCGCACCCGCTGCTTGCCCCTGAGCCGCGGAGCGCCTGGCTGGGACACGGCGCAGGCGGCGGGGGTAATCAGCGCCTCGTCCGGCGGCGCCCCGTACTCGGCGTGCGCGGCGTCCGCCAGGCCGAGGACATTGCGCGCATACTCTAACAGAGTATGTTGGAAGCCCCCTCAGGTGCCAAAGAACGGCACGCCCCGCTCGCGCGCGAACCGGATGCCTGCCAGCGCGCCCTCGAGGCTGCGATAGGGCGCGCCGGGCGCTGCCCACAGTCCGTCGGAAGCCGCCAGCATGCCGGTGCCGGCGGAGGCGACAGCGTCCGTTGCCACCCATTGATAGTCGACGGCGATGCCGAGCCGCTGTCCGCTGTCCTCGACCGCGACGCCCGTCTCGCGATGCGAGATGTAGCCGGGGTTGAAGTCGCCGACGATGGCGATACGCGCGCGCCTCATCGCCTCGATTCTAGAGCGCGATGCTTCCCCAAGGAAACCGTAAGGCCACCGGCGCCTTGACAGCACGGGCCGCGGGCCTTGTTATTGTTGTGGTCAACAACGCTATGGACGGCTACCTCACCGTCAATGAGGCTGCGCGCCAGCTGGGCCGCTCTATTGAACAGGTGCGGCGCTATCTGCGCGAGGGCCGACTGCCGGGGCGTCGCATCGGCCAGCAGTGGTTCATCGAAGAGGAAGCACTGGCCCGCTGGCGCCCGGAGCGCCGTGCGGCGGGGCGTGTTGGCGAGGCCGTGGCAACCTACGAGGCGACAACTATGAAGACGGACAAAACCAAGGAGCGCGAACGCCTGATCGACGAAGAGTTGCTGAGGGAAATCGACGAAATAGCCGAGAGGATCCGCGAAGAGGCCGGTGAAATTGACGTGGTAGAGCTGATTCGTCAAGACCGCGAGGAGCACTAGCTCCTGACGCGGTATTGCCTCGATGCCAGCTTCACGGTGGACCGGTTGCTTCGCAGCAGTCTTGTCGTCGTCCAGCGCTGGCGATCATTCACCCGCGGCGACGAGCTCATCGCCCCGTCTCTACTCCGTGCAGAATGCACTTCGGTGTTTACCAGGTTGGTTCACACCGGCCGGATCAGCGAGGCCAACGGTCGGCTCGAGGTCGAGAAACTGTTACGGCTCTCTATCCGGATTGTCGAGCAGGCAGCACTGTACCCCCGCGCTTTCGACCTCGCTCGGTCGCTTGGCTGGGCGAGGGCACACGAGGCCCTTTACCTAGCCGCGGCTGAGATCGAAGACGCCGAGTTGCTCACGGTCGACCGCGGCATGAGCGAAGCGGCTGCTCGCCTCAGCATTCCAGCCACGCTGGTTCGCTAGACGCTCGCTCGGGCCTCCCTATCCTGTCAGCGCTTCCTCGGTCGATGGCTCGGTGGCGTACTGAAGGACAATGCGAGCGACGTCCACCTGCAGCCCGGTGGTGAAGCCGAGCCCGAGGATCAGCCCGAAGACTCTCATGGGCAGGATGATCTCGCCCGGCATCTCGACCATCGGGTTCGGCTTCAGTCCCTTCACCCACGCCTCGTTCGCCGCGTCCATCAGCTCGCGGTTGCGATAGGTCGCCGGGTCGGTCATCGAGCGGAAGAAGTCCGCCGTCGCGCGGAAGCCCGCGCCTCCTCCCTGTTTGAGCCGGAAGCCTGCCTCCTCCATCGCCCCGACGACGCCCTCGTCGTCATGCGTGAAGATGCAGCGAATCATCTTCTTGAACGCCCTCAGAAACCGGGGCGAGAGTCGCTTCGTCAGCCCGAAGTCGACGATCGCTAGCCGGTCGCCCGGCAGCGCGAAAAGGTTGCCCGGATGCGGGTCGGCATGGAAGTGGCCGTGCTTCAGCATAAGCTCCACATAGACCTCGACGACCAGCCGAGACAGCTTTTTTTTGTCGAGCCCTTCCCGGATACCGCGCTCGAGGTCGGTCACCTTGATGCCTTCGATGTATTCCATCGTCAGTACCCGTTCGCTCGTGTGTTCCCAGATGACTCCGGGAATCACAATTTCTGATCGGTGAGCGAGTAGCGCCGCTATGGCCTCCATGCTGCGGGCCTCGTGCAGCATGTCGACCTCGAGCGGGATGTTCCCCGCTAGCTCCTGGAACGCCGGCTCGAGCGGGAAGGAGTAGAGCAGGCGGCTCTCCAGCCAGATCACGGCGCGGAGAAGCTTGAGATCGGTGTTAACCAAGCGCTCGATGTTCGGATAGACAACCTTGACAGCCACCGAGCGCCCGTCCTTGAGCCGCGCCTTGTACACCTGCGCGAGCGAGGCGGCCGCGACCGGCTCGGTGGCGAACTCCGCGAAGATCTCGTCGATGGGCGCGCCGAGCTGCCGCTCGATATGTGGGCGCATCGACTGCCAGCTACGCGGCGGTACCTGGTCCTGCAGCCGCGATAGTACGCGGACGTACTCTTCCGGGAAGGTATCGGGCCGGCTTCCGATCGTCTGCCCGATCTTGATCATGAGCCCTTGCAGGCGCAGGACGGCATCGTAGATTTGCCGCGCGCTCCGTGTGTGGTAGGCACTGAGGCGCTCCTCGTATTCCTCCTGGGCGAGCCTGCCCCGCCGAAACAACAGCAGCTTGTATCCGGCGAGGATCGAGGCGACGAGGCCGCCGGCGTAGGCGAAACGGACCGGCCGCATCTCCAACAGCTGCGGCAGGAACTCGAAACTGTCCCAATCAGCGCGGGCCGTGGACGATGCCATAGATGCGGTCTGGTGGGGCGCAGCGACGCGTTCCGCGACCATAAAGCTTCCCTTCTGCGGAGCTCTTAACCTCCGACTCCCGACTTCTTACCTCTTATCTCGAGAAATCGCGTCCACCCTGCTGGCTATCGTCTGCAGGGCCTCCAGCACGTACGTTTCCAGCTCGTTAGCACCCAGGCGGCCGCCGAGCTCGCTTCGTATAAACGAAGCGACAAGGATATCGACGAGCTGCGTCGCCAGCGACTTTGCGGCGGGCTTCGAGCGCTCTGGCAGGTGCGCCGCAATGATCGACTGGAAGATCGCCGTCCAGCGGTCGAGCAGCTCCCGGCGGACGATCTCCGCCTGCTCGTGCGAGTAGTGTGCCTGCAGGAGCAGAAAGCGGATGAACGCGCGGTGCTCTCGCATCTGTCGCAGGCTGATGAGCGCGACGTCCGAAAGCGCCAGTGGCATGTCGCCCGCCGGGATGCCCTGCTCCAGCGTCTCGATCCCCACCCGTAGCGGGTGCTCCTGAAGGACAGCCTTCAGCAACTCCTCCTTCGAACGGAAATGGTGGTAGAGAAGGCCCTTCGTTGCCTCAAGCTCGAGGGCGATATCGTCCATGCTCGCCCCCTCGTAGCCGCGCTTCGAGAACACCCGCAGTCCGGCATCGAGTATGCGGCGCCGCGTCCGGGCGGCACGCTTTCGCCTGTAGTCGATGCCCGGGGTCGATGTCATACCGGAAAGTATGAGACATACCCGACAGTATGTCAATCCCTTAGACCGGTGCTTAGTCGCTGGGCTCGGAACGCCTCGCCGCCAGCCGCTCAGCGCGCTCTGTCAGGGCCGGCATCTCCAGCCGGTGGGTAATCTCCTGGAACGCGCGGCCCGGGCCCCTCCAGCGCAGCGCATCGACGGAATCGAAGAGGCGCTCCTCGCTGCGCAGGGTCGCCAGATCCCGGAAAAGATAAGCACGCTCGCGCTCGAGGTGAAACGTCCGGCACAGCTGCCCAACCCAGCGGACGTCAACATTCCAGGCGGCGCACTCCGCCGGAAACTGCTCGAAGTGCCCCCAGCGAGTCAGGACAGCGGCCGTAGAGCGCGCGCCCCAGCCGGGCAGGCCCGGATAGCCGTCCGCGCTGTCTCCTACTAACGCGAGATAATCGGGGATTGAAGCCGGCGGCACCCCGAACTTGGCGGTCACACCCGCCTCATCGAGGACCACGCGGGTGCGCCGGTTAAGCTGCACCACGCGCTCACCCCGGACGCATTGGCCGAGGTCCTTGTCCGGCGTGCAGATGTATATGCGCTCGACTCCTATGGCTTCCGCCACGTCCGCCGCGGCTTGGGCCAGAGCGTCGTCCGCCTCGAGCTCCACCATCGGCCAGACGGGCACGCCCATCGCCTCGAGCGCCTCTTCGAGCAACGGGAACTGTGCGAGGAGCCGCGGATCAACCCCGGCGCTCGTCTTGTAGCCCGGCCAGAGCTCGTTCCGGAACGATTCGATCACGTGATCGGTCGCAACACCGATGTGCGTGACCCCGCTCTCGAGCATCCCGAGCAACGAGCCGAGGACTCCGCGGGTCGCCGCGACCTCCCGGCCGCCGGCCGTGACGTGCGAAGGCACGCCGAAGTAATGCCGGAACAGCTCGTACGTGCCGTCAACCAGGTAGACGTCCACGCCCGTAGTCTAAAGCATGGTCGAAAGGTCGAAGTGTTGTCGGCGGGAGTCGCCGAACTTTACGCAGGCTCAAACCCGCGTGATGCTTACCAGCTCCGCGCGGATCACCGTTCGCGACGTGTACTCGCCGCCGAAGACCGGGTCGCCCGTGCGGTAGAAGGTGCCGCCGCAGGTGACAATGGTGAGAATGTCGTGGTCGGCTGGGTACATCGTCTGGAGCGTTGCCGGGTCATTCGCGTCCATTGTTTCGTTCATCACGACGTGGTAGACGACCTGAGCGCCGCGGTCGTCGACCAACCGGATCTGGTCGCCCGCGCCGAGGGTGCTAAGGCTGTAGAAGACGGCCGCGCCATTCCAAGTCACGTGCCCCGCGAAGACGGCGTTTCCACCGGTCCCCGGCCGCGCCGAGAAGTCGTACCAGGCGACGATTCCACCCGCATAATCCCCGGTCGGCACGACCGGCACCCTGTTCTCGTCGAGCCCGTACACTGCGACCGGTGCGTTAACGCCGATCCGGTCGATGATCATTGACTGCGTATCCGATAGCGGCGGCGGCAGGGGCGGCGGTGGAGCCGGAGGCGGCGGGGGCGGCGCAGGCGTCGCAGCGGGTGTGGCGCTTGCCTGCGGCGAGGGCGACGCGACGACCAGAGCCGCTTCCTGTTCGCCGCCGCCGGGAAGCAGGGCGTAGCCGAGGACGCCTAGCGCAAGCAGTGATGCCACGCCGGCTGCTATCAGCGGCCGCCTTTTCTCGGGCGCCGTCAGAGGCTTGAGAATGTATTTTCGGAACACAGATTTTCGTCCCCCAGGAAAGATGTCTACCTTAAGCTTAAACGCACGCCGATGCGTTTGGTCACTCGGGCGGCCAACCAGGAAGGATTCACGCTATAATCCGAAGCCTGAAGGAGGCGCCCCATGGAAGTGTTCGAAGCCGTCCGCACCATCCTTGCCGTCCGCGAATACCAGGACAAGCCCATCCCGCCGGGCACTATCCGCCGCATAGTGGAGGCGGCACACCTGAGCGCCAGCAGCATGAACCGCCAGCCCTGGCATTTCATCGCCGTCGACGACCGCGAGACGCTGCGGCAGCTGGGATCAGTCGCCCAGACGGGGCCGTACATCGCCCAGGCGCCGTTCGCAGTTGTCGTGTGCATCGAGGACACCCGCTTTTCGGTGTCGGACGCGAGCCGGGCGGCTCAGTCGATGATGCTAACGGCTTGGTCGGAAGGTATCGGCTCGAACTGGGCCGGTTTCGGCGGCCTGGAAGGCGCGAAGCCCATTCTCGGCATCCCCGACAACTTCGAGGTCCTCTGCATCATCCCCTTCGGCTATCCCGCCCGCCCCGTCGGCCAGGGCAAGAAGGAGCGCAAGCCGCTCGGCGAAGTGGTCAGCCGCAACCGCTACGGCGAGCCTTTCGCATGACAACCGTCCGCAGCGAGGACCGCGCAGATGGCGTCCGGCTACTGACACTCGACCGGCCGCCCGCGAACGCCATCACACCGGCGCTCCTGTGCGACCTCTCGGCGGCGCTCGACGACGCCCGCGACAATGACACCGTGCGTGCGGTCGTGCTCACCGGCGCCGGGCGCTTCTTCAGCGCCGGCCTCGACCTGCGCGGCGGCATCGACTTTCAGGCGCTGACCTCGACCGGTACGCCCACAGATCCATTCCTTCCGTTGCGCAGCTGCCTACTTACCTTCCTCCGCTTTCCCAAGCCCACCGTAGCCATGCTGCGCGGTCATGCGATCGCCGGCGGCCTCATCCTCCTTCTCGCGTGCGATTACCGCCTCGGCGTCGACGGCGAGTACCGCATCGGCCTGAACGAGGTCGCGATCGGCGCCTCCTTCCCGAAAGCCGCCTTCGAGATCGTCTGCCTGCGCTTGACCCACCAGCAGGCGAGCGAGCTCCTTCTCGGGGCGGCCCTCTACCCGGCCGCCCAGGCCACCCGGCTCGGTGCCGTCGATGAGCTGCTGCCGGCGGCTTCGTTCGAAGAGACCGTGTTCCGCCGCGCCGCCCGCCTCGGCTCCTTCCCCCGCGACGCCTACCCGCACACGAAAGCCGCCCTCGTTGCCGAAACCATCGCCCGCGTCGAGTCCGAGACGCCGGAGGAAGCGCAGCGCGCGGCCGCCGTCTGGCTCAGCGCCGAAAGCGTCGCCGCCCGCGCCGCCCAGGCCCAAAAGCTCAGCGCCTGACCCCGTCATGCCGAACTCGCGGGGCGGGAAAGCAGCTGGTCCTCGCCTTAGGCGGGAGCCAGCGAGATAGCGAGGAATCTCAGCCCACGACGGGCCAGCGAGGCTCCCCTTCATCGTTCCGGCCGAACGGTGAAAAGTAAACAACCGTAGTCTTACTGCCGAAAGCCGACAGCTAACAACCATCCATTGACGTAACGGATTTCCCCAACGACGCGTCAACCATATAACGATGACCTACTCAGACGAGCCCCCCACGACGGTCGCCGGGGCCGCCTGCCCCGTCTGCGGCTCGCGCGGCGAGGCCGGCGCGCTCTTCTGCGCGGCCTGCGGCGCCTTCCTCAAGACCGAGGACGGTCGCCGTAACAAGAAGCGTGAGACGCGCACCGCCGTCGCCAACGGCCACTCAGGCGACGTCCCGGGCGACTACTCGCTCGTGCAGCTCCTCGGCGAGGTTGCCCACCTTCAGCGTGACCTCCTCAAGCAGTTCCGCCAGGGCCAGGCCGTGCAGGCGCGCCAGTTCTCCCGCGCGCTAGAGGCCCAGGCCCTCCAGCTGGACAAGGCGCTCGCCCACGCCGCCGGTCAGGTCGAGGCCTCCGAACAGCGCCTCCTCCTCTGGCAGCGCTGGGCCGCCGGCATCGCGGCTGGCTGCGTCTTCGTCATCGTCCTTGCCACCCAACTCGTCTAAGGCTGCGCCTGCGCCGATTGCTCCGTGCGCTGCTCGCTCGAGCGGCTCGTCCGCGCGTCTTCCAGGCGTGCGTTGAGAACCGCGCCCGCCAAAAAGAGCAGGTTCGACCAGTACAGCCAGCTGATCGAGGCGATCACCGCCACGATCAGCCCGTACGTGCGGTTCGCCGGCTCCGCCTCCGACAGGTAGATCGACGCTACTATCGAGGCCACCACCCAGCCGGCCGCGAAGAGGATTGCGCCGGGCGTTACCCAGCGGAACGGCTCGTCGCGGTCCGGCCCCTTCCAGTACAGCACTGCCGCGGCCAGCGCGACCACCAGCAGCGCCAGCGGCCAAACGACCGCCGTCATCAGCAGCTCGGCGGCGCCCCGTCCAACGACGTGGTCGAGCGCGTCAACGAAGGCGCCCCGAAAGATGATCACGATGCTGGCTCCGACGATCAT
>Ga0184605_10000488_pt1 | contig 11735 bp, 13 predicted proteins | sample PLM0_30_coex_FD_132995 | JGI IMG/M metagenome (GOLD analysis project Ga0184605, IMG submission 132995) | Groundwater sediment microbial communities from an aquifer in East River, Colorado, USA - PLM0_30_coex | ecosystem: Environmental > Terrestrial > Soil > Riparian zone | place: USA: East... | reverse complement strand
TGTGGCCCTGGTTAATGTCCGGTCATCGAGCGGGAGATTGCGAGAAAAAGCCGACGCGGGACTTTAACCTCGTCTGCAGCGGAAACCGCCGCAGAAGGTAAACGCTTTGCATCGGGGCGTATGGTAACACACCCATTTCAGGCTGACAACGCAAGAATTTCAACGTTCCACAAGCGTATATTTTTGTTCAGCGGCGTCCACCCGGACGCAAATGCCGGGGGCTTCACCCGGGCTTGAAGGCGGGCTTCCCGTCATTCTCCGGCGCTATTATCACGGGTTCCGCGCCCACGAGCTGGGCGATAAGCGCCGCCAGCTCGTTCATATCGTCCTTCGCAAAACCGTGCGTCGCGAACACCGTCCGCCCGCTCGCGTTGCTCAGAAACAAGCTGGGTGTCGCCGCAGGGTCATACAAGCGAGATGCCGCATAGTCCGGCGCGTCGATTAGAACCGGGTATCGCATGCCCAGGCTTCGGGCGTACTGCGCGGCCTCTCGCGGCGGGTCCTGCGCGATCGCCCACAACTGCCAGCCTTCGGGATACGTCTCGCGAAGCCGGTTGATGTACGGAAATGCGGTGTCGCACGTCCCGCACGTTGTCTTGAAGAACACGAGAAGCGTTGGCTTTCCATCGGCATCATTCGGAAGAGAATACTCCTTGCCGTCAATACCGAGCAGTGTGAAGTGGGGCGCGAGTGCGCCGGTCTCAAGCAAACCGAGGTGTCCTCGATGCAATGATACACAACGCCCTGCCTCCCACGGCGCTCTCTCTGGGTCTATCAGTCCGCGAACGTCGCCAGCAGCGCCTCTCGGTAGCGCTCTGTTTCCCTTGGGTCGATGAGCTGGTCCGGCGGCGAAAGGCAAATGCTATCGGCGAGTTCTGCATAGTCCGCAATGTTGCGCTTGACCTCGCCCGGCGGTCCGGCGACCGCGAACCCATCCACCATCTCATCCGAGACGGCGTCCACCATTCGGCCCTGGTCGCCCTTCATCAGCGCGTCGCGAATATTCGCCACCTCGCGAGCGAAATGGGCGAACAGCGGCTCGTAAGTGTTGACCGTCGCGTAGAACGCGATCGTCGCCGCTGCGGCGCGTCGGGCAGCAGCGACGTCGCGATCCACCGCGCAGCAGACGGCGAGGCAAAGCTCGAAGTCTTCCCGCCTGCGTCCGCTATCCCGCAGCCCTCGAGACAGTGACGGCAACACCACATCATTAATCCAGCGAAGGGAGTAGATCGGGTGACCCAGAAGTCCATCGGCTACTTCCGCTGCGGTCCGGATCATCCCCTCCCGCACGCCGGCCAGGTAGATCGGTATATTCTCCCGCGTCGGGGCCAGCGGCCGCTGCCAGCCTTGAATGTCGACATCGTAGTAGTGGCCGGAGAAGCGGATCGGCTCACCAGTATGCGCGCGCTCCGTGATCAGCCGGATCAACTTCACGCACTCGCGAATGTGGGGTGTCGGCTTGCCGTACGCGACGCCGTGCCAGCGTTCGTTGAGCCGTTTTAGGCCCGTGCCCAGGCCGAGTATGAACCGCCCACCCGATAAGACATCAAGGTCCAAAGCCGATAGAGCGGTTACCCAGGGGCTGCGAACGAAGGCAAGAGCGATCGATGTGCCGAGCCGGATGCGCGAGGTGCTCGAAGCCGCGGCGGCCAGCGGGAGGAATGGGTCGTGGAACATCTCGGCCGTCCACAGGGCGTCGAAGCCGGCGTCTTCAGCCCGCCGCGCCAGGCGCGCTAACTCGGCGGCGGGAGCGATTCCGGCGGCAATCGAAAGGCGGCTCATGTAGCGGTCGAGGGTGGTATATTCTTGACTCGTCAAGCTTATTACGTTTGGCGCTTTGCGTAACGGAAACAAGCGGTCGAATGCCCGAACAAGGTGAATTGGTCTCCCTCGCGGCGGACCTACTGCGCGTTCTGAAACAGAGGCGTGGGCGCCTCGCGGTGGCCGAATCGTGTACTGGTGGCCTCGTTGGGCATCTCCTAACGGAGGTTCCGGGAAGTTCGGCTGTATTTGTCGGCGGAGCGATCACTTACGACAATCACCTGAAGCAGCAGATCGGGGTGGAGGATAAGCTCCTCGAGAAGGACGGGGCCGTGAGCTCGGCCGTCGCCGAAGCAATGGCGGTCGGCATACGGAAGCAAACAGGCGCATCGCTCGCTATTGGCGTGACCGGCATAGCCGGCCCCAACGGCGGAAGCGAGGCGAAACCGGTCGGACTCACGTATGTAGCGGTAGCGGACGAGAATGGAGTCGTGACCGAGGAGCACACCTGGCAAGCAGACCGCTCCACGAATAAGCAGCTCTCGGCCCAGGCAGCCTTGCGGCTGGCGTTGAAGCGCGTCCGCGAAACCTCGGTATGACCGCGCAAGACGATTTCCGCCGGGCGATCGGCCGCTTCGCTACCGGCGTGACGCTCATCACGACGCGTCTCGGCGGCGAGCTGCACGGCATGACGGCAAACGCAGTGACATCGCTGTCGCTCGACCCGATGCTGGTGCTCGTCTGCGTCGACAAGACGGCCGACACGCACGACATTCTATCGAAGGCGGGCGTGTTCGCGGTCAACATCCTCAATAAAGACCAGGCAGATATCTCGAACCGCTTCGCCAAAAAGGAGTTCGACGGCGCTCACGGTCTCGACGACTTGCCCCACGGATTCGCCGCCACTGGTGCTCCCATTATTGAGGGCGCGCTTGCCTACCTGGATTGCCGGACAATCACGGAGCACCACGGCGGAGACCACACGATTTTCATCGGCGAGGTCGCAGAGGCGAGAGAGATCTCGGACGGCGAGCCGCTGGTCTTCTATCGCGGCAAGTACGGCGAATTCAAGGGAAACTAAGCACGCGCGGCGGCGCCTGAATCAACGGTTTTACCAGCCCGTCTGTCACCAACACCAGGAAGTCCATGCCGCCATAGAGGGCAGGCGAGAAGCCGCGCAGCGCGATTGTCGCACCTTCGTCCTCCAGGTGGGCGTAATAGCCGACAAGCACAAGTGCCGTAAGCTCGGACCCGCTTGCTCGCAGCATCGGCACCGCTTCGCCGAGAATGCGGCGCAGATTGCGGCGGACGGTGAGTCCCATGTCCCGCGCATCAGAAGCCGGCACCGCGATGATCGTTGATTCTCCTTCGCCGCCCAGCCGCTGAACGGTCCACGCGTCGATCGTCTCGATTTCCGCCCACTTTCCGGCCTCTAGTTTTGACGAACGCTCCACGACTGTTTCTATCAGTGCGTCGAGGTGCTCTTCCCCATCGGGCAGCCGGTGGAGCCGCGTCGAATCGAGATCGAAGGTCCCATTCACCCGTCCCGTGAAGCGCGCCCAGTGAGGGTTCAATCCACCCGCTGCCGAGACCACGCTACCGCTATCCGCTGTCTTTCGAAGAAAAAGCGTGACCGGCAGCCGGGCGTAAGACCGTTCGAGCGGCGCAAATTCCGTCGCCGCCTGTCTCGCGTGCTCGACGAACTCTGACGCCGGCTCCCCTGCAGGCAGCTCAGCGCCCGCCGGAACCCAAACGGCGACGGGCGCCGGTATGGCGGCGGCGATCCGGTCTTCCAGCCGGTCCCGCGCGGCGACCCATTCGGTATTGTCGCTCGGAACGAGGATCGGGCGGACCTCTATTGCGAGGCGATGTGAGTCGGCGACGGCGAGAGCTGAGGAGGCCCACCCCTCCGTAACCTCGAAAGTCCGCCGGTGGGTCTCGTCCAGCCAGCGGAGGAAGAGTTCAAGGGCGAGAGCGGTTTCTGACATTTATTTCCGCAACCGAACCCGATCAATGAATTGTCAGCCCGATAAAAAAGAGCCGCGCTTTGACTGCGTAAACGAAGTAGGGGGCTAGGCCGCGTTCTCCACGACCATGGCGATCCCCTGTCCGCCGCCGATGCACAGCGTCGCCAGTCCCCGCTTCGCCTCTCGACGCTTCATCTCGTGCAGCAGCGTCACCAGGATGCGCGCGCCGCTCGCGCCAATTGGATGGCCGAGCGCGATCGCTCCGCCGTTGACGTTCACGCGCTCCCAGTCCCAGCCCAGCTCACGGCCGACCGCCAGCGACTGCGCCGCGAACGCCTCATTCGCCTCAATCAGGTCGATCTCATCGAGCGAGAGGCCTGACTTCGCCAGCGCCTTCTGGGTGGCGGGCACCGGCCCGATGCCCATAATCCGTGGTGGGACGCCGGCGCTGGCGTAAGAGCGGACAGCGCCCATCGGCTCCACCCCTAACTCCTCGGCCTTCTTGCGCGACATCACGACCACCGCGGCGGCGCCGTCGTTGATTCCGGAAGCATTTCCAGCAGTAACGGAGCCATCCGGCGCGAATGCTGGTCGCAACTTGGAAAGGGCCTCCATACTAGTGTCCGGCCGGAAGTGCTCGTCCCGGTCGACTGTCACGGTACCCTTCCGCTGCTTGACTTCGACCGGCACGATCTCGTCAGAGAAGCGACCGTTGTCCCAGGCGGCGGCCGCCTTGTGCTGGCTCTGCACCGAGAACTCGTCCTGATCGGCCCGCGATACCTCGCGCTCCAGCGCGATGTTCTCCGCCGTGTTCCCCATGTGGCAGTCCATCAGGGAGCACCAGAGGCCGTCCTTGATCATGTGATCGATTACCTCGCCGTGGCCCATCCGATAGCCGTAGCGCGCCTTCGGAAGAAGATACGGCGCGCTGGACATCCCTTCCATGCCACCGGCAAGAACCACCTCGGCATCACCGAGAATGATGGCCTGCGTAGCGAGCGCGACGGCCTTTAGACCCGAACCACACACCTTGTTGATCGCGGTCGCCGGAACCGTGTCTGGAATGCCCGCCGCAATAGCAGCTTGACGCGCCGGGTTCATACCCAGCCCGGCTGACAAGACGTTCCCCATAATCACCTCGTCCACCTGCTCCGGCGCCACGCCCGCGCGCTTCAACGCCTCGCGCAGCGCGACGGCCCCGAGCTCAGTCGCCGGTGTCTCCGCGAAAGACCCGCCGAAAGTGCCGATCGGCGTCCGGACAGCGCCGGCAAGGATCACTTCATTTGTCATCGTGGCCTCCTGTCTGGCCAGACCATCATATCGTATTGAGCAAGGGCTGGAAGACTGTAGAGAGTTAGCGCCCTTGCTCGGGCAGCGCTACACCGAGCGACCGCCACATGTACCACGTTCCGGCGCTTCGGTATGGCCGCCACGGCTCGGCGATTCGGCGCATCTCGTCGGGCTTAGGCAGCTCCGGCAGACCGTATGCGATCTGCATCCCCCGCCGCACCCCCAGGTCATCCACAGGCAAGACATCCGGCCGCCCCAGCGAGAAGATCAGAAACATCTCCCCCGTCCAGCGCCCGATGCCTTTTACAGCGGAGACCCGCGTGATTACCGCCTCGTCGTCAAGCTCGGTGAACCCGTCCTCGCCCAGCTCGCCGGACGCGAATTTCTCCGCGAGGTCCCGCAGGTAGGCCAACTTCTGCCGCGACAGCCCTGCAGATCGCAGCTGTTCATCGGTGGCGTTCAAAAAAGCAGCCGGCGTGTACCAGTTCTCTTCATCCGCACCCAGCGTCGCGAGAACGCGCCCCAGGATGGCGCGCGCGGCCGGGCCGGCGAGCTGCTGAAAGAAGATTGCCCGAGACAACATGCGGAAAGTCCCCTCGCGCGGTTCGAGAGTAAGAGGCCCAACCCGTTCGATGACGCGCGCGAGCACGGAGTCCGTGCTTCGCAGATGTTCGACTGTTTCAGATGGGTCGTATGTCAGCATTGCGACTGGAACCCCAATGTAATACTGATTTCCGGAATTGGCAGTTACACCGATCACACATTCCCGATTACCATTATCAAAGGTTCGGACGGTACGCGAATCGGTCTGTCCCACGGGAGCGGATACCCTTTAAGACCCTGCCGGGAGATACCGTCCGAATTGCTTTTCTGCCAAACAAACTTAGCCCGGTTCCCACGCCCAACCGTCGTTTCCCTGCATTAACGCACGAAGGTGATTGATCTCGCCCGCGTGATAGGCGTCGTGCCGGATCATGTTGGTGATAATCCACCGCGTCTCTCGTGGCTCTCCCTCCGGCGGATGGCGAGCTACGACGAGCTCGGCATCATCGAGCTCTGCGACGTGGCCCCGCAGGCGGCGATGACCGCTCCGTAGCCATTCGATAATCTCCTTCATTGGCGGCTCCAGAGCCAGTGTCCTCGACTGGAGGTCTTCCATGCTCACCCCTAGGTCGCCGGCCGGGTCTTCCCACGTCATGCTGCCGTTTCCGAACGCGTGGTTGTCGTACATATACTTGCACGCGCCGATGTGACCGATGATCTGCCTGATGGATCGCATGCACCCGGGAGGCACGGCCGACCATTCGGCCTGGGTGACCGCGCGCAGGTTGCCGAGCAGGTCCTCCTCGTCGCTGCCCTCAAACGCCTCGTCCATCAGGTAGAGCAGTTGCTCAACCGCCCCACATCCCATCGGATTCGCCTCGCGTGCCCTGTCCCCGGCTTCTTGCTCGTGGCTCCTCATCTACTGCATGTACATCCCGCCGTTGATGTTGATCTGAGCCCCCGTAATGTACTCTCCCTCGGTCACGAGGAAGCGGCAGATCCGCGCGACTTCCTCGGGCCGGCCAAAGCGCCCAAGCGGGATCTTGGCAAGCAGCGCCTTTTGCACATCCTCCGTTAGGTTCGTCACCATCTCGGTCTCGATGAAGCCTGGGCAGAGTGCATTCACGCTGATGTTGAACTTCGCCAGCTCCTGCGCCGCCGACTTCGAGAAGCCGACGATTCCGGCCTTCGCCGCCGCGTAGTTCGACTGCCCGAGATTCCCCATCTGCCCGACGATCGACGACATGTTCACGATGCGCCCACCGCCGCGCTCAACCATGTGCGGCACGGCGGCGTAAGTGCAGTAGAAAATGCTGTCCAGGTCGGTCGCCATTACCTCCCGCCACTCCTCCACACTCATGCGCCGGATCGTGCGGTCGCGATTGACGCCAGCGTTGTTCACGAGAATATCGACACCGCCGAATCGCTTCACCGTCTCTTCGATCAGCCGGTTGCAGTCGTCAGGATGAGCGACACCGGCCTGGACGACGATCGCCTCCTGCCCTTTTCCTTTCATCTCGGCCAGCAGCTCGTCCGCCGATTCCTGGTTCGTGTAGTAGTTCAGGGCACCCTTGGCGCCGTGTTCCGCGAGTTCGCGGGCGCAGGCGCGGCCCAGGCCGCGGGAGCTGCCGGTGACAATGGCGACTTTGTCGGTCAGGCAGGACACAAAAGCTTTCCTCCGCTGCTGCTGTTGGTGCCGCTTTAGGGCGCACGAACGGTTATATCACGGGGGGAGGAGGACGAACCAGCGAACCAGCCCGCCCGTCATCCTGAGCGACGACCACGTCCTTTACGGCGAGGGTGTTACTCGCGAAGCATCTGGGGTGGGGCAGACGCTCGCCGGCAGCTACCGCGAGCGCCAGGCGTCGACCGCATGGTTGATCTGATCGATGTGCTCTTCGAGGTGCTCGCTGTAGATCCGCAGCCAGTCGGAGGTGGCGTAACGCCCGGATTCCGTGTGCATGCCCTCCTTGGCCCATGCCTCGTCCGGGAGGCGACGGAGGATCGGTGCGGTGTTGGCGCGAACGGCCTCGACTGTCGCGAGCGCGGCGTCGAGCGGGTGATTCGCGTAATCGAACTCGCGCGCCCAGACGTCCGGATCGTACCCAACGATGACGGGCTTCTCCTCCGTCAGCAGGTAGCGGATGCGAGAGTAAGCATTCGTCTCGGAGTCCGCACAATGGCAGACGATCTCGTGCACAGAGAACTCCCCCGGCTCCGGCCGCCACTTCATCGCCTCCGCCGGGACGCTTGCCAGCGCTTCTTGCAGGCGTTCCGGCGCGCTCGTGTATTGCTCGATACGGCTCTCGCGTTCTTCGGAGGACAGCTGCGGCGTCATACCGCCGTCGGCGGCCGATAGTCCCCGAAGACCCGGCGCATCACGCTGCAGATCTCCCCGACAGAGGCGTAGGCGTTTACCGCCTCCGTGATCGGGTACATGAGGTTCTCGCCGTCGCGCGAAACCTCTTCGAGGCGCGATAGCGCGGCGTCCACAGCCGACTGATCGCGCTCCTTCCGGACGCGGGCGAGGCTCTCGATCTGCCCGCGCTCGGCCTCAGGGTTCACCCGGAAAATCATCTGCGGTTCTTCATCCTCCTGCACGAACTTGTTCACGCCAACGATGACCTTCTTCCCGTCGTCGATTGCCTGCTGATAGGCGTACGAAGCCTCCTGGATCTCCCGCTGCACATAGCCAGACTCGATCGCCGCGATCGCCCCACCCATGTCCTCCACGCGGTCGAGATACTCCCACGCCTTGCGCTCCAGCTCGCCCGTAAGCCACTCGATGTAATAGGAGCCCCCGACCGGGTCCGCCGTATTCGCGACGCCGCTCTCGTAGCCGATCACCTGTTGCGTTCGGACGGCGATTCGCTGCGCCTCCTCCGTCGGCAGCGCGAGCGCCTCGTCGTAGCACGAGAGCGCGAGCGACTGTACGCCGCCGAGCGCCGTCGCCAGAGCCTGTAGGGCCGCGCGCACAATGTTGTTCTCAGGCTGCTGCGCTGTGAGGGTCGCCCCTCCGGTCTGCACGTGTGTCCGAAGCATCCAGGCGCGCGCGTCTTCCGCCTTGAACCGCTCGCGCATGATCTTCCCCCACATACGGCGCAACGCCCGGTACTTCGCGATCTCCTCGAGGAAGTTGTTCTGCGTGTGGAAGATCCACGAGACGCGAGGCCCGACATCGTCGACGCTAACACCGCGCTCGAGGGCTCCCTCGACATAGGCAATCGCATTGGCGAAGGTGAACGCCATTTCTTGCGCGGCTGTGCACCCGGCCTCTCGCATGTGGTAGCCGCTGACGCTGATGGCGTTGAAGCGCGGTAACTCGCGCGCGCAGTACGCCATCAAATCAGCCGCGAGGCGGAGCGATGGCTTCGGCGGATAGATATACGTCCCGCGCGCAACGTACTCCTTGAGCACGTCGTTCTGCGCTGTACCGGCGATCCGGTCTTGCGGGGCCCCCTGCTTCCGGCCAACGGCCGCGTACATCGCGACAAGGACAGAGGCGGGCGCATTGATCGTCATGGAGGTCGACACCTGGTCGAGCGGTATGCCGTCGAACATCGTCTCCATGTCCGCCAGCGTGTCGATAGCCACGCCCACCTTCCCCACCTCGCCAAGCGACAGCGGGTCGTCAGAGTCATAGCCGAGCTGCGTCGGCAGGTCGAACGCGACGGAGAGCCCGGGCTGGCCCTCCTTCAGCAGGAACCGGAAGCGCTTGTTAGTCTCGGCGGCCGTGCCATAGCCGGCATACTGGCGGATCGACCACAGCCTACCGCGATACATCGAGGCTTGGACTCCACGCGTGTACGGGTACTCGCCGGGGTAGCCGATGTCGCGGTTGTAGTCGATATCGTCGACATCTTCCGGCGTGTACAGCGGCTGGACTTCCGCGGAGCTCGTGCGAAAATCGGTGTCCTTGCGCTCGCCGCCGCGCTCCTTCGCCTTGGCGTAGGTCGTCTCGAACCAGCGCTTTCGTTCGTTCGAGAGGTCGCCGTTCTGAGTCATCTCGCCCTTATTCTATCGGTTCATTAAACGAAAACCTAGCCGTTGCTAAACCGAGAGTTAAGCCCATATAATCGCGCTCGCATTGCGAGAACAGGTGTACATCCACCGGAAAGCTAACCAGTTTGCCGCCCGTGCGTAATCCCAGGGCCTTCACCAGACCACTCGCGGTCGGCGCGCCGACGCCGCCGAACGACGTCCCCGCACGCCCGTATCGCATGATCCACTTCTTTCCCCCGCAGAACGAGAAGGTCCGCGCCAAGATCCCGGAGCTTATCCCGCAGGTAGATGTGCTCCTCGGCAACCTGGAGGACGCGATCCCGGCGACGGACAAGAAGGCGGCGCGGGAGGGGCTCATCGAGGTCGCGCTGAATAACGACTTCGGCGGCACCTCCCTGTGGACACGCATCAACAGCCTCGACAGCCCCTGGGTCCTCGACGACCTGCTGACCGTGATTCCGCAAATTGGCGACAAGCTGGCCGTCGTCATGGTCCCCAAGGTCGAAGGGCCGTGGGACATCCACTACATCGACCGCCTGCTGGCGCAGCTCGAGGCCAAGTACGAGATCAAGCAGTCCCTCCAGGTCCACGCCATCCTCGAGACAGCCCTCGGCGTCTCGAACGTCGAGGAGATCGCCGCCGCCAGCCCCCGCATGCAGGGCATCAGCCTCGGACCCGCGGACCTCGCGGCTTCGCGGCGCATGAAGACGACGCGCGTCGGCGGCGGACATCCCGCGTACCAGGTGATCGCCGATCCCGACCCCAACAACCCGGATGCGCCGCGACCCACGGCGCAGCAGGACCCCTGGCACTACACGTTCGCTCGCATGGTCGACGCCTGCAACTCGGCGGGCATCCTGCCCTTCTACGGCCCGTTCGGCGCCATCGAAGATCCGTTGGCGTGCCAGTACCAGTTCCGCGCCGCTTTCCTCATGGGCTGCGTTGGTGCCTGGACGCTCCACCCCTCCCAAATCGACATCGCCCGGCGCGAGTTCAGTCCGACGGTCGAGGAAGTCGAGACCGCCAAACGCATCATCGAAGCAATGGGCGACGGCACCGGCACAGTGATGCTCGACGGCAGAATGCAGGACGACGCCACCTTCAAGCAGGCGCAGGTGATGGTCCAGACCGCGAAGCTAATCGCGGAGCGCGACCCTGAGTACGCCAAGCTGTATGGCTTATGACGGTGTCCTTAGAATTCGGAGGTGAACGAGGTGAGCTATGACTGAATTACCAAAGCCGTTGGCCAAGATTTGGAGCGATCTCAGCGCACAGCGAAGCCGCCTGATCGACCGGCTCGCGGATTTAAGTGCGGAGGCTACGCTCCGCTCACCGGGGCCTGGTGAGTGGAGTACGGCCCAGCTGGTGGATCATCTGCTGCTAGCCGAGGGGTTCACGAACGATTTCATGGAAGCCAGGTTGGGCCAAGCGCAGGCCGCGGGCGAAGCGACCGGATTCCCTGAGGATCTGGAGCGTTTCGATCAACTGCCCCCGCCATTGGGCATGGAGGCGCCGCCGCCGATCCGGCCCCAGAAGGAGTTGCCGGCGCAAGAGCTTATCGAAGCGCTGCGGGCGATGGGCGAGCGTTCGAGCGCGACAATGGTGGCGCTGGCGTCGGTGGATCCCCGAAAGTATCGGATGACGCATCCCTTGTTCGGAGAGCTTGACTTCGGCCAGTGGTGGGTACTTCACGCAGTCCACTACGTTATGCACAATCTGCAGGCTGAGGCGACCCTGAGTCGAACTGGCTAAATGCGCTTCTACGAATTCGAGTGCAAGCTCCTGCTCGCCAAGCAGGGCGTGCCCCTGCCGCACGGCGGTACCGCCAACACGCCCGATCAGGCGCGCCAGCTCGCGACAGAACTCCGGTCGCCCGTCGTCCTCAAGTCGCAGGTGCTCTCCGGCGGGCGGATGAAAGCCGGCGGCGTGAAGTTCGCCGACACGCCTGACGAGGCCGCGGAAGCCGCCGCCGAGATCCTGAAGCTGCCCATCCGCGACCAACTGCCCGTCTGCGTCTCCGTTGAGGCGAAGGCGGCGGTCGCCAAGGAGTACTACCTCGGCGTTACCTATGACGCGCTCGCCAAGAAGCCGGTCTTGATCTTCAGCGACATGGGCGGCATCGACATCGAGCAGGTCGCCGAAGAGCACCCGGATCACGTCGCCAAGCAGCAC
>Ga0184605_10000486_pt1 | contig 11765 bp, 16 predicted proteins | sample PLM0_30_coex_FD_132995 | JGI IMG/M metagenome (GOLD analysis project Ga0184605, IMG submission 132995) | Groundwater sediment microbial communities from an aquifer in East River, Colorado, USA - PLM0_30_coex | ecosystem: Environmental > Terrestrial > Soil > Riparian zone | place: USA: East... | reverse complement strand
GCGGTTGCCCTCGATTGGGGGTTGATCGTTCCCGTCATCAAGCACGCCGACGATCTCTCGCTGTCCGGAATCACGCGCGCGCTGAACGACCTCGCGGCCCGAGCTCGCGCGAAGAAGCTCTCGCCCGAAGAAGTTCAGGAGGGAACGTTCACGATCACCAATCCGGGTGTGTTCGGGTCGCTGATGGGCACGCCGATCATCAACCAGCCACAGGTCGCCATCCTGGGCGTCGGCGCGATCGAGAAGAGGCCGAAAGTGCTTCCAGGCGCGGATGGCGAGGATACGATCGCGATTCGTACGTGCGCTTATTTTTCAATCTCGTTCGATCACCGCGTGATCGACGGCGCCATTGCCGACCAGTTCCTCGCGTTCGTCAAGAAGACCATCGAATCATTTCCGGAGACCGGACTCTAGGATGCCAAAGGCACTTACGATACAGCGTTCGACCGTTCCCACCGCAGAGCGAAAGAAGTACACGAAGCGCCTCAAGGAACTTCGCTCGCACTATGCGGCGGCGAATTGCCGATTCTGGGTGTTCGAGGAAACATCGCTTCCCGGCGCATTCGTCGAATTCACGGAAGCTGATGACGAGCAAACTCTTACCGTCGCGCACACCAACGCGCCGCACAAAACGCTGGATCCCTCCCGAGTCTATCAGGAGGTCGAGCTTTAGGATGCCGGCGCGAACGATCGACGTCGACGGTCAGAAGTGGGAGGTTTATCCATCTGGCTATATCACCCAATACACCCAGGACGAGTACGGCTTGATCTTCTCCCGCAGATCGGGGAAGGACCGCGAGGTCCGCGTCACGCGCTATTCGCCCCAGGGAAGCCGCTCGCGCGAGCAGGCGTTCGCCGAGCTTTCCGACGCACAGCTGGAGGAGCTCTTCGGGCAGTCGCAGCCAAGCTTCACATCGCCTGAGGCCGGTTACGCGCGGTGAGCGGAGAGGCGGGCGGGCCGATGTTCATCGACCTGCATACTCACTCGACCGCCTCGGACGGCACTCTCTCACCCGAGCTCGTCATCGAGGCCGCCGGGCGCTGCGGACTGAAGGCACTCGCACTCACTGACCACGATACGATCGGCGGAATTCCGGCAGCGCGCGAGGCGGGCAAGCGGCTGGGCATTCGAGTAATCGCTGGAGTCGAGCTCAGCGCATTCCAGGGGGATCACGAAGTACACGTGCTGGCGCTTCATCTGTCACACCTCGTGACCCTTCAAACACGGCTGGAAGAGCTGCGCGCCCTGCGATTAACTCGCGCCGAAAAGATCGTCGAGAAGCTCAACACACTGGGAATACCGATCACGCTCGACGAAGTTCTTCAGCAATCGAATGGGGGTGCCGTCGGCAGGCCTCATGTTGCCCGCGCCCTCATCGCCCGCGGCGTAGTGCACGATTTCCGCGACGCATTCATGAGATACCTGGGCGGCAACGGCAGCGCCTTCGTCCCGAAGGACAGGCTTTCGATCGAAGATGCGATTGAGATCACGCACGAAGCGGGGGCTTTGGCCATCTGGGCCCATCCATCCGACGGCGGACGCCGGGAGCGACTCGAGCCGCTGGTGGCCGTGGGACTCGACGGAATCGAGATCAGACATCCGAGCCACTCCGGTGAAGACATAAAGCGGCTCCAGGCGCTGACGGATTTCTTTGGACTCGTACCGAGTGGCGGATCGGATTGGCACGGAGCGAACGACGGCCCACGTCGCCTGGGGATGATGAACGTGCCTTCGGAGTGGTTGGACAGGCAAGACGAACGGATCGTGTCGCTCACCTCCTCAACACGGTCGTAACGGTGGCTGCCGAATGGAATTAGATGGTCGCGTAGCACTCGTCACCGGCGGCGGAACTCGAGTCGGCCGCGTAATCGCACTCGCGCTGGGCCGGGCCGGCATGCGTGTCGGTGTGCATTACGCGGGTTCGCAAAGAGGTGCGCGCGAGACGGCCGAGGAGATTATCGCAATGGGCAGTGATGGTCGCACACTTCCCGGAGATCTTACCGACCCGGCCACCGCGCCCAGATTGGTGGAGCACACCGCCAAGGTCTTCGGATCGCTCGATGTTCTCGTGAATTCAGCGGCGGTAATGCTGCGCACTCCGGTGGGCGAGGTGCTCGTCGAGGACTGGGACGCGATGTTCGCGCTCAATCTTCGCGCGCCCTTTTTTCTCGCTCAGGCGGCGGCGCGAGTGATGCGCGACCGCGGCGGGGCGATCGTCAACATCGCTGACCTCGCGGCTTTCGAGACCTGGCGAGGGTACATCCCGCACTCGATCACCAAGGCGGGAATCGTCCAGATGACGCGCGGGCTTGCACACGCGCTTGCGCCGAAAATCCGCGTGAACGCGATCGCGCCGGGTCCCGTGCTCCTTCCGGAAGGCTGGACTCAGGAGCAGGCCGACAAGCTCATCGCCACGACGCCGCTCGGCCACCTTGGCAGCCCTGAGGACGTTGCGCAGGCCGTACTCTATCTGCTCAGCGCGGATTATGTCACCGGCGAGACGATCATCGTTGACGGCGGGCGTCACATTCGCTGTTGACGCGCGCCGACGGAGCGGGCGCGCGGGTAGCTCGGGTTATATTTCACTGATGGCGAAAGTACGCGACTACGATGTTGTGATCGTTGGTGCGGGCCCGGCGGGAATGACCGCCGCGCTTTACACCGGCCGCGCAATGCTGCGCACCGCCGTGCTCGAGCGCGGATTTCCTGGTGGAGAGCTGCTCAACACCGAGTATCTCGACGACGTGATCGGGTTCCCGAAAATCCTCGGCTACGAGCTGGCGGAGAAATTCGCATCCCACGCCAAGCAGTTCGGCGCCGAGTTCTTCGAGACCACCAGCGTCATCTCCGTGACGAAGATGCCCGACGGCTATTTCCAGACCGAGGCCGACAATGGCGACCTTTTCCGCTCACCGGCGGTGATCGTCACGGCGGGCGGAACTCCGATCAAGCTGGGAATCCCCGGCGAGCTCGAGTACGCTGGGAAGGGCGTCTCCTACTGCGCAATCTGCGACGCCGCCTTCTTCAAGCAGCAGATAGTGGCAGTGGTCGGAGGTGGTGATGCGGCAGTCGAGGAAGCGGACTTCCTCACCCGCTACGCGAGCAAGGTCTACCTCATTCATCGCCGCAACGAGTTCAGGGCCTCCAAGATTCTGCAGAAGCACGTGTTCGAGAATCCGAAGATCGAGGTGATCTGGGACACGGTGGCGGAAAAGGTCGAGGGCGATCCTGATACGGGGATGACCGGGCTTCACCTGCACAACCTTGTCACCGGCAAGCGGGCGTTTCTCGACGCAACCGGCCTCTTCATCTTCATCGGGTTCCGGCCGAACACCGGGGTTATCGCCGGGCATTTCGAGCACGATGTCATGGGATACGTGCTCACCGACAACGCGATGATGTCGTCAATCCCGGGCCTGTTCGTCGCCGGCGACCTCAGGGCCCAGCTATCGCGCCAGGTTACTACCGCGTCAGGTGATGCGACCACCGCGGCCATCGCGGCCGACAAGTACATCACCCGATTCAAGGAGACGTTGAGCGATGGCTCCGCGGACGCCACACGAGCGGCCTTGGAAAGCTCGCACATAAGCGCCGGAGGCTACACCTGATGCGGACGCAGGCGCGCGGCGAGCAGAAGAATCAGCGGTGATAGTCCAGACCTTCACCGTCGGCGCATTCCAGGAGAATTGCTATCTGTTGGTGGATGAGCGCACGAACCGTGCGGTGATAGTGGATCCCGGCAGCGAAGGAGAGCGCCTCGTGGAAGCCGTTGACAATTCAACTGCAAGCCTGGATGCGATCTGGATTACTCATGCGCACGTCGATCACGTCGGCGCGATCGCGTCGATAAAAAGGCGATGGGACGTTCCGATCTATCTACATCCGCTGGACCGGCGGCTCTACGACGCAGCCTCGCGCCAGGCTCAGGTGTACGGTGTCCCGTTCGAAGAGCCCCCGCCGCCTGATCGTGAATTCAGTGACGGGCAGACGCTGAAGGTCGGGGATGTCGAGCTCGACGTCATGCACACTCCGGGTCATTCACCGGGCCACGTCGTCATCCATGGGGACGGGATTGCGCTCGTTGGAGACTGCCTCTTTGCCGGCTCCATAGGCAGAACCGACCTGCCGTTCTCAAATCCGCCGCAGCTTGCCGAGTCGCTCGAGAAGATATCTGCCCTCCCGCCCGAGACAGTGGTATATCCGGGGCACGGCATCGACACAACGATCGCTGAGGAGCGGCTCTCGAATCCGTTTCTCAACGGCAGCGCCCGCATCGTCGGTCGCTGATCTGGTTACTCACACGCAACTACGATGAGCGACAAGACTCGCACCGAGAAGGACCCGCTCGGGAAGCTCGAAGTTCCGGCAGACGCACTGTACGGCGTGCAGACGCTGCGCGCCGTTCAGAACTTCCCGATCAGCGGAATGCGCCCGCTCCCAGCCTTCGTCGAGGCAACCGTGAGGATCAAGCGCGCGGCGGCGCTGACCCATCAGGAGACGGGCCGACTCGATCCGAAGATTGCCGATGCGATCGTCAAGGCGGCGGATGAAGTTCTTGCCGGCAAGCACCGCGAGGATTTCGTGGTGGACGTTTATCAGGCGGGAGCTGGAACGTCGCACAACATGAACTGCAACGAGGTGCTCGCGAACCGCGCCAACGAGATCCTCGGCGGAAAACGTGGAACGTACACTCCCGTCCATCCGAACGACCACGTCAACATGGCGCAGTCGACCAACGACGTGATTCCGACCGCAATTCGACTCGCCTGCCTGGCGGAGCTGGGCGGTTTCGAGAAGGCGTTCGAGGGCCTCGCGAAAGCGTTCGAAAAGAAAGGGAAGGAGTTCGACCGCGTTCTCAAGTCCGGCCGCACTCATTTGCAGGATGCGATGCCCATCCGCTTGGGGCAGGAGCTGGAAGCGTACGGCGGCTCGCTGCGAAGGGGCCTCAAACGGGTCGTCGAAGCAGCGGACTACCTCCGCGACCTGGGCATCGGCGGCAGCGCCGTCGGGACTGGGGTGAATGTCGAGCCCGAGTACCCGAAGCTGATGGTCAAGCATCTCCGCGAATCGGTGAAGGTCGAGCTTCGGGAGGGCAAGGACCGCATTCAACTGATGCAGAGCATGGGAGACGTCGCCGGCTTCAGCGCTCAGATCAAGGTTCTGGCCCTCGATCTCAGCAAGATCGCCAGCGATTTACGATTGCTCGCGAGCGGTCCGCGCACTGGATTCGACGAGGTCCGCTTGCCGGCAGTTCAACCCGGCTCGTCGATCATGCCAGGCAAGGTCAATCCATCCATTCCGGAGATGGTGAATCAGGTCTGCTTCCAGGTGTTCGGCAACGACGCCTGCGTTAGCGTGGCCGCCGAACACGGGCAGCTCGAGCTGAATGTGATGATGCCGGTGATCGCGCACAACGTCCTGTTTTCGATGATGATTCTGCGGAATTCCGCGCAGGTATTCTCCGAGAAGACCGTAAAGGGGATCGAGGCGAACGAAGAGCAATGCGAATACTGGCTGGAGCGTTCCGCCGCGCTCGCCACCGCACTCGCCCCCCAAATCGGTTACGCGCGAGCCGCTGAATTGAGCAAGCAATCGGTGAAGGAGAACGTTCTGATCCGCGACCTTGTCAAGCGCGAGAAGGTCCTGCCCGAGAAGGAGATCGACAAAGTACTCGACCTCAGGAGAATGACGGAGATTGGAGTACCGGGCGGGAAGCACGGTGGGGGCTCCGCGGGGTAACGGCTGGTTGAGGTTAGGCCCTTGTCTGAACCGACCCGAATCCCTAACGTGAATGCATGCGGATAACCACGTGGGCGGAGTACGGCGTGATATGCGCGCTCAACTTGGCAAAGCGCACTGATCTGGGCCCGGTCAACGGCCGCGAAATCGCCAGGCAGGAGCGCCTACCCGCCGATTATGTCGAGCAGATCCTTCTCAGGCTCCGACGGGCCGGTGTGATCGCAAGCACGCGCGGGGCGCGCGGCGGATACATGCTGGCGAAGCCACCCGCGGAAATCTCCATACGAGATGTGATCCACGCGTCCGAGCTCGAGACCTTCGACCTCCACTGCGTGAGTCATCCAGTCGAAGAAGAGCGCTGCTCGGCCTCGCATAACTGCAGCATCCGCCCCGTGTGGGTGATGTTGCAGCAACGGATCGACGACGTCCTTCAGGGCGTCAGCCTCGCTGACCTGTTGCACGACGAGCCGACAGTGCGCGAGCGAGTCGGATTGCCGAGCGTCGCGCGGAGGAGTCCGGAAAAGGCTGGCCTTCCGATTCTCGAGACGGTCTAGATCGAACGGACGGATGCAGAAACGGCGCGCCTGACTCAGCAGACGCGCCGTTCGTTTTATGTGCCGAAGGGGGGACTCGAACCCCCACGAGCTTGCGCCCACTGGCTCCTGAAGCCAGCGCGTCTACCAGTTCCACCACTTCGGCATCTTACACGTCGAAGATAGAAACCGCGAATAGTGAAGTCAACGCGCGCGCCCTTTCTCAACATTGTTGTTGCGTCTAACTTGAGCACGAAGTCAAATGGCAGAGACCGTCGAGAAAGATGCGAAGCAGTCGATCGCGCGGAACAAACGCGCCAGACACGACTACCACATCATCGACACCTGGGAAGCGGGAGTCGTTCTGACCGGAAGCGAGGTCAAATCGCTTCGGGACGGAAAGGCCAACATCGCTGATTCCTACGCGATCGTTAAGGATGGAGAGGTTTTTCTGCTCAATCTTCACATTTCGCCTTATGAAAAGGCGAGCTACTTCAATCACGAGCCCACCAGAACGCGGAAGCTCCTGCTGCATCGAAAGGAGATCCGCAAGATGATCGGCGCGGTCGAGCGTCAGGGCCTGACGCTGATTCCGCTCGAGCTCTACTTCAAGCGCGGCAAAGCGAAGGTAGCGCTCGCGCTGGGCAAGGGGAAAAAGCTTTACGACAAGCGCGCGGACGAGAAGCGCCGTGACGATGAGCGCGACATGCAGCGCGCGGTGCGGACTCGATGATTCCGCTGCTCTTCGCGCTTCAGCTCGCCACGGCGCCGCCATCACCCCCCATTCCGACGTTCATAGTCGTGCACGATGGCACGGCCATCACGTCGGTGCCGGTGACGATCGACGGCGGCGAAGCGAGCGTGCGCGCGGATGCACTGATGAAGGCGATGCACGGCATGGTCATAACCGGCACCAACCTTCATTACACCTTGGTCCTTCCGCGCGCGCGCCTCGACCTGATCGATGGAATCCCATTCGCCAAGCGCGATAGCCTGACCATCCCGCTCGGTCGCGCCCCACAAGTGCGAGGCGGACAGCTCTACCTGCCTTTCCAGTTCGTGAGTGACGTAATTCCGCGCTACGGCGGAGGCTACTACTACGACGTCCCACACGGCGTGCTAGGAGCCTTCACCACCCAGGTGGCCGAGCGCCCCGCTCCGCCGGTTAGATCCGCGAGCTCGACTCCCACCAGCGTCGCAACGGCTGAGGTGCCAGTCGTCCGCAAACCGGCGGCTCGACCGCCTGTTGTCGCGAAGCCATCCGCGCGGAAGGTCGTCGTGACCGACGCGTGACACAGTGGCCCTGACCAGGGCATGACCGGTCCAATCGGAACTCCGTCGTGGTTCGTCGAGAAGGATGTCACGCTCTCGGTCGCGAAAAAGCTCGCCGCCGTGCTGCGCGCGCGCGGTGTGGACGTCCTGATGACTCGAACGACTGATACGCTCGTCGCGCTTGCTGATCGGGGAAAGATGGCCAACAGCAATCACGGCGACGTCTTCATCTCGATCCACGTGAACGCGCCCGGCTACAACACGGCCGCGGCGGCCCGGGAACGCGGATTCGAGACATATTTCCTTGCCGAAGCGAAGACCGAGGACGAGCGCCGAGTTCAGGACATGGAAAACGAATCGGTCAAGTTCGAGACTGGAGCCAATGCTGCGAAGGGAGATCCACTTAGCTTCATCATCACCGACATGGCCCAGAACGAGCACTTGAGGGAATCCAGTGATCTCGCACTGACGATTCAGAACGGCTTGATAGACGTTCATCCCGGGCCCAATCGGGGAGTGCAGCAGGCGAACTTCGCGGTTCTGCGCGGGTCGTACATGCCGGCCGTGCTGGTGGAGCTCGGCTTCGGCAGCAATCAGTCCGAGGCGACGTTTCTGAGTGACCAGGACAATCAGCGCGCGCTGGCGAGGAACATTGCGGAGTCGGTGGTCGCGTATCTGGCGCACTATGAGTCCCGCGTCGGAGGCACTCAGCAGCGGTGACCCCATCCGCGCTCGCAGTCACCGCCGCGGGGATCGACTTTCAAAATCCAGTGTTGCTTGCTGCCGGAACTGCGGCTTATGGGCGCGAGCTCTCGAGCGTCATCAGGCTCGACGCGCTCGGCGGGCTCATCACCAAGGCTGTGAGCCTGGAGCGGCGTCACGGTGCACGTTCGCCGCGGGTGGCGGAGTTCGAAGGTGGGATGATCAACGCTGTGGGTCTGGCGAATCCGGGTGTGGATGAAGTACGCGCGGAGCATCTACCGTGGCTGGCGCAGAACATCCGCACGGCGAGAGTGCTCGTGAACGTCGTTGGCAATCGGACCGAGGAGTTTGCGACCGTGGTGTCGATGCTCGATGATTCGCCGGCAGTGTCTGGCTATGAGCTGAACGTGAGTTGTCCGAACGTGAGAGCGGGCGGGATGGAGTTCGGCGCCGATAACGCGTCGCTGACGGACGTGGTGACGAGAGTGCGGACAGCGACGAAAAAACCAATCTTCGTCAAGCTCTCACCGACACTTCAGGACATTGGGAAGAGCGCGCAGACCGCCGCCGACGCCGGGGCTGACGGAATCTCTGTGGTGAACACGCTGCCAGGCCTTGTCATCGACGTCGAGACTCGGAAACCGGCGCTCGGATTCGGCACCGGCGGCGTGAGCGGGCCCGGCCTGTTGCCGGTCGGGGTTCTCGCGACTCACAAGGTCTCGAAGGCCGTCCGGCTACCGGTGATAGGGGTCGGGGGGATTTCCAGGGCGACCGACGTCGTGCAGTATGTGATTGCGGGCGCATCTCTGGTCGCGGTCGGCACCGCGGCGATGCAGCAGCCGAGGATGGCGGAGAAGCTCGTGGACGATCTGGAGAAGTGGTGCCGAAGGCACGGAGTGAGCTCTCTGAACGAGCTCCGCGGGTCTCTCGCCTGGGATAGCTGAGATGAGTCCACACCAGCGTCCGGAGGGGACACGGACCAGAATGGCGACGAAGAGCTCGCCGGCGGTGCGATCGACGCGCCCCACTCCAATCGTCGCGCTCGACTTCCCGAGCGCCGATGTCGCGTTGAGAATGGTTGAACGGATCGGGGACGTCTGCAAATTCTACAAGGTGGGCGGGGAGCTGTTTACCGCGGCCGGACCACAGGTGGTGCAGGCACTTCGCGCGCTGGGCAATGATGTTTTTCTCGACCTGAAGCTTCACGACATCCCGAATACGGTTCGCGGGGCGGCGCGGAGCGCGGCGGCGATCGGCGCCAAGCTACTCACAGTTCACGCGTCGGGCGGGCGGGAAATGATCGCCGCAGCGGTGGAGGGGGCAGGGAGCCGGTGTGGAATCCTCGGAGTGACTATTCTGACTTCACTCGATGCCGCCACTCTGCGGAGCGCATGGGGTCGAAAGACGCTCGAGGTTTACGGCGAGGTCCTGCGACTGGCGGGCGATTGTGCCGCCGAGGGGGCTCACGGAGTGGTCTGCAGCGGCCTGGAGGCGGCTAAAATCGGGGCCAAATACGGAGACAAGCTGAAGCTTCTGGTTCCGGGAATTCGAGTGACAGGCGGGAAGGCCGACGACCAGAAGCGGGCGGTGACCGCGGCTGAAGCGGCGAAAGCAGGAGCCAACTACATCGTGCTTGGGCGGATGATCACCGAGGCCAAGGATCCCAGGTCGGAATTGATGGCCGTGATGAGATCGATCTAAGCCTCTCTGCCATCATACTTTGGCCTGTTTCAAAGGGTTGCCTTGAGCGCCCGGCCTAGGTATTTTCAAAGGCTAACCTCGGAAAAATCTGGAGGGCTTCGGCCCTCTTTGCCCATCAAGTGTGGAGTAGTACGTGAAAGTTCGCAGCAGCGTGAAGCCGATCTGTGAGCACTGCAAGGTCATCAAGCGACAGGGCGTGACTCGCATCATCTGCAAGCGCAATCCAAAGCACAAGCAGAAGCAGGGTTAATTCATGGCTCGTATTGCTGGCGTGGATCTCCCGCGTGAGAAGAAGCTCGAGATCGGCCTGACCTACATCTTCGGCATTGGTCGCGCGACCGCTCGCCGGATTCTCAAGTCGACCGGCGTGAACTCCGAGCAGCGTGTTCGCGACCTGAACGATGCCGACACCAATCGTCTTCGTCAGGCGATCGAGAAGGACATTCGCGTCGAGGGCGCCCTGCGTACTGAAGTCGCGATGAACATCAAGCGCCTCATGGACATCGGCTCGTACCGCGGCATTCGTCACCGCCGCGGACTCCCTGTTCGTGGACAGCGCACGCACACCAACGCCCGCACCAAGAAGGGCCCACGCCGCGCAATCGCCGGCAAGAAGAAGGTAACGAAGTAACTATGGCCATTGGCAAGAAAGCAAAGCGCGTTATCGAGGCGGAAGGAATCGCCCACGTCAGCGCGACATTCAACAACACCACCATCACGATCACGGATACTCACGGGAACACCATCTCGTGGGGCTCGTCGGGCAAGGCAGGCTTCAAGGGGTCCAAGAAGTCGACTCCGTTTGCCGCCACGGTCGCAGGTGAGCAGGCTGGACGCGAAGCGGTGACGCTGGGTGTCCGCCGCGTGCACGTGAGGGTTCAGGGACCCGGATCGGGACGCGAGTCGGCGATCCAGGCGCTCGTCGCTGCCGGTCTCCAGGTGAAGTCGATCAAGGACGTCACGCCGATCCCGCACAACGGCTGCCGTCCTCCCAAGCGTCGGAGAGTCTAGCCGATGCGCTATACGGAATCGAGCTGCCGCCAGTGCCGTCGCGAGGGAACGAAGCTTTTTCTCAAGGCGACGAAGTGCTTCACCGAAAAGTGTCCGGTCGAGCGTCGTCCGACGCCGCCGGGACAGCACGGTGCATCCACTGCCCGCCGTCGCAAGGTGTCGGAGTACTCGAAGCAACTCCGTGAGAAGCAGAAGATCAAGCGCATCTACGGCGTGAGCGAGAGACAGTTCCGGAACACCTTCGAGCGAGTTGCACCGCTTCCGGGGATCACGGGACACAATCTCCTCGCCGCGCTGGAATCGCGTCTCGACAACGTCGTGTATCGCATGGGCTTCGCCGGCAGCCGCAAGGCCGCGCGCCAGCTCGTTCGTCACCGCCACGTCGAGGTGAATCAGAAGTCGGTCGACATCCCGAGCTTCCTCGTGCAGCCGGGCCAGGAAATCCGCGTCCGCATCAAATCACGCGAGCAGGCGAGCGTGATGGCGGCGATGGACCAGTCCTCGCGGGGCGCGCCGTTATCGTGGATCGCGGTGGATCGCAACACGTTCAGCGGCAAGATGCTCGAGAGACCGACCAGACCGAACATCCCGATCGCCGCGCAGGAACAGCTGGTGGTCGAGCTTTACTCCAAGTAAACAGCAGGACGAGACCCTAACTCTCGTTACGGGCTCACCGCGCGTTAGGGGCGGGGTGGCACGTTCAAGGAATCGAAAAAAATGGCAACCGCAATTGATTTGAGGGGACTTGTCCGTCCGCAGCTAGTCGAAGCGACGAAGCGCGAAGACAATCCCAATGTCGCAGAATT
>Ga0184605_10000484_pt1 | contig 11807 bp, 9 predicted proteins | sample PLM0_30_coex_FD_132995 | JGI IMG/M metagenome (GOLD analysis project Ga0184605, IMG submission 132995) | Groundwater sediment microbial communities from an aquifer in East River, Colorado, USA - PLM0_30_coex | ecosystem: Environmental > Terrestrial > Soil > Riparian zone | place: USA: East... | reverse complement strand
GCCGTTGTGCAGCGCCTCGATCTCGACCGTACGTCCGATCTTGTCGCCTGCAAGCATGCGAATAAGATCGTCGGCGCCGGTGACCGCAATTCCATCAAGCGCCAGTATGATGTCGCCGGACATCAGCCCGGCCCGTTCGGCCGGACTTCCGGGCTCGACCGTAGCGATCATCACCGCGCTTTCCTGGACGAGGTTGGCCGCATGCCGCCGGCGGCGGGAGAGCGTGAATTGCTGGGCAGCGACGCCGATATAGGCACGGCGCACGCGGCCATGACGCACCAGTTCGCCCAGTACGAAACTGGCCGTGTTCGCCGCGACCGCAAAGCAGATGCCCTGCGCGCCCATGATCACCGCGGTGTTGATGCCGACAACCTCACCGTGCGACGAGACGAGCGGGCCGCCCGAATTGCCGGGATTGAGCGCGGCGTCGGTCTGGATGACGTCGTCGATCAGCCGTCCCGAGCGCGCCCGCAATGACCGGCCCAGAGCGGAGACGACGCCCGTGGTCACGGTCGATTCGAAGCCAAGGGGATTGCCGATAGCGATGACGAGTTGACCGCGTCTGAGCAGCTTGGAATTGCCCAGCGGCGCGGCCGGCAGCGTAGCCGGCGCGTCGACCCGCACGAGCGCGAGGTCCGTATCGGGGTCGTCACCGACGACGCGAGCCATCAGGCTCCGGCCCTCGACGGTGGTGACGTTGACGCGGGTGGCGCCGTCGACGACGTGGCTGTTGGTCAGCACCAGTCCGTCGGGCGCCACGATGACACCCGATCCGGTGCCGCCGTGGCGGCGGTCGCCGCTGGCCTTTACGTCGAGCCGCACCACGGCGGGGCCGACGCGATCGACCACGTCGATCACGGCGCGGGAGTAGGCATCGAGGAGTGCCTCATCGTCGGGCGGGATTGCCGGCGAGGCTGCAAGATCGGGAGCGGGTTGGTCGAACATGGGCTGGTACCTGGGGCGCGTTTGGCGATGGCCGGTATACCGGTCACCGTGCGCAAGTGGTTGGTGGACTTAGGGTTCGTCCACAGATATGGGGTGCACCACGCCGCCGGGGAAGAGTGTGGTCGTCGTTCACAAGCGCGCGAGCCGCGCGAGCGGCAGCGATCCTGCCTATATATAGCCGGCTTTCGTCATGACCTTACGGCCCACCCGCATGTCCTCATCCTTCAGAGCCCCTGTTGTCGTCGTTTTGATCGGCTTGGTACCGTTGCTTTTCGGCTGCGGCGAGGCCCAGAAACAGGCCGCGCCGCCACCGCCGAAGGTGACGGTCGCCAAGCCCGTCAAGCGCAATATCGTCGACCAGGACGAATATGTCGGGCGGTTCGTCGCGGTCTATTCGGTCGAGGTGCGCGCGCGCGTGTCCGGCTACCTCGACAAGGTGCATTTCCAGGACGGTCAGATCGTTCAGCAGGGCGATCTGCTGTTCACCATCGACAAACGTCCGTTCCAGAACACCCTTGATCAGGCGCGCGCAAATCTGGAATTGGCAAAATCCAATGTGCTTTTCGCTCAGTCCGACTTGGCGCGTGGCCAGCAGTTGCTGCGTGACCGGACGATCAGCGAGCAGATTTTCGAGCAGCGCTCGCAGGCGTCCCGTAATGCCCAGGCCGCGGTCGCAGCGAACGAGGCGATGGTGCGCCAGGCCGAGCTCGATCTCGAATTCACCGAGCTCAAGGCTCCCATCACCGGCCGCATCGGCGACCGGCGCGTGACCCCCGGCAATCTGGTGACCGGCGGCACCGGCGGCGCGACCACGTTGCTCGCCGTCATCGTCTCGACCGACCCCATTCGCCTGGAATTCACCTTCGACGAGGCGTCGCTGCTGCGGTACGAGCGACTGGCGCGAGACGGCAATGTCGACGTGACCGGCCGCGGCAGCGCACCGGTGCGACTGAAGCTCATCGACGAGAAGGATTTCACTCATTACGGCCGGATGGACTTCATCGACAACGTCATCGATCGTTCGACCGGGACGATCCGCGGACGCGCCCAATTCGTCAATTCCGACGGCTTGTTCACGCCCGGCATGTTCGCCCGCGTGCAGGTACCGGCCTCCTCGCCTTATGACGCGCTGATGGTGCCTGATGCGGCGACCGGTACCGAGCAGGTGCGCAAATTCGTCTATGTCGTCGATCAGGACGGCGTCGCCAGGCAGCACTTCGTCACGCTGGGCGAAGTGGTCGACGATCTGCGCGTGATCAAGGAAGGCGTGTCGGCGGACGACCGTGTTGTGATCAATGGCCTGATGCGGGTGCGTCCCGGACAAAAGGTGACACCCGAGGATCAGGAGACGCCCCCGCAGGCCGCCGCCCCTCAAGCCAAGACCAATTGAGCAGGCTGACAGGCCGATGCGGATTTCGCATTTTTTCATCGACCGTCCGATTTTCGCAGCGGTCGTGTCGATCGTCTTCGTGATCATCGGCGGCGTCTCGTTCGCCCGGCTCCCCGTTGCCCAGTATCCGGAGATCGCACCGCCCATCATCAACGTGTCGGGACAGTATCCGGGGGCCAGTGCGGACGTAGTCGCCTCGACCGTAGTGACGCCGATCGAGCAACAGATCAACGGCGTCGAGAACATGATCTACATGTCGTCGAACTCGACGGCGGACGGGCGCTTCTCCATCGCGGTCACGTTTGATCTCGGCACCAATCTCGATGTCGCCCAGGTGCAGGTGCAGAATCGCGTGGCGATCGCGCAACCGCGACTTCCGGTCGACGTGCGCAACATCGGCGTAACGGTGACCAAGAGCTCGCCCGACCTGATGATGGTCGTGCACCTCTATTCCCCGGACAAATCGCGCGACAGCTTGTTCATTTCGAACTACGCCACGCTCGCGATTACCGACACGCTGACGCGCGTCGACGGCGTCGGTTCGATCACGGTGTTTGGCAGCCGCGACTATTCGATGCGCGTGTGGCTCGATCCCGACCGGCTGCAGACGGTCGGCCTGACCGCGGGCGACGTCGTGCTCGCGCTGCAGGCGCAGAACGTCCAGGTCGCGGGCGGCGTGCTGGACCAGCCGCCGATGCCGAAGCAGGGCGCCTTCCAGTTCGCGGTGCAGACGCTGGGGCGTCTCGCCAATCCCGAGGAATTCGCCAGTATCGTGGTAAAGGAGTCGGCGGGGGCCGTGGTCCGGCTCAAGGACGTGGCACGCATCGAGCTTGCCGCCCAGGACTATACATCGAATTCCTATCTCGACCGCGATCCCGCCGTGGCTTTGGCCATCTTCCAGCGGCCCGGTTCGAACGCGCTGGCGACGGCGAAAAGTATCATCGCGACCATGGATCAACTGGCGACGCGCTTTCCGGCCGGCATCGAGCGCGCGATTGTTTACAATCCGACCGAGTTCATCCAGGAATCCGTCAACGCGGTGATCGAAACCATCGGCGAGGCGGTCATTCTGGTCGTGCTCGTGGTGATCCTGTTTCTGCAGACCTGGCGCGCCGCAGTCATTCCGATCGTCGCCATTCCCGTTTCGCTCGTGGGCACATTCTTTTTCATGAGCCTGTTCGGGTTCACGCTCAACAATCTTTCGCTGTTCGGGCTGGTGCTTGCGATCGGCATCGTCGTCGACGATGCCATCGTCGTCGTGGAGAACGTCGAGCGCAATATCGAATCCGGCTTGTCGCCGCGCGACGCGGCCTACAAGAGCATGGACGAGGTTGGCGGGGCCTTGGTTGCGATCGCACTGGTGCTGTGCGCCGTGTTCGTTCCCTCCGCCTTCATCACGGGCATTTCCGGTCAGTTCTATCGCCAGTTCGCGCTTACCATCGCCAGCGCGACGATCATTTCCCTGATCGTGTCGTTGACGCTGTCGCCGGCGATGTGCGCCTTGCTGCTCAAGCCGCGGCCGACTCGCCAAGAAGAGAGGTGGTGGGAACGGCCGATCCGCGGGTTTTTCCGCGGCTTCAACTGGGGCTTCGAGCGGCTTGGGGCCGGCTACCACTGGCTGATCGCGCACGCCGTGCGCTACGTCCTCATCATGCTCGTGCTCTATGTCGGCATTCTCGCCTATGGCCTCAACGAGTTCCGCAAGACGCCGATCGGATTCATCCCGCAGGTCGACCGCGGTTATCTGATCGTGGTGCTCCAGCTTCCGGCTGGATCGTCGCTGTCGCGTACCGACGAGGTGCAGCAGCGGGTGGTTGACGTCGCCCTCAAGACGCCCGGGGTCGCGCACGCTGTGAACATCGTCGGATTCAACGGGGCGACCTTCACGCAGGCGCCAAATTCAGGCGCAGTCTTTCTGACGCTCGAGCCCTGGGACAAGCGTGGACGTGACCCCAAGGAGTCGGCCGCCGGCATCACCGCCGAGCTGTTCAAGCGATTGGCTGGCTTCCAGGAAGCCTTGATCCTGGTCATTCAGCCGCCGCCTGTCGCCGGCATCGGCAATGCCGGCGGCGTTCGGATGATGGTCGAGGACCGCGCCGCCCGCGGTTCGCAGGCGCTGCTGGAAGCGACCACCGCCATGGTGACAAAAGCCTCGCAGACACCGGGGCTGACGCAAGTGTTCACCCTGTTCGAGAACTCGACGCCGCAAATCTATCTCGACATCGATCGGACCAAGGCGCAGATGCTCGGCGTTAACGTCGCCGACGTGTTCGGCGCGCTCCAAGTCTATATCGGCTCGGCCTACGTCAATGACTTCAACCTCCTAGGACGCACGTTTCGGGTCACCGCGCAGGCCGACGCGCCCTATCGCCGCGATCCCGGCGATATCCTGAAGATCCGTGTGCGCAACGAGAGCGGAGAGACCGTGCCGCTCGGCTCCTTCACCACGGTCCGCGACATTGCCGGTCCGTATCGGGTGCCGCGCTACAATCTTTATCCGGCGGCGGAGCTCGACGCGACGGCTATCCCTGGCTATTCCCAGGGCCAGGTCATTGACGCCTTGCAGAAGATCGCCGCCGAGACCCTGCCCGACGGGTTCGGATACGAGTGGACGACGCTGGCGTTTCAACAGATCAGGGCAGGCAGCACCGCGCTGTTCGCCTTCGCACTTGCCGTGGTGTTCGTCTTCCTCGTGCTGGCGGCACAATTCGAGAGCTTGACGCTTCCGCTGGCCGTGATCCTGATCGTCCCGATGTGCCTCGTGGCTTCGATCAGCGGCGTGATCATGCGCGGACAGGACAACAACATCCTCACGCAAGTCGGGTTCATCGTGCTCATCGGCCTCGCTGCCAAGAACGCGATTCTGATCGTCGAGTTCGCCAAGCAGCTTGAAGACCAGGGCCGCGATCGTTGGGCGGCAGCGGTCGAAGCCGCCCGGTTGCGCTTGCGTCCGATCCTGATGACGTCGCTGGCTTTCATCTTCGGGGTCATGCCGCTGGTCTGGGCGATCGGGGCAGGAGCGGAGCTTCGCCAGACGCTTGGGACCGCGGTGTTTTCCGGCATGATCGGAGTGACCGCATTCGGCCTGGTGTTCACGCCCATTTTCTACGTGGTCTGCCGTTGGATCGCGGAAAAGACGACCCGGCACCAGCATGCAGCGCAAGTGCCGACGGCCCCGGCGGAATAGGGCCCAAGCCGCAAGGCTTTGGCGCGGCGTCAGGCGGTAACAGGACGACGCCCTCGCCTGCGGCGTTCGGCCCGTGTGACAGTGGTCGCTGCGTTCACGGAATCGTGATAGATCCCCGTCCTTTCCCGCTTTCTTCTTAATTGGAATAACAAAATCTATGCGGTGTTTACGCCGATGCCCACCGAAACCGCGCCGGGGCTGGCGCGGAACTCATCCACAGAGGGAGCAAGAGAATGATGCGCACCGTCCTTGGCGTTGCAGTGCTTGCGTTCGGCACCACCGCGCTGGTGGCCCAAACCGATCCGATCGCTGCCCGTAAGGCCCTGATGAAGGCGAACGGCGATCAAAACCGCATTGCGACCGAGATGCTCGAAGGCAAGCGGCCCTTCAGTCTCGACGAAGCCAAGAAAACCTTCGTTGTCTTTGCTGAGGCGGCCGAGAAAGCGCCGGCCTTGTTCCCCGACAATTCCAAGACCGGCGGCGACACCGCGGCCCTTCCGCCGATCTGGGAAAACAAAGCCGATTTCAACGCCAAGCTCGCCAAATTCGCGAGCGAGGCCAAAGCAGCCGGTGAGGCGACCAAGGATTTGGACACCTTCAAGGTTCAAATCACCGAGGTGCGCAAGAATTGCGGCGGTTGCCACCAGACCTACCGCAAGCGGGCGACATAAGCATTTGAGGTTACCGATGATCGGGGGCGGCCGTCTTGCGACGGTCCGCCCTTTGATTTTGATAACGGGCCAACAGTCCGGACCACGCCGGGCAACGGCTGACAGCCGCGGAAAGGGCGCCGATGCTGCGCAAGCTTGCGATTCTGGTGGTGATCCTCGCGGTGATCGGTGTGGCGGTATTCTGGTTCGTCACCATGCCTGCGACCGTGTCGGCGAGCGCCCTTCCCGCGCATACGCCCAATCTCGAAAACGGCAAGACTATGTTCTACGCGGTCGGTTGCTCGTCCTGCCACGCGATTCCGAATCAGGAGGACAAGACCAAGCTCGGCGGAGGGCTCGGACTGAAATCGCCCTTCGGCACTTTCTATGCTCCGAACATATCGCCCGATCGTAACGACGGTATCGGCGATTGGAGCGAGGCGAATTTCGTCACCGCCATGCTGAAAGGGACCTCGCCCGACGGCAGCAATTATTATCCGGCGTTTCCCTATACCTCGTACCAGCACATGCGGATGGAGGACGTGCGCGATCTGTTTGCCTATCTGAAAACGCTGCCACCCGTGCAAGGCAAGGTGCGCGGCCACGACCTCCCGATCTACTTGAAGTATCGCCGCCTGGTGGGGGGCTGGAAATTCCTTTTCCTCGATGGCCAGCCATTCAAGCCCGATCCGTCCAAATCAGCGCAATGGAACCGCGGTGCTTATCTCGTCAACGGTCCAAGCCACTGCGCGGAGTGTCACAGTCCCCGCAATCTGCTCGGCGCCATCGTCGCAAGCCAGCGCTTCGCCGGCGGTCCGGATCAGGAAGGCGGCGACGGTTGGGTTCCCAACATTACGCCGGCGGGGATCGGTGATTACTCGGAACGGGACATCGAGCGTGTCCTCGAAACCGGCGACATGCCGAACGGCGATTCGGTCGGTGGCCCTATGGCCCCTGTCGTCGGCAATACGTCGAAGCTCCCGGCCGAGGATCTCGCCGCGATCGCGCACTATGTCAAATCGCTGCCGCCGGTCGAAGGACCGAAGCATCCGTAACGGTGACCGGCGATAAATAATCAGGATTCAGAGACCAATGCGGTCGCGTCGACCGCAAACAATTCCGTGCTTCTTTCAAAACAAACGTGGGCGTTCGGCATCTGCGATGGAGGCCGAACTGGCGCACGCGTTCGCACGTGCTGGCGGATTCGCCGCGACCACTTCCGTCAGTGACCGCCACATGGTCAATTCCCATCCCCACCGATGAGGCCGCCGCCGCCCGGCGGAGAGGCGCAACGCAGCATGAATGTCATCAAGGCGATCTCACTCAAGGTGATGTCGGCATTGCTGTTCGCGGTGATGTCGGCGCTGGTGCGTTTTCTCGGTGAGACGTATCCGGTGGGGCAGATCGTGTTCTTCCGCTCCGCTTTTGCGATCCTTCCGGTATTGGTGATCTATGCTTGGCGGAACGAACTGGCGGCGGCCGTGCGTACGGTACGCCCGCTTGGGCAGATCGGGCGCGGCCTGATCAGCATCTGCGGCATGTTCTGCAATTTCGCGGCGCTGGCGCGGCTGCCCATCGTCGATGCTACGGCCATTTCTTTCGTATCGCCGCTGATCACCGTCGCGATGTCGGCGGCCTTCCTCAAGGAGCGCGTGCGCGTCTATCGCTGGTCGGCGGTGACCGTCGGCTTCATCGGCATCCTGGTGATGCTGGGACCGCATTTCGATCTCTCCGCGCATGCGGGTGCAGCCGGCACCACGCTCGGCCTGGCGTTTGCGATCGCCGGGGCGTTCTGCAATTCCGGTTCGGTGATCCAGACCCGCCGCCTGGCGGAGACGGAGACCACCTCTTCGATCGTGTTCTATTTCTCCCTGATCTGTGCGCTCGCGGGCCTCGCGACCTGGCCCCTGGGCTGGCTGGTGCCGACCCGGCTCGAGCTTGTGGCCCTCGTGACCGTAGGACTGTGCGGGGGGCTCGCCCACATTGTGCTCACCGAAAGTTACCGGCTGGCACCGGCGTCGGTTGTCGCGCCGTTCGACTACACCGCGATGGTATGGGCGTTTCTGCTCGGATATTTCTTCTTCAACGAATTGCCGACGGTCTACGTCTTCGTCGGCGCCGGGATCATCGCGGCCGCGGGGCTGTTCATAATCTGGCGCGAGCGCCGGCTCGGGCTGCAGCGCATGCGCGCCGCCGAGGGCCCGCCAACCGGCGCGTAGCATCGCAGGAACGGCGGAGCCGGAAGCTGGAGGCCGGCAAATTCTGCGGCTTCTCTGCTTTGTCCCTCGTCCCGTCAGAACGCCTTGAAGGTGATGATGGTGCGCGTGTCCTGGATGCCCGGGATCGTCTGCACCTTTTCATTGACGAAGTGGCCGATGTCGGTCTTGTCCTCGACATAGAACTTCACCAGCAGGTCGAAGTCGCCGGCGGTCGAATAGATTTCTGAGGCAAGCTCGGCGTCCGCAAGCTTGTTCGCCACATCGTAGGACTGGCCAAGCTGGCATTTGATCTGGACGAAGAAGGGGACCATTCGTGCCTCCGTGCGGCCCTCGGCCGGAGGCGCAATCCAGCAAATACGGCTGCGGGAGGCAAGGGCTGCGCGCCATTGCCGAAGTAGCGCGATCTAGCGCTATTCAACCGTTTCGAGCCTGATGCTGGTGCCGGCTTTGCACGCTTGAATGCATGATACCTGCACGTTAAGTTGCGTACGCAATCTCAATGGGGTGTCCGGCGGATGTGCCGTCGGGCTGAGAGGCCTCGAGCCAACCCATCGAACCTGATCCGGATCATGCCGGCGGAGGGAGCTTGAGATGCCTGCGCTGCCGCCGTTCTCTCGCTTACATCGAGCTTTCCGCGATCGTTGTCGAGACGCTTGCCGGCGGCCGGAGCAGGGCGTCCGCGCGTGTTTCGCGTCCAGCTCTCTCCTTCGCCCCGTCCGTTCTGGGCTGCGACGGGAGCCGGAGTAGCGCCATGACCGTCGATCTTCGCCTTTACGCTCTGGTCGATCCCGAACATGCCGGTGGGCGGGATCTCGCGGAGCTTTCCCGGCTGGTGGCGCAAGGTGGTGCGACGCTCGTCCAGCTTCGCGACAAGCGCAGCGACACGCGCCCCATGGTCCAGCTCGCGCGCGCCATCAAGGCGGCGCTCGCGCCGTTCGACATCCCGTTGCTGGTCAATGATCGCGTCGACGTCGCGCTCGCCTCCGGCGCCGACGGCGTCCATGTGGGACAGCAAGACATGGCGGTCGAGGACGCCCGGCGGCTCCTCGGCCCCCGCGCAATCATCGGGCTTTCGATCAAGACGGTGGCGCAGGCCGAGGCGGCGCCGCTCGATCTCCTCGATTACGTCGGCGTCGGCGGCGTGTTCGCAACCTCCTCGAAGGACAATCCCAATCCGCCGATCGGCCCTGCCGGTCTGGCGCGCATCGCCGAGGTTTTCCGCCGACGGGCGCCGAGCTTTCCGCTGTGCGGCATTGCCGGGATCGACGCCGGTAATGCCGGCGAGGCCATCGCGGCCGGGGCCGACGGCGTTGCCGTCATCTCGGCGCTCTCGCTGCAGGACGATCCACAGGCGGCCGCGCACGCATTGCGGGGCGTGGTGGATGTCGCCCTCGCGCGACGGCAACACCGATGACGCCGATCGCGGTCACCCTGGCGGGCTCCGATTCGGGCGGCGGCGCCGGCGTCCAGGCCGACCTCAAGACGTTTTCGGCGCTTGGCGTCTACGGCGCGACGGTGATCACCGCCTTGACCGCGCAGAACACCAGGGGCGTGACCGCGATCCACGACGTGCCGGCGGAATTCGTCGCCGCGCAGATCGATGCAGTTTTTTCGGATCTCGAGGTCAGCGCGGTCAAGATCGGCATGGTGTCCCAGCGTGGCGTCATCGAGGTTATCGCGGCCGGTCTCGAGCGCTGGCGGCAGAGCCAGGTGGTGCTCGACCCCGTCATGATCGCGACCTCCGGCGACAAGCTGCTCGCACCCGACGCGATCGATGTGCTCAAGCGTGTGCTGATGCCGCGGGCGCTCGTGGTCACGCCGAACCTGCCGGAGGCCGCGGCACTGCTCGACGCGCCGGTCGCCGACACCGAGACCGCCATGCGCGCGCAAGGCGAGCGCCTGCTCGCGCTCGGGGCGCGGGCGGTGCTCATCAAGGGTGGGCACGCCGTCGGCGCCGAGAGCGTCGATCTTCTGATCGAGCCGACGGCATTCACGCGGCTCGCAGCCAACCGCGTCGCCACCGCGAACACCCATGGCACCGGCTGCACGCTGTCGTCCGCGATCGCCGCCGGCCTCGCCAAGGGATTATCGCTCGCCGAGGCGGTGCGCGCCGCCAAGGCCTACGTGACGGACGCGCTCGCCGCGGCGAACCGCATCAAGATCGGCTCAGGCCACGGCCCCGTTCATCATTTCCACGCCTGGTGGTGACGAACTCAGGCGGCGGATGCGGGCGCGCGCAGGCCCGAGCTCATTTCTTGAACTTCACCACCTTCTGCCGTTGCTCGCCCAGCCCGTCGATGCCGAGCGTGACGACATCGCCGGCCTTGAGGAATTTCGGTTCGGGCTTCATGCCGAGGCCGACGCCGGGCGGCGTGCCGGTGATGATGACGTCGCCCGGCTCCATCACGAAGAATTGGGAGCAATACCAGACGAGGTGCCTGCAATCGAAGATCATGGTCTTGGTATTGCCGCGCTGGCGCTTCTCGCCATTGACGTCGAGCCACATGTTGAGGCCCTGCGGGTCCTTGATCTCATCCTTGGTGACCAGCCAGGGGCCGAGCGGCCCGAATGTCTCGCAGCTCTTGCCTTTGACCCACTGCCCGGCGCGCTCGATCTGGAACACGCGTTCCGACACGTCGTTGGCCAGGCAATATCCGGCGACGACGTCCAGCGCCTTGTCCTTCGACAGGTAGCGTGCGCGCTGACCGATGACGATGCCGAGTTCGACCTCCCAGTCGAGCTTGGTCGAGCCCTTCGGAATGATCGTGTCGTCGTTCGGCCCGCAGATACAGGAGCTGACCTTGTTGAAGATGATCGGCTCCTTCGGAATCGCCATGCCGGCCTCGGCAGCGTGGTCGGAATAATTGAGCCCGATGGCGATCAGGTTGCCGATCCCACCGACGCAGGCGGCGAGGCGGGGATTGCCGCGCACGAGCGGCAGCTTGTCGATGGCCGTCTTGCGGATCTTCGCGAGGCCCTTGGGCGACAGCGCGTCCCCGGCGATATCGGGCACCACCTTCGAGAGGTCGCGGATACCCCCTTTGGAGTCGACGATTCCCGGCTTTTCGCGGCCGTGCGGGCCGAAGCGGACAAGCTTCATGGGGGCACTCTCTCCTTGATGGACTGAAGGCAGTTGCGCAGGGGGCGCGATCATGCGTCGGACGCCTGCGACGAGCAAGCAAACGTGCTGGCACCCGTGCTTTCACCAGTGTGATGCATAAATGGTTTGTGCGGTCCATAACTGTTGCTTATCGGCAACAGCGATCCATTGATCGTCCTAAACGGGCCGATTATACGATTTTTACGTTTGCAATCCGACCATGCTCCGGACAGTATTACCTCATGCACCTAGCCCGTGCGCCTAGCTGCAAGCGACACGGGCTTAGGTGGCGACACGAAGGCGAGCCCGACCCTCG
>Ga0184605_10000482_pt1 | contig 11839 bp, 10 predicted proteins | sample PLM0_30_coex_FD_132995 | JGI IMG/M metagenome (GOLD analysis project Ga0184605, IMG submission 132995) | Groundwater sediment microbial communities from an aquifer in East River, Colorado, USA - PLM0_30_coex | ecosystem: Environmental > Terrestrial > Soil > Riparian zone | place: USA: East... | reverse complement strand
GCGCGGCGGCGCGGCTGAATGGATTGAACTATTCACAGCTGATGCACGGCTTGAAACTGGCAGAGATTGAGTTGGATCGAAAAGTCCTTGCGGATCTCGCGGTCAATCAACCCGAAGCTTTCAAGGAAGTTGCGCGGCAGGCGAAGAATGCGATCGATAACAAGAAAGAGAAAGCCGCGGCTTAAGTCGATAGGATTGCCCTCTCAAGGCTAAAGGCGGACATTGTCCGCCGGTTCAACTGCTGATGACCGAGAGCACAAATCAGGAAGATCCAAAAACTCAGGTTGAAGCGGCACGCAAAGCGTTCGAGCAGGAGTTCGAACGCTTTGCCCGCTTAACGGATGCTTCTGCCCAGTCGCTGAGTTTGGCTGACGCCGAAATCGAACAACGCGGCCTGGCCGATTTGCGAACTCGACACTTGGGTAAGAAAAGCACTCTGTCTGTAAGCAAAAAGCTGATCGGTAAGGTCACGCCGGTTCAGCGCGCTGCTTTTGGCCAGCTGGTGCAACAGGCCGAAGCTGAAATTATCCAGCGAATCTCAGCAGCCGAGGAGTGCGTTAACAGTCTGCTGCAAATCGCGCGTGGCGAACGCGAGCGCATCGACGTAACCCTGCCGGGCCGCCGTCCGCGTCGTGGCCACATTCACCCAATAACCAAGTTGCGCGAGCGGATTGAAGACATCTTCGTCTCGCTGGGTTATGCAATTGAGGACGATCGGGAAATCGAAACTGACTTCTACAATTTCGACGCGCTGAATATTCCGGCAAATCATCCGGCGCGTGCGCCGCAAGACACTTTTTATACGACCGAAGGGTTCGCGCTTCGTTCGCAAACTTCGACGGTGCAGATTCATGCGATGCAACGACACGGCGCGCCGCTGCGCATGATTGCACCGGGCCGTGTCTTTCGCCGCGACACGCCAGATCCGACGCACAATCCGATGTTCTTCCAGGTTGAAGGCTTGTGCGTTGACCGCGGCATCACGATGGCACATTTGAAAGGAACTGTTGCAGAGTTTCTGCGGCGCATGTTCGGGGCGCAAACGGTCACTCGCTTTCGGCCTTCGTATTTTCCCTTTACCGAGCCGAGCGCGGAGTTCGATTTCAGTTGTTTCAAATGTGGCGGTACAGGCTGTCGCATTTGCAAACAGTCCGGCTGGATCGAACTCGGCGGCTCAGGCATGGTCCATCCAAATGTCTTGCGGATTGCCGGCGTCGATCCGGAGATCCATTCCGGTTTTGCTTTTGGACTGGGAATCGATCGTATGTGCGCGCTGATGTATGAGCTGGACGACATTCGTCTGCTTTTCGAAAACGACGTAAGGTTTCTCGAACAGTTTGATTAAAGACAAGGTGCCAGGTGTCGGGTGCCAGGTACCGGGTTAGACCGGCTTGACCATCACCCGACACCCGACACCCGACACCCCATGCTTATAAGTTACAACTGGCTGCGCGAGCTGACTGGCACGAAGCTGACCCCGCTGGAATTGCGGGAGCGGCTTACCATGGTCGGCCTCGCCATCGACTCGGTTGACGAAAGCGATGGCGATTCGTTGCTGGACGTGGAAGTTCCCTCGAATCGTCCTGACTGCCTTTCGCACATTGGCATCGCGCGCGAAGTTGCGGTGATCGATAAGTCCAAAGTCCAAAGTCCAAAGTCGAAAGCCGCGAAAACCGAAGGAAAAGCAAGAGATTTCGCCGCCGTTGAGATCGAAGACCCCGATCTTTGCCCGCGTTATGCCGCTCGCACTGTGCGTGGCGTGAAGATTGGGCCTTCACCCGAATGGCTTGCAAAACGTCTCAACGAAATCGGTCAACGGCCAATAAATAATGTTGCCGACATCACAAACTATGTGCTTCACGAGTTGGGCCAGCCCCTGCACGCTTTTGATCTGAGAAAACTCAGGGAACAGAAGATCATTGTGCGCCGCGCTACCGCGGGAGAAAAACTGCAAACGCTCGATGGCGTGGAACGCAACCTCGATTCCGAAATGCTTGTCATTGCAGATGCTGAGCTGCCAGTTGCACTTGCCGGCATCATGGGCGGTTTGGATACAGAAATTTCTGCGTCAACCAACGATGTGCTGATTGAAAGCGCTTACTTCAATCCTGACTCCGTCAGGCGAACTGCGCGCAAGCTTAGCATGGATACGGAGGCATCAAGACGCTTCGAGCGCGGCGCGGATTGCGAGAATGTCGTAAACGCTCAGACGAGATGCATTGATCTCATTTGTGAAATTGCCGGCGGGGTCGCTACTGAAGACGTTATTGATGTGTATCCCAGTCCACAGCCCCGGCGTTCGATAAACTTTCGTCCCCAGAAGGTTGAGAGTTTGACATCGCTGCGAGTTGACGTGGCCGAGATGGATCGTATTTTGGCGGCGCTTGGCTTCGTCAGCAAAGGGAAGAAGAGCGCTGCTAAAACGTTCCTTGTGCCCAGTTGGCGCGTCGACGTCAGTCTCGAAGAAGATCTGGTTGAGGAAGTAGCGCGGCACGTAGGTTACGAGCAGATCGGCTCAGAGTTGCCGCCAGCTGCTATGGCTGGGGAATACCAACTGGCCGAGGTAAATCGCCGGAGCCTAAGGCGCGCTTTGACTGGCCTTGGTTTCGACGAGGCAATAAATTTGAGTTTCATCGATATGGCTCACGACAAGGTTTTTGCCTTGGCGGCGGTGAACGAAGCAGCAAAGCAATCAGCTTTCATCACTCTGAGTAATCCAATCCAGGAGGACGCCAGCCGAATGCGTGCGAGCCTGCTGCCGGGGCTGTTGCAGTCGCTGCGCCACAACTTTAACCAGGGCACGAAGGATGTCCGTTTGTTCGAAATCGGGCGTGTTTTTGCGGGTTCGAAAGCTGGTGAGCTTCCGCGAGAATCTGAAATGTTTGGCTTGATTGCCAGTGGCGGAGCGAGCGAACAGGGCCGGGCGCAAGCGCCGCGCGAGCTGGATTTCTATGATCTCAAGGGCGCGCTTGAGACCGCAATCGATGCCATGAATCTACGGCCACTAGTTTTCACCGAAGCGGAGGTAAAACATTTGCGCCTGGGCCAGGCGGCGCGCATTTCACTTGCAGACGGAACAGACATTGGCAGCGTGGGTGCCTTGTCGGAAACAGTTTCCGCTGCTTACAAGTTTCGCCAGCGAGTTTACGTTGCCGAATTGAATCTGACCCCGGTGTTCGGTGTAGCCGAACGCGAAATTAAATACAAACCCCTGCCACGATATCCGTCTGTAGTGCGCGATGTGACGCTACTCGTCGATCGCAATATTGGTTTCAGTAAATTGGTTGCCGCGATTGAGTCGGAAGGAATGGAGGACTACCAGCGTGTGACGCTGATGGGCACTTATGAAGGTGAAAAAATTCCCGCTGGCAAACGGTCCGTAACATTGCGCGTCGAATATCGTTCGGACCGGCGAACTCTCCGCGACGAAGAAGTGGAAGAACGTCACCGGAGCCTGCTGGATTCGCTGCTGAAGAAATTCAAAGCTGAGCTTCATTAAAAATAAATCGCACTTATCGACGCACACAGTCTTGCGCTTGACAGCGTGAAGTCGCATAATCGCGTCGCCGAGGCGGATAGCACATAAACTCAGAAAGAATAGTTTGATGATCGCATTGTCAGGACTGGAAAAGTTTTCACATCTCGAAGATAAGATCTATCGAACCATTGAACTGACCAAAACGCTTCGACTCGAGAAGGAGAGCCTCGAAAAGGAGCTTTCCAACATGCGTCGCAACCGGGGGAGCGTACCGCGCGAACAAGAGCGCCTCGAGAAACAGGTGGAAGCACTACTCGCCGAACGCGACATCATCCGTATGAAGGTAGAGGCGATGCTTGATGCGGTGGCCGCGCTTGATCCTGAGCTGGCGGAGGAACTCAGATGACAACGGGAATTGCTGAAATGCCTGGAAAGAAGAGTCTCGAAACCTCCGCGCCGCCGATTATTCGGGTTGAAATTTATAATCAGACTTACAATATCCGCTCCGACGGTGACTCAGAATACCTCATGAAACTGGCGGATTTTGTTGATGGCCGGATGCGCGAGATTTCTTCCGGCACATTGACCGTCGATTCGCTGAAGGTCGCCATTCTTGCTGCTTTGCATATTGCCGACGAGCTGCACCGCTTGAAACAAACCCACGAACAGGCCGATGCCCAACTGGCCACGCGCAGCGCGGAATGCGCCGAAATGCTCGATAAACTACTGAAGGTTCGCAGCAACATCGAGCAGGAAAAAGGCGCCCCGGGCAACATTTCGCTGGGTTGATTGCGAACGGTTTCCTGAACAACTCAAGTTTCCAAGCGCGCGACTGCAACCGCCGTAACACTGATTACCTGAGTTTCGATCGTATGTGTTAGTATCCCCGGCGGCGGAGGGAAATATTCTGTGGGGCCCGTCACCGAGTAACGATGATTGAGCCAACGCCGTTAAAATGGGAGACCGATGCCGCTTGCCAGTGCACTTCTTCAGCGTTAAGAATTGCCAGAGGCTGCGGCTCTTAAAGGTCACCCACCTGTACATGCAGGTTCAATTACGGCTCCGGAACGACCAACGCGGATCTCCCTCCTGCCAACTAAGTCGTAAATCGTAAATCGTGAATCGTAAATAGTGGTTGCGACTATTCCGATTGACGCTTTTGTTTACGGCTTTTCTTTTGTCTATTCACGATTTACGATTCACGATTTACGGTATTTATGAAGGTACTCATGATCGGTGACGTTGTTGCCAAGCCCGGTCGCCTGGCTGTGCTTGAGCGTATTCAGGATCTGCGCGAACAGCACGACATCGACTTGGCAATTATGAATGCTGAGAACCTCGCCGGCGGATTCTCAGTGACACCTTCTCTTTGTGAGCAGTTGTTTGCTTCCGGCATTGATGTGATGACTTCAGGCAACCACATCTTCGATAAGAAGGAAGCGGCCCAGTACATCGTCAAACAACCTCGGCTTCTCAGACCAGCAAACTATCCGCCTAATACGCCCGGAAGCGGCATTTGGACCGGAGTTATCAAGGGTACGAAGGTAGCGGTGATAAATCTGATGGGCCGGGTTTTCATGCCGCCGTCGGATGATCCCTTTCGTGCTGTCGACCAACTGCTGGCGGACTTGCCCAGTGACACCAGGATTCGCATTGTTGATATGCACGCAGAAGCGACTTCTGAAAAAGTCGCAATGGGTTGGTATGTTGACGGACGCGTTTCCGCAGTTCTGGGCACGCACACTCACGTGCAGACGGCTGACGAGCGTGTCTTCCCGAACGGAACCGCCTATTTAACGGACCTGGGAATGACGGGCAGCTATTCCGGTGTCATCGGAATGGATAAGAAGGACGTTATTAGTCGTTTCACTTCTGCCATGGGAAAAAGAGCGGAGCATTCAACTGGCAATGTCAGGATTTGCGGTGCTGTGTTGGAGATTGACGCGGCGACAGGCCAGGCACGCGCGATTACCAGATTGAATCTGGCCCATGATTAGAAATTATGCTGGTCCTGTTTCTGTGGGCACGATTTCCCCGTCATTTGTCGATTTCAAGATTGGGGGAGCCAGCAACCGCTGCGCATAGCCTTCCGGAAACGAGCGAACGCGGCCGGTTGAATCGGTAATCACGTGTCCAGTTTCGCCTTCGGCAATTACTTGATCGTCGGAAGCGCGCACGATTTCGTATCCAAATCGCAGTGAGCGGCGCCTTAGTTCAGTGATGTGGGTGCGAATCAACAATTCGTCGTCGTAATACGCCGGCGCTTTGTAACGGCAATAGCTTTCAGCCACCACCAGAAAGGCGTCATCATTCTCTTCCATGTCGCGATAGGCAAAGCCCCGAGCGCGGCAAAAGTCGGTGCGGCCAATCTCAAACCAGATAAGGTAATTGGCATAATAGACAATTCCCATCTTGTCGGTTTCGGCATAGCGCACGCGTACCACCGACTCGTGCCATTCGCCGAAAACATTTTCAGGTGCAGGACTTGTCATCTGAGCGTTATACCTTCAAACTTTGTTTTTAGGGGTGCTGGTGAACACCCAACCGCGATTGTCCTAACAGTTTAGGCGGACTATAAGAGCGAAAGCCTGAAGATGTCAAAGAATATTAGCAGACTCCTGACCGTAGTGGTCGCGCTTGTGGTTTTTACCAGCAGCGCATTTATCAATTCCCAGGGTGTTGCGCAGCAAGCCCAACAGCGGCCGGCAATATCCAGCCGCGCCGCGCGCGAGGCCGCGATCGTTGCTGCTACAGCCGCAGTGCTGGAGGAAACCAGCAAAATTCGCGAATTGCCAATCCTGCATCCGGTGAAAAGCGGGGCACAGTCGCGGGCTCAGATCGAAAGCATGCTGGTTAAAAATCTTTATGAGCAGATGACCACGACAGAAATGCATGCCACCGAGGTTGCTTATCGCAAATTTGGTTTGGCGCCGGCAAATTTTGAGTATCGTCCATTTATCATCAGGTTGCTGCTCGAGCAGATCGCTGGCTACTACGATCCGGGGACGCGTGAGTTTTACCTGGCCGACTGGCTGGAGCTGGAAACCCAGAAACCAGTGATGGCGCACGAACTAACCCATGCCCTTCAGGATCAGCACTTTGACTTGCGCCGCTTTCAGAAATGGCCACACGGCGATGCCGATGCACAGCTTGCAGCGCACGCCCTGATCGAAGGTGATGCAACGCTGGCGATGATGGTTTACATGGCGAAAAATCCTCTAGTCGCTTTGGCATTCACGCGCTCGCTCAACACTGGAGTCTCCACCGAACAATTTAACCAGGCACCACGAGCATTGCGGGAATCGCTGATCTTTCCGTACCTGCAGGGAAGCGAATGGGCCACGGGCGTCTATAAGCGCGAGGGCTTTACCGGATTGTCAAAAGCGTTTACGAAACTGCCGTTATCCACGGAACAGATTCTGCACCAGGAGAAGTACTTTGCTTATGAACGACCGCTGAAAATTGCGCTGCCGGACCTGAGTGGAAAGCTCAACGCGGGCGAGAACGCAGCTTTGCCCAATGCGCGCTCAGCGCCGCCCGCTCACGCAGGTGGTTCTGAGCGCGCACTGCCCAGTGCTTCCTGGCGGCGAATCGATTCTGATGTGAACGGCGAGTGGGGCTATTACCTGCTGTTGGATCAATTTCTAAACTCGCCCGCGGAATCACGCCGGGCTGCGGCCGGTTGGGCCGGCGATCGCTACGATGTCTATGAGGGTGCAAATCCAGGGCAGGTGATGATCGCCCAGGTTTCAGCCTGGGACACTGAAAGTGATGCACGGGAGTTTTTTGAAGCTTATGTTAAGCGAACAGATTTGCGCTATCAGGGTGCGAAGGCATTAACCGATAGCCAAAACAATACCCTCAACACTCTGAAAACATGGCAAACAAGCGAAGGCCAAGTGCTCATAGAACTAAGAGGTTTGCGTGTCACCATCATCGAAGGCTTATCGCAGCAGATTGATGCAAACGAATTGTTGAAAGTCCTTAGTGCATAGCAGCTGATTGGTCTGCAATCGTAGGTCCGGTCCGGTCTGTTGATGAAAAGAACCGAAGACAAGCCCAAACAAACCTCTTGCCGTTTAAGAGAACTTACCGCTCAGCTGCATCAGCTTGAGGCGAAGCTGCTTCTTGGCGGAGGTTCCGAAAAGATTGAGAAGCAGCACAGGCAAGGAAAGCTAACCGCGCGCGAACGGATTGACTTGTTACTCGATAAGAACGCCTATGCGCAGGAGATTGGGCTGCTCGTTGCTTACGATCAGTACAAGGAAACAGAAGGCAGTAAGCAGAAGGCAGAAGGTAGAAATAAAGAGGAAGAAGTTGGCGGTGCGCCGGCGGCGGGGGTCGTCACTGTGGTTGGGTGCGTCGAGGGCAGAGAAGTAGTAGTGGTTGCCAATGACGCGACCGTCAAAGCGGGCTCCTGGTGGCCGGAGACAATCAGGAAAATTCTGCGCGCGCAGGAAATTGCGATGCGCTGCCACGTTCCAATCATTTACCTGGTGGATTCAGCGGGCGTGAACCTTCCATACCAGGTGAGCGTTTTTCCCGGACAGTACGGAGCGTCGCGCATCTTCTATTACAACTCGATCATGCGACGGTATCTTAAAGTGCCGCAGATTTCAGCGGTAATGGGGCCTTGCATTGCCGGTGGCGCATACCTTCCCGCGCTTTCAGACGTAATCATCATGGTGGAAGGCACATCATTCATGGGACTGGGCGGCGCCAACCTGGTGAAAGGTGCGACGGGGCAAACGATCGACAACGAAACTCTGGGCGGCGCGCTCGCGCATAATGAACTGTCGGGTGTGGCACATTATCGCGTGCAGAACGATGAAGCATGCATCGCAAAAATCCGCGAGTTCGTTTCAGAGTTGCCGGTGAAGTCCGAGAGAGTTAGTTCTACCCCAAGTGCAAAAGCCAAAACGCCAGCCGAAAAAATCTACGAAGTAATTCCGGAAGATCATCGTCAGCCTTACAACATGCGCGAGCTCCTGGATTGTTTGCTCGACGAAGGACAGCTAGATGAGTTCCAGGCTGACTATGCCAGGGAAATCATCACGGGTCATGCGCGCATTCGCGGCATTCAGGTTGGCATCATCGCTAATCACCGTGGAATGGTGAAATCGCCGGCGGGCGGTCCGCCGCGATTTGGCGGCATCATCTACACTGAATCTGCCGAGAAGGTAGCCTACTTCATCGAGACTTGTAGTCGCCATCAAACGCCTCTGCTTTTTGTCCAGGACGTTTCAGGTTTCATGGTTGGACCCGAGGCGGAACACTCGGGAATCATTCGCGCGGGCGCGCAGTTTGTCGAAGCGATGGCCACGGCGTTGGTTCCCAAGATTGTCTTGACGGTTAATCACGCTTCAGGTGCCGGTTACTATGCGATGGCCGGGCAGGGCTTCGATCCTGACTTCATTTTCAGTTGGCCGACTGGCCGCATGGGTGTGATGGAGGGCGACTCTGCCGTGCAGGCTGTTTTCGGTAGTCAACTTGAGAAGCTAAGGGCAAAGGGTGAAGAGCCAAGCCTTGAGCTGGAGCAGGAAATGAATCGCGTCCGAGCGAATTATGAAAAGGAGCTCGACGCAAAATATGCGGCTGCCCGCGGTTTTGTCGACGCGGTAATCACCCCTGAAGAGACTCGGGACACGCTGGAACTAAGCCTGCGCACTAGCCTTAACTATGATGGACCGCACATCGGTCAGTTTGTGCTGCCGCCGTCGCTGGTCTAGTAGTGGTCCAATTAGAACGGGCGACGTAATCTAACAAGATTGCGTCGCCCGTTGCATGCAGGCGGGCTTTGCGTCTAAAGTTTACCACCGCTTTAGAGCTCAGACTTTACTTGTTGCCGATGCCGCAACTTAACGACTGAACTCTAACTTTTCAGAATGAAACAACAAATTCGTATTGCCGCCGGACAAGGTTTTTGGGGTGACTTGCCGGACGCACCGGTACGCCAGGTTGAAGGTGGTCCAATAGATTATCTGATGCTCGACTATCTGGCGGAAGTCACCATGTCGATCATGCAAAAGCAGCGTTCGCGCGATCCATCTGCCGGTTACGCGAAAGACTTTGTGCCGTTGATGAAGCAGATACTTCCGGCCTGTGTGCAGCGCGACATTCGCGTCACCGCGAACGCGGGCGGTGTCAATGTTGAGGGATGCGCCAGCGCAGTTAAAGAAGTCGCGCGGGAATTGGGTCTCAGTGGAAAACTTAAGATCGGTATCGTAACTGGCGATGACATCATGCCGCGCATCGATGAGTTAATCGCGCGGGGCGTTGCCATGCGCAATATGGATACAGACGCGGCGCTGGATACAGTTCGCGATCGGATCCAGAGTGCCAATGTGTACCTCGGCGCTGCGCCAATGGTGGACGCGCTGAATCGCGGCGCGCGCATCGTAATCACCGGTCGCGCAACCGATACAGGGCTAACACTCGCTCCCCTAATTCATGAGTTTGGTTGGGCCGCAAACGACTGGGACAAGTTGGCCGCGGGCACAATCGCCGGACATATCATTGAGTGTGGCGCTCAGTGCTCGGGAGGAAACTGCCAGTACGAATGGAATTTGATTCCCAATCTGGAAGATGTGGGCTTTCCGATTGTCGAAGTCTCGCCGGACGCGACTTTTATTGTGACTAAACACAAAAACACAGGCGGCTGCGTAAGTATTCCTTCGGTCAAAGAACAACTGGTATATGAAATGGGCGACCCGCATGACTACATCACCCCCGACTGCGTGGCAGATTTTTCGACGATTAGGTTGGCAGATGCTGGTCCAAGCCGCGTTCGTGTATTTGGGATCGCGGGCAAACCGGCTACGGATTTTTTCAAAGTCTCGATCAGTTATTCTGCAGGGTTCAAGGCGGTAGGCACGCTCGTTTACTCTTGGCCCGAAGCTTACGCGAAGGCGCGGGCTGCCGATAAGATCCTACGCGCCCGGCTTGATCGGCTTGGTTTGAATTTTGACGAAGTGCTGACAGAATTCGTGGGCGCTAACGCGACTCATGGGCCACTTGCCGGCGAGCCGTCGGCTGACCTGCCTGAAGTCCAACTGCGTGTTGGAGTCCGCGGCGAAAACCGGGCGGCGGTCGAGAGGTTCACGAAAGAGATTGCTCCGCTGGTGCTGACTGGCCCGCCAGGCGTGACCGGTTTCGCGGGCGGGCGTCCGAAAGTGGAAGAGATCGTAGCGTACTGGCCGGCTCTGATTCCGAAGAAGGAGATTGTGCCTAAGGTTGCGGTCATCGATGTTTAGGAAACCTCTGTGACGGATCGTGGAGAATCAGATTTTCCATTTTCCATTTAACATTTCGCATTGGTCATTGGATCCCCCGTTTCTTGTGACATTTCGAGTTAACGAAAAGAAAAATGGAAAATGAAAAATGTTAAAAGGAAAATCTAATAGGCACGAAAGAGATCAAAGAACAACTACGCTTGTATGAAGATCCAACTAGTTAAACTGGCGCATGCGCGCTCAGGCGACAAGGGTGATACAGCAAACGTTGGCTTGATTGCTTTCCGCGATGAAATTTATCCGATACTCGTGCGCGAAGTGACGGTCGAGCGGGTTAAGGAACACTTCAAAGGTATTTCCAAAGGCGAGGTAGAACGATTTGAACTACCAAACCTGGGCGCGCTGAATTTTCTGCTGCATCACAGCCTGGGTGGCGGCGGCACGCTGTCTCTTATGACCGACGCGCAGGGCAAAACATTTTCCACTGCCTTGCTAAGGATGATGATCGACGTTTCGGACGAGGAAGCTCGGTCACTCAATCTGGCGTCGTGAGAAAAATCGATCCTGTACAGATGACCAACGAAACCCAAGTCGTTCTCTACGCTGTCAAAGGCGCAATCGCCACGCTCACGCTTAACCGTCCTGAGAAACGGAACGCACTCAACGAAGCCATTATCGAACAGTTGAAGAGTTCGTTGCGGAAAGCTAACGACGATACATCTATCAAAGCAATCGTGATCACGGGGGCTGGCAAAGATTTCTGCTCGGGCGCGGACCTTTCAGCTCTGCAAAAAATTTCGCACAGTTCAGTCAGCGAAAACGCCGAAGATGCGCTTTCGTTGCTGGAGTTGTTCACCTTGATCAGAGCAGTCACTGTTCCCGTGATTGCCGCGGTTCGGGGTCGCGCGCTTGCGGGCGGGTGCGGACTCGCCAGCGCTTGCGACCTTGTGCTCGCCTCAGCGGATGCCCGGTTTGGTTATCCGGAAGTAAAAATTGGCTTTGTCCCGGCGATGGTAACGGCGATCCTGCGTCGCAACGTCTCTGAGAAACGCGCTTTTGAATTGCTTACATGCGGGTTGGAAATTGATGCTCAGACTGGCCAGAAATTTGGGCTCGTCAACCAGGTTTT
>Ga0184605_10000481_pt1 | contig 11861 bp, 14 predicted proteins | sample PLM0_30_coex_FD_132995 | JGI IMG/M metagenome (GOLD analysis project Ga0184605, IMG submission 132995) | Groundwater sediment microbial communities from an aquifer in East River, Colorado, USA - PLM0_30_coex | ecosystem: Environmental > Terrestrial > Soil > Riparian zone | place: USA: East... | reverse complement strand
GGTCGGCGTAGCTCTCGAGCTCGCGCGCAATGGGAGCCGCTCGCCGATCCTGCCAGCTCAGCGCCGGGCCGAACGGCTTTCCGCTCTCACGGTCCCAGCGCAGGACCGTTTCGCCCTGGTTGGCGATCCCGACCGCCTCGACCGCGACGCCGGCCGCCGCGAGTGCTGCGCGGCCCGCGGCGACGATCGACTCGAGGAGCTCCTGCGGATCCTGCTCGACCGCGCCGCCAGCCTTCGCTTCGGGATTAACGGACGCACTGCCCTCGCCGAGCACCTCGCCCGCGTCCGCGACGACGAGCGCCTTGGTCGACGACGTCCCCTGGTCGATCGCCAGGATGTTCGCCACGAAGCAAACCTATAACGTCACGGCAATGGCGAGGCCGGTCGTCGGGATCACGACCTATGTCGTCCCTGCGAAGTGGAGCTACTGGGAGCTCGAAGCAGCGTTGATCCCTGCCGATTACGTGCACGCGGTGGAGCAGGCCGGCGGTCGCGCCCTGCTCGTGCCGCCCTCGGCTCAAGGGATCGAGGAGACTCTCGACGCCGTGGACGGATTGGTGTTTTCGGGCGGCTCCGACCTCGATCCGGAGCTCTACGGCCAAGAGGCTCACGCGGAGACGTTCGGGATCGCCAAGGAGCGCGACCGGGCGGAGCTGGCGCTGCTCCAGGCCGCACTCGAGCGTGACATGCCAGTGCTGGCGATCTGCCGCGGGTCGCAAGTGCTCAATGTCGCTCGTGGCGGCGACCTGGTTCAGCATCTGCCCGAGGTTGTCGGCGACGAGAAGCACAAGCACACTCCAGGAGCGTTCTCCGACCACGACGTGACCCTCGAGGACGGAACGCGACTCTCCGCGCTGTTGGGCGACCGCGCGCCGGTGAAATCGCACCACCATCAGGGCTTCGGTCGCGTAGGGGAGGGTCTCCGTGTCGCCGCGCATGCCGAGGACGGCATAGTCGAAGCGATCGAAGATCCATCGCATCGCTTCGCGCTGGGAGTCCTGTGGCATCCGGAAGCGGGCGAGGACATGAAGCTCTTCAAGGAGCTCGTCCGCGAAGCCGGCGAGTTCCGCTCCACCCGAGCCGGCTGACACCCGTAGCCGTCTCCACGAGCGGGCGCCACTCGAGCCACGGCCTGGTGTCGGACACCGTGCCGGAGATGAGACGCCGGAAAGGAAAGCGAGCACCATCGTCGAGCGCCTGTCGCGCACCGGAGCCGTGAGAGCGGTCCTTTCGGGCCGGAGCTACTTCATCCACGGCCTGGTGTCGGACACCGTGCCGAAACGGTGACGGAGTTTCCACGCACCCGATCCGAGTGTGGGGCGCCGCTAGGTTCAGCAGATGGGTCGCAGGTTGCGAATCTTCGAGGCCGGTGCCTACTACCACCTGACCTCTCGCGGGAACAACGGCGAAGCGATCGTGCGCGACGACCTCGACTGCCTCGACTTTATGCGCTGGTTCTCGCGCATCGTCTTCGAGGAGAAGTGGCGCGTCGTCACCTACTGCCTGATGACAAACCACTACCACCTCCTCGTCCGCCCTGCCAACACCGGCTTCGCACGGGGGATGCAGCTGCTCAACTGTGGCCACGCGCGCCGAATGAATCGCAAGCACCAACGCACGGGCCACCTGTTCCGAAACCACTATTCGTGGCGACCAGTCGAGAGCGAGGCGCATCTGCACGAGGCGATCCGCTACAGCGTCCTGAATCCAGTTCGAGCGGGCATCTGCAAGAGACCGCAGGACTGGCGCTGGAGCAGCTATCGCGCCTGCGCGGGGCTCGACCTTCCCCCAGATCTGCTCGCGCTCGGCGACCTCCTCGGCCTGTTCGGGAGAAACCCTGCCAAAGCACGCGCCGCCTACCGCGCCTTCGTAGCCGCAGGCATGCTCGACGTGTTCAAATGCACCGGATGAGCTTCGCAGTGATCAACCCGGCAACGGAGGAGCCGATCGCCGAGCTCGAAGAGGCCGGCATCGAGCAAGCAGATGAGGCCGTCGCTCGTGCGAAGGCTGCATTCGATGAATGGCGCGCCGTGGCTCCAGCGGACCGAGCGCGGCTGCTGCGGCGCGTGGCAACGCTCGTCGAAGAGCACACGGAAGAGCTCGCGCGCATCGAATCGCAGAACGTCGGCAAACCGATCGGCGGCGCACGCGCCGAGGTCGGCATGGTCGCCCAGGTCTTCCACTTCTACGCGGGCGCCGTCGACAAGCATCACGGCGAGACGATCCCCGTCGCCGGCGGCCTCGATATGACGTTCCGCGAGCCGCTCGGAGTCGTCGGCTTGATCGTCCCCTGGAACTTCCCGCTCAACATCTCGAGCTGGAAGCTCGGGCCCGCCCTCGCTTGTGGGAACACGGTCGTGCTCAAACCGGCGGAGCTGACGCCTCTGTCCGCGCTGAGGCTCGCCGACCTGATTCTCGAGGCGGGCATTCCGGAAGGCGTCGTCAACGTCGTCGTCGGGCCCGGCCGCATCGTCGGCCAACACCTGGTCGAGCATCCTGACGTCGCGAAGATCGGCTTCACCGGCTCGACCGAAGTCGGCCGCACCGTCATGCAAGGTGCTGCCGAAACGATCAAGCGCGTCACGCTCGAGCTCGGCGGAAAGTCCGCCAACGTGGTCTTCGCGGATGCCGACCTCGAGCAGGCTGCCGCCACCGCCCCGTACGCCGTCTTCGACAACGCCGGCCAGGACTGCTGCGCGCGATCCCGCATCCTCGTCGAGCGCTCCGCGTACGACCGGTTCGTCGAGCTCTTGGTGGAAGCGACGCGCAACGTCAAGGTCGGTGATCCGGAAGACGAGACGACCGAGATGGGCCCGCTGATCTCCGCGCAGCACCGCGAAACCGTGGCGTCGTTCGTCGACGGCGATACGCTCTTCCGCGGCGACGCCCCCAATGGACGCGGCTTCTGGTTCCCGTGCACGCTCGTCGAGGCCACCAACGACGACCGGGTGGCGCGCGAGGAGGTCTTCGGCCCGGTCGCCGCGCTGATCCCGTTCGCCGACGAGGACGACGCCATTCGAATCGCCAACGACACGCCGTATGGGCTTTCAGGTTCGATCTGGACCGAAAACGGCGCCCGCGCGCTGCGCGTGGCGCGCGCCCTCGAGACCGGCGTGCTCTCGATCAACTCCAACAGCTCGGTGCGGCCGTCCACGCCGTTCGGCGGGTTCAAGCAGTCGGGGTTCGGTCGCGAGCTGGGAATGCACGCAATGGACGGTTACTCGGAGGTCAAGAACGTCTTCATGGCGACGTGATGGGACGGCTCGACGGAAAGGTCGCGGTGATCACCGGCGCGGGCGGCGGAATGGGCCGTGAGGCCGCACTGCTCTTCTGCGAAGAGGGTGCGCAGGTATGCGTTGCGGACGTCGACGCCGATGCTGCGCAAAAGACCGCCACCGATGCGGGCGACGCGTTCGCGATCAGAGTGGACGTGTCCGATTCCGACAGCGTGCGCGAGATGTACGACCAAACGGCCGAACGCTACGGCGGCATCGACGTCCTCTACAACAACGCCGGGATCTCGCCGCCGGATGATGACTCCATCCTCGTCACCGAGCCCGACGCTTGGCAGCGCGTCCAGGACGTGAACACGAAGGGCGTCTACCTGTGCTGCAAACACGGCATCCCCCACCTGCTCGAACGGGGCGGCGGCTCCGTCATCAACGTCGCGTCATTCGTCGCCCTCCTCGGCGCGGCGACCTCACAGATCTCCTACACCGCATCGAAGGGAGCTGTCCTCGCTCTGAGCCGCGAGCTCGCGGTCCAGTTCGCGCGGCAGGGGATCCGAGTCAATGCGCTCTGCCCCGGGCCCGTCGAGACACCGCTGCTGCTGCGGATCTTCGGCGACGACCCGGCGGCCTACGAGCGGCGGCGCGTTCATCTGCCCATGGGCCGGCTCGCGAAGCCGCGCGAGATCGTGAATGCGGCCCTGTTCCTCGCGAGCGACGAGTCGTCCTACGTGAACGGGACGACGTTCCTCGTCGACGGCGGCCTCACGGCCGCTTACGTCACGCCCGAATAGCGGTCAGTGATTCCGAAAGTCGACGATCAGCCGCGACGGCGACGTCGCCGTCCGAACACGAAAGTCGACCTTGTCGGAGAGGCCGACCGCCCAGGTCAGCACCGCTTCGAAGTCGCCGGTCCGCACGAGCTCTTGCGCGACCGATGTGCCCGCGGTCGACCCCTCGAGCCGCCTTGGTCCCCTGTAGATCATCACGCCCTCGCCCGTGTTGAGGTCAAAGCCCGAAGCGGGCTCCATGCGCACGACGAGGAAAGCATTGCCTTTGATCTCGACAGGATTTCCGGACCCGTCTTCCTTCAAGGGTGGCTGAACGTATTCGACCCTGTAGCCCGGCAGCGTGTTCCTGAACTGGAAGACGACCCGGTCGTATCCTTCGTGACGTCCCACCGCTACTCGCTCTAGCAGCGCGATCTTCTCGCTGTCTGTAGGCGGGCGCTCGACCGGGGTGGTCGAGGCACCCTCGAGCGGATCGATCCCACCCGTGCTGGTTGTGGCCGTCGGTGTGGGCGACGGAAGGGAGTAGCCACCCGTAGGAGTCGAGGACTTGTCGGAGCCGCCGCACCCGGAAGAAACCACCAGCAGAGCCGCGGCGACGAGGCCAATGGGAACGAGCCTACGAATGAGCGCAGCCTACTCAGGTCTTGTTAGGGAAAATGGCGGGATGCTCCAAGTCGCACCCGGGTTGCGCCGCTGGACGGCGCGCCATGAGCACTGGGAGGAGGACGTCGGCTCGCTCGCCGTGGAGACGAGCGACGGCCTGGTGCTGATCGACCCGATCGATCCGCCCCGCGAGGTTGCAAAGGCCGACCACGTGCTTGTCACCGTCTACTGGCACGCACGCAGCACGGGTGAGCTCGGCGCGAAGCGGGTCTGGGCTTCGGCACGCTCGAACCGGCCGCTCAAGACCAGAGGAGTCGAAGTGACGGATCCGTTCCACCCCGGTGACGAGCTGCCGGGCGGCATCCGCGCCTTCCAGACCGCGCGCTCGGCGGAGGTCGCCTACTGGCTGCCCGACCAGCGCGCAGTCGTCGTGGGCGACGTACTCCTCGGCGCCGGCGCGAAGCCGCGTCCAACTTCCGATCCGTTGCGCCTCTGCCCTGAACGCTGGTTGGGCAAGGGAACGCACGAAGAGCTGCGCAGGACTTTGCGTCCACTCCTCGACCTGCCAGTCGAACGCGTGCTCGTCTCGCACGGCGTCCCGATCCTCAGCGGCGGCAAGCATGCGCTTGCCGCCGCCTTGAAATAGCTCCGGCTGCTTACGGCAGCGTGACCAATTGCCCGAGGAAGCTCCGGGCGGATTCCGTATCCAGCCGGTATCCCATTCCCCCAACTCCCTTCCCTTGACCTCGGAGACCCCGGAGGTTATGCGCTTCTCATCTGATTCTCATCGACGGCAGGCAACCTTCCGAGATGCGCGTCTTGATCGTCGAGGACGAACTGAGGATGGCCAGCCTCCTCCGCCGGGGCCTCGTCGAGGAGGGGCACGCGGCCGACGTCGCCGCCACCGGTGAGGACGCGGTGTGGATGGCGCAATCGCATCCGTACGAGGCGATCGTGCTGGACGTCATGCTCCCGGGCCTGAGCGGCTTCGAGACGTGCCGGCAACTTCGGAACGCGGGCGTGTGGGCGCCCGTCCTCATGCTGACGGCGCGAGACGGCGTCGACGACAGGGTCGCCGGGCTGGACGTCGGTGCCGACGACTACCTGACGAAACCGTTCTCGTTCGCCGAGCTACTTGCGCGACTTCGCGCCCTCGTCCGGCGCGGCGGCGGAGAGCGGCCGACCGAGCTGATCGTCGGGACGCTTCGCCTCGATCCCGCAGCGCGCCGCGCCTGGCGCGGCCAGACGGAGATCAGTCTCTCCCCGAAGGAGTTCGCCTTGCTGGAAGCGTTCATGCGCCGCCCAGGGCACGTTCTTTCCCGCCTGCAGCTGCTCGAGCATGCGTGGGACTTCGCTTACGAGAACCGCTCGAACGTCGTCGACGTCTACGTGCGTTACATCCGCGAGAAGGTCGACCGGCCGTTCGGAACCGAGTCAATCGAGACCGTGCGCGGTGTCGGCTATCGCCTGCGCGAGGATGAGGCGGAGTGAACCGGCTGCCGATCAGGCTGAGGCTGACGCTCGTGTTTGCGCTCGCGATGGCAGTCGTGCTGCTGCTTGCAGGTTGGCTCGTCTACGCGCGTGTTTCGCTCAACCTCGATCACGCTCTCGACCAACAGCTGCGCTCCCGGGCGCAGGACGTCTCTGCACTCGTGCGCCGTGAAGGCGCACTGAAGTCCACGGGCGGCACCCTCGTCGAGCACGGAGAGTCGTTTGCACAACTGCTCAACGCGAGCGGCTCGGTTCTCGACGCGACGAGTCGCGGCGACCGCACACCACTCCTCCCCCCTGGCGATTTCACCCGCGCTCTCCGCAGCCCCATGTTCCTCAACCGAAGTTCCGGCCCCGAGCTGGACGAACCGGTGCGCCTGCTGGCGGTACCCGTTCAGCGGGGGTCCAGCCGCCTGGTGCTCGTCGTAGGCGCAACGCGAGAGAACCGGGCGGAGACGCTCCGCAGCCTGCGCAATGCGTTCCTGATCGGCGGCCCACTGGCGCTGCTGCTTGCCTCACTCGCGGGTTACGGGCTCGCCGGCGCGTCATTGCGCCCGATCGAAGCGATGCGACGACGGGCGGCGGACATCTCGGCGTCGTCGCTCGACGACCGGCTCCCGGTTCCGCCGAGCAGGGACGAAGTGTCGCGGCTCGGAGAAACGCTGAACGAGATGCTGACTCGCATCGGCGACGGGCTCGCCCGCGAGCGGCGTTTCGTCGCGGATGCAAGCCACGAGCTGAGGACGCCGCTCGCGTTGATCAAGACGGAGCTCGAGTTGGCGCTCAGGCGGTCACGCTCAACCGAGGAGCTAGAGGCCGCGATTCGCGGCGCCGCCGCGGACACCGAGCGTCTCTCCCGGATCGCGGACGACCTGCTGCTGTTAGCCCGGGCAGAACAAGGACGCGTTCCGTTGCGCTCGGAGCCCGTCGACGTCGCGGACGTCCTCGAGACGGTCGCGGGACGCTTTCGCGCTCGCGCTGACTCGGAGCGACGGGACCTGTCCGTGGCGGCAGGCGATCCTCTCGTCGTCTCGGCCGACCGTTCGCTCCTTGAGCAGGCGCTCGGCAACATGGTCGACAACGCGCTCACTCACGGCGCCGGTCGCGTCAGCCTCAGGGCAGAGCAACGGAATGGCTCTGCAGAGTTACACGTACTCGACGAAGGCAGGGGCTTTCCGGCCGACTTCCTTCACCATGCCTTCGAACGCTTCAGCCGGGCCCAGAAAACGACCGCCGACGGCAGCGGTCTCGGCCTGGCGATCGTCGACACGATCGCGCAAGCCCACGGGTGGCAGGCACGCGCCGCGAACGCGCCCAGCGGTGGAACAGACGTCTGGCTCGCCCTGACTGTCGAGCGCTAGCGATCTTCGCTGGACGCGGCCACCGCCGAGTCGGCCACGAGCGCCTCGTCGGCCGAGTCAGGCGGGTCCGGCATGTTCCCCACGGGAGCCTCAACCGGCTCACCGTCGTACGAATAAGTGCCGGCAGCCTTGGCCGCGGCCGCTGCCGCCTTCTTCTCTTCCTTCAACTCGCGCTTTTCCTTGACCTTGCGCTCGCGCGTCAGCTTGGCCATTGTCGTCTGTCTCTTGGAGCCCAACGCAGCCCTTCCTCTCTGTCGATGGGTGCAGAATAGCTTGAACAAGCGGACGGACCGTGCTGGTCTGAGCCCTAGCTACTCAGGCGGCTTCCCGAAGTGCAGACCGTATTCCTGGGTCAGCCGCGGAATGCTGTCGAGATCGACCTCCAGCCCATAACGCGCAGCGAGAGCTGCGAGCGCGTCGGGATCGGGAACACCACCACGCTCGAGAAGATCGACGAGCTCCTCGAAATAACTCTCAAAACCCGCCGGGGAGATGAACTCGAGAATGCGAGCCGGCTCGGTCCCGGCGTTCCAGAAGGTATGCCATTGCCCACGTGGCTTGAAGATCAGATCGCCAGATTCTCCGTAGACCACTTCGTCGCCGAGCAGCGCTCCGACGCGCCCCTCGAGCACGTAGCTGTATTCGTCTTCCCGGCTGTGACGATGAAGCGGCGCGGCCAACGCTTGCGGAGGCATCGGGTGTTCGACGAGTGAGAAACCTCCGTTCGTCTCGCCGCCGTCGATCATGAACCGCACACCGATCGAGCCCAACCTTCCGGCTTTACCGTCCTTCGGCCCGAGCACCCGGGTTGTCGTCGACTCCGTCACGCGCTCCTCCCGAATCGTTTGCAGATCGTGAGCCTAGTTGCGAACCATCCGCTCCACGTGGGCGAGGACGAAGGCAATGCTGAGACGCTCCGCTTCGACACGGTCGTCGATGGACGGGCGCTGCGCGCGTGGTTGTCGGGCTGGCCCTACTACCGAGCCGATTGAAGAGAGCGGGACTTCGAGGCATGACCCATTTGGGGCAGGGGCAGGTTCAAAGCGGGTAGGCCGTCCGGCCCTCCGGTTGCGGAGGTTCGTGACCGATCACACGAGTGCGGCTGCCTTTCAGGCTTGCTCTCCACCAAAGGAAGGGTCAACTCAACATGCAGAAGTTCCTGCTCCTCGCCAGCACCTTCGCCGCCCTCGCGGGTCTGGCTGCACTGCCCGCCGGCTCGGCTACCCCAGCCACCTTCCAGCTTGTCGCAGGCACGCTGTCCATCAGTACACCGACCGCGAGCGTGTCGCTCGGGTCGCAGGTCTCCTCGATTACCTCGAGCACGATGTCCGGCCCGCTCGGCGTCGTCACCGTCTCCGACCAGCGCGGCGGCACCACGACCTGGACAGCATCTGTGATTTCGACTGCATTCACTCCCCCGGCTGGTCCGGCCGACCCGGCTAGCAACGTCAGTTATGCGGCGGGCACGATCACTGCGTCCGGCGTGGTCGCGACAGCGGTCGCCGGAGCAGATCTCACAGGAGTAACGACCGTCGTCACCGGCGCAAGCACCGGCGTCAGCTCCGCCAGTTGGAACCCGACCATCTCAGTGCTCGTGCCGGCGAACTTCGCCCCCGGCGTCTACGCGGCAACAATCACGCACTCGGTCGCTTAACCCAAGGCCAACTCAATCGTGCCTGGCCGCCTGATCGTGCTTGCGCTGTTGACCGGGATCATGATCCCGGCCTCGGGCGCGCTTGCTGCGCCCTCGCAGCCCACGGCAGACTCGGGCAGCATCGGCATTCGGATCGTCGACGTCCCGCCGGATTTGTCACGCAACGATCCCCTTGCCCTCTCGTACATCGTCAACCGGCTGGCACCGGGCAAAAGCATCCAGCGCCGGATCGAAGTCAGCAACAGCACCCGCTCGATAGCGGCTGTTTCGGTCTACCCGGCCGCCGCCGGCCTCAAGCACGGCGAGTTCGCGTTCGCCCCCAGCCACAACAAGAACGAGCTCTCGAGCTGGACGTCGGTGAGCCGAGACGTAGTGCGCTTGCAGTCGGGCACCAAGGCATTCGAAACGGTGACGATCCGCGTGCCGAAGGACGCCTCATCCGGCGAGCGCTACGCCGTCATCTGGGCCGAAGTATCAACATCGGGATCAGGCGGCGTCAAGCTCGCGAACCGAGTCGGCATCCGGATGTACCTCTCGGTCGGCTCGGGCGGCGCACCTCCGTCGAACTTCGTCATCGGCTCGCTCACCGCGAAGCGCTCGGCGTCCGGGCAACCGCTCGTCGTCGCGAAGGTTCACAACAGCGGCAAGCGCACGATCGCCCTCAGCGGCAACCTGACACTTTCCAATGGTCCCGGCGGAGTTCGCGCTGGACCGTTTCCGGTCAAGCTGGTCGTCCCCCTCGCACCAGGGAGCACGAGGGCCGTGACCGTGCGACTCGACAAGCAACTTCCCCGCGGCCCCTGGCGAGCACAGATGCGGCTCAAAGGCAGATTGATCCAACGAGTTGCCGTGGCGACGATCACTTTTCCCCGCCGCCGCTAGACGAACTCTTCATCCGGGCTTCATACAAACGCGGCCCCGGAAAACATTCGGCGATCTACGAGAACGTGCTCATGGCACTCTTCCTGATCATCGAGCCCGACGAAGACATTCGCCGGCTCTATGCGGCAGTCGTCCGCGGGCTAGGCCACGAGGCGGCCTTCTTCGACGGCCTACCCACCGCCCGACCCGACGTCGTCCTCGTCGAGCCGGCTGACTCGAACTCACTCGCTGCCGCCCTGCGGCTGCAGCACGACAACCCGAATCTCCCGATCGTGTGCGCGAGTGTGGACAAGCCGACCCACGAGGAGGCTCAGGCGCTACGGGCGACCACGTATCTGCTCAAGCCGTTCAGCCTCGTCGAGCTGACGGATGCACTACAGCTGGCACTCTCGCGACGGAGTGACTGAATGGGCATGCACGAGGGCATGGAGGGGCCGCCCCTAATCGGGCGGCCCAGGCAGCACGCCGACCTGCTGCAGCACACGCGCGATGTCGGTGATCGACCAGTATTCGACGATCTTGCCGTCGCGGACGCGGTGGATCGCAATGCCTTCGGTCTCGACCTCTTTGTTCGTCGCGGGGATGCCTAGGAGTTCTCCTGCGTGCACGCCGCGGCCGAAGATCTGACTGACGACGAGATCACCCTCCGCCACCTGCATCCCGATCTCATGACTCCCGGGAGTCGCTACCCGGAAGATCTCTGCCGCCTGCTTCATTCCCTCACGGTCCAGGCTAACGCCGGGAATCGCAGGATTGTGCGCGACGAAATCCTCCGCGATGTACTCGTCAAGGATGGCCCAATCGCTCGTCTCGTTGGCATCGATCGCCTGGATGTAGCGCCGGATCAGCTCCTTGTTTCCATCGGGTGACATGCGTCTCGCCTCCTAGTAGTAGGGCCAAGATGCAGAAGTTATCCTCGGACAGGCCAAACTGCGCCACAAGCGAGAGGACAAACCGATGACCGAACCCTTGGGCTGGGGACTGATCGGAACGGGCGGAATTGCCGAGACCTTCGCAGCTGACCTGATGTTCACGGACTCGGGTCGGGCCGCTGCGATCGGGTCTCGCCACAGGGATTCCGCGAATCGATTCGCCGATCGGTTCAACATCCCGAGCCGGCATGCCAGCTACGAGGCGCTAGTCGCTGACCCGGACGTCGATGTCGTGTACGTGGCGACTCCGCATCCGATGCACCACGCGAACACGCTGCTCGCGCTGCGGGCCGGCAAGCCGGCGCTGGTGGAGAAGGCGTTCACGATGACTGCCGCCGAGGCCGAGGATTTGGTGGCGACCGCTCGCGCCGAGGGATTGTTCCTGATGGAGGCGATGTGGACGCGATTTCTTCCCCACATCGCAGAGATCCGCCGCCTGCTCGCCGAGGGAGCGCTCGGGGACATCGTTACGGTCACCGCTGATCACGGGCAGTGGTTTGCGCAAGACCCCGACTTTCGCTTGTTCGCCCCAGAGCTCGGAGGAGGCGCGCTGTTGGATCTTGGCGTCTATCCGGTTTCGTTCGCTTCGATGGTGCTAGGTAAGCCGGACCGGATCGTGACCCTCGTCGACCCGGCGTTCACCGGCGTCGACGGCCAAACGTCGATGTTGTTCGGATACGCAAGTGGCGCACAGGCCGTCTTGACCTGCACGCTCTCTGCGAAGAGCCCGACCCGCGGGGCGATCGTCGGCACCGACGCCCGCATCGAGATAGGCGGCGACTTCTATGCGCCGACCTCGTTCACACTCATCTCACGAACGGAAGAGCGGACCCACTTCGACGCACGGCACGAGGGCCGCGGTCTCTGGCACGAGGCCGACGAGGTTGCCCGTTGCCTGCGTGAAGGGCTCCTCGAGAGCC
>Ga0184605_10000475_pt1 | contig 11913 bp, 9 predicted proteins | sample PLM0_30_coex_FD_132995 | JGI IMG/M metagenome (GOLD analysis project Ga0184605, IMG submission 132995) | Groundwater sediment microbial communities from an aquifer in East River, Colorado, USA - PLM0_30_coex | ecosystem: Environmental > Terrestrial > Soil > Riparian zone | place: USA: East... | reverse complement strand
TGGTGAGGTGCGTCAGTTGCGACATACGCGTGCCCGCGGACGCGGAGTGGGTGCTTGAGGGCTACCTGGATGAACGCGGCCACGTCGAGGCCGAGGGTCCCTATGGCGAGTTCCTCGGCTACTACGGCGGAGTGAAGCAGAATCCCGTATTCCATCTCACGGCGGTCACGCGGCGCCGCGACGCGCTCTTCCAGACCGCGACGATCGGCGGCCGCAATCTCGCACGCACCGACACGGCGCAGCTGAACGCGCTGCGCACCGAGGTGATGGTGTGGCGCGCGCTCGAAACAGCGGTGCGCGAGGTCAAGGCCGTGTACGCGACGCCCGCGAGCGGCGGCATGTATACGCTGCGCATCGCGCTGCGCCAGCGCGTTCCGGGCGAGGCGCGCAACGCGATCGCCGCCGCGTTCGGCTGCCTCGCCAACGTCAAGCACGTGTTCGTCGTCGATCCCGACATCGACATTTTTTCCGACGAGCAGATGGACTGGGCGCTCGCGACGCGCTTCCAGGCGGACCGCGACCTCGTGGTGCAGTCGGGGTTCCGCACCCTGCCGCTCGATCCGTCGCTGGCAGGCGCGAAGACCGGCGCCAAGGCCGGTTTCGATCTCACGCTGCCCGCAGGCGAGGCGCACGGAATCGAATCCACGATCCCGGAGCCGCCGCGCTTCGAGGGCGGGCGCTTCGCCTCGGTCGAAGCGGCGCTCGCGGACGGACCCAAGACCTTCGAAGCGCTGATGGCGGCGCTCGCGAGCCGCGATGGGCGCGAAGTGGTGCTCGCGCTGGACGCGCTGCGCTCCGACGGACGGCTCGCTAGAGAGAAGGACGGCCGCTACGCGTTGAGACCGATCTAGTGCCGTCTCGATTTTTCGCGCCGAATTCGTGGTGTGCCCCCCTCGTCGCGGCGCTGCTCTTTTCGATGGCCGCCGACTCCGCCGCGCAGGAGCAGCGCGTTCCGGGGACTGAAGCTCACCGCATCGACGAACCCGTGTTCGGCGGGCAGATGGTCGTCTACGAGGCCGGCCGCGGCAATGCGCGCGGGATTCTGCTCGTGCACGGGATCGGCGAGGAGGCCGCGCGCGATTTCCGCGACCACATCGCCTGGCTGCAGAAGTCTTTTCACGTCGTTGCGGTGGATCTGCCCGGATTCGGCCAATCCGACAAGGGGAATCTCCTCTATTCGCCCGGCAACTACGCGCGCGTCCTCAGGGTCGTCGCCGGCCGCTTTCTGCACGGGCCTTTCGTGCTGGTGGGGCACTCCATGGGGGCGTTGGTGGGTCTGCGCTACGCGGCGGCTTACCCGGAGGACGTACTGCGGCTCGTGGTCGTCGATGCGCCGGGCGTGTTGCATCAATACTCCGTGACGAGCCAGTTTCTCGCGCATCTTGGTATGGAATTCGTACCGCCTGCGGCCGATCCGACCGACTGGCTTACCCACCTCGCCCGCAAGCTCCTCGCGCCGCTGCAGCGGCTGCACCTCGATCCGCAAGTCATCCTCTCGAGCCCACAGCTGCGCCAGAGCCTGCTCGGCGCCGACCCCGCGAAGATCGCCGGCCTCGCGGTGGTGAGTGAGGATCTGCGCCGGGAACTGCCCAAGGTCCGCGCCGACACCCTGATCATCTGGGGTGCGCAGGACAGGCTTGCGCCGCTTCGCACCGGCAGGGTGCTCGCGCTGAAATTGCCGCGCGCGCGGCTGGCGGTCATCGAGCGCGCCGGGCACGAGCTGATGCTCGAAGCTCCCGAGCGCTTTCGCGCGGTGCTCGAGCCGTTTCTGGAGCGGGGTCTGCCGCCGGCGCCGGCCGACCTCGCCGCCCCCTGGGTGAAGCACGGCGACGGAAGCTGCCAGCGCGAACGCAATCGGGTGTTCGAGGGCGAGTACGACAGCTTGACCCTCGACGGCTGCCAGCAAGTCCAAATCCGCAACGCGCGCGTACGCGAGTTGCGCGTCCTCGATTCGACCGTCACGATAGACGACAGTCGCATCGGCGGCGGCGAGACGGGCCTGCTCGCGAAGAACTCCACCATCGTCATGACCGGCGGGCGCGTCGAGGGAAACGTGGCGATCACGGCGTCGGCGAGCCGCTTCGACCTCGCGGCGGTCGAGGTCGAAGGGCGCGAGGCGGCGGTGACCGCACCGCTGAGATCCTATGTCGTATTCTCGCTCTGCCGGGTGCGCAGCCCCCGCACTCGGGGTGAAGTGCACGAGTTCTACGCGGTCACCGCGAAGAACCCGCTGTAGACGTATTCTCTTACGTACGCCCCTGCAGGGCGGCGATACGCTCCTCGATCGGAGGGTGGCTGGAGAAAAGCGCCGCCCATCCCGGTGCTCCGCTGATGCCCGATGCGACCATCGATTGCGGCAGCGCGCCCGGCTGCATGCCGCCCAGGCGCATGAGCGCGCCTATCATCGGCTGCGGCGTGCCGAGAAGCCGGGCCGAGCCTGCGTCGGCGCGGAACTCGCGCCGGCGCGAAAACCACATGACGATCACGGAAGCGAGAATCCCGAACACGATCTGACTGACGAGCACGGTGATGTAGAAGCCCGGCCCGATGCCGCGCTCGGTGCGGAACACGGCCTTGTCCACGATGAAGCCCACGACGCGCGACAGGAAATACACGAAGGTATTCAGTACGCCCTGGATGAGCGTGAGGGTCACCATGTCGCCGTTGGAAACGTGAGTGATCTCATGGCCGAGCACCGCCTCGACCTCCTCGCGGCTCATCGATTCGAGCAGGCCGGTCGAGACCGCGACCAGGGCCGAATTCTTGAACGCGCCGGTCGCAAAAGCGTTCGGCGCGCCTTCGTACACCGCGACTTCGGGCATGCCGATATTCGCCTTGTCGGCGAGGCGCCGCACCGTGTCCACGAGCCAGCGCTCGTGCGCGCCTTCGGGCGACTTTATGACGTGCGCACCCGTGGACCACAGCGCTATTTTCTTGGAAATAAGGAGCGATATGAACGAGCCGCCAAAGCCCATCAGTAGCGAAAACCAGAGGAGCGATTCGAGATCGAGGCCGTTCTGCGTGAGGAACCGATCCACGCCGAGCACGCTCGCGATGACCGAGAGCAGCAGCACCACGGCCAAGTTGGTGGCGAGGAAGAGAACGATGCGTTTCATGGGTTCAGTCTCCGCGTGTCAGAAGTCAGCGGCAAGGTGGGGTCGTAACTCGGGGATTTCAAGAGCGCGCGGACGGGATCAGGCCCGCGATTGTATCCCTTCCGTGAACCTGCGGGGTCGTTCCCCAAAAGCAAAAAGGCGGGAGGTCCCGCCTTTCCGGCCCTGCGCGGCCCCTCGGGGCCGGTGCGGCTTCAGATCTTGGATTCGGCCTTCTTGCCTTTGGCTTTGGCCTTTTTCTTGCCTTCCGACTTGGCGGCCTTCTTGCTCGCCACCTTGGCGGGCGTCGCCGGGGTCGCGGATTGCGCGGGAGTGGCCGGCGTGGCGGGCGTCTGCGCTGCGACCTCGAGAGTCGTGCCTGCGAATGCTGCCAGCATCAGGACTGCGATCAGCTTTTTCATTTGGAACCTCGCTAAGAGTTATGTCCATTGCTGCGGACACGTACCCGATAAACGCGAGCGCGCCGCCGGCGTTGACCCGGTGTTCCAAATGATCTGCAACTGTCGCCCGCGGGCGACAGCTCCCGCACTCTCGTACAATTCGTAACAAATGCCTCCGAAAAGAGTCACGCTCGGCTTTATCGGCGCGGGACGTGTCGGGACCGGGCTCGCGTCCAGCTTCGCTCGCGCGGGAGTGAAGGTCGTCGCGATCGCGAGCCGGAAAATCGCCTCTGCGCAAAGGCTCGCGAAGCGCGTTCGCGGGGCGCGGGTCTGCGCACCGCAGGAGGTCGCGGACCGCGCCGACATCGTGTTCCTCACCGTGCCCGACGATGCGATCGAAGGTCTCGCCTCGAGTCTGCGCTGGCGCAAAGGCGCCGCGTGCGTGCACTGCAGCGGCGCCGCGGAACTCGACGTTCTGCAAAAAGCCGTCGCCGACGGCGCGCTCGCGGGAGGTTTTCATCCGCTGCACATGTTCGGAGAAACGCGAGAGCCCCCGGCTGCGCTTGCGGGCTCGGCGATCGCGCTCGCGGGCCCCGATGCGCTCGTGGAAAAGCTCGAGCGGCTTGCGCGCGTCCTGGACGCGAAGCCGCTGCGCCTGCCCGAAGGCGGGCGCGCGCTGTATCACGCCGCGGCCAATTTCTCCGGCGCTTTCGTCATCGCGCTCATCCGGGAAACCGTCGCGCTGTGGGGCAAGCTCGGCATCGCGGAGGCCGACGCGCTCGCAGCGCTCCTGCCCCTTCTGCGCGGCACCGCGGACAACGTCGAGAAGCTCGGCGCGGCGGGAGGACTGGGGAGCGCGATCGCGCGCGGCGACGCCGGCACCATCCGCAGGCACCTCGACGTCCTCGCAAAGGAAGCGCCCGATTCGCTCGAGCTCTACCGCATCCTGAGCCTGCGCACCATTCCGCTCGCGCTCGCCAAGGGCACGCTGAAGCCCGAGGCGGCGAAGGAGATCACGGCGCTCCTTGAGAAATCAATTCTGAAAAGCGTAGACTGACTAACGGAATGTTGCGCGTCTACGGGGATCTCCAGTCGGGGAACTGCTACAAGGTGAAGCTGCTGCTTGCCCAGCTCGGTCGGCCGCACGAGTGGGTGCACGTCGACATTCTGGAGAAGCAGACGCGGACGCCGGCCTTTCTCGCGAAGAACCCGAACGGCAAGATTCCGCTGCTCGAGATGGAGGATGGGGTCTGTCTCCCGGAGTCCGACGCCATCCTCCACTATCTCGCGGAGGGAACGCCTTTCCTGCCTTCCGAGCGCCTGCTTCATGCGCAGGTGCTGCAGTGGCTCTTCTTCGAGCAGTACAGCCACGAGCCCTATATCGCGGTGGCGCGCTACATCATCCGCTACCTCGGCCGCCCGGAAAAACACGAGGCCAGGCTCCAGGAGAAGATGGCGCCCGGGTACGCCGCGCTCGAGGTCATGGAGAAGCATCTGGCGGGCCGCAGCTTCTTCGTGGCCGAGCGCTACACGATCGCCGACATCGGGCTCTATGCCTATACGCACGTGGCCCACGAAGGAGGCTTCGAGCTCTCGCGCTTTCCCGCCGTGAAGGCATGGCTCGCGCGCGTGAGGAGCCAGCCCGGCCATGTCACCATGAGCGGGGAGTAGAGCGCGTCCTCCTGATCCGCTACCTCGGGAGGGCCTTCGGCCGCGTCCCCGGAGCCGGCGGGCCGATTCCGCTCCGCAGGAATTCGAGCAGCTTGGCGAGCTGGAGCGAAGCTTGTCTGCGCACCGCCTCGACGTCGCAGCCGCTCCAGTCGTAGAAGCCTTTGCCCGCCGAGAGCCCGGTGCGGCCGAGGGCGACCATCGTCTGGAGCATCGGATTGGGTGTCGCGTTGTGGAACAGCTTCGGCACGATCGACTCCTGGGCGTCGGCGTGGATCTTGAGGCCGCTGATGTCCTTCTGCTGGATGAGCCCGTTCAGGCACATGCGCGGCGCGAGCATCCGGCGCGCGGCGTGGTCGATGTCCTCGGCGGAGGCGACGCCCGCCTCGATCAGGTAATAGGCTTCGTGCAGGATCGCGTGCTGGAGGCGGTTGACGAGAAAGCCGACGATGGGCTTGTAGAGCACCACCGGCTCCTTGCCGGTTCGCCTGAGCGCATCGGTCACGCGGTCCACTTCGGCGCGGGAGGTCGCAAGCCCCGCCATCACTTCGACCACCGGCGCGGTATCGGCCGGCATGAAGTAATGAACGCCGAGAAAGCGCTCGGGGCGCTTCATCTTGCGCGCCAGCTCGACCAGATCGAGTCCCGAGGTCCCGGTCGCGATCAGCGGCGCCTCGCCCGGCGCATTTCCCGGATAAGCCGCCTCGATTTCGGCGTAGACCGCCTGCTTGACGGGCACGTCCTCGGGAACGAACTCGATGACGAGGTCCGGCGCCTCCTTCGGCAGCTGTCCGACCACGCTCGTCCCCGCCGGCAGCCCTTCGAGCTTTCCCGCGCGGCTGCTCTTCACGAGGGTAGCGAATCCTGCGTCGGCGAAGGTCTTCGCGACGCCGCGGCCCATGACGCCGTAGCCGTAGATCAGCACCGTTTTGATGGGTGTGCTCATGTCGCCGCTCCGAAGTGGGAATGGGCCTTGTGGACAACGAATTGTAATGCACGAAAGCTTGCGAATTGAACTAAGCTTGCGCCTGTGGAGGCTTGGAAAGGAGGCGCAATGAACCCGAAAATCTCGTGGCGCTCGGGACTGGCCCTGTCCGTCCTTCTCGTGTTCGTGGCTCTGACCGCCTGCGGCTACAAGGCGACGACGACCTATGGGGCGCCGACCGCGGTCGCGCTGCTGCGGTACAACGCCAACGGTACGCCCGACATCACCAATCTGGTCGGTGGAACCGGCCTGGTGACGACGGAAGTCAGTTCATCCCAGGACGATGTCGCCTTCGCGGTCGTTCGGCAGCCGGACGGCAAGATCATCGCGGTGGGCAGCAGCTTCACGACGCCTGGAAGCATTACCGTGATTCGCTATAACGCCGACGGCACGCCGGATTCCACCTTCGGCAGCGGCGGGATCACGGTCACGAGCCTGCCTTCGGCCGACGCGAGCGCTTTCGCCGCGACCCTGCAAGCCGACGGCAAGCTCCTGGTTGCCGGAAGGAGCTGTCCTTTGTCGGGGGGTTCCAGCTTCTTGCTGCTGCGTTACCACACCAACAGCAACGGCATCACCGGCACGGCCGGTACGCTCGACACGGCGGGCTTCAACTTACCGCTAGGGTACATGGTTACCCCAATCCTGTCGGGCACAGACACCAGCGCCAACGCCGTCGCCCTGAGCGGCGCCAACATCCTCGTCGCCGGGCACTCGAAAATCGGCGGGAGATTCGTGATCGCCCTCGCGCAATACACCGCGGGCGGCGCGCTCGATACCACCTCGGGTTTCGGCAGCGGAACCGGGATCGTCACCACGCCGATCGGCTCGCTCGATGCCGACGCAGCGGCACTCGCTGTGCAGGGGGACGGCAAAATCGTCGCAGCCGGTCTGGCGGGAAATGCCGTGAGTCAGATCTGGGACGTTGCCCTGCTGCGTTACAACACGAATGGAACACTGGATCTCCCCTTTGGCGGTACCAACACCGGCATGGTCGTCACGGATATCGGCTCGAGCAGCAACTACGCCAACGCGGTCGCGCTGCAGACGGACGGGAAAATCGTCGTGGTGGGGAACGCTTTCGTGAATTCTTTCGCCGGCACCTCCGACATCGCCGTGCTTCGCTACAACACGGACGGCTCGCTCGATACCACCGGGTTCGGCAGCCCGAATGGGTACGTCACGACCAGCGTCGGCGCATTCGACAACGGCTTTGCGGTCGCGGTGCAGCCGGACAACAAGATCGTGGTCGCGGGAAATGCCGACGCCGGTACGGGCGACCGCTTAGCCTTGCTGCGATACAACGCGGATGGCGGGCTGGATTTTTCAGGTTTCGGGACCAATGGTATTGTGACCCGTACCGCCTCGGGCCCGAGCACGATTGCCGGCGCCTTTGGCGTCGTCCTGCAGCCGCAACCGGGCGGGGAGATTGTCGTGGTCGGGTACGACTGAAGGGCGGCGCTCAGGTTCCGAGCGCTTTGATTTTCAACTCGCGTGCGAGCTTGTCCAGGCCCGCGCGCAAAGGCTCCGGGATCGGGACGCCGAGCTTGGAGCGCTCCTCGAACTTCGCGCGGCTCTGCTCGCCGGGCAGCCAGATGCGCGCCACGCCCGGCATGGGCTTCGAACCGCGGATTTCGCGCGCGAGCTTGTCGACGCGGCGCTTGAACTCGTCCACCTCGCCGAAGGCGGCGATCGAGATCGCGACGATCGCGTGGCCGGTATTGGTGGGGGTGACATCGTCGGCGTTGAAGTCGACGGTCTCGCTTCCCATCGCCGCGCCGTTCAGCGTGCCCGCGAGCAGGCCGAACACGAGCGCGAGCCCGTAGCCCTTGTAGCCCCCGATCGGGACGAGCAGCCCCTTGTCGGCGCGCTTCGGATCGGTGAGCGGCCTGCCCTGGTGATCGATCATCCAGCCCTCGGGAAGGGTTTCCCCGCGCTGAACCGCGGTCTTCACCTTTCCGTAGGCGGCGACCGTGGTCGCCATGTCGAGGACGATGTTCGTTTCGTTTCCCGGCGCCGCCACCGCGATCGGATTGGTCGAAAGCAGCAGATCGATCCCGCCCCAGGGCGCCATGTGGTTGGCGTTTCCGACGGCGAGATACAGTCCGATCATGTCGTGCTCGAGCGGCATCGCCGCGTACAGCGACGCCGGACCCGCGTGATTGCTGCGGTTGACGCCGACCCAGGCCGCGCCCGCGGTCTTCGCTTTCGCGATCGCGGTCTTCGCGGCGAAGCTCATCACCACGTGCCCCATGCCGTTGTCGCCGTCGACGAGCGCCATGCCCGCCGCTTCGCGCGCGACCTTCACCTTCGGCTTCACGTTGACCGCGCCTCCTTTGATGCGACGCACGTATTGCGGCAGTCGGAAAATTCCGTGTCCGTCGGCGCCCTGGAGGTCGGCGCGCGCCATCAGCTCGGCGCAGGTGGCGGCGTCCTTCGCGGGCACGCCGACTGCGAGCAGGGCATCGGCGATGAAGCGCTTGAGCTGGGGCGCGGGCAGGCGTTGCGAGGGAGCGGTCGGGGCTGCGTCGGCTTTCAATTGCGCGCGTTCCGGCGGGCGGGATGCCCGAACCCTACCACGGGAGCGAAGGCCCAACAACGCCGGTAGGGTGCCCGGTATGATTCGCTCTCTTTCCGATGGGAGCGATCTTGAAGAAGACGAGAGTTGCGCTTGCTTTCTTTTCCACGTTTTGCGTGCAGCACAGCCCCGCCCAGGAGAACGAAACACCCCCACAGGTCCGCATCATCGGACACTACGAAAACGCGGTCGGCACCTCGGACGCGGCGAGCCAGGGCACCATCACCCCGCAGCTGATCGAGGCGCGGCCGATGCTGCGGCCGGGCGAGGTGCTCGAGTACGTGCCCGGAGTGATCATCACCCAGCACAGCGGCGACGGCAAGGCGAACCAGTATTTCCTGCGCGGCTTCAATCTCGATCACGGCACCGATTTCCTCACGACGATAGACCACATGCCGGTGAACCTGCCGACGCACGCGCACGGGCAGGGCTATTCCGACATCAACTTCCTCCTCCCGGAGCTCGTGTCGCGGGTCGCCTACAAGAAGGGTCCGTATTTCGCCGAGGAAGGCGACTTTTCCTCCGCCGGTGCCGCCGACATCGACTACTACACCCAGATGCCGAAGGGAATCGCTTCGCTGGCGCTCGGCAGCAACGGCTACCGGCGCGCGATGGCGGCGAATTCCTCCGATTCCGGCCCGGGCCATCTGCTCTACGGCTTCGAGCTATTCCACAACGACGGCCCGTGGGTGAATCCCGAGGACTACCGCAAGCTGAACGGCGTGCTGCGCTTCAGCCAGGGAACGAACGCGGACGGCTACACCGTGTCCCTCATGGGCTACGCCGGCAAATGGAACGCGACCGACCAGATTCCGCAGCGAGCGGTGGACGACGGGACGATCTCGCGCTTCGGCGCGATCGACCCGAGCGACGGCGGAAAAACCTCGCGCTACAGCGTGTCGCTCGACCGGCACAAGACGCTAGAGAACGGCGCCGTCTTTCACATGGACGTGTACGCGATCAAGTACCGGTTGAATCTGTTTTCCAACTTCACTTACTTTCTCAACGATTCGACGAACGGCGACCAGTTCGAACAGGCGGACGACCGCACTGTCGTCGGCCTGACGCCGCGCTGGGTCTTCGACGGCAAGTGGGGCGAGCACCAGGTGACCCACAAGCTCGGGGTCGATGCGCGCCGCGACGATATCGACGTCGCTTTGTACGACACCACGGCGCGCGACCGATCCACCCCAGCAGTGAGATCGGACAAGGTCGTGCAGACCGGGATCGGTCTTTACTACGAGAACGCGCTGCAATGGACCGACAGGTTCCGCAGCGTCGCGGGGCTGCGCGAGGATTTCTACAACGCACGCGTGGACAGCGGCGACCCCGCGAATTCCGGGACGACGAACGCGCACATCACTTCGCCCAAGCTCAGTTTCATTTTCGGTCCGTTCGACAAGACCGAGTATTTCCTGAACTACGGGCAGGGCTTCCACAGCAACGACGCGCGCGGAACGACGATCACGTCCGCGGCGAAAGTTCCGGCGCTGGTCAAGACCAAGGGAGAGGAGATCGGTGTGCGCACGGAAAGGATCCCGCACCTGCAATCCTCGCTCTCGCTGTGGCGGCTCGCCCTGGAGTCCGAGTTGGTGTTCAAAGGCGATGCCGGCACCACCGAGGCGAGCCGCCCGAGCCTGCGCCGCGGCATCGAGTGGTCGAACCGCTATATCCCGCACGATTGGCTGCTCGTCGACCTCGACCTTTCGCTGTCGCGTGCGCGATTCACCGACACCGATCCGCTGGTCGCCGGCAATTACATCCCGGGAGCGATCGACCGGGTCGCGTCTCTGGGCGTGACCGTGAAAGACCTCGGCCCCTGGTCGGGGACCGTGCACGCGCGCTACTTCGGACCGCGGCCGCTGAAAGAGGACAACAGCCAGCGCTCGCAGTCCTCAACGATTTTTTCCGCGCGCGCCTCCTACAAGGTCGACGCGAAGACCAGCATCAACCTAGACGTCTTCAATCTCTTCAACCGCAAGTCCAACGACATCGAGTACTACTATCCCTCGCAGCTTCGAAACGAAACAAGCCCGGTGGACGACATCCACTTCCACCCGGCCGAGCCGCGCACCGCGCGGCTTGCACTGGTCATGCACTATTGAGGGGGCTGCGCGATGAACGGCGCGCTGTCTGCGTCCGTTCGATCGCGCAGAAACAAAAGCCGCACGCGAAGCGTGTCGGCTTTTGTCCTACTTGGGGACCGTCACCAAGGTCACGCTGTTGACCAGGCTGTTGGCGAGCACGAAGTTGCCGTCTTTCGTCACGTCCGTGTTGCGAACGATGTTGCCGCCGCCGGGAATCGTCCAGCTCTGGAATTTCTGCGTCTTCGGATCGAAGCGCACGACGGTGTTCGGCTTCGCCTCGGACTCGCTGTACCAGATGACGTCGTTGATCGCCGAGATACCGTAGGGGGCGGACTTGGGCCCGCTCGGAGACGGGTATTCGGTCACCTTGCCCGTCGCCGGGTCGAGACGGCCCAGGTACCCGCGCGAATAGTCGGAGTACCAGATCATATCGTCGCTCGTGATGGTAAGGCGCCGCGGACGGGAAGCCGGATCCGGCAGGGTGTACTCGCGGATTTCCAGCGTTTTCGGATCGACTCTCGCCACCTTGTTGGTGCCGAACTGGACGACGAACAAGTTGCCCTTGGAATCGAGCGCCATGCCGTAGGGGCGCGACTTGGGCGTGGGCGGCGTGAGCAGCTTGATCTCGCCCGACTTCGGGTCGAGCCGCCCGATGCGGTTGGCGTTCTGCACGGTAAACCACAGGATCCCTGCCTTGTCGAAGATGAGCGTGTGCGGGTCTTTCGCCTGCGGATCCGGCATCGGATACTCGGTCACCGCGCCCGTCTTCGGATCGAGCTTGCCGACCAGCGCTCCGGTATTGCCGGTGTACCAGATGTTGCCGTCGCCGTCCTCCACCAGGCCGTGCGGGCCGGAGTGGGCGGTCTTGAGCGGAAATTCCTTCACCTTGCCGGTCTTCGGATCGACGCGGCCCAGCACGTTGGCCATCTGCCCCGTGTACCAGAGCGATCCGTCCCGCGCCGCCAGCGGATCATGCGGCCGCGCTCCCGGCGTGGCTGCCTGCCAGATCTTCATCGAGACCTTGAGCGGCCCCTTGACGACCACGGCGGCGGCCTTGTTCTTTTCCGGGTAATTCTTCGCCAGATACGGCGTGAGCGTCGCGATC
>Ga0184605_10000474_pt1 | contig 11937 bp, 7 predicted proteins | sample PLM0_30_coex_FD_132995 | JGI IMG/M metagenome (GOLD analysis project Ga0184605, IMG submission 132995) | Groundwater sediment microbial communities from an aquifer in East River, Colorado, USA - PLM0_30_coex | ecosystem: Environmental > Terrestrial > Soil > Riparian zone | place: USA: East... | reverse complement strand
TGCGTCGACGACGCCGGCAACACTGCTTCCCCAGCCACCGCCGGCGGCATCAATATCGACAAGACCGCACCGCACATCACCGGCATTCGCAGCCCCGGCGCGAACGCCTATGGTTGGAACAGCACCGACGTCACAGTCTCTTTCAGCTGCGCCGACACGGGCTTCGTCCAGTCGGGAATCGCGACCGACACCGTGGCCGGAGCGACCCTGAGCGGCGAAGGCGCCGGCCAGTCCGTCACGAACAGCGGCACCTGCGTCGACGACGCCGGCAACACTGCTTCCCCTGCCACCGTCGATGGCATCAACATCGACAAGACCTCTCCCGTCATCAGCGGCAGCCGGGACCCGGAAGCAAACGCAAATGGCTGGAACAACAGCGCAGTGTCCGTCTCATTCAGCTGCGCCGACACCGGTCCTGTCCAGTCCGGCATTGCCACGGACACAGTGGTCGGCGGCACGCTAAGCGGAGAAGGGGCCGGTCAGTCTTTCTCCAGTAGCGGTAACTGCGTCGACAACGCCGGCAACGCTGCTTCTGTGTCGACCGTGGGTGGCATCAACATCGATAGGACATCTCCAGTAGTCACCGGCAACCGCAGCCCCCAGGCGAACGCTTACGGCTGGAACAACGGCAACGTAGTCGTCTCCTTCAGCTGCGCGGACAGCGGCTCAGTCCAGTCAGGCATTGCCACGGACACAGTGGTCGGCGGCACGCTAAGCAGTGAAGGGGCCGGTCAGTCCTTCTCCAGTAGCGGCAACTGTGTCGACAACGCCGGCAACGCTGCTTCTGCGTCGACCGTCGGTGGCATCAACATCGATAGGACAGCTCCAGTAGTCACCGGCAACCGCAGTCCACAGGCGAACGCTTACGGCTGGAACAACAGCAACGTGCTCGTCTCCTTCGGATGCGCGGACAGCGGTTCAGTCCAGTCCGGCATCGCCACCAACAGCGTGGCCGGAGCGACTGTGAGCGGCGAAGGCGCCGGCCAGTCCGTCACCAACAGCGGAACCTGCATTGATAAGGCGGGCAACGCCGCCTCTTCGGCAATCGTGGGCGGCATCAACATCGACAGGACTGCACCGCAAATCACGGCCGGCCGAAGCCCCAACGCGAACGCTCGCGGCTGGAACAACAGTGATGTGACCGTCCACTACATATGCACCGATGGTCTTTCACTAGTCGATTCGGTCACGGCCGATCGGGTGGTCTCGACCGAAGGCGCCGGTCAGTCACGCTCCGGCGTTTGCACCGACCACGCCGGCAACTCTGCCGGGGCTTCCGTGCTCAACATCAACATCGACAAGACGGCACCGAGCGTCGCGGTCACCGGGTTCTCCAACGGGGTTTCCTACTACACCGGCCAGGCTCTACCAACCGCCGGTTGTGCGATACCACAGGACTCCCTTTCAGGCGTGGATGCGTCCAGCGGGCCGTCAGTGGTGCAGGGTGGACTGAACGGAAACCGAGTAGGCTCGATGACTTACCAGTGCACGGCCAAGGACCTCGCCGGAAACGTGGGGACGACCAGCGCCACTTACTCCGTGCGCTACGGAGGCAGCAGCGGCATCCTTCAGCCGATCAATCCCGACAACACCAGCGTCTTCAAGCGCGGCCAGTCAGTGCCGGTCAAGTTCCGGCTGGCCGGGGACGAGCCCGGCGGGTTCGCGACCGGCGGCTGGGTGATCAAGCGAATCCAGGTGTCGTGCGTGGCGCTCACAGACCTTGGAGTGGTTGAGGATGTCGGCTCCAACACTCCTTCGACCACCTTCCGCTACGACGCTTCCGCTGACCAGTACATCTACAACGCCGACTTCAAGAACGTCGGCGCGGGCACCTGCTGGAGAATCACTGTCACGCTGGACGACGGCGCCACGACCCTCTATTCGGCCTACTTCATGGCGAACCGCTAAAGCCTGCACGCAGTCAGATGGGGAGGGAAGCGCTCGCTTCCCTCCCTTTCGCTTTAGGCGAAAGCGAAACGGGGAACTAAAAGAAGTCCGGCCCGCGCGGCGGATACTCCGAAGCGAATATCCGGTCGGCAAGCAGGGCCGCCGCGCCGTTCCGCGCCTCCGCCAGCCCGGCGCGAACGGCATCCGTTGCCTTCATGAAGCCGTCGTACACGGCGGCAAACGTCGCGGCCTCCATCAGGAGGTCGCCGTTAGCGCCATCGGCCTTCTTGGCGTGTAGCTTCCCGCCCGAACTCTCGATCCGCCACGTTGCCCGGTTCCATGGCGCCGCCGCATCGCTAATCGCGAGTGATAGCGCGCCCTCCGGCGCGCCGAGCGCGGCCGGGCGAGCGGTCACCGCCGACTCCACATCGACGACACGCAGCATCATGTTGTCCATGTACTCACGCTTCACCTGATACGAGTCGTCGACCGCGTAGGCGAGCGGATCGTCCTGCGGCCCGAACCAGAAGATCTCGTCCGTCAGGTCGTGCGAGAGCATGTAGCGCAGCAGGCCCTGGTAGGCATCAGCCGTCAACGCGACGAACTCTCGTAGCCAGATCTTGCTCAGCCGGAACGGCGGCGGCCCGCGGTCGCTCTCGTAGCAGACATATCCGGTCGCAGCGCCGTCCCCTTCTCGCCAGACCGCAACGTCCGCAAGCCCCCGCTTGTCGTCGTAGATGCGGCGGAAGAACGCCTCCTTCCACCAGCGCTCGGAGCGGACGACCGGCCCCGTGCGACGCTCGCTGTAGCGGCGGAAGATCTGCTCGACCAGCGGCTGGTCTTCCTCGGTCACGCGCACAGCGCGCCCCTGCACTCGAGCTGTGCTATACGGTGCGATCTGCTTCGGATTGAGGATGTACTTCAGGTTCGACGCTGCAACCATCCAGCCGTATTTGCGATAGAGGGTGGGATGCGGCGTATACAGCCCGGACAGCGGCTGCCTCGCCTCCCGCATCTGTTCGAGAGCGTGGCGCAGGAGCATCCCGACGTACCCCTTGCGCCGGTATTCCGGAAGGCACGCGACCGATGAAATTCCGCCCATTCGTACCGCCAGACCGTTTACCAGCATGTTGAAGTCGAACACGCGCAGGCAGGCTACGATCTCGCTGTCCTCAAGCAGCACAAGCGGGTTGGCCATCTCCTCGAGGTGGCGCATCCCATCCCGTCCCTCGGCCGTGCGGTCGGTCGTGAACGAGTACGCCACGACGAAATGCACGCGGTCGAGTTCGTCGGGGCGTGCAGCACGGATTTCGGTTGCCATGGCGCGCAGATTGTAACAGGTGGTGAACGACGGGGCGCTATATAATCGCCGTGCCATGGCGGGGGAACCACGGTCGGGCACCGTTACCATTCTCTTCACAGACCTCGTTGGCTCGACGGAGCTGATGCAGCGCCTGGGCGACGACCAGGCCGAAGACCTGCGCCGCATCCACTTCGCGCTCCTCCGCGATGCGGTCGCAGCGCACGGCGGGCGCGAAGTCAAAACCATCGGCGATAGCTTCATGGTCGCCTTCGACTCCGCCGTCGACGCCGTCGGCTGCGCCGTCGCGATGCAGCAAGCGGTGCGCGCCCATAACGAGCAACGTGATCCGTCGATGCGCTTGCACGTCCGCATTGGACTGCACGTCGGCGAGCCGGTACGCGAGGAAGCGGACTACTTCGGCACAACCGTCGTCATCGCCCGCCGCCTCTGCGACAGCGCTCGGGGCGGCCAGGTCCGCGCCTCCGGCCTCGTCCGCGAGCTGGTTGGCTCTCGCGGCGGCTTCACCTTCTTCAACCTCGGTCCGCTCACCCTAAAGGGAATCTCCGACGCCCTCGCCGCCTACGAAGTCGTCTGGGCGACAGTCCCGCCGCCGGCGCCGAAACGCGCGGCGCTACCCCGCTGGCTGATCGCCAGCGGAGGAGTCGCGGCTGCGGGCATCGCAGCCGCGGTCGTACTCGCGCTTCTGCTCTCAGGAGGCGGCGACAACGCTGCTTCGAACGGCGGCGTCAACCCGCCGCCCAAAGCGCAGCCGGTAAGGGGCAACCTCGCGTTCATTTCCGCCGATCCCGGCTCCCCCGATCCCGGCTCCCCCGTCGGCAAGCACATTCACTTCGTCAACGCTGATGGCTCGGAAGTAACCGCGCTTCCCGACATCCCCGGCTTCGACGCGGACCTCACCTGGTCCCCGGACGGCAAACGCTTGGCATTCACAGCTAAGGCCACCAGCCAGTCTAGCCCGGGCCAGACCACCGCTCCACAAACACCCGGCACTCAGACCCCAGGCGGCGGGGGAGGCGGTGGGGGCGGCGGCGGACGTGGTGAGAATCCGTCGCTGCAGTCCGAAAATCGCGACATATTCATCGTCAACATCGACGGCACCGGCCTCACGCGTCTAACTGATAACCCGGCGGATGACATCGAGCCTTCTTTCTCACCCGACGGAACGCGCCTGGTCTTCACCAGCCGCCGCGACGGCAACCGCGAGATCTACGCGATGAATGTCGACGGATCGGCGCAGGCCAGGCTGACCCATGAGCCCGCTGACGACTTCCATCCCAACTGGTCGCCGGATGGCACGCACATTTCCCTCACGTCCCAGCGCGACGGAAACCGCGAGGTCTACCGAATGGTCGCAGACGGCTCGGACCCCGTACGCCTGACGACGCATGAGGCAAACGACTACCAGCCGGACTGGTCCCCCCTCGGTGACCGAATCGCCTTCACCTCTGAACGCGACGGCAACCGCGAAATCTACATCATGAATACGGACGGATCGGCCCTCGTCCGCCTAACCAGCAACCGCGCCGAGGACTTCAACCCCTCCTGGTCGCCCGACGGCACCCGCCTCGCCTTCGCATCGGACCGCGACGGCAACCGGGAGCTATACGTAATGAACCCCGATGGCACCGGCGTCACCCGCATCACCGACGACCCTGCCGACGACTCGCAGCCCGTCTGGTCACCTTCGCAGCCGGTGCCCACCGCTTCACCGTAGGACCGCCAACCGACGGCTGACAACGATCTCGACCCCGTTTGACCCTCAATTCGGCCCGCCCGTATCATGTGCTCGCCTTGACCGGAGGAATGAATGCCGCCGTCCGCCCCATCGACTGACTTTCCCGGCAACATCTTCTTCTACGCCTTCCTCATCGGCTTCCTCGCCTTCTTCCTCTGGTCCGTCTCCGTTCGTCTCCGCTGGTTCGCAAGCGCGCAGTGGGTGAACCGCTTCGGTCAAACCATCGAGCGCGTCGTCGGGCTGTTCCCGTACCTGCTCGGCAACTCGCGTGTCGTCCGGCCGCGCTACTGGTACTCGGGCCTCCTACACACGCTCATCTGGTGGGGCTTCATCGTCCTCCAGGTTCGCACGCTGAACTTCCTCCTGAACGGCATCGACCACGACATCAGCCTTGAGAAGAACCTCGGCGACGTCTGGGACTACCTTATGCGGCCGACGATGGACGTCTTCAACATCCTCGTCATCGTTGGCGTCGCGATGGCCGCCTTTCAGCGCTTCGTCTGGCGCCCCCAACGGCTCACGCTGAACTACGACGCCTGGATCATCCTCTTCCTCATCTTCTGGCTGATGGTCACCGACGTCATGGTCAACAGCTTCGAGATTTACCTCTTCGACCAGGACCACGAGAAGTGGTCGTTCCTCGCCTACGGCGTTTCGCAGATCTGGGACGGCCTCGGCATGTCGCAGGGAACAGCGGAAGCCGTCCACACCATCTTCTGGTACCAGCACCTGCTCGACTTCCTGATCTTCCTCTGCTATCTCCCCTACTCGAAGCACTCGCACGTCCTCACAATCGCGCCGCAGGTGTTCACGCGCCGCCTCGAGCCGACGGGCGTGCTTTCGCCGATCGTCGATATGGAGAAGCGCATGGAGGCCGGCGAGGCCTTCGGGGCAGGCAAGCTCACCGACTTCAACTGGAAGCAGCTCCTCGATTCCTACTCCTGCACCGAGTGTGGGCGCTGTACGGAGGCCTGCCCGGCGAATATCACCGGGAAGCTGCTCTCCCCCAAGCAGGTGATCGTCGACATCCGCCACCTCATGGAAGAAACCGTGCCGTCTCCGCTCGCCCGCCTGACTACTAGAGACGCCGCGGAGGCGCCCGCTTCCGGCGGGGACGGTGACGCGACCGAATCGAAAGACCTCATCGAGCGCGTCGGCTTCGAGCCGATCTGGGACTGCGTGACGTGCGGCGCCTGCATGGAGGAGTGCCCCGTCTTCATCGAGCACGTCCCGACGATCATGGACATGCGGCGCTTCATGGTGATGGAGCAGTCCAACATGCCCGAGACCGCCGCCCAGACGCTCATGCAGCTCGAGCAGCGCGGCCACCCCTGGCGGGGGACGCAGCTCACGCGCACGACGTGGATCGAGGAGATGGCGGCGGAGGGAGTCGAGGTGCCGATGTTCGATGGCTCCCAGGAGTACCTCTATTGGGTCGGCTGCACGGGCGCGCTGCAGGAGCGCAACGTCAAGGTCACGAAGGCGCTGGTCCGCCTCTTCCTGGAGGCCGGCGTCTCGTTCGGCGTCCTCGGCGGTGAGGAAGGTTGCTCCGGCGACCCGGCCCGCCGTCTCGGCCAGGAGTACCTCTACCAGCTGCAGGCCGAGCAGAACATCGGCACGTTCAACGCCAAGAACGTCCAGAAGGTAATCGCCAACTGCCCCCACTGCTACAACACGATCGCCCACGAGTACCCGCAGTTCGATGGCAAGTTCGAGACGGTCCACCACTCCGTCTTCCTCGCTCAACTCATCGCCGAAGGCAAGCTACGCCCCGATTCGGCGAACGGCCTCAGCGAGAAGTCCGCGACCTACCACGACCCCTGCTACATCTCCCGCCACAACAACATCATCGACGAGCCCCGCTCCGTCCTCGCCGCCACCGGCGCGACGCAGATCGAGATGCAGCGTTGCAAGCGGGGCACCTTCTGCTGCGGGGCCGGCGGCTCGCACATGTGGGTCGAGGAGAACCGCGGCACCCGCATCAACGACGCCCGGACCACTGAAGCCGTCGACACCGGCGCCGACCTCATCGCCGTCGCCTGCCCCTTCTGCATGCAGATGTTCGAGTCCTCCGTCGGCAACGTCCCCGCCGCCGTCGAGCGGGGCGTCCAGGTCTTCGACCTCGCGGAGCTCCTCGAGAAAAGCATCGCCTTCAGCCGCCCGTCTCCGAACGGCGGCTCGCCGCAGCCTTCGGAGCCGCCAGTTGCACCGGAGGTCCCGCCGGAGAAGGTGGAGGCGGGGGAGACGCCGACGGTTTAGTCTAGAGCGACCGGACTATCCGCACGCCGCGGGAAAACCGCCATATCCAACGGCGAGATAGCGACCATCTGGAGACCACGCAGACCCGCCTCCACAAAGAGCGGGGCGAGAAACGCCGTTCCAAGAGTGTTTGGGTCGACGAGCGCCCAGACGCGCGCGCAAGGCTCCACCATGTGCTCCTTCGGAGTGCACATGATTGTGGCAGCTCGATCGCGCGACACCCAGACGACATTGTCGCCCGGCCATCCGTGAAAGGTCTGGAGAAGACGACCGCCTACGGGCTGGGCAACATAAAGCTCACCGCGATTAGAAAACGAAAGGTTGCCATCAGCCCTCCATACGGGATCGTAATACAGGTCTCGAGAGATCTCGAGTTTTTCAGGAACCCTTCCTTCAATGTCTCGACTGATGGTGCAGACTGAACCCGATGAACAACTGTACGCGACGCTGTCGCCGTCGGAAGACCAGACGGGTGTACCCCAGCTACCTTCAATGAGGGTACTGCCAAGTATCTGACCTGACGCGTCGAAGAGTTGTATTCTTCCGCGATCGATCACCATAAATTCCGCACTCACGGGTGACCAAGAGTGACCCGGAGAATGCAGGTCTTCCATAGTTGTGCGTGCGTTTCCCGGCTCGCTCACTCCGACTACCTTTAGAGTGGATCGGCGGTCCGGGTTCTGAAGTTGGTCAATCGGCAACGACACGAAACTGAGCAGCGATCCGTCGTATGACAATGCAGGATTAGCATCCTGCACCTCGGCGCTGAACGTCATCCGCGTTTCAACTCCCGTTTGAAAGTCGAGCACGAAGATGTCGGAGTTCGCCGGGCTCAGGCCTGTACCGTCAGGGTCGTATCTTGCAAAAGCCAGCTTCGTACCGTCATGTGACCAGCTTAGAGATGATCCATCGCGGCCGGCCGTAACACGCTTTACTTCGCATGTCACGGTGTCGTAAATATAGATTCCTTGCGCGTCATCAGGCGGGTCGAACATCTGGCAACTCCATCCCGCCAAGGGGACAGGAGTGCTCGGTGGAATTGGCGTTACGCTAGTAGGTGGGCCTGACGTGTCCGGGTTACGGTCGGTTTCAGCCGCGGCGGGTGCCACGCCCTCGCTGTTATCCCCCGACGTTCGCCATAGACCCCAAGCGAGTACGGCCAGTCCCAAGAGGGCGGCCGCAACCGACGAGATTGCCAGACCTTTCGCGATCGTAAAAGGCCCGAGGCGCACAATCAGGCGCAGCCACCATGATCGCTCGTCGACCGTCCTCGGCGACCAAGCCGCAGCGTCCTCGCGAGTTGCGACGCTGAGCTTCGAGAGGATTTCCGCGACGTGATACTTGGCACCATCAAGCGTAATGTTGAGTCTTTCGGCGATCTGCTGGTTGCCTAAGCCCTCACGGAGAAGCGCAAGCACCTCCCATTCGCGTGGAGCGAGAATGTCCGGATGTGGCTTGCGGCCGCGTCTGCCCATTCTGCATTTGATTGTTACACTGCTCTTCCAGTTTTGCACTACCCGACATTATTTGACCGGCCGCCTACAACACCTATATCGCTGACATGGTTAAATAGCTTGCGTCTTTCCAGGAGGAATTGTGCGCATGACCGGCAAATGGACCGCCGCCAACATCCCCGACCAGCACGGCCGCGTAGCCATTGTCACCGGTGCCAACAGCGGCATCGGCTTCTTCGCCGCGCGCGAGCTCGCCCGCGCCGGAGCCCGCGTCGTCCTCGCAGTCCGCAACGCCGAGAAGGGGGCGGACGCAGCAGGCCAGATCAAGGCCGCTGTGCCAAACGCCGAGATCGAGGTTGGCTCGCTCGACCTCAGCAGCCTCCCTTCTGTTCGCGGTTTCGCGGAGTGGTTCGCGAGGGAACATGAGAACCTCGACCTGCTGATTAACAACGCCGGCGTTATGGCTGCCTTCCCCCGGCAAGTGACGGCGGACGGGTTCGAGCTCCAGTTCGGCACCAACCACCTCGGCCACTTCGCCCTCACCGGATTGCTCCTCGACCGGATGGCCGGCCGCGACGACGCACGCATCGTGACTGTCAGCAGCGGCGCACACCGCATGGGTCGGATCAACTTCGACGACCTTCAGGGCGAGCGCAGCTACGGCCGCTGGCGCGCCTACGGACAATCGAAGCTCTCGAACCTGCTCTTCGCCTTCGAGCTGGACCGCCGTCTGCGAGAGGCCGGCTCCACCGTCCGCAGCCTTGCCGCCCACCCCGGCTACGCTGCGACTAACCTGCAGTTCGCCGCAGCGCCGCGGCTCGACCGGATGGTCATGGCCGTTGGCAACCGCATAATGGCCCAAAGTGCGGAGATGGGCGCGCTGCCTTTGCTGTACGCGGCAACGTATCCCGGCCTCGAAGGAGGCACGTACGTCGGGCCGGACAGCTTCTTCGAGCAGCGGGGCAACCCGAGGCCGGTCGCAGCGAGCGCAGCGGCGCGCGACGAAGAAACCGCCCGCAAGCTCTGGGCGGCGTCCGAGGAGCTTACCGGCGTGCACTTCCGCATCCCCGGCGGTGCGCCCGCCTGAAGGAGCCCGGCACGTCGCTCGACGAGAACCGCGAGGTCGTCCGCGCGTACAGCGACGAGCTGTGGGGTGCGGGCCGCATCGAGCTTATGGAGCAGCTATTCGCGTCCGATTTCCTCGATCATCACCCGGACTCGATTCCTGACCGCCCTCCTGGGAGAGAGGGAATCAAGCACGACGTCGAGCGAGTCCGAGGCATGTTCGCGGATTTTGCGATGAAGACAGAAGACATCATCTGCGAAGAGGACCGGGCCGGCCTTTTCTGGTCGGCTACTGGGAGTCAGATTGCCACCGGCAAGCAGATAACGATGTCCGGGATGCAGATCTTTCGCCTCCGTGACGGGCGAATCGTCGAACGCTGGTCCGTCTTCGATCGCGCGGGCGTAATGCGACAGATCGGCGCCGCTTGATTGAAGCGCTTATAACCCCTGCGGCCGGGTGAGCGGGCCGCGGTCGGACACCCACTCTGCATAGGGGGCTGCCGTTAGCTCCGCCAGCGCCAGCAGCACCGTATCGTAGTTGACTCGCCAGCCCGCGAAGTGCTTCCAGCAGTCGTCGCGGTCCGCCTTTAGTGGCAAGTTCGCGGCCATCAGCCGGTCGTACGCCGCATCGAACTCGGCGCGCGAGATGCTGATCTGGTCGTCCGCGCGCGGGTGGGCGTCGTGGGGTATCCCGAAGAATGACGCGATGTTCTGCAGCGCAAGGTACCCCGCTCGAATGCAAAGGTCGGCGCGCGAGTCTCGCGGGATGTCGACTGTAGAGCTGGCCAGAGCAGCCGCGTCCAGCACCGTGCCCGCCGCCGTTATCCAGGAGCGCTCCGGTCGCGGCGAGCGGAAAAAGTTGAGCGCCGCCAGCGAGGTATGCGTCTCCTCCAACTCCACGAACCATGCCTCCCAGCGCTCCCACAGATCGCCCAGCCGCCCGAGCCACTGGATCCTCTGGTATCGAGCGAGCAGCTCGACGGACGACGGCGGCGACCCCGCTCGCACCTCCAGCATGCCGACCAGCGCCTCCCGCCGAGAGAAGGTGCTGTACAACGCCGGAAGATACGCGATCAAGAGCGCGATCAGTATCAAGCCGATCGCCGCTTCGCTAAAAGAAACCGCTGTCGTACCGACGCCATCCCCGGGAGAGGCGAACCCTAGGGTAAGGAGCGAGGAGCCGCTGAGGATGAAGCTATCGTGCAGGCCATCCCGCGTGAGTAGCAGGAAGATGCCCGCATATCCGACGAGGACCATCCCCAACCAGACAACGACAAGCATCAACAGGCCGGAGGGGGCGTACCACGCCATCAGGCGGTCCGTCTGCTCGTAGCTCGAAAAACGCAGGGCCCAGAGGTCAAACAGCCTTCGAATGGCCGCAAAGACCGTCCTCGCGACGCGGTCCCGGGAGCTACGCGGGACAACTAGTACCCGTAATGCAGACATGATCGCCAGGACGACCAGCGCGATACCGGCAGCGCAAACTATGACTTCGAGAAGCGGATTCACAGCCTGCTGTCGCCGTTCTGCACGCGAGAAGTCGCCGAGTCAACGAGGGGAATGCTGGCGGTCATTGGGAACTATTAGCGGCGGGGGAACGCCATGTGTCAATCACGCCGCGCAGCGACGACTTCCGCTTCGGCGACTCAGCCTTTGGCCTGACGGCGTGCCCTCCACGAACCTCCGCCACCTACCCTCATCGACGCCACCGGCGCTGCCCGATAAGATTGAGCCCATCGCCCATGACTGACAAATGGACCCGCGCGCAGATTCCCGACCAGCACGGCCGCGTCGCCGTGGTTACTGGGGCGAACAGCGGCATCGGGTTCGTCACCGCTCGCGAACTCGCCCGCGCCGGGGCGCGGGTCGTTCTCGCCGTCCGCAACGCCGAGAGGGGAGAGGCCGCCGCGCGTGGGATCGTGTCGGCGGTACCCAACGCCGAGCTTGAAGTCGGGTCGCTCGACCTCAGCAGCCTTGATTCGGTACGAGGCTTCGCGCAGTGGTTCGAGCGAGAGCATGAAGGCCTCGACCTGCTCATCAACAACGCGGGCTTAATAACGGTCTCGCCCCGGATGACCGTGGACGGCTTCGAGTTGCAGTTTGGGACTAACCACCTCGGCCACTTCGCCCTGACCGGACTCCTTCTCGGCCGGATGGGCGGGCGAACCGAGGCGCGGGTCGTGACTGTGAGCGGCACCTTTCACCGCATGGGC
>Ga0184605_10000473_pt1 | contig 11943 bp, 11 predicted proteins | sample PLM0_30_coex_FD_132995 | JGI IMG/M metagenome (GOLD analysis project Ga0184605, IMG submission 132995) | Groundwater sediment microbial communities from an aquifer in East River, Colorado, USA - PLM0_30_coex | ecosystem: Environmental > Terrestrial > Soil > Riparian zone | place: USA: East... | reverse complement strand
GCCTCCGCTCTCGATAGACATCGTTGCCGAGTTCCTGCTGCCGATTCTGGAGCGCGACAAGGCAGCAGTGTTCATCGTCGTGGATTGTCTGAGACTCGATCAATGGCGCGTGCTGGAGCCGCTGCTCGCTCCGTTCTTCGACGTCGAGACCACGCATTACTACGCAGTGCTGCCGACGGCGACTCCGTATTCACGGAACTCGTTATTCAGCGGATTGTTTCCCGGCGAGATCGCGGCGCGGCTTCCGGATTGGTGGGGCAACGCGGACCGCGAGGACGAGTCGCTCAACGCCCACGAGCGGGAGCTGCTCGAATCACATCTCGAGGAGCTGTGTGGGAAGACTCCGGTTCGCTATCAGAAGATCTCGACAGCTGCCAACTCCGACGAGCTCGAGCGACACCTCGGCACCGCGATCGGACCCGAGGGCGTGAGCGCGTTCGTGTTCAACTTCGTCGATCTCCTCACCCACGGACGCAGCGAATCCCAGATCCTGTACGAAGTCGCGCGCGACGAGATAGCGCTCCGACAGATCACCCGCCAGTGGTTCCAGCGCTCGGCATTGTTCAGCGTGCTGAAGGAAGCGTCGCGTCGAAAGATCTCCGTACTGCTAACAACCGATCACGGCTCCATTCACTGCAACACTCCGGCGACCGTGTACGCCAAGCGCGACGCGAGCGCCAATCTCCGCTACAAGTTCGGGGAAGACCTGCGCGCTGAGCGGCCGGAGCAAGCCCTGTTGTTCTCGAATGAAGACATGCTGCGGCTGCCACGCCGCGGCGCCGGCGGGAATACACTGCTCGCGACCAACGATTGTTTCTTCGTGTACCCGACGAAGCTGCGCGAGTATCAGAGCCGTTATCGCGGATCGTTCCTCCACGGCGGCGTCACGCCCGAGGAAGTAATCCTCCCTCTGGCGCTTCTTACTCCAAGGCGGTAGTGCCGGTCTACAGACGGCTGTTGCCATACCTACGCCCACACAGCTGGCGCATGGCGATCACGATCGTGGCGAACCTCATCGCTGCGCTCCTCGATGGCTTCGCGATCGCGCTGCTCATTCCGTTCCTCAACATCCTGTTCCACCAGCCCGCGACGGCGATGCCGAAGGGCTTCGTCGGCAATCTGCTCCACACATTCGTGGGAGGTCAGATCATCCCGGGCGACGAGATGCGCTCGCTGCGGAACGTGATCATCCTGGTGATGATCGCCGTCATCCTCAAGAATCTGCTGGTGTGGATCGCGGGACAGTTCGGCGCGACGCTCCAGGAGTACGTGACCCGCGATTTGCGCAATTCCGTCTACCGCCATCTCGCACACCTTCCGCTCGGCTACTTCACCCAGATGAAGGCAGGCCAGATCCTCTCGCGGGTGATCAACGACACCTTCGAGACGCGGCTCATTCTCACCCAGATCGTGACCCAGTCGCTGCAGAGCGCATCCCTGGTGCTCGTCTACATCGCGATCCTGTTCAGCATCTCGTGGAAGCTCTCGCTCATCGCACTCGTCATTTTGCCGCTGCTCGGGTTCTCGCTGCAGCCGATGCTCAAGAAGCTACGCCGGGGGAACCTGCGTCGTGGAAACGTGCATGGAGAAATGACCAGCGTTTTACAGGAGACAATTAGCGGAATTCGCTTGGTGAAGGCATCTGGCACCGAGGCCTACGAGGAAGGCAGGTTTGCGGAGGGCAGCAACAAGTACGCGCGCAGCAGCCTCAAGCTGACTCGTCTGGCGCTCCTGGCTCCTCCTATTACCGAAATCATCGGAACACTCATCGCGGTACTGATCCTCTGGATCGGCGCCTGGCAGGTGCTGAGGGATGGTACGATGACCGGCGCGACGCTACTCGCGTTCCTCACGCTCGTTCTACGTCTGCTGCAGCCGTTGAAGCAGCTGTCGCAGACTCGAACCACAGCGCAATCATCGCTCGCGTCAGCCGAGAGATTGTTCGAGATCCTCGATTCGCCGGCGGAGTTTCAGCGCGATCGCGGGACGAGGGAGAAAGCTGCATTTGCGCGCGATCTAAGATTCGAAGGTGTCAACTTCTCCTACGGCGACGCGCCCGTACTCACCGGGATCGATCTCACTGCGCGGAAGGGAGAAGTGATCGCGCTGGTGGGGCCGAGCGGATCCGGAAAGAGCACCCTGGTGGACCTGATCCCGCGATTCTACGAGCCGACGCAGGGCCGGATTCTCGTCGATGGCGTCGACACCCGCGAGATCAAGCTGCCCGGTCTTCGCGCGCTGACGGGCATCGTGAGTCAGGAGACGGTTCTCTTCCACGACACGGTCCGCAACAACATCGCCTACGGCGCTCCGGGGAAGTACAGCCAGGCACAGATCGAGGCCGCGGCGCGCGCGGCCAACGCGCATGAATTCATCATGGAGCTGCCGAGCGGATATGACACGCTGCTGGGCGAGAGAGGTACGCGGCTCTCCGGCGGCCAGCGGCAGAGGCTGGCGATCGCGCGGGCCTTGCTGAGTGACCCGCCAATCCTCATTCTCGATGAGGCTACATCCGCGCTCGACACAGAGTCGGAGCGGTTGGTGCAGGAAGCGATCGACCGTCTGCTCCGGGGAAGAACGGTTTTCGTGATTGCTCACAGGCTATCGACTATCGCGCACGCCGATCAGATACTGGTGCTCGAGCGCGGCGAAATCGTCGAGCAGGGAAGCCACTCGGAGTTGTTGGCCCGGCGTGGGGCGTACTACCGTCTTTATTCGTTGCAGTTCGGCGATGCCGATGAGGCATCGATGGTTCCTTCAGCAGGGTAAGCTCAATTGCACGTTCTGTTTCTTCATGAGGCCAGGGAGTGGTCGGGGACCGCGCGTCTCTTCGCGAGAGTCGCGCACGGGATCTCCGAGCGTGGCGCGAAGGTTACGATGCTCGTCGCCCCGGACAGCAACGTGCATCTCGCCATGTCGCCACGCCGCGCTCCGAACCAGCCGCGCAACACTCCGATACCGGAGCCCTTCGAGATCATCCCCTTCTCCACCGAAGGCTGGTTCTATTCCGCCGCCAGACGCCTCAAGAAGATTTTCCGCCGCTGGGATGCCGACGTCATCTTCGTCACGACCGATCGGGAGCACCTGATCGCTGCCACCGCCTGCTGGATGACCCGCGACGGTTCAGTGGTGCGATGGACCCCTTCAGGACAAAAACTCAACATGGGGCCCAGAGGCCGTTGGGCAACGCGCCTCGCGAGCACTGCTTTTCTTTTCGCGACGGAGACAGACCGCCGTGCGGCGAACATCCCCAAGCGCGCGCTCGAGTCAGCGATCGCCGAGATCGGTGTCGACGTCGCGAGCTATCCGACCAACGGCGCGAAGTCACCTGCCGCCGAGGGCAATTCCGCCAGCGACCAGAAGCAAACCGAGCCGCTCAAATACATCGTCTGCGTTTACGGCCCGTCGGCACGCGGACGGGCGGCAACAGCGATCCGTACGATCTCGATGTTGTCACCCCGGCATCCGAATTTGAGGCTGATCATCGTCGGACCCGGCTCGGATGACGAGGATTTGCGCATGCAGGCCGCGGCCCTCAGAGTGTTGCATCTCGTCAGCTTCCTCGGGGAGCGCGACGATCAAATCAGACTGATGCAGGACGCGCATCTGGGATGGGTCGTCGCCGACGCCGACACTGGGGCGTACGGAATCCTCGACCTGATGGCGCTTGGGATTCCCACCGTGGCGAGCGAAGGCGGCGTTGCGCAGAGGTACATCGCCCACGGCATCAGTGGGGCGCTTTATCCAATGGATGACTCCGCGACGACGGCGGCGACTGTCGCGGGCATGCTGATGAGCGAAGAGGCCAGAGAAGCAATGGGTAAAGCCGCGCGGGTGCGGGTTGCGAGAGAGTTCCCCGAACAGCAGATGATCGAGGCCTTCGATAGCGCCGCCAATAGTGCCCGCACGCGCGGCCGCCGCAAAGGGTGACGCCATCCAACCGCGGCTCGCCCGGCGTTACGGCGGTGATCGCGGCGCACAACGAAGCTGCGCAGATCGAGGCTTGTATCGCCAGCGTTGATTGGGCGCGCGAGGTAATTGTCGTCGAAAACGACTCCATCGATGACACGATCGATCGGGCGCGCGGCGCCGGTGCGACCGTGATCAGTCCCAGATTCACAACCATTGGAGCCGCGCGAAACCACGCGATCGAGAGGGTCAAGACTCCCTGGGTCCTGGTCATCGATGCGGACGAGCGCTGCACCCCGGAACTGGCCGCCGAGATCACGCAGATTGTCGGCAAGCCTGGCACTCGCTCGGCGTTTCGGGTCCCACGACGCAATTTCTTTCTGGGGAAGGAGATCCGTCACGGTGAATGGGGCAGCGACCGGCCCATTCGCCTGTTCAAGCGTGAGCTTCGGTACAACGCCCAGCACGTCGAGGCTACCGGCGAGATCGGAATACTGAGGAATGCGCTACTCCACTACACCTACACGTCTCTCGATCAATACTTCGAGAAATTCAACAGGTACAGCCGCTGGTGGGTCGAGCAGAATCACGCTCGTGGACGGAGAGGCTCGGCGGCGGCGGTGGTGTTCAAGCCACCGGCGAGGTTCGTCAGCACGTACTTTTTCAGAGGTGGATTTCTCGACGGCGCGCACGGACTGGTCCTCGCGTGTCTTGCTGCCGCTAGCGTAATGGCCAAGTACGCGCGATTGTGGGAGAAGAAGATATGAGCTCATTGTGCGAGTTCTGATAATTGGCAGCGGTAACAAGTGGCGGATTGAAAGGGGTACCGAGCGCGCACTCCGCAGGGCTGGCCACACGACAAAGCTGATCGATGACAGCACCGCAAAGAGGCTGATCGGATCGAAGCTCACCCAGCGGTGGGCGCTCGCACAGGCTCGGCGCTTCAAGCCGGACTTTGTTTTCCTCTCAAAATGTCCCGCGCTCGCCCCGCAGACGGTCGCGGCCATCATAGAAGGCAAGCAGAACGCGATGTGGTTTCAGGACGCCCAGTGGTACAAGAGCACCTACCGGCCGGACATCGCTCACGTCATCAAGATCGGCAAGCTCACCAAAACGTTCTTCGTGTCGGGATTCGAGCGGGAATGGGCTGCGCTCGGCCTTCCGGCCAGGTTTCTACCCACGTGCGCTGACGCGGACATCCGTCCGGTTCCGGTGAAGAAATCGTTCGCATCCGACGTCGCTTTCATCGGCACCGGGTCCGATGCCGCGCGCGCCAACTTTCTGCTGAAGGTCGCCAAGAAATACGACCTCAAGGTCTGGGGCCGCGGCTGGGAAGAATGGCGCAAGCAGCTCGATTGGAGCGGCCGGCCCGTCGAAGGAAAAGAGTTCGCCCAGGTCTGTTCGAGCGCCAAAATCGTGCTCGGCGTGAACCCGGCAAAGTACACCGCCGACTCGGGTAACACGACCTCCGACCGGACGTGGATGGTGATACTGGCCGGAGGATTTCTGCTCGCGCACGGGACGCCGGAGCTGAAGCGGATGTTGCGCGAAGGAGATCACTGCGCCTGGTATACGGATATCGATTCGTGCCTGGCTCAGTGTGCTTATTATCTCGAGAATGCAGCCCAGCGCGAGCGCGTCCGGCGCGAGGGGCAGGGCTTCGTCCGCCAGCATCACACTTTCGATCAGCGGATCCACAATCTGCTTTCGGGCGAAGAGTTCCATAATCCGCTTGCCTGACGTGACTGGGGCAAGTGCGTCGTGAATCACCTCTTCGTCACTCAGGATTACGCGCCTGACCTTGGCGGGATGGCGCGTCTGCACGTCGAGCTCTGTCGCCGCTTTGGCGACGGCGACGAAACGCGCATGAGCGTGTCTACCGTTGCGTCACCTGGTGCAGCCGCGTTCGACGACCGCGAGAGCTACAAGATCCATCGACAGCCTTTTCCGTTCAAGCGCGCGAAAGTCTTCTCGAATCAGTTGCGTTGGGCGCGATGGCTGACGTCCCGCCGATCTCCGGATTTCGAGGTGCTACATTGCGGCAACATCAGGCCAGTGGGCTATGCCGTCGCCTGGGCCAGCCGAAAGCTTGGCGTACCTTATCTGGTCTACGTTTACGGCGGTGATCTGCTGAAGGAGCGAACGAAAGCCCGGCGAAGCCTACTGAAGCGCAAGACGTCGCGCTCGATTCTGGGGAATGCCGCGGGCATCGTCGCGATCTCGAAATGGTCAGCGCAATTGGCGTCCGACGTCATGGACGAAGTCGGCGTGGAAAAGCCGCCCCCAATCGGAGCGTTCGATCTCGGAACCGATCCTGCTTACTTCAATCCTTCCCGCGACACCGGCGCGTTGCGCAGGCGCTGGGGAGTCGGGGATGCACCGCTCATTCTCACCGTTGCGCGACTGGTACCGCACAAAGGCCAGGACATGGGTATCCGCGCACTCTCGATGCTGGCGCGGGATTTTCCAACTCTACGTTACATCATCGTCGGTGAAGGCAACTGCGAGCAGCGGTTACGCGAGCTGGCGCGGGAACTGGGAGTCGCCGACAAAGTTGGATTCATGGGATCGATGCGCGACGACGAGCTGCCCGAAGCCTACGCGACTTCTACCGTTTATCTCGGACCTTCCCGCGTCCACCACGAGATCGACGCCGAGGGTTTCGGAATTTCCTTTGTCGAGGCCGGGGCGTCGGGTGTGCCGGCGGTTGCCGGAGATTCCGGCGGCGTCCGCTCTGCGGTCCGGGATGGAGAAACCGGGATCGTCGTTCCGCCGACTGATCCCGACGCGATAGCGGATGCGCTTCGCTCACTGTTGCTGAATCCCGACCGGCGGAAGCAAATGGGTCGAGCCGCGCGCCACGCTGTCGAGACCCACTACAACTGGGACCGAGTCGCACGCGACACCCGGGAATTCACTTATCAAGTCGTCGCGAGTCGCAAACGATGAGCAAATCGGCGGGAAAGGAGCCAGCAGTGAAGAAGCCGACGCTTGCGCACCGCGCCGAGTACTACGCGATGCGCACGACGATTGGCGGGCTGGGCGCGCTGAGCTGGGAGGCAGCCTGCAAGTTTGGCGCGAAGCTCGGCGCGCTCGGCTATCGCCCGCTTGGGATCCGCAAACGAGTCGTCGAGCGACAGATCGCGGCAGCCTTCCCCGACCTCAGCCCAGCGGCGGTAGTGAGTCTCGCGCGCGAATCGTACGAGCACCTCGGCCGAGCGTTCATCGAAACCGCGCTCCTGGACTCGCTGGGGAAGGACGGCCTGCAGAAGCTCGTCGAGACCGTCGATGGGTGGGAAGAGATCGAGGAAGTGATGTCGAAGGGGAAGGGCGCCGTACTCGTGACCGGTCACATCGGCAACTGGGAGCTCGCGGGCGCGTACGTTGCCGCGCGCGGAGTTCCGCTCGACGTAATCGTCCGCGGAATGGCCAACCCGCTCTTCGACGCCTACATCAATCACACCCGTGAAGTGATGGGGATGACGGTCGTGCACGATTCGGAAGCCGTGCGTCGGACGCCGAGATCGTTGCGCGGGGGACGGGCGGTCGCGTTCGTCGCAGATCAGGGAGTTCTGGGCCTGGCATCGACCTTCGTTCCGTTCTTTGGCAGGCCCGCAAAGACGCCGCGCGGCGCGGCGGTATTCGCCTTGCGATTCGATGTGCCGGTGGTGTTCGTCGTTGCCCTGCGCAAGCCGAATGGACGTTATCGAATCGTGATCGAGCGGATCGAGGCTCCACAGACGGGCGACAGGGATCGTGACGTCGATGCGATCGTGGCGCGATTTACCCAAACCCTCGAGAAGTGGGTGCGCGCGGTACCCGCGCAGTATTTCTGGCAGCACCGCAGATGGAGACGACAGCCGCCGGACACGCCGCCCGAGCTGAGGGATCCATCAGCTTGACGAGAGGAGAGCGATGCTAGATCCCAAACAGCGACAGAGATTCCTGCGCGACAACAGGGCGCGCATTGGAATTGGGATCGTCCTCGTCATGGCTCTCGCCGCGATTCTGGCTCCTCTCATCGCGCGCCAGAATCCGATCGCGATCGATCTGGCGCACCTCCTTCAACGGCCCTCGGCAGAGCACTGGCTCGGCACGGACATTCAGGGGCGCGACATCTGGTCCCGTCTCGTGTACGGTGCGCGCGTTTCCCTGACCGTTGGTCTCATCTCGCAGGGAATCGCGCTCGCGCTTGGCGTCACGCTTGGACTGGTTGCCGGATTCTACGGAAGATGGGTCGACGAGATCGTGATGCGACTCGCCGACGTCACGCTCGCATTTCCGACGCTGCTACTGTTGATAGCGATGGTCGCTGCGCTTCAGCCATCCGAAGCGGTCGTGTTCGCCACGATTGGAATCGTCGGCTGGGCGGGAATGGCTCGCATCGTCCGAGGTCAGGTGCTCGTGGTCCGACAGCTCGAGTACATCCAGGCGATCAGGGCGCTCGGCGCAGGTGATCTGCGCATAATGATTCAGCATGTCCTGCCCAACGTGATTGCGCCGGTGGTGATCGCCGCGACTCTTGGCGTAGCAGGTGCGATCATGGCCGAAGCGGCGCTCTCGTTCCTCGGTCTTGGCGTCCCGCCGCCGGCGCCAAGCTGGGGGTCTATGATTGCAGACGGCAGGGATCTCGAACAACTTCGACGCGCTCCGTGGACGTCGGTCTTCCCCGGAATAGCAATCGGCGCCGCGGTGCTCGGATTCAACCTGCTGGGGGACGCGCTTCGTGACGCGCTCGATCCCCGGCAATACTACACGGCGAAAAAGGAGGCGTGAAGATGGTCCGCACGTCGTCGCTGGTGCTGGCTCTTGGTTTACTGGTGTGCGCCGCTCCCAGGGACGATACGCCGGCACCAGCGGCTGAACAGACGAGCAACGATGTCACCCTCGCTGTAGAGCAGGTAGCGAGCGGCCTCGACCAGCCGGTTCACCTGACGACGCCAGTGAGTGATCCGCGGCTCTTCATCGTTGAGCAGCCAGGACGCATTCGTGTTGTCGAGAACGGAACACTTCTCGGCGCGCCGTTCCTCGACATCGCCAGCAAGGTCAGATCCGGTGGAGAGCAGGGCTTCCTGAGCGTGGCGTTCCACCCACAGTACCGGTCGAATGGATTCCTGTTCGTCAACTACACCAATAGAAATGGGGACACGCAAATCGAGCGGTACACGGTGTCGGCGGACAGGAACGTGGCCGATCCCCGGTCAGCCAAACTCATACTCTCGATTGATCAGAGATACTCGAATCACCAGGGTGGACTGAATCTCTTTGGTCCAGACGGGATGCTCTACATCGGGATGGGCGATGGCGGGAGCCAGGGTGATCCGCACGGCAATGGCCAGAACCGCAACGCTCTGCTCGGCAAGCTTCTTCGCATCAACGTTGATCGCGGCGATCCATATATCATTCCGTCGGCCAATCCATACGCGAATGGTGGCGGCAGAGGCGAGATCTGGGCGATCGGGTTGCGAAATCCCTGGCGCTTCGCATTCGATCGCCATTCCGGGCTGCTCTACATCGCTGATGTAGGCGGGGACAAGTTCGAGGAAGTCGACGTCGTCCCAATGTCTCAAGCCGGCGTCAACTACGGCTGGAGCGACATGGAAGGCCCGTCGTGCCGAAGATCGATTGGTTGCATTGAGGAGGGTTTGCAGAAGCCGGTGCTGTCGTATGCCACCCACGAGAATTCGACCTGCGCGGTGATCGGCGGATTCGTTTATCGCGGCCAGAAGATTCCCGAGATACAGGGCCAGTACTTCTACTCCGATTACTGCAACAGCTGGCTTCGCAGCTTCGCCTTCGCCGACGGGAAGGTCACGGACCGGCACGAATGGCCGGTCGGGAAGCTCGGCAGCATTACTTCATTTGGAGAAGACAGCCAGGGAGAGTTATATATCACCACCTCGAGCGGACGGGTTTACCGGATCATCAAGACACCACGTAATCCAGCACGATGAACACGGGTCGAGACGAGTACAAGCGTACTCTCTACGACCGGCATGGTCCCGAGGCCGCCCATTTTTTCCAGACGGTCAGCTCACTCATCATCCCAATCGTTGCGGGCGCGTTCATTGGTGGCGCTCTCGCGGTGCAGAAGGGTTGGTCTGCAGCGGGTATCGTCGTATCCGCGTTCGCGGGGTCAGTCACTTTCGCGGTGTGGTGGTGGTACTTCGTCACCAGGGTATCGCACGGCGCAGGGAGGATGTTCGGCGAGTTCATTCAGCCGAGTGCCGCGGGGAGTTACGAGCGTCAGTATTCCCACGAAGACGCGATGGTGATGCGGGGTGATGTCGGGGGCGCGCTGACATCGTATGAGGCGATAATCCTCGAGGTCCCGAACGACCCACAGCCGCGCCTCCGCGCTGCCGAGCTGTATGTGAAGTCAGGAATGCGTGAGAGGGCGGAAACACTGTATCGCTCTGTACAGCGTCTGGCGCAGAAAACTCCGAGCGCCGACGTAGTTGCATCCAACCGGCTCGTAGACCTTTATCTCGCGTGGCCGGGCCACGAGACGAAGGGTCTCCGCGAGCTCCGACGGCTCGTCGACACTTATCCGGAGACCGATGTAGCGGAACGTGCCCGTGCAGGTCTTGTGAATCTCAAGAGCCAGCTCGGCGTGACCGAGTAACGGCAATCACCTCAACACGAGGATGACCATGCTGCTCCAGACCATGACTCAAGCACTTGTTCAGGTTGCAACGCCTCCTCCGACTCCGCCGCCTGTCGTTCGCCCTGGATTCCTCGACACGCTGATGGCGTCATTCCGCGATGCATTCACGATGATACTGAGCGCGATCCCGCGGATACTCGGTTTCATCATCATCGTGGCGATCGGCTGGTTCGTCTCGTCGCTGCTGGCGAGAGGTGTGACCGGCTTGCTCCGCGCGATTCGTTTCGACGAGCTGATGCAGAAGTCCGGGCTCGCCGACTTCATGAACAAGATGGGAACCGGGATCGATTCGGTCGGCATCGTTGCCGGAATCGTGAAGTGGATCGTCCGCGTCGTGGTGCTGCTCGTTGCATTCGACGCACTCGGGCTGCCCGCGGTCTCGGATGTGATGCGTCAGCTTCTTCTGTGGCTACCCAATCTGGTGGTCGCGATCTTCGTTCTCTTCATCGGCGGAATCGCCGCACGCGCGCTGGGCAACATCGTTCGTGGTGCTACAGCCGAGGGCGGGTTCTCGAATCCGGAGACGCTCTCGAATGTGGCGCGGACGGCGGTGTGGGCGTTCGCGGTCGTCGTTGCGATCAACCAGCTCGGAATCGCGACGAATCTGATCAACACCTTGTTCACCGGGTTCGTAGGCGCGTTGGCGATAGCGTTGGGGCTGGCATTCGGCCTCGGCGGTCGCGATCTCGCGTCGCGGACGCTGGAGAACTGGTACGACCAGGCGCAGGAAGCCAAGCCAAAGAGGCGGCCGCGGACGGACGAATAACAACCAACTGCGAGAAGAGTAAGGTGGAAGCTCCTCCTGCCTTACTCTGCTCGCAGTGGGTTTGCGTCAAAGAGCATTAGGGCAGGTCCAGGGCAGTAGGATGGGTGGGCTGGTAGAGACCTATCTCTCCACCGCTCGGAAGGCGAAACGTCGTCACGATTCCCCACGGCGCCTCGTTGACCTCCGTGCAAAGAACGTCTTTGGACTCCAACGACTTCATCGTCGAGGCCAGGTCGTCGCACATCAAATAGAGAGCGGCACCAACAACTTGTCCGTCGACATCTTGAGGCGGAGCATCCTCATTGATGGGATGAACCGCGATCTCTGCGGGCGGGAGCGCGAATATCAACCAGCCCCCGCCCGCATCAACCGACCGAAGCTCGAGGACGTCACGCAGGAACGCGCGATCCGCTTCAGGATCCTTGCTGAAGAGAAGAAAGTGTGCGCCATGGATCATGCTTCAGCTCCTGCGAATCAACCCGTAGTCGCGCGCGCCTTTCCGAAGCAGATAATACTTGCCTGCGACTGCTTTCACCGAAGCGAGATCTGTTTCGGAACTCGCGCGCTGTCCGTTCACGTACACCCCGCCTTGCTCCACCAG
>Ga0184605_10000472_pt1 | contig 11944 bp, 9 predicted proteins | sample PLM0_30_coex_FD_132995 | JGI IMG/M metagenome (GOLD analysis project Ga0184605, IMG submission 132995) | Groundwater sediment microbial communities from an aquifer in East River, Colorado, USA - PLM0_30_coex | ecosystem: Environmental > Terrestrial > Soil > Riparian zone | place: USA: East... | reverse complement strand
TCGCTGGTATTCAAACCCTCCTTGGCGAAGATGTAGATGCCGTCGACGCCGTTGCCTGCGGTGCAGTCCGCGAACGGAAACTGCCCGACATCCGGCCAGCCGTAGCCCTTCCCGGGCTCAATAATGTTGAGCTCCTCGCAGCTCACGGTCGTGTTGTCGGTGGCGTAGATGCGCCCCGTGCCAGGTTGAAAGACGAAGTCGAACGGTTCACGGAAACCATACGCGAATATGCGCGGGTCAGCGCTGGGGTCGGCGGCGAAAGGGTTATCGGGGGCGGCCGACCCGTCGCTTGCGTTGATCCGCAACATCTTTCCGATGGGGTTGTCGAGTTTACGAAGGACGTCCGGTTGGTCATTGAAGATATCGTAGTCACCCAGGCTGACATAGAGGAATCCATCCGGCCCGAAGTGGATGTGCCCGTTCGCGTTGAAGTCTGCGTGAACAGCGGAAGTTAGCGGGAAGTTGTCGCTGATCACGGTTGGATTTACGCCACGACCATTTTCATCGGTGAAGCGGACGAGCGTGGGCCGCGCCACTGGCCCTAGCGGCGGCGAGGCTTCCGGCGCCGCAGGGCTGATCGGCTGTGTGTAGAAGGCGTAGACGAAGTGGCTGTCCTTGAAGGCTGGGTCGATCGCCAGTCCGGTGAGCCCCCAATCCTGGCCGAGATAGCTCGTTGTCTCTACTGTCGCGAAGGGGTCGGCCTGTAGTTTTCCGTCGGTGCCAATGATCTTGATCGCGCCGCTGAACTGCTCCCCGAAGAAGATCCGGCCGTCCGGCGCCGGCGCCATGACCGTAGCGTGGTCGGCGGCGACTGCCGTTTGTGATTGCAGCCCGAAAGGCAGATCTTCCTCACCCGCGCAGGCTGAGAAGGTCAGCAATAGCCCGACGAACGCAACGATGAAGGCGGCTGCACGGACGGGGGCCATTGCCCGCAATATAACGGAACGCATCGTTGCAATCCACGCGATTCAGCGATCGTCCTGTTTGCCCGTACGAAAGGCCTAAAGTAGACTGCTAATCAACGGCAAGTTTGTTCTAATTGAGTAAGTAGAGCCCATCCTCTTGCGCGAGGTAGGCAATGGTTGAAGCAGAGGCCGAGACGAGTGGCCTGCGTTCCCAGGACGCTCCCGGCGAGTCTTCGATTGAATTTTCTCTGACGATCCCGGCCGTCGGGACTATCCTCTCCTGGCTTACGTCAGACCGCGAGGAGGTGTCGGGCGGAGTAGTAGCGGCACTCGGCCGCATCGGAATCGTTCCGGTGCTGGCGGCCGGTCTGGTCCTGCGTCTGGTCTTGGCCACACTGCCGGGTTTCGGCGTGGACATGGGGACGTTCGCGGCGTGGGGCAACCAGCTTGCGGCAACCGGTCCTTGGGACTTCTACGACACCGATTTCTTCACCGACTATGCGCCCGGCTATCTGTACGTACTCTGGTTCATCGGAGAACTGAACGAAAGGTTTCATTTCAGCTCTGACACCTATCAGTACATCCTCAAACTGCCCTCCATCGCCGCCGACCTCGCCTCGGCTTACGTGCTCTACCGGATACTGGACGGCAAGTCGCATGGTGTGCGCGTTGGCACGGCGGCGCTCTACCTAGCGCTCCCATTTGTGTGGTTTACCGGCGCGGTCTGGGGCCAGGTAGACAGCGTGCTCGCCTTCTTCATTCTCTTGAGCGTATTCTTCTTGGCGCGGGACCGGCCCATTCCTGCCGCGGCGGCGTATACAGTCGCGTTTCTCGTCAAGCCACAGGCAATCGCCGCGCTGCCGTTCCTGGCCTTTTGGGGTGTCCGCCATTACCCGCCGAAGATCTGGGCAGGAGCGACCGCCGTGGCCCTGGTGCTCGGTCTTGTGCTGATCGTTCCCTTCTTCGGGCTGAAACCCTGGGGGCTAATCGACGTTATGCAGTTCGCCGCGAGCTACTACCACTACGCGAGCTTCCACGCCTATAACTTCTGGGCAGCCTGGCCGATCTCGGCGTATCTGAAGACGGACGACATCAAGTATCTCGGGCTGTCCTACCAGGTGTGGGGCTTCGTGCTTTACGGCGTGTCAATTGCGCTGGTGCTTTACTCGCTCCGGCGTAGCGAGGGGCTGCCTGCTCTCGCGCTCGGCACGGCTCTGAGCATGCTGGTCTTCTACATGTTCGTCACCCGTATGCACGAACGGTACGTCTTCGCCTTCTTCCTGCCCTTCCTCGTCGCCTGCGTTCTGTACAACAACCGCCTCCTCTGGACGTCTTTCGCCGGGCTGGCGTTCATCCACCTCTTGAACCTCTACCACGCGTACGCAGAGTTCAACGATAACGAGCTTCGTTCTGTCCGGGTGTTCAACTGGCTTCAGGACCCGAACTTCTGGAACCTGGGCGTCAGCACGGTTGAGGTCCTTTCCTTCCTCATGCTCCTGCTGCTCGTGCCGATCGCCGCTGTCACATATATCATCGCGACCCGGCCGCGCTCCTCCGAGGTCACCTGAGAGTGCCGGACGGTGTCCAGGTCAGGGCCAGGCCGTTTGCCATAGCGCTCCCGCAGGTCAAAGTAGCCCATATCGCGCTCGTCGTCATCATGACGGCGGCTTTCCTTACGCGTTTCGCGCGTCTCGAAACGCCGCGCGAGTTCTACTTCGACGAGATCTACTTCGTTAGAGACTCTGCCCAGCAGATCTATCACGGCGACAACAAGGTTTGGGAGTTTTACGGTCACGAGAACACGCACCCACCGCTTTCAAAGCTGCTAATTGCAGGCAGCCTGGGAGTCGTCGGTGCTGCCGACGCGATCGCACCACCGCTGGTCCCCGGCGAAGGCGGCGTCGATAACAGCTTCGCCTGGCGTTTCCCCGGCGCGCTGGCGGGGGTCGGTTCCGTCCTCTTCATGTACCTCCTGGCCCGCCGCCTCTTCGACAGCGAGATAGCGGGCCTGGCCGCGGCGTTTCTTCTGACCTGTGAGGGGTTGGCCCTCGCCCAGTCCCGGATCGCCACTCCCGACACGTTCGTGCTCTTCTTCGTGCTCGGCTGCGTTTACTTCCTTGTCACGCAGCGCTTTCTGTTTGCGGGCATGTTCTTCGGCGCGGGCGTCGCCACCAAATGGATTGCCGCGCTCGCGGGCGTCCCGATCGTCCTGTACCTCCTTTGGCTGCTGATTACGCGCTTGCGCGAAGCCCGCACGGAGGGCGAAGCCAAGTGGTTTGAGGTGGCCCTCCCGTCGGGCCTTGTCTCCTTGTATGCCGGCATCGCGCTCGTGCTCGTCGGCTTGCTGAGCCGGCACCCGGACCAGAAGCCGGGCCTGTTTGACGGGCTTGGTCTTCTGGACTTGCTCGGCTGGCTGCTGCTAGTCGCCGGGGTGCTCTCCGTCGCCTGCGCCCTGATTGCGATGTTTTCCCAGTACTCGGAGAGACGGGCCCTTGTCTTCTCCGAGCAGGGCAGGGCCCACCTCGAGATCGTGGTCGCTTTCGGCGTCTTCTTCATGCTCCTGCCCGGCTTCGTATACTTTCTCACCTACGTTCCGATGTTGCTGAACCACCCGAGCACCCAAGCGATGGGCGATGTTGGCTGGACCGGCCTGGGCCAGGTGGTCCGCCAGAACCGGCTGGCCTACGACTTCCACCAGAGCCTGCGCGCGCCTCATCCTTATTCCTCGACCTGGGATTCCTGGCCGATCATGGCCCGCCCGGTCTACTTCTACGCCGGCGACCATAACGCCAAGATCTACGCCTTAGGCAATCCGATCATCTTCTGGGCCTCCTTGCCCGCTCTCGCGTTCGCTCTGTGGCAGGGCTTAGCCTTCGTCCGCGCGCGTTTGCAAACGAGCGGCGCGCTCTCGATCTGGGGCAGTATTCCGCAGCGCAGTGCTGCGCTGCTTTTCGTCGTGATCTCGTACCTTGGCTTGTGGTTGCCGATGGGGCTCACCGCGCGTGTGGTCTTCATCTACCACTACCTGCCTGCCCTCGGCTTCGCTATACTCGCCCTGGCCTTTTCGATTGATTGGTTGTGGAAGCGAGAGGAGCCGTGGGGGCGGTATGCAGCCGGGGGATATCTCATCCTCGTTGCTCTCACGTTCGCCTTCTTCTATCCGCATCTCACTGCCATCCCGGTAGCTAACTGGCTGGACAAGCTGTATTTCCCGTTCGACCGCGGCAACTTGCTCGACAACGACCTGTTTAACTGGGAGTAATGGACGCCGTTCTCTGCCACGACTGTGGCGCCCCAAACTCACAGACCACGAAGTTCTGTGTCGAATGCGGCACCGCAATGGCGGCCGCGGCGTCCCGCCCTGCCGAAGAGACCATGCGTTGCGAAAGCTGTGGCGCCGCAAACGCGAAGAGCACCAAGTTTTGCGTTGAGTGTGGAGCCCCGATGGTCGCCGGGGCTTCCGCGAGGCCGCGGCGAGCCGCGGCCCGCGCTGACAGCGCCGCGGCCCCGGTTGCAGCCGCACCCGCTGCCCGCGGAGCAGAGCCACCGCTGCCGCCGCTTCCCCCGCTCCTGGCGTTCCTCCTCGAGGAGCAGAGCGGTACCCGCGCGACTTATCGCACGCTGGCCATCGGCCTGATCATCTTCCTTCTCGCGTTCGCTGGCTACTTCTTCTCTACGCACCTTCATCCGGGAAGCGGGCCGAGCCTGCACTGGATACACCCTCTCAGCCGCTACACCTTCTACGCCGACCTCGCCGAGGCGCTTAACCACGGCTCGTTCGACCTGCGCAAGGCCGGAATAGCGCCCGAGACGCACCCGGACCTCCTCACGAAGGACGGTCACGTTTACCTGCCATATCAGCCGATGCCAGGTGTCCTGCTAATGCCGTTCGTGGCCATTTGGGGACAGGGCTCCACCCAGATCACCTTCAGCATGCTGCTCGGCGCCGTCAACGTCGTTGTCTTCTGGTACATCCTCCGTCTCCTGGGTGTCAGCCGTGAGACCAAGCTGCTGCTAATACCGTTCTTTGCTTTCGGCACCGCTCACTTCTACTCGGCGTCGGAGGGGACTCTGTGGTTTTACAACCACGTTACCGCGCTCTTCTTCGTGCAGCTGGCGCTGGTGTTTCTGTTGCGGCGGGACTCGCCGGTCCTGCCGGCGCTGTTCCTGGGTCTGGCGGCCCTGAGCAGACAGCCGACCGTGCTCGCTGTACCGGCGTTCCTCTACGTCATGATCGAACAGCGGCGCCCCGGGTTCTTCGCAGGTGTCCACCCGCTGGAGATGCTTAAGAGCCTTGTGCGCGGTGAAATGTCACGCCTTCAGCGGCTGTTTCAGCAGGTAGTCGATGCTATTCGTGACGGACTCTCGGACAACCGTATCCTCTCAACCGTCGCGATCGTCGTTGCTGTCCTGGTGCCGTTCGGGATCATCTCGCTCTGGTACAACGCCGTCCGGTTCGACGGGATCTTCGACACGGGACTCGATGAGATCTACGACAAGTACAACGGCGTGGCATACACGCAGTACCTGGCTGCCGGGGGAGCGGAGCGCTTCGGACAGTTCGACCCGCGAAACATACCGATTCACATCTACACGATCTTTCTCCAGGCCCCCGTCTTCACGAACGATCCGACGATGATCCGCCCGTCTGAATTCGGGATGAGCATCCTCCTCACCTCGTCCCCGTTCGTCTATGCTGCCCTCGTAAAGCGGCGCGATCCGCTGAAGATTGCTTGCTGGCTCGCGCTCATCCTTGTGCCGATTCCAACGCTTATGTACTACAGCGGCGGCTGGGTTCAGTTCGGCTATCGCTATCTGATGGACTACCTGCCGTTCATCATGATCCTTACGGCGTTCGGGTTCGACGACAATCGATCGCCACGGTCCTTTCGTCTCAAAGTTGCCCTTATCGTGCTCTCCATAGCGATCGGCTTCTGGGGGCGTTACTGGGCGACCCGCCTGGGCTGGTAAGATAGATACGCCTAAGGTGATCTTCGGGGCAGCCCTCGTTTGACGTAACAAGGGGCGAACGCTACCATCTGAGCGTTTCCCGATTGCGGCCGGTGGAGGGTAACGCCCCACCGCGTGGAGATACCAATGGAAGAATTTGTATACGATGTTCTGAACAACGACACTTGGTGGTGGGAAGTCGGCCGCCGTTCGCTCGTGAAGAACCTACTCCAACGCTACGGCCGCAACGGCGCCAATCCGGACAACGGTAGACGTCCGGACATCCTCGAGATTGGTTGCGGGGCCGGCGCCATGCTCAAGGACCTTGAGCATTTCGGCACTACGGTCGGCATGGACATCGCTGAGGCGGCCCCTCAGTATTGGCGCGAGCGAGGACTGAAGTCCGTCAGTCTCGCTGACGCCACAGCACTTCCCTACGGAGACGCGCAGTTCGATATCGTGATTTCCGTCGACGTGCTTGAGCACGTCGACGATGATGGCAAGGCCATCCGCGAGATGCACAGGGTCTGCCGGCCGGGCGGCAAACTAATCGTGACGGTACCGGCCTTTAAATTCCTATGGAGCCGGCGCGACGTTCAGTGCCATCACGTGCGCCGCTACACCTTAGAAGAGTTCCGCACGAAGCTCTTGCACGGCGGGTTCAGGATCATAAAGGCGACCTATATCAACATGCCGCTGTTTTTCCCGTTGTTGATGATGGTAAAGGCGGGCCAGCTTTCATCCAAACGGGCGCCCAGCCTTCGGATGGACTACGCTCTCGTGCCGCCGCCGATCAACAAGCTGCTGTCGAACGTGGTGGACTACGAGGCGCAGCTCCTGCAGCACATTAGCCTTCCCATCGGCTCTTCGATAGCCTGCGTGGGCACTAAAGCGCGTTAGCCCGGCCCGCGAGCAGAGGCCTTCTACTTAGACGGTCAGAGAATCGTCGTCCGCGGCCTCGATTGCGGCAGGCGCGCTGCGGTGCTTCGGCCAGACAATAAGCGAGGTCATCGTCCAGTTCCAGGCGAACCCGATGAGCACGCCGACGATGCTTGAAAGGTAGGGACTAACGTCGAAGGCAAGCGTCAGGACATTCGTCGTAACCACAATAATGATCGGGCTAACGATGGAGCTGACGTTGAATTTGATGAAGCGCAGTCCTATCCAGCCGGCGCGCGGACGGTGCCTGAATGTCCATCGCTCGTGTGAGTTGAACTGGATGAGGATCGCCAGTTCAACGGCGATTACGGATGAGATCAGCAGCCTGATGTCCGGGTGCGTAAAAAGAATGAAGTTGACTTCGGTGTCTTTATCGGGCAGGAACCAGAATACCGGCGAGTCGTAGAATAGGAAGAGGAATACCTGATAGACGAGGAACGCAGCCCCGCCGACAATCACGAACTTCATTAGCGTGGTCGGCAAATGGAGCCGATGGGCCAGGGCACTCGCCGCACCCATAAACCCTTGGTCCGCCTGGGTCGCCAGTTCCGGTTGCATGACTACTCGCCGCAAAAGACGTGCCCCTCATTATAGCGGAGCGCCTGCCGGTTCACGTAAAACAAGCGTAAAAATGACGTGAATTGAGCGCCCCTTTTTTTCCGCTCATTCCGGCGGAAACGGCGCCGTCATTGGGTCCAGGCCGCGTGGCGGCGGCATCTCGTCGCGCGATAGGTCCTCGCCTATCATCGCAGCCGCTCTCTCGCCGAGGAGGATCGAGTAGTTCTGGCCCCGGTCCTGCGGATAGATCTGGGCCATGTTGGCCAGGTACAGGCCGCGCACCGGGGTTCGATGGCCAGCCAATCGAGAGCCTACCCCGAGCGTGAATACCGGCTGCGCGTCCGCGGCATGGAATAACCACCGTCTCTCCACCCACGACTCATCGAACTGTGGGTTGATCCGTCTGAGATGGGGCAGATACGACGCAGCGAGATCGCCTTCTGTCATCTGGCCCAACGATGAACCGCGAGTCACATCGTTTGGAATGTACACGACGTGCCGCCCGCCGTACCGCTCAGGCCCGACTAGATTCGTCTGCTCGACCACGGTGAGAAACGGGACCGAGCGGTCGCTGATGCTAAGCCAGTAGTGTCCGGTCAGCGGGCGCCTCAGGCTGAGGACGAGGCAGACGGCGTCCTGGTAGGCGACGCTTTTCAGCCTGCCCGTGTATTCCTCGCCGAACTGCGGTGCGATTCGAAGCAGCGCTTCATTGCTGATCGTTGCCAGCACGGCGTCGAATGTATGCGCCCGGCCCCCGATCGTCTTGATCGTGAGCTGCGCATTTTCGCTTACGATGCGATCGACGGCCGCGTTCATCTCCACTTCCCCCCCGAGCGCCTCGATCAGCTTCACGAGCGCGTCAACCCAAACGCCGAACGAGCCGAGCTGATAGCCGAGCACCTCTTTTTGCGAGAGGAGATCCCGCGACGCGAAGCGCAGCCGAATGCGGTTCCACAGCCATGTCATCGGCACCTCGTCCGCCATGTCGCCGAATTTGCCGCGCAATAGTGGTTCCCAGACCACGCGCAGGCTTCGCTCGCCGGCGTTGCGGCGCATCCAATCGATGGCCGTCACCCCTTCAAATTTTGAAGCATCCCGCTCCCGCCGCAGGCGCAGGCCAACGAGGCCCAGCCGGATCCGGTCTCGTATGCCGGCCAGCGGTGTGAAACGGAGAAGGTCAACCGTGCTCGTGAACGGATAGAGCCTGCCGTTGTAGAAGATGCCTGCGGTAGTCGGGTGCCACTTTACGGTCTTCAGGAGCGTCAGTTCATCGAACAAGCGGACAGCAGCGCCGTCAGACATGAAGAGGTGGTGATAGAAGCATTCGAGCCTTTCGCCACCGATCTCGAATGTACGAAGAAGCCCGCCCACGGAAGCGCCCGCCTCAAACAGGTGGACGCGGTGTCCCTGCTGGAGTAACCGGTACGTCGCCACTAGACCGGCAACGCCGCCCCCAATGACTGCGACCGAAGCTGCGCCGTCCTTCATCCCCACCCGGCCCGAAAGCTGCTAGTCGTTCTTTGATGCGCCGGCGGTGCGCCGCCATGGCTGGCCCGTGCGCAGCCGGAGCAGCCCGCGCAGGTCCTCCGTTACGGTCGCGGCGATCTTTACTCGCGTGTCCGTATCCTCCACCCACTTCACCGGCACGTCCTTCACCCGGTAGCCCATCTTCTCGGCGAGGATCAGCAGCTCGGTGTCGAAGAACCAGTTGTTGTCCGCGATTAGAGGGACGATCCGCTGCGCCGCCTCACGGCTCACCGCCTTGAAGCCGCACTGGGCGTCACTAAATCGAGTCCCGAACATCGCCTTGATAAGCGTATTGTAGCCGCGCGTAAGCACCCGCCTCTTCAACGACCGCGTGATCTCCGACTGGCTGGCAAGCCGTGAACCGATGGCCACGTCGTAGCTGTCGTTCGCGATTGAGCCAATGAGCGGGGGGAACGCTTCGAGTCCTGTGGAGAGGTCCACGTCCATATAGCTGACGATATCCATCGGGCTGGCCAGCCAGGTCTGCTTCAGCGCGAAGCCTCGCCCTTTTCGCTCGATTCGTACGTATTCGACTTTGCCGCTGTTAGCGGCGGCCAGTTCCTTACCGACGGCTGGAGTGCTGTCGATAGACGCGTTGTCTGCTATCACGATGCGCCATTCGAAAGGAAAGGCCGGGCTCGCGAGGAACTCTCGCAGGACCGGAATCGATTGCGGCAAGGCCCGCTCCTCGTTGTAGACTGGTACGACGACGTCGACAGTGGTCACGCGAGTATATTACCGAAGCATTCGCGGAAGCGTCGCGCTAGAGTAGGATCTTCTTCGGCGAGCCTGACGCTGTCCGGCGGTAGTTGTGGAACAGGTAGTGCCCGTCGACCTCTTCGACGTAGCACCTCCGCCGGCTCGCCAAGATTGAATTGGCCTCGCGCGAGTAGCTCTGATAGACGGCAAGGATCGAGTGGTCGACTGCGAAGACGCCGGACGAGATCACTATCGTCAATTGAATGTCCGCGAGCAACAGCAGCCAGCCCGATATCAGCTCCGCCCAGCCGAGGTGAAACAGCGTCTCGCCGAAGGCTACCGTCATCTTCTGGAGGTTCGAATCGGGAGCGACCTGGAGTGCCGTAGCGCCGAGGTGCGGCATCGAAAGGTCGCTGACCAGGCGGTACACGCTGCCGAGCCGCTCGTCCTCCGCGAGAGCCGACCCGGCCCGGAAGCGGCCGAGATCGATCGCCATCGCCGCGTGCTCCCGGTCCTGTGTCACCGCATTCTCGAGCCAGTTCTCGTATTCGCCGAACCCGTTGGCCAGAAGAGAGCGCTGCGCCGCCACACAATCGCAGGCCGCGCGCACCAGCGGCGGGACAGCCGAGTACGAACCGAGCGTCATCATCGTGCAGGCATCTGCTTCATGTGAGAAGGCGCGCGACCAGAAAGAGAACAACGCTGCTGCCTCGGGCGTCCTTAGCCTGGAGTTCGCCGCCACGATCTGGAGCTGCAGGTTCATCATCTTCTCGAACAGCTCGAGCTCGCCGGACAGCAGGAACTGCGTCTGGCGGAAGGCGTCTTGCATGGCCGGCTGAGCGGCGGAGGGACGGGAGGGCAGGGCGTAACGGTCCGGTAAGCTTCCCAGCGCCGTCTTGATCCGCGTCCGGACTTCGCTCTGCGTCACAATGGCACCCCGATTAGAGGCTCGAACCGCGGCGCCCAGTTTTCGACGCTCGAGCCGCCCGCCGGAGGCGATACGAGCTTAAGCACGCTGCCGAAGGGAGGCATCTTAGCGATCCGGTTCGGGTGAAACGTATGCGCCAGCATTTCGGTCCCATCGACGACGCGCGGCCCGGGACGGCTAAAGTAGCTGTTGCCGTCGAGGGCATAGACGCGTCCCTTGCGCACGGCAGGGAGAGCTGCCCACCCGTCCAGGTTCCAGAGAGCTCCCGCCTCGCTCGCCGCTCGCTCCGCACCAAAGCCGCACGGCGTCAGCGCGATAATCTCCGGCTCCGTTCGCCGCATCTCCTCCCACGGCAACTTCCGCGAAGGCTCGCCGGGGCTGATCAGCCCGCCGTCGTCCCCACCCGCGAGCCGGATCATCTCCGGGACCCAGTGTCCGCCCGGCATCGGGGGATCGAGCCACTCGAGGCAGAGAACGCGCGCCCGTTCGCCGTCGCCCACGGCGTCGTGTACCCGGTCGATTCGCTCCGAAAGCTCAGCTACGAGTGCCTCCGCTTCTGCCATCCGCGAGGTCGCTTCGCCGACGCGCCGGATATCGTCCAGAATATCGCAGAGCCGGTTCGGATTCAGGGTCAGCACTTCCGCGCGGCAGCCGGCCGACTCCATATGCCGCGCGAAATCAGACGGCGACACTGCGCACACCGGGCACAAGTCCTGCGTCACGATCAGGTCCGGCGGGTCAGCGCGCAGGCGCTCCTCATCGATCCCGTAGATCTCCAACCCCGCCCGGAACCTCTCCGTGACCTGCCGGTCGATCTCCCCGCTGCTGCGAGTCGAGTCAATTTGACTGAACGTGACGCGCGGTTTCGAGTTCGCCTGCGGCGGGTAGTCGCATTCGTGCGTAACCCCCGTTAACTCATCGTCGAGTCCCAGCGCGAAGAGTATCTCGGTGGCGCTCGGGAGCAATGACCAGATCTTCATCGTGACGTACCGTGGGACAAGCTCCCACTGTGAACCGTCAGGTTGCGAATGTCAAATCGCCTATTGCCAGCCCTTCGTCGCGCCCTCCACCATCGCCAGCGGCCCGACCGGCCAGTTGAAGCCGAACACCATCGCCTTGTTGATGTCTTCCGGGGTCGCGATCCCCTCTTCCAGCACCTTTTGCGCTTCCCGCACCGCCGCGAAGTAGATGCGGTTCGCTATGAACCCGTAGCGGCCCGGCGCGTCCTTCACCCGCACCGTCGCTTTGCCCACTCGCTGGCAGAGCGACTCCAAAGCTTCGATCGTCTCTTGCGCGGTCTCCGGCGCGTAGACCAGCTCTACCAGCTTCATCACCGGCGCCGGGCTGAACCAGTGCATGCCGATGAAGCGCTTGCGACGTCCCTCGGACACCGCCGTATTGATGTCCGAAATCGCGAGACCCGACGTATTCGTGGCGA
>Ga0184605_10000471_pt1 | contig 11945 bp, 9 predicted proteins | sample PLM0_30_coex_FD_132995 | JGI IMG/M metagenome (GOLD analysis project Ga0184605, IMG submission 132995) | Groundwater sediment microbial communities from an aquifer in East River, Colorado, USA - PLM0_30_coex | ecosystem: Environmental > Terrestrial > Soil > Riparian zone | place: USA: East... | reverse complement strand
CGAGCGGCCCTTCGCCGTTAGCCGGTACTCGGCACGCGGCGGATAGCCGGCGAGAAGGTCGCGCTCGACGAGCTCCTCCTCCTCGAGGCGCTTCAGACGCTCCGAGAGCAATCTGGGCGAGATGCGGGGCGTCGACTGGCGGAATTCGTTGAACCGCCTGCGGCCGAGGAAGAGGTCGCGGATGATCAACAGCGTCCAACGGTCACCGATAATATCGAGCGTCCGTGCGATAGGACAAGCTTGAGCGTAAGGTTGGGTCCGGGCCATTCCGTTTTTGCGTTTTTCGGTTTTGCGGCGAGGGTTGACACACTGAGGGTACTAAGTATACTGAGGGAAGTCAAGGAGGAGGTTGCGCGCTTGACCGCCCCGAAAGGCCCCCGCATCCGCATCGTCCAGGAGTCCGAAGCGACCGGCGAGACCGCCGCGCTCTATGACGAAATCCGTTCGGTCTTCGGCTTCCCCATGGTTCCCGACATCATGAAGCTCGCCAGCACCCGCCCCGATTTCCTGCGCGTGCTCCTCGAAGGCTACAAGGCGATGTTCTCGGGCGGGCACCTGCCCCGGCAAGTGAAGGAGATGATCGCGACGGTCGTCTCGAAGGCCAACTCATGCGCCTACTGAACGAAAGCACATTCATTTCTCCTGCGGTCGGTAGGAGGCAGCCAGGAGGCGGCAGAGGCCGCCGAAGCAGCGGACATCGATGGGCTTCCGGTCGAGGAGAAGCACAAGGCGCTCCTCCGCCTCTGCTTGAAACTCACCGAGCACGCCTACAAAGTCACGGATGAGGACATCGATGCCCTTCGAACAGCCGGCCTCTCCGAGGACGAGATACTCGAAGGTGTCTTCGTGGCCTGTCAGTTCAACGCGATCGATCGCCTGGCGGATACCTTCGGGCTTTACGAGCTCATGCAACTCCGCGAGCAGTGAAATGGAAGCGCGTCAGAGCGCGGCGCGAGAGGGTGACGTCGTCGAGGTGCAGGAGCGACGGATCGGGCTTATGGAAGGTTGGACCCTCGCAGCTTCATTGCGAGCGCAGCGAGCCATAACTTCGGCGCCGCAGGCCGGGGGTGCGGGGTGTCCCCACCTTCCCCTGATGGCGACTTCAGGAGCCAAAGAAAGGACGAAACAGCATGGTATCCGGCCCCGGACTTCAGCAGCAGCTAGACCAGAAGGTACGCGAGATCAAGCAGGCCGTCTCCGGGCTCAGTGAGGAACAGGCGTCGAAGCCGCCGGCGCAAGGCGAGTGGAGCGCAAAAGAGGTGCTCTCACACCTCAGCGGATCGGACTCGACTGAGTTCGTCGTTCGCCTCAAGCGCATCCTCGACGAGGATACGCCACGCCTAGACGTCACACCCGGCGTATCACACTACGAGCAGCGCAGGGACGCTTCGACCAGTCAGCTCCTCTCGCAGGTCGAGTCCGCCTATGCCGAGGCGAGCGTATTCCTGGGCGGTCTCAGTGAAGAGCAGCTCAACCGCAAGGCCAATGTCCCTATGTTGAAGGAGACCCCGTTTGGGGAGAACGTAGCGCTCGGCCAGCTAGCCGGGCTCCTGATCAACTTCCACCTGAAGGACCACGTCAACCAACTTCGGAATCTCAGTAAGTAAGGGCCCCTACGCGGGGAGCGTGGATGCCCCGGCGCTCTCTTAGATGGCCACCCTTAGGGTGGGAAAGGAGGAGGATCGGACTCATCAACGTCTAGGCACACGGATCCGTATCACCCGTCAACTAATTTCGGGAGGAGCGCCGCAGGCTGGGGATGTGGGGTGTCCCCCAGGGTGGCGACTTTAGGAGCCATTGTCAAAGGAGGTAGCACCATGGTTTCAGGCCCAACACTCAAGCAACAGCTCGACCAGAAGGTCCAGGAGATCAAGCAGGCCGTCTCCGGGCTCAGCGAAGAACAGGCGTCGAAGGCTCCCACTCAGGGCGAGTGGAGCGCCAAGGAAGTGCTCTCGCATCTCTGCGGAGAGGACGACGCTCTCAGCATGTACGAATTCAAGCGCTTTCTGAGCGAGGACACCCCGCCGCTGGGCATCACGCCCGGCCAGTACAGCGACATCCGCAAAGATGCGCCAGTCCCCGAACTGCTGTCGAAGGTCGAATCAGACTACTCCGCGATCGGCAATTTCTTCGCGGGGCTCAGCGAGGAGCAGTTGAACCGCAAGGCGCATATCCCGTTCCTCAAGGAGACGCCGCTGGGGGAATACCCGACGCTAGGACAGTGGGCAATCGGCGTCATCCAGTTCCACCTGAACGACCACGTCCAGCAGCTGAGGAACGTGTCGCAATAACAGTCGTCCCGTCGAGGAGCTTGCATTCGAGCAACGTCGTCACGCTTTTTAAATGCCACTGACATCGCATTGTCAAACGTGACTGCTACGCTATGACAGTGCCCGCAAAGAACGCGGTCACCAAGCACAACAAGTAGCGGGTCCAATCGCAGAGAGATAGATGGCAAGATAAAGTGCCGCTAGGCCGGGGGGTGTGGGGGTGTCCCCACTTTCCGCCAGGTGGCGACTTAAGGAGCCACAAGAGAGGAAGGAGAAACGCGAATATGGCAAACCCAGTCACCTGGTTCGAAATCACAGGCAAAGACGGCAAGAAGCTCCAGGACTTCTACTCCGGCGTATTCGGCTGGAAGGTCGACGCCAACAACCCGATGAACTACGGCATGGTCGATAACGCCGGCGAAGGAATCGGCGGCGGCATCAGCGCCGGCGACGACGGCCGCAATCAGGTTACCTTCTACATCGCCGTCGACAACCCGCAGGCCTACCTCGACAAGGTCGAGTCGCAAGGCGGCAAGACCGTAATCCCAGTAACCGAAATCCCCGGAACAGTCACCTTCGCCCAGTTCGCCGACCCTGAGGGCAACGTCGTTGGCCTCCTCGACTCGACCTACCAGGCGCAGCACCAGTAAAGCGACTGTCCCGAACGGAGACACGCCGGGAGCATGGGACTGCCGCGTACCCACGTCAGGCCGGCCACTTTTGGGGCCATCAGCAAAATGAGGAGTCCGCCTAATCCGACCACGAGTTGATTCACAGAATCGCCGCAGGCCGGGGATGGGGGTGTCCCCCACCCTCTCCAATGTGGCGACTCCAGGAGCCGTTAGAAGGAGGAGTACGTCATGGCAAATCCAGTAGTGCATTTCGAGGTGACAGGTAAAGACGGCAAGAAGCTCCAGGACTTCTACTCGGGCGTCTTCGGCTGGAAGATCAACGCCGATAACCCGATGCAGTACGGCATTGTCGACGCAGGCGACACCGGAGGTGGCATCGGCGGCGGCATCTCGGCCGGCGATGGCGGGACCAGGCAGGTCACCTTCTACATCGCGGTCGATAATCCGCAGGCCTTTCTCGACAAAGTCGAGAGCCAGGGCGGCAAGACCGTGATGCCGGTCACCGAAATCCCGGGGATGGTGATCCTCGCTCAGTTCGCCGACCCCGAGGGCAACATCGTCGGCCTCGTCGACGCGAACTACGGGTCGCAGCAGTCCTGATCGATGCCATCGACATAACGCAGAGACGCCAATGCTGGAGCAGGGAGAGGTCCGGACCGCCTAGGCGGCTTCGATCGCGGTCTTAACGGCGCCGATAAGGTTTCGATCCTCCTCCGGCCGCACGGTGCGCGGGTCCAGCAGCAGGGAATCGCGCTCGATGCGGGCGACGACCGGAGGATCGCCCGTCCGCAGCCGCAGCGCCAGCTCCGCGATGTAGCCGCCTTCGCCCGGGATCGCGAGGAGCTTCGTCGGCAGGCTCTCTTCCGGTAAGCTGCCGCCCCCAATCATCGAGCGGCCATCGAGGACGCGGGCGCCCTGGCCGATTGCCCGCGCACAGCGTCGCGCCCGCCGTTCAATCTCGGCGAGCGGCGTCGCGATCATCCGCCAGACGGGGACCTTCGGAAGCGCTTCGCCGTGTAGGTAGTGGTGGAGTGTCGCCGTTAGCCCGGCGATGCTTGCCTTGTCCATGCGCACCGCCCGCGCCAGCGGATGCCGCCGTAGCTGCGCGATGAGTTTGCTCTTGCCAACAATAACGCCGGCCTGCGGCCCTCCCAGCAGCTTGTCCCCGGAGAAGAGCACAAGGTCCGCGCCCGCCTCGAGGCTCTGGTCTACCGTCGGCTCCGGCGCAAGACCGAACTGTGTCGTGTCGAGCAGACATCCCGAGCCGATATCGTCGATCAGCAGCACGCCCCGCTTTTTGGCGAGGCTGCCCAGCTCGTGGATCGACGGCGCAACCGTGAAGCCGACAATCCGGAAGTTGCTTGCGTGGACGCGCATGATGGCCGCCGTTTGCTCCGTGATCGCCGCCTCGTAATCGCGGAGGTACGTGCGGTTCGTCGTTCCGACCTCGACCAGCCGCGCGCCCGACTGCGCCATTACATCTGGGATGCGAAACCCTCCGCCGATCTCGACAGCCTGCCCTCGCGAGATTATGACCTCCGTGTCGTGCGCAAGGGCGGCGAGCGTCAGCAGTAACGCGGAAGCATTGTTGTTTACCGCTATCGCCGCCTCCGCGCCGGTAAGCCGCGTAAGCACTGACTCGAGGTGCGTGTAGCGCGAGCCGCGCTCGCCCGCCTCGAGGTCGAACTCGAGGTTCGAGTAGCCGCGCGAGACGGCCGCCATCGCCTCGATTGCTTCGTCGGACAGCGGGGCGCGGCCGAGGTTTGTTTGGATGATCACGCCGGTCGCGTTGATCACCGGCCGCAGCGACGGGTCGAACGCGGCGGCTGCGAGACCTAGCACGCTCTCGATGAGCTGGTCCTCGGTCGGCGCCTCACTCCCGCCCGCAATCGCCAGTCGGGCGCTTTCGATCGCCTGGCGGACGATGATCGTTGCGATGCCTGGCTCGCCCCCATTGGCAAGCGCGCGCACCCGTTCGTCCGAGAGAATGCGGTCGACGGACGGCAGCGAACGGTAGAGGTTTCTCGCGGTCATGCGGCTCGATTTTAGCAGCTATCGCCTGTCACCTATCACCTGGCACTTGTAGAATCGGGGGCAGGAGGTGCTCATGGGCGAAACGCGGCAAGAGCAACCGAGCGAAGGCAAGGGCCGTCCCCCGAGCGTATTCGACCAGACGTTCCTCACCGGCGTCTCGGGCGTAACCGAGGTCCTGCTGGTCCGCCACGGCCAGCAAAAGATAGACGTCGATGCCGCCACGATCGGCGATTGGATCGACCCGCCTCTAAGCGAGCAGGGCCGTCTCCAGGCCCGCCTGCTGGGCGAATCGCTCTCCTTGAAGCGAATCGACGCCGTCTTCGCCAGTACGCTGCGACGAGCGGCGGAGACCGCCGCCGAGATCGCTCGCCACCAGGACATCGCCGTCGAGCACGTCGAGGACCTGCGCGAGGTCGAGGTCTTTCGCGACATACCTCCCGAGAAGACCGCGCTGGAGTTCCTCGGGAAGGAGCTCTTGGACGCCGTCCGTGAGCGTATGCTGAACGAGCGCAACTGGGATGTCTACCCTCACTCAGAGTCGAGCCACGAGTTCAAGAAGCGAGCGATCAACGCCATCGAAACAGCGATTGCCCGCAATGCCGGCGAGCGGATCGCCGTTGTCTGCCACGGCGGCGTCATCAACGCCTACGTCGGGCACATCATCGGCTCCCGCTACGACATGTTCTTTCGCCCGGCCCACGCCTCCGTCAGCATCGTCGCCTCCGGCGAGGGCCGCCGCATCCTGCGCCTCCTCAACGATACCCACCACCTGACCACCGCCGAAGGCGACTTCGCCACCTACTGAGACAGAGACGGGATGAAGCGGCACCGCGGCTCGAATGTAGCGGCGCGCCTTCTGTCATTCCGAGCTCGCGGCGTGGGCCCCACGTTGTGGGGGCGCGGGCTTGCTCCGCCCAACGGTGGGTTGCCGAGAGCCTGCCCGCCGAGCGAGGAATCTCAGCACCTCGCTTGACAGGTCCTTACTCCTCGCGCAGCGCCTTCACGCCTTGCCCGAGGGCCGCCCGATTCTCTCGCTCAACGCACGTTCCGCCTCCGCCCTCTCGTAACGCTGCTGCTGCGCCACCCGCTCCATCTTGTCCAATAGCCAGATCGCGCATCCAATCGATGCGACCACCCCGGCCCCACCCAGCACTAATAGCAATACTTCCATGCTTGGTAGACGCGCGCCACTGCGCAAGGATTACACTCGCCCTCCGCTCTCCCCGAAGCTGCGGCCCTTTGAGAACTCGGCTCCGCGTCGCTGCTTGACATAGCAACGCGACGTCTTATACTCGTATCGCTCGATGGTGGGGGCTGGGCCATGGGTCTCACGTGAGCGAGCGCTGGACCCCTCGCCGGAAGTCTCGCGCTCCGTCTATCCGGCTCCAACAGGAGGTGCGAGATGACGCTCTTCTCTCCATTTCTTTCCGCTCAGCATGCGGCCATTGCCGTCTGCCGAAGACATCCTGTCCTGGGTGGCGCCGCGCTGGTTGCGTCGGTTTTGATTGCGGTCCTCGGCGCGTTTCTCATCGGCCCCTTCAACTCGCGCGCCGTCCAGGCCCCTGTTATGAGCCTCGATATGGTCCCGGGCGGCAACACCTACGACGACACCACGAACACGATGACCGTGAACTTCAACCCCGAGGCCGACTTCTGCCTCGCTTCGGCGAGCGCCAATCCGGCCACTCACATTCATCAGAGCCACCTGATCATCCAGAACGTCGAGGACCTCATCGGCTGGCAGGTGCGCCTCAACTACGATGGCGGAAAGATGCGGCCGCTGAACCAGAACGTCACCCCCTTCCTCGACAACAACACGGCTCAAGGCCTCGGCTTCACGAACCTGCCCATCGATCAAGTCTCGTCAGTCCACCGCGACGTGATCGCGGCAGCGAGCATTCCTCCTCAGGCTCCCGGGCCGCAGACGGCGCTGCTCGGCGGTGTCTATGCCGGGGATCAGTACGAAGCGGTTTCTCCTGACACGCCGGCCAAGGCGATACCCGACGACACGTCGTACAGCGCTCCCAACGGCGGCGTCCTCTCGCAGATCAGCCTCCAGGTCGTCGGCGACCAGACTGGACAGACGCTCTTCATGGACCTCGACGATGATTCACCCAACCCGCCCGGCAGCGCGCTGGTCGTATTCAGCGGCACCGGCACCACGCTTGCGCTCGCAGAAACTGACCTCAGCGACGGCGCTCACGCCGAAGGGGCTGCCTGCCCGGGCATAACGCCTCGTCCCACGCCCCCGCCAACTCCGACTGCAACTCCGGCGCCAACCCCCACGCCGACCGGTGGCGGGGCAACACCTACGCCGACGCCGCCCGGAGGTGGCGGGGGGCCGTTCGCCTGCAAGTGCTTCAAGCCGGAGCTTTCGGCGACGTACTGCCGGAGCGGTAGCGGTGACATCGATGAACAAGCGATGAGCGTCAGGTGCGATCCGGATGCGAGCCCCGGCACGCGTCCGGATATTGTCGGCAGGTTGGGGCTAGGTTTGGGCCCGGACGGTCAGCCGGGCACGCCCGACGACACCAACGACTACTACCTAGGTGGCTCTGTTGCCCTGTCTCCTTCAGCGCCTCCGGATGATTTCTCGATACCCATCGGCGCCATCCTCGGCAGACTGGGGTCTCAGCCTACGCAGGGCTTAGTAAACAATGGCTGTGGCAACCATCAACTACGCATCCCGTTCACGTTGATGAAGGGCACGACAGACATCAACGATACCGTTCAGCCGCAGCCTTTCGGGACGAGTAACGACCTGGCGATAATGGCCGGCGACAACCCGCCCTACAACGGGGTCCAGGACGTAAAGCCGGCTCCGGCCCTCACCAAATACCCTTCCTTCCTCAATGCCATCTTCGATCCCGACTGGGTTGACTTCGGCCCCGATAGGATCGCAGGGAACGGTGACGATAACAACGGCCCACAGTCGCCAATCAAGCCGCTCTTCCGCGCGGTTGGCGTCACTGCAATCGCCCCGGCCGGGAACCTCTGGACGATCTTCCAAGTCCTGGTGTTCGACAAAGGTACGCAGTTGCCCGGCCTGCCGGCTTTCGATCCCGCCTACGGTTACCCCGAGGTGAGCGTACTCCAGCAGTCGTCCGGCGCGCGTTCGGCCACACCGCGCGCTCCGAACGCCATTACCGACACCTGCTCGCCACAGAAGGAAGTCAGCGTATCGTACGGACTGACGCACGACAACCCGGATACCCCGGCCAACGAGGGCGGTATACCCCTGCGCACCATGCCGGCGGCCGGCACTTCGATCACAGGCATCGCTTACTACACAAGTCAACGCGACGCCGATGGTGACGGCTACGAGAACGCCCTCGATCCCTGTCCTTTCACGCCGGACACAGTTTGGAACCCACGCGACGTGAACCCGCCGATAGAGGGCGATAGCGACATCTTTGCCGGCGTACCCTCGCCCGACGGTATCCCCGATAGCTGCGACCCCACGCCCAACGAGGCGACGGCCAGTCCGCCCGCGAACTCGCCGGTCGACCACGACGGTGATGGCTTCATCAACCGCGGTGACAACTGTCCACTCGTAGCCAACCCGGACCAGAGGGACACCGATTCCGACGGTATCGGCGACGCCTGCGACCCCAACCCGAACACGCCTGACGGTCCCGAAATCGTCTGTATCAAAGCCGGTACGATCACCAGCGGTGGCGATCCAAACGTCGCCTTCACTCCCTGCTTGACGTCGCTTCCGTCCCTGGACAACGACAACGACGGCGTGAATGACGCCAACGATGCCTGTCCCGCCACTCCTCTCGCCGAGCGGCCCGTCGACTCGAACGGTTGCTCTCAGCACCAGGTCGACGCGGACCTCGACGGAATCTGCGATCCTGGCAAGACAAGCACACTCTGCTCCGGCAGCGACAACTGCCCCGCCAAGCCAAACCCATCGCAGACCGATAGCGACGGCGACGGCCTGGGCGATGCCTGCGATACGACGGGCCACGGCACGATTCCTGCCAACGCCGCGACCGTCACGGTCCCGTTCTCGCCGATAAACCCGGCCTCGAGCGTCGTCTTGATCACGCCCCTCGGCGACCCGGGTGATAACCTCCTCTGGGTATCGCTGGAAAACAACCAGTTCACCGTCCACGTGAGGAGCCTCCAGGGCAGCAACCGCACCCAGAGACATCCGCCGATTCAGTTCATGTACGAGGTGTCGCCATGACCTTCGTCGCTCCGTCCCTTTCTGCGTGTCTCGCCGCCGCGAGCCGGAAGCGCCCGCTTTTGGGTGGGACAGCACTGCTTCTTACCGTGGCGGTTGCCGCGCTTGGCGCGTTTCTCATCGGCCCCTTCAACTCGCGCGCCGTCCAGGCCCCTGTTATGAGCCTCGATATGGTCCCGGGCGGCAACACCTACGACGACACCACCAACACGATGACCGTGACCTTCAACCCCGAGGCCGACTTCTGCCTCGCGTCCGCGACCGCCAATCCGGCCACTCACATTCATCAGAGCCACCTGATCATCCAGAACGTCGAGGACCTCATCGGCTGGCAGGTGCGCCTCAACTACGATGGCGGGAAGATGCGGTCGCTCAACCAGAACGTCACCCCCTTCCTCGACAACAACACGGCTCAAGGCCTCGGCTTCACGAATCTGCCCATCGATCAAGTCTCGTCAGTCCACCGCGACGTGATTGCGGCAGCGAGCATTCCTCCTCAGGCTTCTGGGCCGCAGACGGCGCTGCTCGGCGGTGTCTATGCCGGGGATCAGTACGAAGCGGTTTCTCCCGACACGCCGGCCAAGGCGATACCCGACGACACGTCGTACAGCGCTCCCAACGGCGGCGTCCTCTCGCAGATCAGCCTCCAGGTCGTTGGCGACCAGACCGGACAGACGCTCTTCATGGACCTCGACGATGATTCACCCAACCCGCCCGGCAGCGCGCTGGTCGTATTCAGCGGCACCGGCACTACGGTCCCGCTGGCCGAAACTTCCCTGGGCGATGGTCTGCACGTCGAAGGTGGCACGTGTCCCCCGCCGACCGCGCCGCCGACGCCCGGCCCGACTGGCACACGGACACCGACGTCAGTGCCATCTGCGACACCCGTCCCCACGCCTGGCCCGGGGGGTGGGTTCGACTCTTCGAACACCGCCACCTATTGTGCGGAAGGATCCGGAAACGTAGACGATCAGCAGCTTACCGTCACCTGCCAGCCGGACATAAGCCCCGGCTCGCATCCCGACCTCGTCGGCAGCTTTGACCTCGGGGTTGGCCCGGACGGCCAGCCGGGCACGCCTGATGATACAAACGATTACAACTTCGCGGGCCTGGTGAACTTCTCGCCGACGGCACCCGACGATACCGCAATACCCGTCGCCGCCGTCTTGGGCAGGCTCGGCACGCAGCCCACCCTCGGCCTAGTCAACAACGGCTGTGGAAACAGCCAGCTACGGGTGCCATTCACCTTCCTCAAGGGCACTACGGACATCAACAACACAGTTGAGCCTCAGCCCTTCGGCCAAAGCAACGACTTGGCGATCATGGCTGGGGATAACCCGCCATACACCGGGCAGCAGGACGTGAAGCCCGCTCCGGCCGTGACGAAATACCCGTCCTTTCTCAACGCCATCTTCGACCCAGACTGGGTTGACTACGGCCCGGATAGGATCGCGGGGAACGCCGACGACAACAACGGCTCCGCGCCGGCGCTTAAGCCCATATTCCGCGCGGTCGCCACCACCTCGATACCGCAAGCGTCCTACCTCTGGGTGATCCTACAAGTCTTGGTTTTCGATAAGGGCACGCAGCTACCCAATTTCCCCGCCCTCGATCCCGCCTACGGTTATCCCGCTGTGGTCGTCCTGCAGCAGTCCTCGGCGGCAGGATCAGCTGCGCCTCCAGCGCCGAGTGCGCTCACGGACGTTTGCACGCCCCTAAAGACCGTCGGCGTTTCCTACGGGGTCACCAAGGACAATCCAGATACGCCCTCGAATGAGGGGGGCATCCCCGTCCGCACCTTGCCGGATGCCGGGACGGCACTCACCGGGTTCTTCTATGCGACCAGTCAGCCCGACGCTGATGGCGACGGTTTTGAGAACTCCATCGACCCCTGCCCGTACACGCCTGACACGGTCTGGAACGCCCGCGATGTGAATCCACCGATTGAGGGCGATAGCGACCTGTTCACCGGCGTACTATCGCCCGACGGCATTCCCGACAGCTGCGATCCAACTCCCTACGAGCCGTCGGCCGCCCCACCCGCAAACTCGCCAATTGACCACGATGGCGACGGCTTCCTAAACCGCGGCGACAACTGTCCTCTCGTCGCAAACCCCGACCAGAAGGACACCGACGAGGACGACATTGGCGACGCCTGTGACCTGAATCCGGGCACGCCCGACGGCGAGCAAATCGTCTGCGTCAGAGTGGGACAGGTGACTGTTGGAGGAGACCCGAATGTCGTGTTCAGTCCTTGCTTGACGGAGCTTCCGCCGGTAGGCGGGTCGCCAACGCCCACGCCGGGCGGGCCAACGCCGACGCCGGGCGGAACGAACCAGCCGCCGATAATTGGAGTTCCTAGCTGCGTCCCTGAGCCCTCGCGGGTTGGGGAGGATGTCACGTGCTCGGCCGGATTTACCGACGCGGACGCGGGCGATCTGCTCACTTGTGGCATTAGCTGGGGCGATGCAAGCGCATCGGTGGATCTGGGACCAGCACCTGGACTGTGCAGTCTGTCCCATGTCTACACTCAGGAGGGCAACTTCACCGTCACTGCCAACGTCTTCGATGGCCACGTCTCGAGCACAAGCGAGCCGATCATCCACCGCGTGCTATCCCTCAGCGCCACGTCCACACCAACCCCGGTTCTTCCTACGCCTACTCCGGGTGGGCCTCCGATTTCGCCAAGCGCGACGCCCACCGCGACGGCGACTCCCACCGCACCAACGCCCACGCCGACTGCGCCAGCAGCTGGCGGCGAGACTTGCGACGGTCAGCTGGCCACAAAAGTGGGCACAGACGCCTCCGAAGCTATCT
>Ga0184605_10000469_pt1 | contig 11950 bp, 10 predicted proteins | sample PLM0_30_coex_FD_132995 | JGI IMG/M metagenome (GOLD analysis project Ga0184605, IMG submission 132995) | Groundwater sediment microbial communities from an aquifer in East River, Colorado, USA - PLM0_30_coex | ecosystem: Environmental > Terrestrial > Soil > Riparian zone | place: USA: East... | reverse complement strand
CTCGCTGTCAACTACTCCCGACGGTGGATGCTGGATTATCTGGCCATCGAGCGATGCATTCAGGGAGGCTTTATCGGAGAGGCTCGTAGTATTTCGGTCATGCTTGGCAAGGGGAACCTGGCCATGCACGCTTCCCACTATTTCGATCTCTGCTGTTTCCTGTTCAGAAGCCCGCCCGCTAGCGTGGTAAGCAGGTTGGAGCCCATCGAGGAACCCAATGTCCGGGGCGCGGAGTTCAGCGATCCCTCTGGCCATTGTCTTTTCTCATTTCAAAGCGGTGCTCGTGCTTTTCTGGATTTTAGTTCGGACTTGACTGCGAAAGACCCGTTTATTGTGATCAAAGGAACGGCAGGAAGAATCACAATCGATGAGCCTCGTGAATTTTGGACGTTGCAGAGCCAGAGCAACCGCACTTGGACCATTCCGTTCGTCGACTCCTTGAAATCGTCCAGACTCTTTTCGCGCGTTGCTGCGCAAATCCTTTCACGCCCGGACGGCGAGACGTGCGATTCTGACGGTCTTAGAGCGTTGGAAATGGTGCTCGGAGCTCATCTCTCCCAGAAGCGGGGGAACGAGCTTGTGACGTTTCCCTTGTCAGACGTCGAAGCAGATCTCGGAGTGGTGTTTCCATGAAAGATCTGGACATAGCCTGGGGTCGGGATGCGCCGTGGCGATTGCCACCAGAGGTAGCGCAACTTCGCGTCGCAGTGCTGGGGGCCGGCAAAATGGCCCGGTTGCACTTGGATGTCTTGCGCTCCGTTTCCGGCGTTTCCGTAGTCGGACTGTGCAATCGCACCAAAGCTACGGGTGAAAAGCTAGCCAGTGAATACGGAGTTGAGCGATGGTTTCCGAGTGCTGGCCAAATGCTGGAGGAAGCGAATCCAGATGCGGTCATTGTAGCCGTTGCGCATGCTTCGACTGCGGAGATGGCGTCCCTCGTGTTGGCGGCAGGTATTCCCTGTCTGATCGAAAAGCCAGCCGGATATTCTTCAGATGAAACTCAACAGCTCGCTGAGCTGGCAAGTGAAAACAATTGCTTGAACGTCGTTGGTCTTAATCGTCGCTACTATAGCACCATCCAACAAGCGCTACTTGAGGTGGTTCATCACGGAGCCATAACCGGGGTATTGGTGGAGGCACACGAGGCAATTGCGGATTATCGCAGCCGTCAAACCTTTGAGCCTTGGCTGTACGATAACTGGATCGTGGCTAACACGATTCATGCGATCGATCTTTTGAGAATGATCGGCGGCGAATTGTCGGAAGTGAGTGGTTTTCGTCAAAGACAGGCAGAACCGCGGGGTGATAATTTCTCAATCTCGATGCGATTTGAAAGCGGGATGGTCGGAAGCTTCGTGTCTCACTGGAATTCTGCCCGCGGATTCGGTTTGAAGATTTTCGGACACGGGGTTACCGCGGAGTTATTTCCGCTTGAGCAGGGATTCATTTCCTTTGACACTGGTCGGCGCATCAAACTGACGCCAACGTGGTCAGACTTCGCCTTCAAGCCCGGGCTATACACCCAGGATACAGCCTTTCTCCAGGCTGTGTGCGATCGCCGAGATGCTCCTACATATCCCGCCTCGGACTTGAAAGACCATCTGAAAACCATGCGGCTGCTGGAGCAGATAGCGCCTACGGAATCCCCAATAGCGACGTTCAAACTACCCTCTCACCACGCGTGAAGCATCAAAACTCGCAACTTCCTGCCATTCCGCAAAAAGCCTTTCCCAGCGATGTGATAACCCTCCTGGGATAGAAATTCGTGTAGATCGACATAGTCGGCGTCATTGTGATAGGTCGTAACCGCAATGCGGGGACGGAATCGCCGTATGGTATGTTGTCCCGATTTTATGATCGCGACGTCTTGGCCTTCCGCATCACATTTAATGAAATCTACCCGGCGAAGTTTTTCTCTTTCTACTAATTCATCGAGAGTGTGTACGGGCACCGGGTAGGTTCCACGGAGTTCATGATCCGATATTCGGCTCTTCGCCGGATTGACGGGATCGTCCAGAAAGTGGGCGACAGTACTTGTTTCCCCCAACAAGCACTGTACAATTCGCGGTTCCTGAAGATGCCATAGGGCGAAAAGACGCCGGATCAAAATACTGTTAAGCGCAGAAGGCTCAACTGCCAAGACATTGGCCCCCTTCTGAGTAGCGATCGCCGCAAACCCTCCTTCGCACGCACCAATATCTAAAACAGTATCCCCCGATCGGATAAGCGTTTGACCGAACTCATACTGATGCGGGTGAGACGGTTCTAACAGCTCACTGAGGAGGCTGATTAGGCGCTCAGTTGGCGCATGCCGAGGCCAAGGGAATGTCATCCCACGAACGGTGACGTACTGAAACTCAACGTCGTGCGTGATGACCAGGTGTTCTCTCTTTTTGAAGCGTGACTCGATTCGCGAGCTTGTCGAGAGCAGCCAACGTTTCGGAATATCGCTTTGCGGAGGTTTCATCGCCGCGAGCCGCAGTAACGCACATAACCGATCAAGCACTATTCGACTTCTGGAGGAGGTTTCAGACCACCTAGCGGCGTTGCGAATGGTTTTCTTCCAGCGCGTTCGGGGAATCTTTCATTCTCCGCTCCGCTACTGCTTTTTCCGCCTGGTAGGATAGAGCGTCCGCGCGAAGCACCGGGATTGGTGGGATCAGAGTTTCAACTGTGCTGGAGCGCGACGGTGTTGGGAATCTGGAGTCGCCCAGCGTCCAGGCCAGCATGACGACGCCGCAGTATGCCGCGATCGCGATCGCTATTGCCAACGGCGTGGCGTTCCTCACCGAGAATGCAACGACAGCGCCCATCGCCGCGAACAGCCCATACGCCAACGTCACGCGAGCGTGCCCGGCACCGCCGTTCGCCAGTCGTTGATAAAGGTGCGAGCGGTGGGGATCAGTAAGATCCTCGCCTCTGCGGAATCGAACGACTATGGTGAGCAGGGCGTCGAGAAAAATGGGAAACAGGGGCAGGAAAACGAGAACGGACTTCGTGCCTTGCAGCGCCAGCGCACCACCGACAACGAAGAACAATCCCAGGGGTCCGGAGCCAACATCCCCCATGAACATTTTCGCCGGCGGCCAGTTCCATATCAGAAATCCGAGACAGGCCCCGGAGAGAATGAGTCCGTAACTCGAGCCGAAGCTGGCGAACGGCATCAGCGAGAAAATAAAGAGCCCGTACACTATCCCCTGACAGGCGATCATTCCATCGATTCCGTCGATGAAATTGACGATGTTGATGGACGCTACGGACCAGAACACCCACCAGCCCAACCACAAGACATTAATCCAACCCGGCAGCGGCGAGATTTTGTTGACGAGTGAGGCGACCGCGAGTCCGCAGATCAGGTGCACGGATAAGCGAAGCGCGACTCGAATGGTTTTCCTGTCGTCCAACCAGCCAACCAGGGTCAACACTATCACGGCCGCGGCGAGGAAGGCAAACGCGCTCGCCGGGAATTGCTGGGTTTGAACGAACGCGTAAACGCCCAATGCAAACACCGACCCGACCAGAGCGATCCCGCCACCTCGCGGTGTCGGGATCCGATGAGAGCTCCGATAATTCGGCACGTCGAACAGCCCTATACGGCGGGTATAGAGGAAGGTTACTCCCACTCCGATCGCGGAGAGAAAAAAGGCTAGCGCCGGTCCCCACAAATAATCGATCATCCGACTCGTTTACCCAAAGTGCGGAGACACGGAGAGTGGATTCTCGATGTGCGAAGAATATGCGGGCGGGTCGGCTTTCTATTATGACAGAGCATTGCCGGGAATCTACGCTTCTGGCTCCCGAGAGCGAGGATCGATCGACGATGGGAAGCGTCCTCGCACCACCCGAGGTTCGCCGCCAGAGCCAGGCCTGACTGATTCGATGCCCGAATCAAGTGGGACGCGACTGATACCATGCCGCCGTTTCTCGCAAAGCATTCTGCACCGAAAACGGTGGTTGATAGTCTGTGAGTCTGCGCAACTTGGAAATATCGAGAGTAAGCGAGCCTATCAGCCTTCGCACAATATCGGAATTGGCGGGAAATGATTGGACCCTTCCGATCATGTCGCCAACCAGGCCGACTGCAGTCAGGATTGACTGAGGCATAGGAAACAGATTAGGCGGCTTGCCCAGCGCCAAGCCGACAGCCCGGAGAAGCTCCGGAGTCGAGAGATCAACTCCGTCGCTCACGAAGAACGTCTCCCCGAAAGCGCGCGGAGAGCGCAGAATAGAACTCACCGCTTCGGCCACGTTACCACTGAAAACGATACTGCGACTATTCCTCACGTTGAGGAGTGGAAGCGGAACTCCGTGCTTCACCGCGTCGAACAGCCTTATCATGTTGCCCTTCATTCCCGGGCCGTAAGCGAGAGGTAATCGTAAAATTGCGGTGTGCATTCCAGAGTTGCTCCCAAATTCCTGCACGAGCTCTTCCGCTTTCAGCTTGCTGATTCCATAAGGATCCAGAGGTCGCGGTAAAACCTCTTCCGTCCACGGAGCGGTGTTCATCTCTCCCACCGCTTTTACCGAGCTGAACAATATGAAAGCACCGACACCAGCGCGAACGGCCTCTTCAAGCAATAGTCGCGTTCCGTCAACATTGGTCCGGAAGAAGGCGGTGTCAGCTTCAGGGTCGCTCCCCATGATATGAGCTCGGCCCCCGAGGTGAACGACTACATCCATCCCACGAACCGCATGGTGCAACGCGGCGCGATCGAGAAGATCCGCAGTAATAAGGTCGCCCCTCAGGGTGGGGTCTGTCTGGCGAACCATCCTTCTAACGTGCTTCGCTTCGCTTGAGAGGTGATCGGCTACGATCCGACCCAGAAATCCTGCCGCGCCAGTCACCAGGACGCTCTCTGTCTTCAATTCTCCGTCACTTCAGGTTATCCGCGAGCAGCAGCAGCCCATTCCAGCTCCGCTCGATCGGGTGAATGAAACCCAGCGACAATGCGGCAAGTAGTTTCGGCGACCGACGGAGCAAGATACTCTAGTGGCGGCTGCCAGGCCGGCGGATCTCCTGTCACAAACTCGACTCCCCGGAGGATAGCGGCCGGGTCCGTTCCTGCCAGAAAATTGGAGCCGCATTCGACCGTTTCAGGACGCTCCGTGACTTCCCGGATCGTTACGTTGGGAACCCCGAGAATGCACGCCTCCTCCTGAACGGTACCGCTGTCCGATACACAGCAGAATGCGTTTCGCTCAAGATGGATGAAATCAAAGAAGCTCATCGGCATCAGCAGTTGCAGACCAGCGGTACGCGCGTCGAGTCCGAACTCGTCGATCTTCGAGGCCGTTCGCGGGTGAATGGAGCACACAACGGGGTATCCGTATTTTGCGCGTAATCCCGCCAGGGCGTCGATGAGATCCTTCAACCTTACCGGATTATCGACATTTTCAGCCCTGTGCATCGTGACGAGAAAGAATTTGCCACGTGCCAGATCCAAGCGGGACAAAATCTCGCTAGCCGCAATCTTACTGGCAAATCGATCCATGACTTGTTTTATCGGATTTCCGGTTGTGTAGATGCGCGCGCCCGGAATGCCTTCGCGCAGGAGGTTCTCACGGCTTCGGTTTGTATAGGGCATCAACACCGTGCTGCAGTGATCGATTATGCGGCGGTTCACTTCTTCCGGCACGCGATCGTCATGGCAACGGTTTCCGGCCTCCATGTGGTAAACCGCCACACCCATTCGCCGAGCAACAATTGCAGAGAGTCCGCTATTTGTGTCTCCGAGAACAAGGAATCGATCTGGGCGGTGCTCGAGCAAAAGGCGCTCGACGCCGCTTAAGATGGTGCCGACCTGTGTGCCGAAGCCGCCCCTTGCACCGAGGTTTGCGTCCGGCGGGCGGACGCCCAGATCCCTGAAGAAAACGCCGTCGAGCCCATCGTCAAAATTCTGTCCGGTGTGCACCAAAATATGTTCGACGGCCTTGTCCAGGAGCGGTATGACAAGGCTCAGGCGAATGATCTCCGGTCTCGTGCCGAGCACGGTCATCACTTTCATCTGAGCAGTTCGCCCTCGGGTACGAAATTGTCGTCAACCATAAGATCGCGCCGGCGCAACAATTCTGCGGTTTCGAGGGGGCTCATGATGTTGTCAGCCGAGCTGAATTCGCGCGACAGACAACCCGAGCCGTTCTCTGACGCTATTTCGGGCAGCATCGGCTGAATCGCGTACCAGCCCCCCCTCTCAACAGTACGCGGCGCTTCGTCCTCGCTCACCATGATCTCATGAATTTTTTCTCCCGGGCGGATACCGGTTATTTTCTGCTCGATATCGCGGTCGCCGATGAGCGCCGCCGCCACGTCAACTATCCTGGCTGCGGGGGCTCTTGGTACGTAGATCTCACCAGGTTTTGCCGAGGCGAGCGCCGCAAAGACTGTGTTGACGGCGTCGTTCAGGCTGAGAAGGAATCGCGTCATTTCGGTGGTGGTGATTGTTACCGGCCCGCCGCTCCTTATCTGCTCGTGAAACAGCGGTATCACGGACCCGCGAGAGGCGAGCACGTTTCCATACCGAACGCATATGAACCGCGTGCCCGGCGCCCGCATATTGCCCTGAACCAGGATCCTCTCCTGCACGGCTTTCGTCATTCCCATCACGTTGACGGGTTTGCAGGCCTTATCAGTTGAAACGCCAACCACCGTTTCCACCGGGAGTCGGAATTCCTGGATGCCGCGAACTATGTGCTCGGCACCACCGATGTTTGTGCGGACCGCTTCATAAGGAAAGTATTCGCAAGTAGGAACCTGCTTCATCGCAGCCGCGTTTATTACTATGTCCGCGTCCCGCATAGCCGAGACGACGCTGCCGTAGTCTCGAACGTCTCCAATCCGGAATTCAAGAACCCGCTCGAAGTTGTGATAGATGATCTCGTCTGTCGCCGCTCGCCGCCTGTGGAATCCAAGGCGCATCGAGTGCTGTTTCGCTTCGTCGCGAGACAAGACGATGACTTTTGATGGCAGCCCCAGCTCGCCCGTCAACAAGCGCCCGATCAGGACGTTACCGAGGGAGCCGGTTCCCCCGGTAACGAGAATCGTCTTATCGGTCAGGATGGTCATAGGAGATCAAGTCTTAGCTGTGATATGGGGTCGGGTCCGACACGAGTTGCGATAGAAGCTCCGGCCACGGGGGACAATGGTACCCGATAGCGGCTTCGAGCCTATCGCCGGTCAAGCTGCGGTCGATGACAACACTCTCGTCCGGCTCGATTTGGATGTCCAGGCCATAAGCCTCCCGAATTAACTCCAACAGGTCGTTTTTCGACATGCGTTCACTCGAAACCTGGAATAGCCCGGTCATCGCTGAGTATTCGGCGATCAGCGAAACGATCAGTTCAGCAAGGTGATTAGTCGTAACTCCGCTCCACCAGGCTTTTTTATAACCCGGCACCGTCCGCCCGTTTTGCGAGAGGAACCAGTCCAGGAGCGAGCGATGCGCCCGCAACTCCCTACCGATGATTGAGGTCCGGAGCGTAACCGAGTTTGGGGACGTCACTTCTCCCAGCGCCTTCGTCCGCCCGTAAAGATCAGTGGCATCGGGCAGATCCAGCTCCGTGTAGGAGCCCCGCGAGCCATCGAAGACGCAATCTGTGCTCACGTGCACGAGTCTCCCGCCCCATTCATCGAGTTTGGCAGCCAGCCTGTGCGGCAGAAGCGAATTGATGGTGATGCTCGGAACGGCATCGTGCGCGGCAGGACGTTGTTTGATGATTCCGACACAATTTACCACCACGCTCGGGCGCAGCCTATCCAACAGGGCGTCAATGGAACTGATATCCATTGCATTGCACCGTTCGATGATTTTATCGGAGCGAAATTCCTTTATTTCGCCGACTGGATATGCGTCAATCGTTTCCCGAAGCGTGCCCCATGTATCCGGAAACCTTGCCACAGCGCTCTGAAACATCTTGTGACCGAGCATACCTCCAGCACCCAAAACCAGCACGCGAGGACCGGACACTATGCGATCAATCTGGAAAACGCTGCGCCGTAAGCCCCGGCTGCGCGGATTTCAATATTTCCGAATAGCGGGAAATCAAGAGGGCCGGATCAAAGTGAGTCGAAAAGTAGCTCCGAAGGCTGGAGCGCATCGACTCCCGTTGCGAGGTAGTCAACGAAAGAAGTTGCTTCACGGCAGTGACGAGGGTTTGAGGCTCGCTGGCATCGAAGCCTATTCCTCCACCTGATCTCGCAGCCAGCATTTCAGCTTCACCCTGCAGGCCGTAGAGTATCGGTGACCCCGCGGCAAACGCGGAAAAGAGCTTGGATGGAATGGTGTTTCGGAAGAAAGGTGATGGCTGCAGGCAAATGATCTGGGCGAGGCCTGCGGCCGACGCCTTGAGAGCCTGTTCTACGGGTACGCGTCCGTGAAAAGTAACGTTTGTCGCTTCGACGCGATTGGCGAGCTCTCGAAGGTGCGCTTCAGAAGCGCCGCTTCCATAGATGTCGAAGCGGATTGAGGGCCGTTCGCTTCGCAGCGCAGCCGCGGCGAGAATGATGGTCTCAACTTTCTGTGCTGGCCCCAGGTTCCCTGCGTACACGATGGAGTTAGCGTCGACCGGGATGTCTGCTGCTCGAGATACCAGTTCGCGGCTCCCCCCAATCCAGACAGGAATGACAGTCAGACGTTGTGGCGCGATCCCGGCTTCTGCCAACTGACGCTGCGCGCCCCGCGTCGCGCAGATTATCAAATCGGCGGCCCGGTTCAAAGCGCGGTTGTAGGCGCCAGCGAGGCTTAGCACGAACCGGGATTTTACTACGCCGGCGGCGACGAAACTGGCTGGCCACAGATCGGCGCATGTGAATACAAGCCGGGACCGATAAACGATTTTAAAGAACAGCGAAGACAAACCCGTTGTAAACGGGCCGTGATAAACCCAAACCGTGTCAGGTCTCCCGGCAACGAGCGGCGCCACTACCGACGCGACGGCGGCGAACGACAGATAGGAGATCGCCCGCCGCAGAGTGGACAGTGAATGATCCGGAAAAAATGGAACCCGCCAAACCACTACGCCGTTTACAGTTGACTTCTCCACTCGCATGAATCGGGTGCCAGGGTAAAACCGGCCCAGGGGATAGTTCGGATGAGCGGTCACGACGATGACATCCGAGTCTCTGGCAACTGCTTCAGCCACGTCGGCCGTGATGAAGTTCGGCTCTGGACTGTAAACCTGCGTCAGCACAAGAATCCTCCGACGCCTCTGAGTTGATGTCGTCAACGGCCGTTGGCGGCAAGCCGGAGTTCGGAAATGGTCGCTCGCACCGTCCCTTCCCACGTGAATTCGCTCGCGCGGGCGCGGGCGCGATCAGCTAGCGAGGTTTTTTCCGCGAGCCCCAGTCCCAAAACGGTCGACAGCTGACTCGCCAACGCCTGCGAGTCCCCCGCTTTGTAATAGAAGGCTGCGTCGCCGAAAGTCTCAGGCATCGGACGGAGGGTAGTTGCAATACATGGTGTGCCGTAAGCGAGCGCCTCGAGAGCGGTGTTAGGACACGCCTCAACCCTGCTCGTCATGACAAACGCAACACAATTTGCAAAGGACCAGGCCATCGATTGGCGAGAGAGTGACCCGGGCCAAATCACAGAATCGCGGAGAGAGTTCTCCGCGATCGCGTCGGAAAGGCGTCGCCGATATCGTCTGGCGCCACCACTAACTTCACCGGCCACGACAAGCGTGGCATCCACTCCACTGTCGCGTAGCTTCGTCATTGCCGAAATAAGATCCTCGAGGCCGCGAGCGGGCCGAATCGACCCGGCCGTGAAAATAATCGGCCGCGACCCATGCCCCCCAAGCCATTCAGGTCTCGTCAGCAGCGAGCGACTCAAGGGAGCTTCGACTCCGTGAGAAACGACTCCAATCTTGGCGGATGGAATTCTCCAGCGATCGACCAGAAAGTCACGTACGAAAGGCGAAACTGCGATCACTCTATCCGCGTGACGGCAGCTCATTCGCGCGGTGAGGCAGCGAGCAATATTCTTCAGCGCGTCCCTGGCTGAATTTCCTGCGAACGGTGCAATCAGAGGTTCCATATTGCGAACCATTATCACCGTCGGGAACTCGCTTCTCACAATTCTCGCTGTCGGAATAAAAACGACGTCCGGAGCGCGGCGCCGAAGTTCCGATCTCAAGACTGTGTACCCTGTGAGTCCATCGCCCGGCGGCCAAGACCAGCAGGTACTCCCGAGGTCGGGGGGCAGTTCCATCCCCTGACGGCAGAAAATGTCCAGGTTGGACACGGAGGGCGAGGCGCGGAGCAAGGGCAAAACGGCTTCCAAATACTTCTTGTAACCGCCGCTAAGTCCTCCACTCGTAAGGTTGACGAGGGCTACTCTCACCCGAGATTCGTTCGACCGAGCGAATCAGTTGCCTCGACTGTGCGCGGCGACTTGCGAAAGGCCGGTTTTTTTACGGTCTTTCCGGAACCCGTGACCCCCAGCGGACGGGTGGCGCGCCCCACCAAGAAGCCAAGCCGCTCGACCGAACAATTCTCAAGTCCCGCTTCGGTAAACCAGCGAAGCAATTCTTTTTGCTGTTTGGGATGGTCGTGTGCCGGCGCGAGCATGTCAAACGTGTCAAGAATTGCCCACTCATAGAGCTGAGACGAAGAGAGTGGATACACCCCTTCGTAGCTGACGACGGGCACAAGATACCGAAGATAGCGGCCGATACGTGGGACGCACCCAACGGCGTGGCTGAGCGCGAGCATCGGGCCTGTGGCGCGCTTAACAAGGCTGAACAAGGTCTGTGGGGGCATGCGCTTCGTCAGTGGCCGGAGCCAGTATTTTGACCACCCCAAATTGCGCAGGAGCCAAGGGTATATGTCGACTGCCAGCATGCCACCCGGTCTCAATTGAGGGGGAAGCGAGCGAAAAGCACGCTCTGGATCGGGAGTGTGCTGCAATACTCCGAAGCAATAGACGAAGTCGAATTGCCCGATCAGAAAGGGAAGTGCGATCACATCGCCTTGAACAACGTTGAGTCCCTGATGCGTCGAGAGGTTGGACCAGCATGCATCCACGGCCGTCGAGTAGTCGAGAGCAACGACACGCGCACCGGCTTGCAACGCAATTTCTGCGAATCTTCCGGCCCCGCATCCGACGTCCAGAACCAGCTTGCCGGCAAGTTGATCCGGGCTCCACCCCGAAAACCTGTAAAAGCGGTCGCGGGAGATGGGAAGTCCCGACACGCTGTCGAGCTGGGTTCCCCGAAACTGATTCCATTGGATCCCGAAATTTTCCGCGTAGTTTCTCTGGGGAACAAAGCGCGGGATCGAACCCTGAATCGGATACCGATGGGATTTATTCGCGGTGATCAACTCTCCCGTAACCACCTCGTCCTGCCGCCCTTCAGACACAACAAGATCCAACGAGCCGCCCGTAACCGGGCAACGCAAAAGTGTAACTAGATCGGCTTTCATCCTGAAGAGGTCAGGCAATACCTATGCGAACATCGTATTCACGGCGCCACAATTCCAGGATGGCCAGATTGAAAAGACGTTGGGCGTTCGCGAAGCCGACGTCCTGGCCAGCGAGAAGCGTGCGTATCTCTCGCGGATCATAGAGTTCGACCGGTGCCGATCGCAGCAGACCCTCTATGTAACGCCCCCATTCGCCCTTAAACCACGCATTGAGCGGAAGTGAAAAACCCTGCTTGCGATCCAAATCGAGCCCGCCCGGTAACAGGCGCTTCGCGAGCATTTTCAGAAGCACCTTGCGATCGGACCTCGTGGCGCGAAGGGCGTCCGGAACCCTGCCAAATGCAAATTCAATGATCCGGTAGTCAAGAAAGGGCGCGCGCAGTTCGAGCGAGGCGAGCATGCTGGCTCTATCGACTTTGGCAAGGATGTCTTCCGGGAGATAAGTCAGAAAGTCTGCCGCTGCCATCTTCTGCAGCGGAGTCCGTCCGGCATTTCCCGCGCGCAAGCGATACGCTTCGGGCGGAAACCCCG
>Ga0184605_10000467_pt1 | contig 11966 bp, 12 predicted proteins | sample PLM0_30_coex_FD_132995 | JGI IMG/M metagenome (GOLD analysis project Ga0184605, IMG submission 132995) | Groundwater sediment microbial communities from an aquifer in East River, Colorado, USA - PLM0_30_coex | ecosystem: Environmental > Terrestrial > Soil > Riparian zone | place: USA: East... | reverse complement strand
GATCCTGAGCGGCCGCCGCCTGACCGCGCAGGAAGCGTTGGCTGCAGGCCTGGTCTCCCGCGTCGTCGCCCGGGAGGCGTGGCTCGAGGAGGCGAAGCGCGTCGCCCGCGAGATCGCCGCGAAGGGCCCGGTCGCGACGCGGCTGGCGAAAGAATCCGTCAATCGGGCTTACGAGACGACGCTGCAGGCGGGCCTGGACGCCGAGCGGCGAGCGCTCTACCTCGCCTTCGCATCCGAGGATGCGAAGGAGGGCCTGACCGCTTTCACCGAAAAGCGCGAGCCGAAGTTCCGCGGCCGCTGACGTGGCCGCCACGGCCTCGTCCGGGGTCTGACCCCAGACGGAGTTCAGTCGGCCAAGGGGCCGACCCCGTTCGAAGCGTCAGGCGTGCCAAATCAAGCGACCGCTGTCCGTTCCGGCCACGGCCGGGGTCTGACCCCTGACATGGCCGTTCGGGCCCTCATACAACTTCCCGGCGTCCCCACGCGGAGCGGCGGACTTCGTCGGGCTACCCGACGTAAATGGGTGTGTGCAGCGGCACCTGCGGATAGAGCTCCTCGACGTCCGGGATCGACATCCGGATGCAGCCGTGCGAGGCGGCGGTGCCGAGGGACGAGACTTCCTCCGTGCCGTGGATCCCGGCGCCGTTGTAGAAGCCGAGCCAGCGCGCTTTGATCGGATCGTCGGGGCCCGGCGGGATCACGCGGCCCGCCAGGTCTCCGGCCCAAGCGCTGTTCGGCACGTGCCATGAAGGGTTCACCTGGCGGTCGTTGATCTCGTAGAAACCGGCGGGCGTCTCCAGCCCCTGGCGTCCGACGGCGATCGTGTACGTCCTGACAAGATTGAGGTTCTTCCAGAGCCGGAGCCTGAAATGGGCACGGTCGATCGTGATGACCGTCTGGTACTTGTAGGTCAGCCGTGCGAGGCTGACGTGGGGTCGGAGTGTCCTGGTCGGGACGAAGGCGAAATGATGCGAGTTCGGATCGCGTAGCTGACGCAAGATCCGCACGGCGAGAAAGCGCTTCTGCACCGCGATCCCCTCGTGCGACGGCGTCACGTTGAGCGCGACCCCGGTCGGGTTGATCGTGGCGCTCACAGCCGGCTGGTCGATCTGCTTCGCGACCGTGCCGATGAAGGCGTAGAGCTTTGCGCGCGAGTGCGCTATGCGCAACGGAACCGAGGCTCGCACCTTGTCGCCGCGGAGGTCTCGAACGGCGCGGCCCAGGAACGACCCCTCGCGGCTGCGGTTGAGCGCGTCGCGAACCATCCGGTTGACGCCGAGCCTTGCGTCGATGTCGGCCGCCCGCAGCTGCCAGCCGTGGTCGTGCCAACGGAGGAACACGCCTTGCTTGAGCTTTGGGCCCAGGCTGCGTTCGAGAACGTCTCGGGCCTGCGCCGCGCTGAGCCCCCCGACGTCGACCCCCCCTGCGCTGATCCCACGCGCGATGACGTCCGAGCGGGAGGAGTCATAGGCGTAGAGGCCGCCCGCGCCCGCCGCGAGGACGAGCAGGACCGCCGCAAAACCGATCGTGAAGACGCGCTTTTTCATCTCATCCCGGTCGTTCGAGTTCCCACTTGCAAAAAGTGTTACGCGGGAAGCTAGCGGCTGCGTCCGACGTCCGCTAGCTGACCAGCTCGACCGGGACGAGGTCGAGCTCCCGCTCCGACCCCTCGCGGAGGACGCGCGCATGCACCTGGGCCCCGATCAGTTCGCCGACCATCAGGCGTTGGATGTCGTCGACCGTCTGGACGGGAACGCCGTTCAGTTCCACGATCAGGTCTTCGGGCCGCAGGCCTGCTTGGGCCGCGGGGCTGCCGCTGACGACCTCGACGACCTCGACCCCGCTCCTGCGCTGGAGCGTCGCCGCGACCCGCGGCGGCAACGGCCTCGTCCCGCCCGCGATTCCAAGGTACGCACGGCGGAAGCGGCCTTCCGTCATCAGCGCCCCGACGATCGTCCGGGTCGCCTGATTGATCGGCACGGCGAGCCCGAGCCCGACTCCAGCGACGGCGGTGTTGACCCCGATCACGCGCCCGCGGCCGTCGGCGAGAGCGCCGCCGGAGTTGCCGGGATTGAGGGCGGCGTCGGTCTGGATCACGTTGTCGACGACACGCCCGCCGCGCGTTGGCAGCGAGCGGCCAAGCGCGGAGACAACACCGGCCGTGACCGAGCCCGCGAAGCCATGTGGGTTTCCGATTGCAACGACCAGCTGTCCGACCCGCAGGCGCTCGGCGTCGCCGAGCTCGGCGGGCCTCAGGTCGCGGCCGTCGACCCGAAGCAGCGCCAGGTCGGACATCGGATCCGAGCCGACGACCTCGAAGGCGAGCTCGCGGCCGTCGACGAACGAAGCGCGGCCTCCGTCGGTGCGCTCGATCACGTGCGCCGAGGTCAAGGTGAAGCCGTCAGGCGTGATCACCACGGCGCTGCCGCCGCCGTCCAGCCGACGGCCGCCACGGACCCGTCGCGAGACCCGCAGGTTCGCGACCGACGGCGTCAGCCGCTCCGCGACCGTGGTCACCGAGCGGGAATAGGCGTCGAGCGCCTCGTCCTCGTCCGGCATGTCGTACGTAGCACCGATGAAGGTCAGCTCCGCCATTGGGCCAAGCTAGCAGCGGCGTCCGGGCTCGCGGCGTCCATTAGGCTCGCCCGCATGGCCGAGGTCGAGACGTCGCGCGAGGGCGCGGTTCTGACGGTCACGCTCAACCGCCCGGACGTCCTCAACGCGCTCAACGCGGCGGCGCACAAAGCGCTGGCGGCGGCGCTGAAGGATGCGCGCGCCGACGACGTTCGCGCGGTCGTGATCACCGGCGCCGGCCGCGGCTTCTGCGTCGGTCAGGACTTGACCGAGTTCCGCGAGAGCGCGGGCGACATTAGCTCACGGCTGCGAGGCACCTACCACCCGAACATCAAGGCGATCCGTGCCCTCGAGAAGCCGGTGATCGCCGCCGTCAACGGCGCCGCCGCCGGCGCGGGGCTCTCGCTCGCTTGCGCGTGCGACCTGCGGATCGCCTCTGACCAGGCCACGTTCGTACCGGCGTTCGTGAACATCGGCCTCGTTCCGGACTCGGGCGGCACGTTCTTCGTCACGCGGCTGGTCGGCCAGGCGCGCGCGTTCGAGTGGCTCTGCTCCGGCCGGCGCCTGACCGCCGCTGAGGCGCAGCAGTGGGGAATCGTCGCGGAAGTCGTCGAGGGCGATGCGCTCGCGTCTCGCACAGCAGAGGTCGCGACCGGGCTTGCGGCCCTGCCGACTCGCGCGATCGGGATGACGAAACGGCTGCTGGACCGGGCGCCGACCGCGACGCTGGACGACCAGCTCGAATGGGAGGCGCAGCTTCAGGCCGCGGCAACGAAGACGGACGACTTTCGCGAGGGTGTCAACGCATTCCTCGAAAAGCGGCCGCCGGACTTCCACGGACGCTGATCATGTTGAAGTGGCTTGGCGGCCAACGTCACCGGCCAACCCATTAGGATCGCCGGCGTGGAGCACGCGGGGGCCGCGACGACGCACGTACGGCATCCGATCCGCCTCGTCGTCACCGACGACCTGCAGCGGAACCGGCTGACGGTGTTCTTCCGGCTGATCCTCGCGATCCCGCACCTGATCTGGGTCGCGCTCTGGGGGGTCGTCGCGGTGCTGGCCGCGCTGGCGAACTGGTTCGCAACCCTCGTCAAAGGACAGTCGCCCGCAGGCCTGCACGACTTCCTGGCGACGTACCTCCGCTACCAGACCCACGTCTACGCCTACGTCCTGCTGCTCGCGGATCCGTTCCCTGGCTTCGGTGGCCGGCCGGGCTACCCGATCGACATCGAGGTCGATCCGCCGGAGCCGCAGAATCGCTGGACTGTCGCGTTCCGGCTGATCCTCGCGATCCCCGCCTTCATCGTCTCGGGAATCCTGGGCTACCTGAACCGCGCCCTGGCGATCTTCAGCTGGTTCGTCGCGCTCGCGCTAGGCCGGGTTCCCGAGGGCCTGCGAAACTTCGCCGCCTTCGCGCTTCGCTACGAGCAGCAGACGGCCGGCTACGCCTACCTGCTGACCGGGCGCTACCCGAGCTTCAACGTCTCGGTCACCGAATAGCTCTCCCTCCCCAAACGAGTGATTCGGCCTCGGGCCCGCAATTTTTTTGCGCCTGCGCCATCTCTTACTCCACAGCCGAACGAAAGGACCATCCCATGTCAGTCCTGGCGTACGATCCACGGCCGATCGAGGTTCTGATCGCAGACGATCACGACCTCTTTGTCCTCGGCCTCGAAGAAACGCTCGCCCACTATCCCGACCTTGTCGTCGTCGGCAAGGCCGCCGACGGAGCCGAGGCCATCGCGCTTGCCTCGACCCTTCGGCCCGACGTCGTGCTCATGGACGTGAGCATGCCGCGGGTCGACGGCATCCTCGCGACGCGCGAGATCGCCGACACGCTCGAACGCACGCGTGTCGTCATCCTGAGCGGTCATAGAGACATCGAGACGGTGTGTCGCGCCCGCTCGGCTGGGGCAGCCGCCTACCTCTCCAAGGGCTGCCCCGTCGATGAGGTGATCTCGACCGTGCGCGAGGTCGCCGACCGGCCGTCAAAGCGTTTTGAACTGCTCGAACGGTTGCCGGCAACTGCGGCAATAGCGCACTGAGCGGCAGGGCGTGGGCCCGAAGATGTTCTCGAGCGCGGTGTCCTTAGATCCGCAGTAAGGGCAGCGGAACGCGTTCGACTGGAGCTGGACGAGCTTCGGCCCGCCAACCTCCCGAGGCGCGGGGGGCGCGAAGCCGTTGGCTCGCAGCTTCTCGCGGCCCTCGGGGGTGATCCGGTCGGTCGACCAGGAGTCATCCGAGATCACTTGCACATCCGGCTCCGCCCCGAGCGCGGCGACCCGGTCCGTGATCGCGTCGCGCATCACCTCGAGCGCGGGGCAGCCGAGGAAGGTCGGCGTGAATTCCACCCGGACCTGGTCCCGGGACACGTCCACGCAGCGGATTACGCCGAGGTCGACCAGCGAGATGACCGGTATCTCAGGATCGGGGATCTCCGCGAGCGCGTCCCACACCTGTTGCTCGGTTACCACGTCGCTCCCGCCACCGACCGGCGCACCATCGTCATCTCCTGCCACAGCTCGGCCAGCTCCGGGGTGTGCTCGTCGCGGACGTCGAGCAGCGGCCGCAATTCATCCAGCGCCGCGGTGAAGCGCGGCTCGTCCTGGAGGCGCTCAAACCACATCTGCGCGTGCATGCGGTGGTAGGCCTCCTCGCGGTCGATCTTCGCCGCCAGGCCCGCGATCTCGGGATCGTCGGACTGCTTGAGTGCGGCGATCCGCTCGGCGTCGGCCGTCTCGTACAGGTGGTGGCGCGCGATCGTCGCGGCCCAGTCCGGAACGAGGCGCAGCTCGACGAGGCGCGAGCAGCGGTATTCGTCCGGCTGCCGGTCGAAGGCGAGCTCGTCGGCGGTCGTGCCGAGCTCCCGGGCAGCCAGCTCGTACCAGGCGCGAGCGTGCCCGATCTCGTTCTGCGCGATCGAAGAGAAGGCGACGTCCTCCTCGAGCAGCGGCGCGATCCCGGTCCACTCCGAGTTGCGCCAGCCGAGGATCAGCTCGTCGTCAGCTAGCTCAAGCAGTTCCTGCGCGCTCACGAGCTCTGCCCAGCTTCTCCTTCAGCGGGTAGCCGTCGACCCGGTGGTAGTTCTTCTGCAGCTCGTCCGCAAAGTCGTCGATCTCGTGCACGGCCTCCCGCGGGACGACCCACAAAGCGGTCGACTCGCCCCGTCGCCCGTACTGCTCGCGGGCGTAGGCCTCGGCGAACTCCTCGTTCGGCGCCTCGACCGAGCCGGCGTGTGCGAAGGCCTGACCCTTCCGCTCCTGTCTGAAAACCTCGTAGATCAAGCGGCTTCAGCGAGAACAGCGCGCCGCACCCAGGCCGTCTCCTCGCGTGTCGTGCGGCGCAGCTCGAGCCGCTCCGCCGTCTTCGGCCCGTGGCCCGTGACGACGTGCTTCAGCTCGGCCCAGTCCGGCTCCGTGAACTCCCAGACCCCGTCGTCCCGTTTTCGCAGCTTCGGGTCCGGAACCGTCAGCCCGAGCTCCCAGATCTGCGGCACGTAGCCGTCCAGGAACTGCTGGCGCGCCTCCCCGTTCCCCTGCGACTTGATCCGCCAGACGAACATCGGATCGTCTTCCTTCGGGATCGGATTGCCGTGGAACTGCATCAGCGGTCCCCACCAGCGGTTCAAAGCCTCCTGGACGAGGTCGCGCTGCTCGTCGGTGCCGAGCATCATCGTCAGGATCACGTCGCGGCCGTGGAGGATGTGGAACGACTCCTCCCAGCAGATCTTCTTCATGATCCGCGCGTAGGGGGCGTACGAGCACTTGAGCAGGGCCTTCTGGCTGATGATCGCGGCGGCGTCGACGAGCCAGGCGATCACGCCCACGTCGCCCCACGTTTCGGTCGGGTAGTGAAAGACGTTGTGGAACTTCGACTTGCCCGAGATCAGGTCGGCGAGGCATTGCTCGCGAGGCTTGCCAAGGTCCTCGACGACGCGGTAGATCAGCTGCGAGTGGCCGACCTCGTCCTGCACCTTCGCCGTCAGTGCCAGCTTGCGCTGGAGCGTCGGCGCGCGGAGGATCCACTCCCGCTCGGGCAGGACGCCCATCAGCTCCGAGTTGCCGTGCATCTCGATGAACTTGATCAGCTTGGCCCGGTAGTCGTCCGGCATCCAGTCGTCCGTCTCGACCTGGCCGCCTCCCTGGACGTAGTCGAGAAACTCCTGCTCCCTGATGTCCACCACGCTCCCTTGCTCGACCCTAACGATCGTTAGGGTACCCCAGGTGAGTACGAGACGAAACGAGCTGACGCGGCAGGCCGCCCGCCTATTCGCGCAGAAGGGCTACCACGGCACCTCGATCGGTGACCTCGCCGATGCCATGGGCGTCCAGAAGGGCTCCCTCTACGCCCACATCAGCTCCAAGCAGGACCTGCTCTACGAAACGATGGCCGAAGGCGCGCGTGTATTTCACGCCGGCCTCGACGCGATCCCGGACGAGGCGTCGGCGACAGAGAAGATCCGGCTGGCGCTGCGCTCGCACCTTCGGGTCGTCGCCGACCAGCTCGACGTCGCGACCGTCTTCGTCCAGGAGTGGCGCTACCTCGAAGGCGAGCGGCGAGACGGAATTCTTGCCGAGCGCCGCCGGTACGAGGAGCGGATCCGCGCCTACTTCCGGGAGGGCCGCGACCTCGGGGCGCTCCGCACCGACCTCGACGAAGCGACCGCGACGTTGCTCGTCCTCTCCGCCGCGAACTGGGCCTATACGTGGCTTCAGCCGGGCCGCGACACCGACGAGCTCGCCGACCGCTTCTACAGCCTGCTCCTGGACGGCATGCGCGGCTACTCGACGCCGTAACGGCGGGTCGCGGGGTGTGCTTTTCAGCAGAATGTTCTACCAAAGCCGTACGTCGTTTTGTCGCTCGATTTGACTGACGAATCAATCTAACGATTCGCAAATCGTCTTCATATCGAGACCTGCATTTTCGGTGTATAGTCCCAGCCGAATTAGGCCGAAGTTTTCGACATAGCAACTAGCCGGGGGAGGCGAGATGTTCAGGTTCGCGTCAGCGCTCGGGGTCGTCGTCCTATCCGTCGTGTTTCTGCTTGTCGTTGGGTCGGCCGGCGCATCGTCGCCGGCCACGAGCAGCGTCACAGTTCCCTCTACAGCCGGCCAAACAATCACCGATACCTGGACCGGCACGATCCTGGCAGGCGCGAACGCCACGAGCAGCTGTTCCGGCTTCCAAGCTGTGTCGGATCAGCACGTGGTCACCATCAACGTGCCCGCTGGGACGTACGACACCCTCGATGCGAACTTCAAGTTCACGATCACGTGGCCGGATGCGAGCTTCGACGAGATCCTCACCGTGCTCGATCCGCAGGGTGACGAGGTCGGCTCGAGCGATGGGGGCAGCAACGTCGAGACGGTCGTCGCCAACAACCTGCCGCCCGGCAACTACACAGTGCTGGCGTGCCCCTTTCTCGCCGCCGCGCCGGTGAACTACACGGGCAAGCTCGAGATCACGACGACGGCGCGCACGATCGAGCCCTCCCTGCCGTCCGCCCCTGCAAACGGCCTCGCCTTCTCGGCGGCCGTGGCGTCTGACAACCAGCGCGACCAATCCGAACCGCTCCTCGAGATCGACAAGGCGGGCAACGTTTACGACTGCGGCCCGACGGGCTTCTCGAACGGCGCAGACTACGCCCAGGTCTCGACCGACCACGGCGACCAGTTCCACATGCTTGGGACGCCGCCCCGCGGCCAGCAGGGCGCGGGTGGCGGCGGCGACTGCGGCCTCGCCTTCGGGACGACGAAGAACAGCCGCGGCAACTATCAGTACGCCTACACGGGCCTCGGCCCCCTGACGGGCTTCGTGACGTCGACGTCGCCGAACAACGGCCAGAGCCTCGCCACCGGGGGACCGTTTGGGAACGGCGTCACCGACGAGGGCGGCGGCGCCGACCGGCAGTGGATGACGTTCGTGGACGACCACACGGTGCTGCTGAGCTACAACCAGCAGCAGCCGCGGAACGTCGTCGTCCAGCGGTCGACCGACGGCGGTCTCACCTACGGCCCGGACGCCGCCCGCGCGGCGCGTAGCCCACGCTTCCCCGGGCCGATGCGCTACATCGAGCCGTCTGCGGCATTCCCGAATGGGATCGTTTACTTCGCCTCGGATCGCACCGGCCCGGACGGCGACCACGTCAACCTGTCGATCTCACAGGACAAAGGCGTCAGCTGGACGGACTGCCTGGCGGCAGTCGCCCCCGGCACGACGACTCTCTTCGCCACCGCTGACCACGACAACGCCGGCAACATCTACGTCGTCTACGGCGAGAACGTGAAGTTCCACACCTACCTGGTCACGCTGACCGCCGACAAGATCACGGGCTGCGACCAGTCGGTCACAGACTCGACGGCGCTGCCGACGGTGAACCCCGGCTTCTCCTCGCCTACCCAGGTCGACCGGGACGGCGTGCGCACCTCGCTGTTCCAGTGGGTCACGGCCGGCGGCGCACCGGGGAGAGTGGCGGTGGTGTTCGCCGGAACCGAGACCGACGGCGATCCGAACAGCGGCAGCTTCAAGGCGAGCTGGGACATCTACGCGAACCAGTCGGTGAACGCGCTTTCGACCAACCCGCTGAGTCCGCCCACCTTTAGCCAGGTCAAGGCGACGACGCATCCGTTCCACTACGACTCGATCTGCATCAACGGGCTCGGCTGCGACCTGTCCGTGCCGCCGGGCGACCGCTCGATGGCGGACTTCCTCTCCGTCGACACCAACCCGGTCGACGGCAGGCTCTACGTGACCTGGGACCGGGCGAACAAGAAGCCGGACGAGGCCTCTGGCCACGTCGCTACGCCGATGGTGGCGACGCAGATCGGCGGACCGATGCTGAACGGCGGCAGTCTGACACCGACGCGGCCGGTCGTTCGATCGTTGTCGACGGACCCGAGCGGCGATGCGCTCTCGTCCTACTCGATCACGGCACCGCTCGTCGTCCCGCCTGACCCGTCGACGACAAACGAGCGGGCCGGCGACTTCGAGTCCGCCGCGGTGGCGTTCGCCGGCGGTGACCTGAAGATCACGATGAAGCTGGGCAACCTCTCCCAGAACTCCCTCCAGCAAGCGCTGGTGGACACGGGATCTCAGTCGCTCCTCTGGGTCTTCCGCTTCACGAACGGCTTCCAGGATGCGGCCGCGAGCGCCCGATGGAACCCGGCTCAGGGCTTCACGTTCGGCTATAACGACTACACGACCGGGTCGGCGCCGTGCGAGAGTTCCGGCCCGGCCACGAACGAGAAGTGCATCCTTTATCCGGGAAGCACGCTGATCCAGGGCGCCGTCCGGCAGAGCATGGGCGAGATCACTCTCACCGTGCCGGCTTCACTGCTGCGCGCGCTGAGCGGGCCGACCGGGCCGGGACAGCGCCCGAGCGAAGTGCCGGCTACTGCCGGGTCGCGTTTCTACGACGCCACGGCCTTCTCGCTCGGGAACACCGTCTCGCCGACGCAGGACGTGCAGTCGTTCCTCTACCCGCTCGACAACACGCCTTCGATGGACTTCGTCGTGCCGGCGGCGGATCTCGCGATCACGAAGACGGACAGCCCGGATCCGGTGAGGGGGGGCCAGAACCTCACGTACACGATCGTCGTCACGAACAACGGCCCCTCGACGGCGACGGGCGTGACGATGACCGACCAGCTGCCCAAGAACGCCGGCTATGCCTCGGCGACGACGACCAAGGGATCCTGTAATGCGAAGCCATCGAAGGCGGTCGTGACCTGCGCGCTCGGTGACATGGCTAGCGGAACCTCGGCAACGATCACGATAGTGGTCAAGTCGCCGACGAAGGGGACGATTACGAACACGGCGTCGGTGACCGCGACGTCGCCTCCCGACCCGAATCCGAGCAACAACACGGCGACTGCAACAACGGCGGTCCTACCCTCGTGATCCACGCTCAGGAGAGGCCGGCCGTCGCGCCGGCCTCTCCAGGCAAACCCTGCAGCGATGTTCCGCCATGCCTTCCTGACCATCTCGGCTCTCGCAGCCCTGTCGCTTACTGGCTGCGGCGGTCACGGCCGGTTGTCGAAATCCGACTACGAGCAGCGGGTCCGCTCGATCTACGCGAATGTCCAGGAGGCGTTTCGGAAGACGAACGTAACCTCGACCAAACTGCTCGCCGATCGAGTCGAGCAAGCCCAGGGAGAGTTGAGAAGCGCGGCGGACGAGCTTGAGGAGCTTGAGCCTCCGGAAAAGGTGGAGGAGCAGACCGAAGAGCTTGTCGAGGGAATGCGGGAGTACGCGGACGACCTTGACGAGCTGCGCGAGGCGGCGAAACGAGGCGATCGATCAGCGGTCGAGGCGTTCAGCTCGCGGGTCGCGCAGAACGAGGCCGTGAAACGGATGGCGGAGGCCGCCGAGGAGATGAAGTTCAAGGGCTACGACCTCGGGCCGATCGCGGAGGAATAGCCAGCCCTCCTAACTCGGCCTCCGAGGGTTTCGTTGCTCGCCTGATAGGTGTCCTCGGCCTTGACTACGCACGCACCGAAGCTCCGCTCGTAGAAGGCGGCGGTCGAGTCGGGATCGTCCGTCTCGAAGGCCGCGTGGTCGAGCCGTGGCATGCTCGCGGCGATGAACTCAGCCACCCTGATCGTCAATCCGTTCGCGAGCGGCGTCACCGAGGAACGGCTCGCTTCGGTCGAGCGCGAGCTGCGGCTTAGCTTCGAGCTGACGGTGATCCTGACCGAGCGGCCCAGGCACGCGACCGACCTGGCGCGCGGGCTGGAGAGCGCCGGGGTCGTCTACGTCTTCGGCGGAGACGGGCTCCTCAACGAGGTGCTGAACGGGCTGGACAAGGACGCGGTCCTCGGGGTGCTGCCGGGCGGGCGAACGAACGTCGTCGCGCGGGCGCTCGGCGTGCCGCTCGATCCGGCCGCGGCCGTCTCCGCTCTCGCGGCGGCGCCTTCCGTGCGGATCTCGCTCGGCCGCGCGAACGGGAGGAGGTTCGCCTTCGCCGCCGGGATCGGCTTCGACGCGGAGCTCGTCCGGCGCGTCGACCGGCTCGGACGTCGCCGAGACGGCCGCCGGCCTGGAGACCTCGCCTTCACGTGGGAGGCTGCAAAGCTGCTAGCGGGACGGCGAGGGCGGTACGAGCCGGCCCTGGAGATCGAGGGCTTCGGCCGCGCCGCGTTCGCACTCGTCGCCAACGGCCATCCCTACTCCTACGCCGGAAGTCGGCCGCTGCTGATCGCCCCGGAGGCGCGCTTCGAGCTCGGACTCGATCTGGTGGCGCCGAAACGGCTCGGCCCTCGCGCTATTCCTCGCTTCGTGGGTTACGCCTTCCGCGGTGGCGGCGAGCGAGCAGAGGACGTCTTCTACGGTCACGACCTCGACCGGATCGAGGTGCGTTGCGACCGCCCGTTGCCGCTTCAGGTCGACGG
>Ga0184605_10000466_pt1 | contig 11973 bp, 13 predicted proteins | sample PLM0_30_coex_FD_132995 | JGI IMG/M metagenome (GOLD analysis project Ga0184605, IMG submission 132995) | Groundwater sediment microbial communities from an aquifer in East River, Colorado, USA - PLM0_30_coex | ecosystem: Environmental > Terrestrial > Soil > Riparian zone | place: USA: East... | reverse complement strand
TCGCCTCGGCGCCCGGCCTGCAGCTCGTCGCACGCGGTGGTGGGTATGCTCTCGAGGCCGGAGACAACGTTTCAATCGGCACGCGAAGCCGCCAACCCTAGGGAACGACACTCGACCGCGAACCGCCCGGCCGCATGATGACGACGACGCGACCATCTCGCAGCCACGTGGCGCTCCCGCCGAAACCGATGTGCGGCTGTCCCGGGGCGGCCAGATCCGTGAGCCCCGAGCCTTCGCCAGCGCAGCAGCTCCCGTCGAGCAGGTACCGGCCGTTCGGTGAGGCCGAGACCGCGTAGCCGAGATACCGCGCCTTTTCGCTGCCGCCGAATGAATAGACGACGAAGAGCCGGCGCGAGCCCTCTCCATGCTCCCCAGACTCCTTGGCTATCGCAAAGTCGCCGGTCAGAAGCGAGAACACCCCGAGATCGCCGCCCTCGATCGTGGAGACGGTCCGACCCGATGCGAGGTCCGTGATGCGCACATGCGGCGTCGGCGCGGACGTCGCACATTCGAGCGTGGCGAGGCGAGTCTCGTCCTGCGACCAGGCGAAGTGTGCGAGCGGCTGGATCGGGAGGTCGCACTCGTCGTGGTGGTCTGGGATCACGCGCATCGAGCCGGAACGGAGGTCGACGATCGCAACTTTGTCGGCCCATCCCAGCGCGACGTAGTTCCCCGCCGGTGAGACGGCGGCGGTCTTCGGCGCCGCGAGACCGCGTAGCTCGCTCACGGTCCGGACCGCGGTGCCGTCCTTTGCGGCGGTCCACACGGAGTCCCCGACAAGGACGACCCGATCGTTGCCCGCCCACGCCGCCACGAGGAGCGGACCCTTCGCAGGGGCGGTCACGGCGATCGACGAACGGCTCGCGAGATCGAAGATCCGAGTTGCGACGTCGCCGAATGGCATATCGCTGGCCTGGTACATCAGCACCTTGGCCCCGTCCGGCGAAAACCGCAGCACTTCAGCGCCGCTCGCAATACGCACGGCCGAGTCCCGCGGCGCATGTGCGCCGGCCAAGAGCTCATCTGCCGAGAAGATGCTCACGACGAGCGAGGGCCTGGGGCTCAGGTTGACGAAGAAGATGTCGACCACCGCCGAGCCGTCCTTGGAGAGCGACTCGGGCACCTTGAAAGCGGGGAAGCTCTCCGTCGCGGGGATAGCGAGCGTGAGAGTCCGGTCGTCGTTCCAGCTCACCGATCCGCTGCGCGGCAGCCAGCGCTCGACGCTCGCCCTGTCCATATCGACTGGAAATGCGATGGCGATCAGAGCCGGTGCGTCGCCATCGAGCTGCGCGGTGCCGCCCTGAGCGAGATCAGCGCCGTTCACGGTCAGATGCACGGCCGTGCCCGGAAGGTGAGTCGGCGCCGCCTGAGGGGTGACCGATGCCGTCGGCGTCGGCGAAGCAGTCGAAACAGGCGGAGCCGAAGCTGTCGTTGCCGAACCCACGCTCGCGGGATCACCGCAGGCGACCGCGAGCGCGACGACCAACGGGAGGAGCTTTCTCACGCGGGCTCCACTCGATCGACACGAGTCGGCAAACGAAGGAGCGCGATGCCTGCGCAGATGAGCGCGATTCCGATCGAAATGAGCATGTCGATAGCGTGCGCTCGCGATTGGGGGATGCGCTTAGGGGCCTACGCGGCGAGCTTCTCCGCGCGCTCTTTGACTTCGAGAAGCGTGTCCATCGGGTCGAGCAGCCGCCGATCAGGCGGACACGGGCTCAGAGCCGCCTCGTCGCGATCGCATCGTTGCAGACACACCAATTCGGCGGGAGCTGACCATCTGCGGCTGGGGTGCGATACAGAAGGCGGTCTCGCGTACCGTCTGCCTCGATGACGCGAATCTCGGCCAAGACGAGGGCACGCTGCGCGTCTTCACCGGTCCCGGGGAGCTGGATCTCTTCACCGCGTATGTACGCGATTGCCGAGCCGTCGCTGGTCCACGTCCCCGATCCACCTGATGCCGGAAGGATCCGCTCGTCGCCAGTCAGAGATCGCACCCGCAGCTCCGCACGTCCAGTGCGGTAGTCGGAGAACGCATACAAGAACTCGTCGGTCCCGGGACGCCACCGCGGCTGGCCCAATGACTCGCTGATCGCGGCCCCGCGCGCGAGCACGGTGCGAGTTCCCGCGGAACCATCGGCCGAAAAGATTGATTGCTCATCACCCCCGGCGACGGCCGTGTACGCATGGGCGATGAGCTGCGGCGATGCCAATCGCCAGGACGCATCCGCCGAGACGACGTTGCTCATGTGGACGCTCGCGCCCGTGGCGACGTCCATCGTGTCATAGCCAATGCCTTGATAGAACGCCACGTTCCGCCCATCGGCCGTCCACTGGTGCACATAGACCGCCCCTCCACCCGGGAGAGACGCGAGACGTCTTGTGCCCGATCCGTCTACGTTCGTGACCCAGACGCCCGCTCCATCGCGTGTGAACGCGATGCGGCGACCGGTTGGATCCCAGACCGGCTGTGAGTCGCTGACGTTGGTGTCGTCGCTGAGCAGCCATCTCAGTGTCCCGTCGGCAAGATTCACGATCGCTATCCGGCGCACGCCGCCACCGCGATCGAGATCGAGCGCATAGCGCGAACCGTTGGGGGAGATGCGACTGGAGAGCCAAGGCGTCGCGTGACCCGGATAACGGACGACTGCGCGGGCCTCGGCCCCGTTCGCGAGTGGGACGACCCACAGTTCGGAAAACGCGACGGAGGACGAAGTAAGCACGTTGCGCGTCACGAATACATGCTCACCGCGCGCCGTTCCCATGGGACGCGTTTCGACGCCCGGAAACCCGGGCACGGGTCGCAGCATGTCCACACCTGCGGATGTTTCGGGCGGGGCCGAAGCTGCCGCCGTCGCTGGCGCGGGAGAAGCCGCGGCCCGGGCCTCCCCCTCACGCGGGAGGTCGCCTACCGCCCCGCACCCGGTACCGAGCATCAGCGCGAGTGCCATCCCGGCGAGCGAGCGCAAGAGCTTGCGGTTCACGTGATCACCTCGTCGGCGTCGTGCCGACGCAAGAGGAACCCTCGTGTATGCATTGGGGGAGTCGCTGGGGGGGCGCGAAAGGGCGTCGCCGCGGGCGTCAGGCCGCGAGTTTCTCGGCCCGTTCCTTGACCTCGAGGAGCGTGTCCATCGGGGTCGAGCAGCCGCCGATCAGGCCGACGCGGGCTTCGCCGCGGAGCCACTCCGAGCGAAGCTCGTCGGCGTTTTCGATGTGGTACGCGTTGCGTCCCTGCATCTTCGCCAGGTTCACGAGCTCACGCGTGTTCGCCGAGTTCTTCCCGCCGACGACGATGATCGTGTTCACCTGCTCGGCGAGCTCACTCGCCGCGTGCTGGCGCTTCACGGTGACCGGACAAACGGTGTTGAAGACCTTGGTCTCCTGTGAGATCTCTGAGATGTGCGAGACGAGGTCTTTGAACGCCCAGGGTGGCTGCGTCGACTGCGAGACGACGCCCGCCTTCTTCATGCGCGGGAGCTTCTCCCACTCTTCCTTCGTCTCGACGACCGTGGCCGCGGGCGCGAAGCCAAGCAGGCCCACGACCTCAGGGTGCTCGGGCGTCCCAAGGATGATCACCTTGTAGCCCTCGTCCGCAAGCTGTTTGGTGAAGCGCTGCGCGCGGAGCACGAGCGAGCACGTGGCGTCGATGCACTCGAGGCCCTGAGCTTCGATCTTCGCGCGCATCTCGGGCGGGACCCCGTGCGCGCGGATGACGACGATGCCGTCCTTTGCTTCTGATGGATCTTTGATGACCTTGACGCCGAGCGCGCCGAGACGCTCGCTTATCTTGGGGTTATGGACGACCTGCCCGAGGTTGTGGACGGGCCGGCCGGTCTCGGCCGCGGCCTCGGTCAGCTCGACCGCTTTCTTGACCCCGAAACAGAACCCGTTCTCGCGCGCGAGAAGCACTTCCACGACATCAAGTGTACGTGTCGTTTATCGGTACACACCCCGTTGCTCGGGCGGAAGAAGCGCCGCGAGGCGACGCATGATCGCGTCGGTTACGGCCTGGGCATCTTCCGGCGCGACGCCGAGGTCGTTCGCGCGGAATGGCTCGCCGACGCGCAGGAGAATGTCGCGGCGCCAGAACGCTCCGAGCCGCGCGCCACGCGTTCCACTGACCGCGAGCGGGATGATCGGGGCGCCCGAATGCTGCGCGACATACGCCACACCGGGCCGACCGCGGATAAGCTCGCCGCTCTCGCTGCGGTGACCCTCCGGAAAAAAGCCGAGCGGCTGCCCCGCGGCGACGACCGCGAGCGCCATCTGCAGCGCGCCGCGATCCGCCTCGCCGCGGCGCACCGGAAATGCGCCGATGGCGCGCAGAAGGAAGCCGACGATCGGCGTCTCGAAGAGCTCGCGCTTTCCCATGTAGCGAATGGCGTGACCGACCGCGAACTCGATCCACGGCGGATCCTTCCAATTGATGTGGTTCGCGACGAGGATGTAGCCACCGGTTCGAGGGATGTATTCCGCGCCTTCGAGGCGCCACGGCGCAAGGAATGCCGCGAGAGCGCGAACGACCGGAAATCCGATTCGCCAGAGCCAGAGCCGCTCTTCGGGGAGAACCGGGGTTCCGGTGACGGTGCTCAGGAGCGCGTGACCTGCAGCACGCGATCGAGCGCTTCGCCGACCGAAAGACCGTCGGTCTCGACGAGTATCGCGTCGCTCGCCGCCTTGAGCGGCGCGACGGTGCGCTTGCTGTCGAGCTCGTCACGGCGAAGGATCTCCGTGAGGAGGGCCTGCCGCGATCGCTTCTCTCCGCGAGCCGCGAGCTCCTCCTCTCGGCGCCGCGCGCGCTCGGCGGCTGAGGCCGTGAGGAACACTTTGCGTTCCGCCTCGGGCAGCACCACGGTCCCGATGTCGCGGCCGACCATCACGATCCGCCCGCGCTTCGCGATCTCGCGCTGCTGCTCGACCATCGCGTCGCGGACCTGCGGGATGCGCGCGACCTGGGACACGATGCCGTCGACATCGTCGCCGCGGAGCGCCCACGTGACATCCGCACCATCGAGCAGCACGGTGTAGGCACGTCCGTCCCGGACCGTCGGCGGACCGATCGCGATGCGGATCTGACGCGCGAGTGCGGCGAGCCCGCTGGCGTCATTCGCATCGATACCCCGTCGCAGCGCGGCGAGAGCGACGGCGCGATACATCGCACCGGTGTCGAGAAAGGTGTAGCCCATGCGTTCGGCGACGAGCGCGCCGATGGTGCTCTTCCCCGCCCCGGCGGGACCGTCGATCGCGACGGTGCGCGGCGTCGCCATCTAGGTTCCTCCGAGAGCGCGGATCTCGCGTGTCGTCAGGTCGCGCCACGCGCCGGGCCGAAGACGGCCGAGCTCGAGCGGACCGAGACGCACCCGGCGAAGTCGCAGCACGCGCAGTCCGACCGCGGCACACATGCGGCGCACCTGGCGCTTCCATCCGGTGTTCAGGACCATGCGGACCGTCGAGCCACGCGAGCCGCCCGCGACCGATACACGGGCGGCATGGGCCACTCCCTCTTCCAATGCAATGCCGCGCCGGAGTGCGGCGACCGAAGCCGCCGGCACCGGACCGGCAATGCTCACCTCGTATTCGCGCTCGTGGCCGTATCGCGGGTGCAGCACGCGTTCGGCCCACGCGCCGTCATTTGTGAGAAGCACGAGTCCCTCGGAATCCTCGTCGAGACGGCCGACCGGATAGAGACGCTCCCGCGCGCCGATGAGCTCGACGACCGTCGAACGCCCGCGCTCGTCGCGGGCCGTCGAGACGATACCGCGCGGCTTGTTGAGCAAGACGTAGCGGTGCGGCGCGGGCGGCGCGACGGCGCGCCCATCGACCTCAATGCGCGCGTCCGGGTCGACCTTGCTCCCCATCTCGCGAACGACCTCGCCCGCGACCCGCACGCGGCCCTCGCGCATGAGCTCCTCCGCCGCGCGCCGCGACGCCACCCCCCGATCGGCGAGCACCTTCTGCAGCCGGATCAGGCTCGGTCGCTCTGGCTCGGCGCTTCGCGCTCCCCTTCGCGCTGCGCTCCGCGCTCGGGGGCCCCTGCCCCCGCTTCCAGGACGAGAGCGCCCTCGGGGCTCAACGCGCGCGGTAGGTCGTCGAGGCTTTGCAGGCCGAAGCATTCGAGGAACTCCCATGTCGTCCCGTACAGAATGGGCCGACCGGGGGCCTCTTTGCGACCCCGCTCCTCGATGAGGCGCCGCGACGCGAGCGTGTAGAAGGTCTGGTCGCAGTTCACCCCGCGGATCGCCTCGACCTCGGCGCGGGTCACCGGTTGACGGTATGCCACCACCGAGAGCGTCTCGAGGGACGCTGGCGAGAGCCGCAGACGGTCGGCGCCGAGGTAGGACGCGACCTGTGGGGCGTGCTGCGGCGCGGTCACGATCTGCCACTCGTCGCCCGAACGCTGCAGCCGCAGCCCGGTCCCTTCGTACGCCGCGGAGAGCTCGGCGAGTGCGTTCTCGACCGCCCGCGGCGTCCCGCCGGCGATGCGCCCGAGCTCGTTCCTTGTCACCGGCTTCTCCGCGACGAAGAGGATCGCCTCTATCGCGTTGGCTAGGTCTGAGCGGATGTCGCTTCCCTCCTCGTGATCAGGATGTCCGCGAAGAGCTCGTCCTGGACCAGATCGATGACGCCGCGCCGGTAGAGATCGAGCAGCGCGATGAACGTGACGACGGCAAAGCCGATCGTGGGCGCGTCGCCGAGGAGCGTAGCGAAGCTCACCCGCTCCTGCGCCGCGACGAGCGCCTCGATCTCCGCGGTGCGCTGCTCCACCGAGTAGCGCTCACCCGGAGCGACGATGTCCTCTTCGCGCTGTCGCGCCGCGAGTGCGAGGACGCGCGACCACGCCGACGCCAGCGCGTCGACTTCGCCGCCCCGCGGAGGGAGCTCGATGGTTCCGCCCTCACGATGGAACGCGCGCTCGCCGGCACGAAGCCGCGCGCCGAGCTGGCCTGCGCGTTCGCGGACGATCGCGTACTCGAGGAGCCGCAAGCGAAGCTCCTCCTCCGATTCGCCTTCCTCGTCCGGGATTGGTTCGAGGCTCGGCAGGAGGCTCCGCGCCTTGAGCAGGACGAGCCGCGATGCGAGCGCCAGGAATGCGGAGACCTCATCGGCGGGCAGGGCGGCCATCGCACGCACACGCGCGAGGTATGCGTCGGCGAGATCACCGAGCCGCACGGTGAGGATGTCGAGCTTTTTCTCCTCGACGAGCTCGAGGAGCAGGTCGAGCGGCCCATCGAAGCCCTCGACGGTCACGCGCGGGGCCTGTGACTCCATCACGGGAGAGCCTCGCTATCCGCGCGCGCGAGAAGCCGCTCGTCCTCAGTCACCGGTCGCTGATGATGTCGCGCGATCAAACGCACGACGCGCTCGGATGCTCCGTCCTCGCGCGCGAGCTCGGCGCCGCGACGCGCATGGTCGAGGTAACGCGCGAACGTCGAATCTCCGGATGCAAGGCGCCCGCGCACACGCGGCGTGAAATCGAGCAGCACGCCTGCGACGCGATGCCACAAGAGCGTGTTCACGGGTTTCGCCGCGTCGTGGAGGATGCCCGCGACGACGAGCTCCTCGTCCGCGCCGAGCTGCCGAAGGATCCGCGCTGTCTCCGTCGCGTGCCGATCGTCGGCGCCGGCCGCGCCGATGTACCGCACCGTCTGGCGCACGCGGTGGCGCACGCTTAGAACCTCGAGCCCGTGAAGAGACCAAACAGGAACGTGGCTGGGCCGAAGACGACGATGCGTAGGACCTGCGCACCAAAGAAAAAGAGCAGGAGCAGAAGGATCGGGCCGTATTGCTGATAACTCCGCCAGGTGTACTTCTGCTGAGGAGGGAGCAGCCCATACACGACGTTCGCTCCGTCGAGCGGCGGGATCGGAATCAGGTTGAACACCGCAAGAATGCAGTTGTAGAAAACGATCGACTCCAGGATGACGCTGTACGCGCCGCCCAACGGATCGATGCCGCCGAAACGCAGCGGCAGTGCGCAGAGTGCCGCAAGCACGATGTTTGCGAATGGCCCTGCGAGTGCCACGCCGCTCACACCCAAAGCCGTCCGAAGGCGCGACTCATTGAACGGCACGGGTTTGCCATACCCGAACCCCGCGAGAACGATGAGCAACGTGCCGAACGGATCGAGGTGCGCCATCGGATTGAGGCTGAGCCGGCCCATGAGCCGTGCGGTGTCGTCGCCCAGTCGCGTCGCGGCATACGCATGCATGAATTCGTGAACGGTGATCCCGAGGACGATCGCGATGACGAATGCGACGAACCCGATCGGATCGTCCGCGGCCCGCTGCACCGGGGAGACGAGCCCGCCTCGCAGGAACGCATAGAGCAGAAGGACAAGGCCGATGATGAGGAGCGGGTTCGTCGATCCGGGGCCCGACCCGCGCAGACCTCGTGCGATCACTCGCTGACGAGTCTAGGGTGCGCACTCCGATTCCTGAGAGAATCAGGCCAGACGCTCCGCGGTCTGGAGCGTGGGGGCAATCGATGAGTCAAGCGGTGTGGACCGGCAGCATCAGCTTCGGGCTGGTGAATATCCCGGTGAAGCTCTATCCAGCCACCGAGCCCAAGGACGTTCGTTTTCATCTGTACGACCGGCGCACGGGCAAGCGCGTGCACTACGAGCGCGTGACGAAGGACTTCGACGCACCCACGTTCGAGCCCGAGCCGTATTCAGACGACTCGGCCGAGGACGATCGAGCCGAGACCACGACCCCCGACGACTTCGGACCGGCGGCCTCCGCGGCGACGCCCGCCGCCCAGCCAGTCCAGCGCGAAGACGTGGTCCGCGGGTTCGAGCTGCCGAGCGGAGACCTCGTGACCGTCTCCGACGAGGAACTCGTCTCGATCGCCCCGGAGCGGAGCAGGACGATCGAGATCGAGGAGTTCGTCGACCTGGCCAACATCGATCCCGTCTTCTACGAGAAGAGCTATCACGTCGGGCCGGTCCGCGGGATGGGCGCCGAGAAACCGTACGCACTCCTCCTCCGGGCGATGCAAGGCGCGGGTATGGTCGGCATCGGACGGTTCGTGCTGCGGACGAAGCCGCACGTCGTGGCCATCCGCCCGCTGAAAGACGCCCTCGCGCTCGAGACGCTGTTCTTCGCGGACGAGGTGCGGAGCCCGGCGGAGCTCACCTCTGGTCTGTCGAACCTTGCGGTCTCCGACCGCGAGATCAAGACCGCTCGGCAGCTGATCACCGCGATGGCGAGCGAGTGGATTCCAGAGAACCACGCGGATGTCTACCGCGAGGAACTCCTCGAGCTGTTGCGGAGCAAACCCGCCGTTACGCCCGCTGAGCCGACGGGAGCCGCCACCGAAACTCCGGTCGGCGACCTCATGGCAGCGCTCCGCGCGAGTGTCGAGGCCGCAAAGAGCAAGCGAGCGAAGAAGACCGCCGGTTCGAAGCGGGCCGGCTAGCTACCGCATTAGCCTCCGTTGACCTACGGTCGGGTTGAGGTTGGCCGCGGATGCGCATCTACATCGTCGGCGGACCAGGAGCGGGCAAGACGAACCTGGCGTCTGCACTCGCGCACAGGCTCGGTGCGCCGCATCTCGACCTGGATGATCTTTGGGATCGGCTGTTTGAGCGTGACGCCGTTGGTCAGATCACCGCCGCGGCCCACACTTTCCGTGAAGAGCTCGTCGCGGAGTACGTCGACCGCAACGACTGGGTAATCGAAGGAGCGGAGCCACCGTTCCTCGAGGCATTCGCCGAGGCGAGCGACCTCATCGTCTGGTGTGACGTGCCGTTTGTTGTGGCTGCGGCGCGGATAAGCAGGCGGCACGTTCTAGCCGACCTTAGGAGGCGGAACCGGTATCCCGGCTATCGCCGTCTTTTCGAGTTCATCCGGTCCGTCCGACGCCGGTACGCCGTGGGGGATGAAGGCACCGACGGGCAATGGACGAGGTGGAGGCGCCCGCATGTCGCCGCGGCAGCCCTCCGCTACGAGGGGAAGACCCTCCGCCTCCTCCGTGGCTCTACCGAGCGAAACCTATCCGCGGTCATGGAGCGGGTCCACTCGATAAAGGGCTGACGTTGGGTCGCTCGGAGTTCGAGGAACGCTGCTGCCTAGCGGCTCGCGATGCGTCCCAGAAGCAGTCGCCTTCGCGGAACGCGCCGGGCGCTCCAGCGAAACGCCCCGCGGATCATGGCGAGAGCGTCCGCGTCCGCGGGCTTCCCGGCGACGTGAACGTCCGCATAGGGCTCGCCGCGCTCGACGCGGTCCCCGACCTTCGCATGCAGCACGATCCCGGTGCGGTGATCGATGGGCTCGCCTTTCTTTTCTCGGCCGGCACCTAGGCGGACCGAGGCGATGCCGACCTCGTCGGCGGCGATCGCCGACACGTACGCGCTGCGCGGGGCGCGCAGCGTCTCGACTTTCGGCGCGCGCGGGAGCTTCGACGGATCGTCCACCTGCGTGACGTCGCCTCCCTGCGCGGCGACGAGCTCGCGAAATTTCGCAAGACCGCTTCCGTCGGCGAGCGCGCGGTCGATGCGCGCGAGCGCGGACTTCGTGTCCCGCGCTTTGCGGCCACGAACCAGCATCTCGGCACCGGCCGCGCGCGTCAGCTGCACCAGATCCGCGGGGCCGTCGCCGCGGAGCGTGGCGATGGCCTCGGCGATCTCGAGGCTGTTCCCGACCGCGCGTCCGAGCGGCTGCTCCATGTCCGTGAGCTCGCACGTCACCTCGAGACCGTGGGCGACGCCGATCGAGACCATCGCACGCGCGAGCTGGCGCGCTCTGACGAGGTCCTTCATGAATGCGCCGCTCCCCACTTTCACGTCGAGCACGACGGCGTGGGCGCCGGCGGCGATCTTCTTCGACATGATGCTCGACGCGATCAGCGGGATCGAAGGAACGGTACCGGTCGTATCACGGAGCGCATACATCTTTCCGTCCGCCGGGGCGAGGTCGGCTGTCTGCCCCGTCACCACGATCCCGATGCGCTCGAGCTGCGCGAGGAATTCGTCGGTCGAGAGGTCGACGCGATACCCGCGGATCGACTCGAGCTTGTCCAACGTGCCGCCCGAGAAGCCGAGGCCGCGGCCGCTCATCTTCGCGACCGGAACGCCGCACGTTGCGACGAGCGGCGCGACGACGAGCGTGGTCTTGTCGCCGACGCCGCCGGTCGAATGCTTGTCGACGACGACAGCGAAGCGAGACAGGTCCAGCTGCTCGCCCGAGCGGACCATGGACGCGGTCAGCGCGGCCGTCTCCTTCGCGTCCATCCCGCGCCAGACCACGGCCATGCAGAACGCGGACATCTGGTAGTCGGGAATGTCGCCTTTCGTGTACCCCTGCACGAGCGCGTCGATCTCGTCGGCGGTGAGCTTCCCGCCGTCGCGCTTCCGCTCGATGAGCTCGACGACGCGCATCAGATGCGGGCGATCACTCCTTTGATCACTTCGGCGAGGCGGCTGCCGGCGCGGTTCGCGGCCTCGAGCACGGCCTCGTGGGTGACGTGCTCGATCTGGCCTGGGATCCCCGTGGCCATGTCGGTCACGGTGCTGATCGCGAGGATGTCCATTCCCATGTGTCGCGCGACGAGCACCTCGGGCACAGTGCTCATGCCGACCGCGTCGGCGCCGAAGCCGCGCAGCATCCGCAGCTCGGCGGGGGTTTCGAAGTTCGGCCCGGCGACGGCGACGTAGATGCCCTCGCGCAGGTCGCCGTCTACCGAGTGCGCGAGCTTGCGCAGGCCCTCGGTGTACGTGCCGACCATGTCGGGGAAGCGCGGCCCGAGACTGTCGTCGTTGCGACCGCGAAGCGGATTCACGCCCATGAAGTTGATGTGGTCGCTCAGCACCATGAGGTCGCCGGTCTTGAACGCGGGGTTCAGTCCGCCGCACGCGTTCGTGATGATCATCGTGCGCACGCCCCACGCGCGTAACACGCGCACCGGTAAGCTGATCTCGGTGATGTCGTACCCCTCGTAGTAGTGCATGCGCCCGTTCATCACGGCGACGTCCTT
>Ga0184605_10000463_pt1 | contig 12017 bp, 11 predicted proteins | sample PLM0_30_coex_FD_132995 | JGI IMG/M metagenome (GOLD analysis project Ga0184605, IMG submission 132995) | Groundwater sediment microbial communities from an aquifer in East River, Colorado, USA - PLM0_30_coex | ecosystem: Environmental > Terrestrial > Soil > Riparian zone | place: USA: East... | reverse complement strand
CGCGTTGCCTAGCTGGGCAAAAGAGCCAATTAGCAGCGGAAAATTCGCACTTGAAGCGTGAGAGGGCGCTGTTAGAATGGCGCGCCATGCAGAGCGCGAAGACCCAGGTCCAGGCTCCCGTGCGCTCACTGGACCAACGGATGGACGCGCTCCGGCGCGCGAACGAGATCCGAGTCCGCCGCGCACAGCTCAAGAAGGACCTGAAGAACGGCAGGGCGCGGATCGAAGACATCCTGCGCAACCCGCCCGGGTACGTGGAGACCGCCAAGGTCTTCGACATGCTCATGGCCGTCCCGAAGTTCGGTCGCGTGAAGGCCGCCCGGTTCCTCAACCAGTGCCGGATCAGCCAGTCGAAGACGGTAGGGGGACTGTCCGACCGTCAGCGCACCGAACTGGTCGGGCTGCTCCGGCGCTGAGCGACGGGCCGAAGCTCTTCGTCATCACCGGCCCCTCGGGGGCGGGAAAGGGCACGCTTATCAAGGCACTGCTCGAACGGCGCTCAGACCTCGAGCTTGCCGTCTCGGCGACGACGCGGGCGCGCCGTCCCGGGGAGGTGGACGGCAAGGACTACCACTTCCTGTCCCAGGAGGAGTTTCTCGAGCGCGTCGAGCGCGGGGAGTTCCTCGAGCACGTGGTGTACGTGTCCGGACGCTACGGGACGCTACGCTCCGAGATCGAGCGCATCTTCGCGGCCGGGAGGAGCTGTGTTCTCGAGCTCGAGACGGTCGGCGCGAAGAAGGTGCAGGCCAGCTGGCCGGGGGCGGTCACGATCTTCATCGCCGCGCCGAGCTTCGAGGAGCTGGAACGCCGCCTACGCGAGCGGGCCACGGAGTCGAGCGGGGTGATCGAGGAGCGCCTCGAGGTTGCGCGCCGTCAGATGGAGGAGGCGGACGACTTCGCGTACGTCGTGGTCAACGACGACGTGGAGCGCGCCGTGGAGAAGCTTGACAGGATCGTCACGAAGGAGCTCGCGTCTGTCGGTAGACTGAGTGCCACATGATGTATCCACGCATCGACGATCTGCTCAAGAACGTACGGGAATCGCGCTACGCACTCGTGATCGCCGCGGCGAAGAGGGCGCGACAGATCAACAACTACCATCACCAACTCGGCGAAGGCACGTTTGATGACTTTCCGCCCCCGCTCGTCGAGTCGCGCTCGAAGAACTACTTGACGATGGCCCTCGAAGAGATCGCCGAGGGCAAGATCAAGGTCTCGTACAAGTAGCGCGCTAGCGGCGAAAGGAGCCGAGATGGCTCGCGTTCTCGTTGGCGTGACGGGCGGTATCGCGGCCTACAAGGCCTGTGAGCTCGTGCGCCTGCTCGTCAAGGCCGGCCACGAAGTCACTCCAATCCTGACGCCAGACGCGGAGCGTTTCGTCACAACGCACACCTTCGAAGCGCTCGCTCGGCGCGAGGCTCCTCGCGACCTCTATCCACACCTCGTCGAGTCGGATCTGCTCGTCATCGCTCCGCTCTCGGCCAACACACTGGCGAAGCTCGCGCACGGACTAGCCGACAACATTCTCACCCAGGCGGCTCTCGCGTTCCGAGGTCCCCTGCTTGTTGCGCCCGCGATGAACGTGCGCATGTGGGAGCACCCTGCCACGAAGGAGAATGTCGCGATGTTGGTCGAAAGGGGCGTAGAGATCCTCGGCCCCGAGGCGGGGGAACTGGCAGAGGGCGAGCACGGACCCGGACGCATGACCGAGCCCGAAGCGATCTTCGTTCGCTGTCAGGGAATCCTCGGGCACAGCCTGTCACTCGCCGGGAAGCACGTCCTGGTTTCTGCGGGAGGGACGAGGGAACCGATCGACCTCGTCCGCTTCGTCGGCAACCGCTCCTCCGGCCGCATGGGTGTCGCGCTCGCGGCGGAGGCGAAGCGGCGCGGCGCCGACGTGACGCTCGTGTACGCAAACGGGTCGATCTCGCCACCGGAGGGTGTCGAGGTTGTGCCTGCGCCCACCGCCGCCGACATGCGCCGTGAGATGCTCGCTCGCGGGGACGCCGACGTCGTCCTCATGGCCGCCGCGGTGGCCGATTATCGCCCGAGCAAACCGGAGGAGGGCAAGCGCCCGAAGGACGGGCAGATGTGGTCTCTCGACCTCGAACCGACCGAGGACGTACTTGCCGAGCTGGGCTCGATGCCGAGCAACGGACGCGTGCTGGTCGGCTTCGCCGCCGACTCTGGCGAACGGGGGCTCGAGCGCGCTCGGGAGAAGCTCGCCAACAAGCGGGGGAACCTCTTCGTCTACAACGACGTATCTCAATCCGGGATCGGCTTCGAGGCCGAAGAGAACGAGCTCGTCCTCGTGTCGGCCCGTGGTGAGCGCAGGATCGGGAGGCGTAGCAAGGAGGAATGCGCTGTGGCTATCCTCGACGAGGTCGAGGGCTTACTGGGAGGGGGCTAGTGGACGAGCAGGCCGTCGGAGCAGAGCAGCGGGTGGAGGCAACTCGGACAGCCGAGTTGGCTGACCGTGTCATCGGCAATCTCCAGCGAGTCATTCACGCGCCTGACGAGACTCTGCAGTTCTCGTTCCTCTGCCTGCTCGCGGAGGGGCACCTGATCATCGAGGACTTCCCTGGCGTGGGGAAGACGAGCCTGGCCAAAGCCCTGGCGCGCTCGATCGACTGTGCGTTCTCGCGCCTCCAGTTCACTCCCGACCTCCTGCCCTCCGACGTCACGGGCGTGAACGTCTTCAACCAACGCTCGAACGAGTTCGAGTTCCGGCCCGGGCCGGTCTTCGCGAACATCCTGCTGGTAGACGAGATCAACCGCGCGTCACCGAAGACGCAGGCGGCGCTGCTCGAGTGCATGCAGGAGCGCCAGGTGACGGTCGACGGTGTCTCCTACCAGCTGCCCCCGCCCTTCATGGTCATGGCGACACAGAACCCGATCGAGTACGAAGGCACGTATCCGCTGCCCGAGGCCGAGCTCGACCGCTTCACCATGCGCATCGCGATCGGATATCCGCCGCTCGCCGACGAGGCGAAGATGCTCTCCGTTCAGGCGACCGATCAACCGCTCGACCGGCTCGAGTGCGTGGCTAGCGCAGAGGAGCTCATGGAGGCCATCGACGACGCGCGCCGGGTCTTCGTCGAGGAGAGCCTCAACCGCTATGTCGTCACACTCCTGCGGCAGACGCGCTCCGACAGCCGCCTGTACCTCGGCGCCAGCCCGCGAGCCGGGATCGCGCTGATGCGCGTAGCGAAGGCGCGGGCGGTCGTGTCCGGCCGCGACTACGTAGAGCCGGACGATGTGAAGACGGTCGCGCCGACCGTGCTCGCACACCGACTCATCCTCGCGCCTGAGGCGCGCTCCTCGGGTCTGGACGCCGAGGATCTCGTCCGGAGCGTGCTCGAGCGAACGCCGGTGCCCGTCTAGCCGGACGGTTGGTGTAGCGGAGTGCTCACCGACCGCGGCCGCTGGATTCTCGCGTTTGGCGGCGGCGTCTACCTCGCAGCGTGGGGGTTCGGCTCGGAGGCGCTCTATCCGATCGCACTCGGGCTGGTGCTCGCGGTCGCGGCGGCCGCTCTTTGGGTGCGGTTCCTGGCCAAGCCGATGACGCTCAATCGCATCCTCTCGGAGGGCGAGCACCTCGCGGGCGACGACATTCCGGTGCGCCTCGAGGTGGACCTCGAGGGCCGCATGCCGTCGGGAGCCCTGGTCGTGCGTGAGCGGATCGCCCGCCTCGGCGAAATCGAGACCGTGATGGTCAACCGCAGAGGGCGCCTCCGTGGCAGCTACCGCATCGAGGGCGTCCCGCGCGGACGCTATGCGGTGGAATCCGTCGATGCGGTGCTCGAGGACCCGTTCGGGCTCGAACGCGTCGAACTCAAGCTCCCGGCGGGCGAATCGCTGCTCGTCTACCCGCGTCTCGTCGATCTGGACGGCCTCTTCTCGGACTCCGGCGCACGCGCCCTCGAGGGACGGCGCCTCTTGCTGCGGCGCCCGACCGGCTTCGACCTCCACAGCGTCCGGGCCTACGAGCAGGGCGAGTCGCTACGGCGCGTCCACTGGCCTTCGACCGCCAAGCGCGGTCAGCTGATGGTGAAGGAGCTCGAAGACGCGCCGCGCGACGAAACGGCGGTGCTGCTGGACGCCGACGCGAGCGCGGTCGCCGGGATCGCGCCCGATTCGAGCTTTGAGCTCCAGGTGCGGGCCGCGGGCTCGCTCCTGAAGTCGCATGCGAGCAGGGGCCGGCGGGCGGCGCTGATCGTCAACTCGGCTTCGCGTCCGTATCAGCGCGTGCACTCTTTCGACGGTGACTGGCTGCGGGCGTTCGAGCTGCTGGCCGCGGTCGAGCCCGACGGACCGACTCCTGTGGCGGCGATGCTCGCGGACGAGGCCGGCCCGGCCGGCAGGGCGCTCGAGTTGACGGTCGTGACCGCGAGCCTGAGCCCGCGCCTCGTCGACCGGCTCCTGCAACGGATCATGAGCCGCCACGCCGCCACCCTCGTCTACGTCGAGCGCGCGAGCTTCGCGGAGGGCGCAACGGCCCAGCTCGACCCGGCAACGGCTGGTCAGGTGCTGCGCCTCCAGCGCGGTGGCGTCGCTGTCGCCGTGCTGCGGCGCGGCGACAATCTGGCCGCGACCCTCGGGGCACAGCCGGTGGGAGCAGCGGTTGGCTAGAACGGTCGTTCTGTACGTCCTCGCCTCGCTCTTGGTGGCGAGTGCGTGGCTCCGCCTCGAGAACGGTGCCGTTCCCTACTGGAACCTCGCTCTCATGGTCGCGCTCGGCGTGCTTGCGGGCATCGCCGTCGCAGTTGGTCGGCGCTGGAGCGCGCTGGGAATTGGTGTCGCGGCGCTTCTGGCGGCGACCTCGCAGGCCTTCGAACGGCCGGTCACTGACGCCCGCCCAGGGAGTGAGCACAACTTCTTCGGGCCGGTGCTCCGATCGTTCAAGGACGGCTTCCTGAACTTCTACGACACGCAACTGCCCTTCCGTCCGGACGACTTTCCGCTGATGCACGCGGTGGTGCTCGTGGCGATTTTCGTCTTCTGTGCCGTCATCGGGGTGCTGCTGGCCGGGCGACGGCCGGTGGCCGCCGCCGTCGCGCTCGTCGTCGCCGTGGGCTGGCCTGCGACGCTGGTCCCCGGCGGGCGCCCGCTGGCGGTTGGGGCCCTCGGGCTCGCCGGAGTCCTCGCCGTCCTCTTCCTCTTCCGCGCGGGAGCCCGGCCCACACGCGGTCTGGTTCAGGGGATCGCCGTGACGATCGCGCTCATCGCCGCAGCGGCTGTTGCGTCGACTTCGAGCGCGGTGGCGAAGGGCGCTTTCCTGAGCTGGCAGTCCTGGGATCCGTACGACCGCCCGGACGAGCCTGTCGGCGTGCGCTATGTCTGGAACTCCCACTATCTCGGCATCCGTTTCCCCAAGAAGAAGACCGTGGTCTTCAGGATCCGGGTCCCCGGTCCGCAGCGGAACCTCTACTGGCGCGCGACGACGCTCGACGACTACACGGGGAACGGGTGGCAGGAGAGCCTCACTCTCGGGGAGGCAAGCAAGCGCGAGCAGATCGACGTCGCCGGCCTTCCGACGAACGCGCATGACGAGTCGAACTGGGTGCGTCAGGACGTCACCGTGGAGGCCCTGCGAGACAACCACCTGATTGCCTCGGCTCAACCGGTGCGCTGGCGGCCGCCCGCGGACACGGACGTCCAGGACGAGAGCGGGGAGGTCGTCGTCCTGCCGCGCGCCCTCCACCGCGACCAGCGCTTCTCCGTCTGGAGCTACGTCCCTCGCGCCAGGCCCAGCGACTTGGCGAAGGCGGGAACGACGTACCCGCGCTCGATCGACCGCTACCTGGAGGTGATCCAGGGAGGCGCGCGAGTCCCAACATTCGTCACGCCCAATCGCGACGACTTGATGCACGTCTTCTTCGACGCGACCTGGCAGGACGACTTCCTCATGCAGGGCAACCGGCCGCTCTATGACGTCGCCCGACAGGTTGTCGGGGAGGCCCGCACGCCGTATGCGGCAACCGTTGCGCTAGTTGCGTGGTTTCGGCGCGACGGCGGCTTCCGCTACGACCAGACGCCTCCTCTTCCGATCGCCGACGAGCCGGCGCTCGCAGATTTCGTCACGCGGACGAAAAGTGGTTACTGCCAGCACTACGCCGGCGCGATGGCCCTGATGTTGCGCTTCCTCGGTATCCCCGCCCGGGTGGCCGCCGGCTTCACGAGCGGCAGCTACGACTCGGGCAGGCATGAGTGGAAAGTGACCGACCACGAGGCGCACGACTGGGTCGAGGTCTACTTTCCGGGCTGGGGCTGGATGCCGTTCGACCCGACGCCCGGCCGGGGCCTCCTGAATGCGGCCTACGATCCCTCGTCTCCTGTCTTCGACACGCGCGACACCTCCTCGTTGCAGGGAAGCGAGGTCCTCGACTCGCTCCGTCGCCAGGCGGAGCGCGCACAGGGCCGGCCGGGCCTCGAGGGCGTCTCGGGGCTCGGCAACCCGTCGGGCGCCGGCGGAGGCACCATCGTCCGCGACAAGGGCCCGAGCATCGTGGCGCTCGCGTTCCTCGTCCTGGCGGCCGCGATCGGGCTCGTGGTGGGCCTCAAGGCGCTGCTTCGCGCACTTCGCTTCGCCGGCCGGGACCCGAGGAACCTCGCCACCGCCTGCCGGAAGGACATCGTCGGCTTCCTCGCCGACCAGGGCTACGAGCTGCCGCCGAGCGCCAGTCTCGCCGAGGTCGGCCAGAAGCTGGACCGGTACTACACGGTCGACGCCGGCCCGTTCGTGCGCTGGGCCTCGGTGGCCCGCTTCGCCAGGCCGTCCGAGGCGGACGTCGCCGTCGCTAGGGCGCGGAGGGAGCTGCGGCGCGTCCGGCGTGACCTGCGCCACCAGCTGAGCATCCTGAGCCGCTTCAGGGGCGCGATCAGCCTCCGCTCGCTGACCTTGTGAACTGCGATCCTCCCGGCAATGTCACCGGTCAGATCGCTGACCGCCGTCGTGATGGCGGCGGGTCAGGGGACGCGCTTGCGCCCCCTGACGGAGCGCTGGGCCAAGCCCGTTCTCCCGATCGACGGCCGGCCGGTGCTCGCGACACTGCTCCGCGAGCTCGCGTCTGCGGGCTTCGAGGAGGTCACTGTCGTGACCGGGCATCTGGCCGATCAGGTCGAGGCCCTCGTGGAGGACGGCTCGCCGTTCCGGCTCAGAGTCAGCACAGTGCGCCAGCCCGAGGCGCTCGGCTCGGCTGACGCCGTCGTGCGTGCGCTCGACGCGGGAGCCTCGGGGCCGCTGCTCGTGACCGCCGCCGACACAGTCTTCCTGCGCGGAGACGTGGGTCGCGTCGTGGCGGCCTGGGCCGGCACCTCGGGGGCAGGTGCCCTGGGGGTGCGCACTGCCGGGCGGGGGGACCAAGTACCAGTGCGCGTCCAAGACGGGCTCGTTGCCGAGCTCGGCGGAGCTTCGCGCGACCATTCGGCTACCCCGCTTTGGATCTTGGGCGAAGAGCTCGCGGAGGCGGTGAGAAGCGTTCCGGGGCCGCCCTTCGAGATCGCGCACGCCGTTCGGGAGGCGATCGCGGCTGGGAAGAGGGTGTTGGCGCTCGAAATGGGGGCGACCCGCGATCTCACCCGCCCGGCCGACGTCGTCAGACACAACTTCCCGTATCTTTCGAGTGAGGGCAAATGAGCGAGACGTACGAACTTTTTCGAAAAGGTCGCGAGCACATGGCAGCGGGCATGAATGCCCAGGCGACTGTCGCCCTCGAGAAGGCCAAGCGGCGAGAACCGGACAAGACGTCCATTCTCGAGGCGCTCGGGATCGCCTACTTCCGCATCCGCCGTTTCGCGGAAGCCGAGCGGGAGTTCAGGGAGATCCTCGAGCTCCGGCCAGTCGACCACTACGCCCACTTCGCCCTCGGACGCTGCCTCGAGAAGCAGGGCCGCCCAGAAGAGGCCGTCAGCCACTACAAGCTGGCGACCTTCTTCCGGCCGCAGAGCAAGGATTACCGCCGGGCGCTCGAGGCCGTAGAAGCCGCCTAGCTCTTGAAGGCGGTCGTTCAGCGCGTCTCCAGAGCGCGCGCCGTCGTTGACGATGCGGTGGTGGGAGAGATCGGCGGTGGTCTGTGCATCCTGCTCGGGATCGCCGAAGGCGACGATGAAGCGACGGCTGCCCGCCTCGCGGGGAAAAGCGCCCGCTTGCGGATCTTCGAGAACGAAAAGGGCAAATTCGACCGGAACGTCCTCGACGTGGGCGCCGAAGCGCTCGTCGTCAGCCAGTTCACGCTCATCGCGGACACGCAGAAAGGCAATCGGCCGAGCTTCTCCCATGCGGCCCGGCCGGAGTTGGCCGAACCGCTCTACGAAGCCTTCTGCCGGGGTCTTGAAGCGGAGGGCGTCCGGGTTGCCCGGGGCGTGTTCGGGGCGCGGATGTCTATCGAGTTGGTCAACGAAGGTCCGGTGACAGTCGTACTCGAAACCTAGGTGCTATCCTGTCTGGAACCACATTTCCCCACTTGGAGAAATGGGCGCGAGGCGCCCATTTTTTGCGAAAGAAGTCAAATTGACCCAGGTTCACGAGAAGGAACGCCAGCTCCACCGCCAGCTCGCCGAGACGGTCGGCGCACGCATCCCCGACGTCGAGGTGCTCGCCGTCGAGCTCGGTGGGCCCGAGCACATCACGGTTTACGTCGACCACCCGGCCGGCGTCGATCACGCACTCTGCGAGCGCGTGACGAACGAGCTGCGCCCCTATCTCGAGAGCTACCGCCTGGACGTGTCCTCGCCCGGGTTCGAACGGCCCGTGCGCACGCGGGCGCACTTCGCGGGCGCCGTAGGGCGACGGGTGGCGCTCCGCACTGACGTCGAGTTTGCGGGGCGGAAGCGCTTTCGCGGAGAGGTCGTCGACGCAGGTGAGAGCGAGGCGACGATTTCGGTGGGCGACGAGCGCGTGGAGATCCCCTACGAGGCGATCGTCCGCGGGAACCTGATTGAGGAAGGCGGTAACCGGTGAGCCGAGAGATTCTCGAGGCGGTCAGGCAGATCGAGCGCGAAAAGGGGATCGAGGACGAGACCCTCGTCCGCGCGCTCGAGGACGCCCTGCTCGCCGCATACAAGAAGACGCCGGGCGCAACCCGGCACGCGACGGTCGAGCTCGACCAAGGGAGCGGAGACTTCCGCGTCTGGTCGATCGAGCTCCCGCCCGACATCGAGGAGCGCCTGATGGACGAGGCGCGCGAGCGCGCGATCTCCGAGCTCGAGGCGACCGAAGAGGAGACCGGCGAGCGCTCCCATACGCTCGTAACTGACGAGGATCTTCTGATCGACTGGTCCGAGGTGCCCGACGAACAGGTGAAGCGGGCCGACGTGACCCCCGAGAACTTCGGGCGGATCGCCGCACAGACGGCCAAGCAGGTCATCCTCCAGCGCATCCGAGAAGCGGAGCGCGAGATGATGTACGACGAGTACGTCGACCGCGTGACCGAGGTCGTCACCGGCATCGTCCAGCAGGCCGGCGACCGGAACAACGTCCTGGTGGACCTCGGCAAGGTCGAAGCGCTGCTGCCGCGCTCGGAGCAGGTGGACGGCGAGCGCTACGAGCAGGGGAGCCGCATCAAGGCCGTCATCACCGAGGTGAGGTCCGGGACGAAGGGGCCGCAGGTGATCCTCTCCAGGCGCGATCCGGAGCTGATCAAGACGCTGTTCGAGCTCGAGGTGCCCGAGATCGCCGACGGGCTCGTGGAGATCCGCGGCGTGGCGCGGGAGCCTGGCTACCGGTCGAAGATCGCCGTCGAGTCGCACGTGCAGGGCGTGGACCCGGTGGGCGCCTGCGTCGGCCCGCGAGGGTCGCGCGTGCGCATGGTCGTCTCGGAGCTCCGCGGCGAGAAGATTGACATCATCCCGTGGAACCCCGAGCCTGCACGCTTCGTCGCCAAGGCTCTCTCGCCGGCGCGTGTGCGCGAGGTGCTCGTCGACGACGAGACGAAGGAGGCGACGGTCGTCGTTCCCGATGACCAGCTCTCGCTCGCCATCGGCAAGGAGGGTCTGAACGCCCGCCTCGCAGCGCGGCTGACGGGCTGGAAGATCGACATCGTCTCGGAAAGCGAGTTCGCGCGGACCGAGGCCGAGGCCGCGTTCGGCGGCGCCGAGGAGGAGTTCTCGGGCCGCTGCGCAGCGATCCTCACGAACGGCAAGCGCTGCCCGAACACCGCGCTTCCGGGCTCGAAGTATTGTGGGATCCCCGCCCACCGGGAAATCGCCGAGCGCGAGGCCGCGGGCGAGGACGTCTCTGCCCAGACCGTTCAGCCGGCCGCCGCAGAAGACGAGGTCGAACCCGAAGCAGAGATCGAGGCGGGCGGCGAGGCCGACCAGGTGGCGGTTCCCGAGGGGGAAAGCGCCGAAGAAGGTGAAACCACTCCTGATCGCGCGTGAGCAACCCAGTCAGGACGTGCGTGGGCTGCGGCCGCAAGGCCCCGCAGCACCAGCTCGTACGGTTTGTCGCCCCGGACGGACTACTGAAACGAGATGGCACGAGGCGCGAACCGGGGCGCGGCGCCTACACCTGCGCGAGGCCGGCTTGCTTCGAGCGGGCTACCGCGAATCGAGCGTTCGCGCGAACGCTGCGCCGGAACGTCACAATCCCCAGGGAGCTTTCGACTGATCCATGGCTGACCGTCAAAGACCACTGAGACCGAGAGGCGGCGCCCCCTCCGGGAGGCGCAAGCGCCGCGTGGTCATCGACTCGCAGGCCGCCCGGCCGCGTCCCGACGCACGGACCGCACGCGAGCCCACGAAGCCGCGTGCAGAGCAGCCTGCTCCCGTTGCGCCGACCGGTCCCGCCACGGTCAACTCCGGCGCGACCGTCAAGGAGCTTTCCGCCGCACTCGGCGTCCCGGTTCCGCAGATCATCAAGATCATGATGGACGTGGGAGAGATGGTCACCATCACCCAGTCCCTCGGAGACGACGCGATCGAGCTGATCGCCACACAGCTCGAGCGCCAGGTGGAGATCAAGCACGCCGATGAGGAGGAGCTCGAGCCCGAGGTCTACGAAGACAAGCCCGAGGATCTCGTGGCGCGCCCGCCCGTCGTGACGATCATGGGTCACGTCGACCACGGCAAGACCACGCTCCTGGACGCGATCCGCAAGTCGGCAGTAGTCGAGACGGAAGCCGGCGGGATCACCCAGCACATCGGTGCCTACCAGGTGAAGCACGACGGCCGGCTCGTGACGTTCCTCGACACCCCCGGTCACGAAGCCTTTACCGCGCTCAGAGCCCGGGGAGCGAAGGTCACGGACATCGCTGTCCTGGTGGTGGCCGCAGACGACGGCGTCATGCCCCAGACCGTGGAGTCCATCAACCACGCTCGCGCAGCTCAAGTGCCGATCGTCGTCGCCGTGAACAAGATCGACCGGCCGGACTCGAATCCGACACGCGTCCGCCAGGAGCTCGTCGCACACGACCTCCAGCCGGAGGAGTGGGGCGGGACAACGCAGTACGCGGACGTCTCGGCCAAGGAGAACCAGGGCATGAACGACTTGGTCGAGAAGATCCTCCTGGTCGCCGACGCCGAGCTCGAGCTGACCGCGAACCCGAAGGCCGAGGCCTCAGGGCCGATCATCGAGAGCCGCCTGGACGTCGGCCGTGGGCCGGTGGCGACGATGCTCGTCGCGCGTGGAACGCTCCACGTGAGCGAGGCGATCGTCGCCGGCGACTCGTGGGGCAAGGTGCGCGCTCTCTACAACTACCGCGGCGAGAAGGTCAAGGAAGCCGGACCGGGAACGCCGGTCGAGATCCTCGGATTCGACAAACCGCCGGCGGCCGGCGAGCACGCACACGTAGTCGAGAACGACCGTCAGGCGCGGCACCTCGCAGGGCTGCGCGCCCAGCGCGTGCGGGCCGAACAGTTCGCCCGGGGTGCCAAGAAGGGCGTATCCCTCGAGGAGCTGTTCACGCGTATGGAAGAAGGCGGCGTCCAGGCACGCAACATCGTCATCAAGGGCGATGTCCAGGGCTCGGTCGAGGCCGTCGTGGGCGAGCTCGGGAAGATCAAGCACCCCGAGGTGG
>Ga0184605_10000462_pt1 | contig 12026 bp, 9 predicted proteins | sample PLM0_30_coex_FD_132995 | JGI IMG/M metagenome (GOLD analysis project Ga0184605, IMG submission 132995) | Groundwater sediment microbial communities from an aquifer in East River, Colorado, USA - PLM0_30_coex | ecosystem: Environmental > Terrestrial > Soil > Riparian zone | place: USA: East... | reverse complement strand
TCGGGAGTATGTGAGTTTGCCGATGTGCCGCCGGCTCCGAGTGTAATAGCCGGAACGCCCAAAGAGATTGGCAAGTTTGAATCTGTTGATGCGCGATCGAGGGTGGGTTTCCCTCCCACGGCTTCAGTTGCCGTCAAAGCCAACTGCACCAGCGAATCTTCAACGGGTGTTTCGCCGCCAGGCCGTTCGCCAATCAGTTCAGTTACGACAGCTAAGGGTTTGGCCCCGTTCCGTCCACTGGCATTCTCTTCATCGGCAGCCTCTCGTACTGACCGCCGAAAAAAGGCATCCAATTTCAGTAATTCATCCGCACTCACGGAACGCAAATCGACATCCATGGACGCTTCGCGCGGAATTGCATTAATACTTTGCCCACCGTCTATACGTCCGACATTGAATGTGGTGCGAGGATCAGTTGGCGCCGGGTAGGAGGCAAGCTTCGCAACGGCGCGAGCCATCGCATGAATTGGGTTTGCGATTCCGAAATCACTCCACGAGTGTCCGCCTGCGCCGCGAAACTGGACGCGATAGCGACGCGAGCCCAGCGCACTATTAGTGATCCGATCCAGGCCGGCACCGTCAAAACTTACAAACGCACTAATGCGACCGGCCCATTCACCTTTTGTTAACAAATACCTGACGCCGCGCAGGTTACCTTTACCTTCTTCACCGACCGTCCCGACGAACAGAATCGAACCTGCCGTTTCAATTTCGCATGATTGCAAAGCGCCTGCGACAGCGATTAGAGCTGCTAAGCCGCAGGCATCGTCGGCGATGCCGGGTGCGAACAAATTCGCGCCTACGCGTCGCAGCGTTAGCTCGGTGTCAGCCGGAAAAATGGTATCGAGGTGCGCGCTGACGACTAAAAACGGCGCGTCTGACGTGCCCCGGCGAAGGGCGACGCAATTTCCTTCGTCATCAAGTCGTGCTGCGGCCAGGCCCAGGGAGCAAAGTCTTTGGCGCAGGTACTCGGCTCGTTCTGCTTCGCCGAACGGAGGCGCCGGAATGGAATTGATCAAAATCTGTTCTTCAGTAATTGCGTCAACGCGGGAGTCGAAATATGAGAAGGCTTGCTGAACGGCGGCTCTGTCCAACAGCTCGTAGATCCTTTGATCAGTCGCCGATGGCAAAATGGAAACATTGCGGCTCATAGATGCTGTTACGGAAAAGCTAGCCGAGGATAAGGCTTTTCGGAAACCGAAGTAGTAAATAGTGAAACCTGAGTGTCGAACTTCTCTTTCGATTTACGATTAACCATTTACGATTCACGGTTAAGATTCACACCAGTCGCATTATTTCGTCTTCCGGCAATACAGCAGATGCTTGTTTGGCATGTTCGTAAATGCGCGTGACGCGATCTTCGCTTGCCTGAATGCCCCGCTTCTCGAGCCAGTAGATCACATTTGACTTGCCGCTCATCGGCCCAATCTCCACCACCTGCTCTAATCCAAACTGCCCGGCAGGCACGCCCGAGTAAACAAGATCAGCGAGTTCCTTGTCGCCTTTTCTATAACTTTTAATCACGGCTGCCGCATGCACTCCGGTTGCGGTGCGAAACGCATCGCGGCCAAAAACAGGATAGTTATGCGGGATGGTCCATTCGCAAGCTTTCGACGCCAGCGTGCAGTATTCACCCAGACGCGACAGATCATTTTCAATCCAGCCCATCAGTTTTAGATTCACCAGCAACTGGTCCATCGGTGTGTTGCCGACGCGCTCGCCCATACCGAGCGCCGAACCGTGAACCTGATCCGCACCGCCCTGAATTGCGGCGATGGAATTAATCACGCCCAGGCCTCGATCCTGATGTCCATGCCAATCAAGCCGGATGCCGCCACCCTGCTCATCGATAATGCTTTTGACAAACTTCACCACAGCGTGGGCGCCGTCAGGAGTTGAATGTCCCACGGTATCGCAGACACATACTGCTTTCGCGCCACAGTGGATGGCGGTGGTATACAAAGCACGGATTGTTTCCGGGTTCGCGCGCGTCGTGTCTTCGGTGACGTACATCACCGGCACGCCTTCACCGACGGCAAAAGTGACGGCGTCCTCAGTTAATTTAAGAAGTTTGTCGAGCGTCCAGTCTTCGGCAAAGAAACGAATTGCTGACGAGCCGATGAAGGTGCAAGCTTCGATGGGAATGCCGGCGCGTTGTGAAATCTCGACAATAGGAATGATGTCGTTGCGATGCGTACGTGCCGCACAATTTGGACGGATCTTGAGTTTCTTTTCTGCGATTTCGCGCGCCATCAACTCGACGCCGGCGGCGTGCGTCCCGCCCGCGCCTGGCAAACCGATGTCGACTGTGTCGATGCCAAGAGCGTTCATCAAGTGAACCAGCTCGATTTTCTTTTCCACCGGAGGCTCGCAAACCGAAGGTGACTGCAAACCATCCCGCAGCGTCTCGTCATCAAATCCGATGTGACGTTTGGGCGGAAGCAGCGCCTGATCGATTGTGTTCCAGTCGTAAACTAATTCTGCGAGCGACACTGGCGAAAACCTCCGGAAAGTTGCGTCGAACGTCACGATATGAAATTCGATTACAGCAATCGCCTATAGTCAATGTCAAGCGGTGTATTGCGCGTACTAATCCAGTTTGTTTTGTCCCATGTCATTAACACCGTCGCTTTAGCGCGGCCATCTGGGTCCCTACCAAAACAGGAAACCATTTAAACGGTTTTCGTTTCCAAGCCCCTATCACTAATCACCGGGCGAAAGCCACGGTGCTAATAAGAAAGTGATTGGTTCAACTGCATTAGTGCTATTCGGCGTAGTGCTTTTGACCGAACGCGCTGCTCTGTTATAGCCTCTGACGCGTTTATCGGGCTGTGCTTCGATCCAACTGGCAACCTTGAATCCGCAAACTCTGGCTGAAGTCAAAACGATCGCGTTAGGTTCTGATCGTGCCGCTAAGATCATGGCCGTCCGCGCCAGCCTGGCGCGGATAGCGGAAATCGATCCGGCGTGGGCCGAAGCCAATATTATTGCGCGCAAGGTCGAAACAAACGTGCCGGCGATGCCGCTCAACGATTGGCAGTTGATGCAGGGAGCGCGTGAGCGAGCGCTTGCGGTGCGCGATCTTCTTCAGGCACAGCGGCGGTCCGCCGATGTTTATGTGGGCCTCGAAGGTGGCTTTCATTCCATCTCCATCGAAGGTGACTGGCACACGTTCTTGCGCGGCTGGGCGTACGCCACCGACGGCAAGAACGGAACGTTTGGCGCGACGCCGTCGATCAGCGTTCCCGCTGGTCTTGCGAAAAAAGTCATTGAAGGGCGTCGGGAACTCGGCCTGGTGATTGATGAAGTCGCGGGTGTGTCAGACGTACGCAGCCGGCAAGGCGCCTGGGGCATTCTCTCTCGTGATCTGGTTACGCGCTCGATGAGCTTCGAGCTCGCATTAATCGCAGCCTTCGCGCCGTTCTATAATCAGAAGCTGTATTCGGAAAGCGTTTAGACGAGGGCGTCGCCCTCGTCGGGGTACGTCGGCGGGCAAAGCCCGCCTCTAAACAAGGGTTATTAGCAGATATGGACGAACTTATCGCACAGGTTAATGACGGCGAACCAACACACCACTCGCGGGTTACCACCGGCTGGATCGAGGTGATTGCCGGCTCGATGTTTTCGGGAAAATCGGAAGAGCTGATTCGCCGTTTACGCCGTGCCAAAATTGCGCGGCAAAAAGTGCAGGTCTTCAAACCGGAAGTCGATTCGCGCTTCTCGAACGATCATATAGTCTCGCATTCCGAGATGCGTCATGAGTCGGCTATCAGTCGTAACGCGGCTGAAGTGCTGGCGAAAGTTGATCCGGATACGGAAGTGGTAGGCATTGATGAAGGGCAGTTTTTTGACAATGAGTTGGTAAGCGTAGCGAATGAGTTGGCCCGGCGCGGCGTACGCGTGATCATCGCCGGCCTGGACCAGGACTATACCGGCAAACCCTGGGAGCCGATGCCGCAGCTCCTCGCTATCGCCGAGTACATCACGAAGACGCACGCGATCTGCATGAAGTGTGGCCAGCCGGCGAACTATACGCAGCGCACCTTCGAATCCGAAGAGCGCGTCGCGGTCGGTGGCGAAGGCATGTACGAAGCCCGCTGCCGCAAATGCTTCGTCCCCCACGCCGACGCGCCGACAGTACATCCTGAATAAACCCCAAAATTCTTCGAGCTCTCTTATTGGATAGTACGCAGGACGCTTTCAGAAAAGGGAAGCTAAGTGCTGAGCGACGCAGTGTCTCTCCGGATCCGCGGCATTTCAAGCATAATCGGCGGCAAGCTTCTGCCTACTGTCAAAACTCAAACTGCGCGATGCGAGGGCCTGAGGCAACTCTCTGGACCATTGAATCACTTTTAGCGCAAGAACAGTCCCCATCCGCGTTCTACTAAACAGTTAGGTTCTACTGACTAACGTCTCCTCGAAATTTCCGAGGGAACTATCAAGGGGGCACTCCCCGCAAACGGTCTCCCCGAAAGATTTTCTTTCCGGCTTTTGCTGCTGGAGATTGGATTCGTGTGCCGCGCGCACAAGCCATCGCGAAAAGCTCCAAATGTAACTAGCGATGCTGCGCACAAAGCCATCGCGAAAAAACACGGTACCTCGCGATAAGACTTCCTCGGTCACTGGGGCGGTAAGTGCAACGCGCGGACTCTGCTTGAAAGCCAAAAGCCATTTGAAATGGAGACAAGACAATGAAGAACAACAAGCTTGCGTTAATTCTTGGGGCAATCCTCCTGATGATTTGCGGAGGAATACTAATCACTGGTCAAACCAAGAATTCCCACGTCCAGAAACAGGAATCCAAGGTTCAGAACCAGATCGAGGCGCGTAACTATCGTCTCTCTGGTCCATACACTCACAAAAACCTTTCCATCTTTCTTATTCACAGCAAGACGACCACCAGAACAAAAACATTTCTGACTTTGCAAGAGGCACTCGAACAAAGGAAGGTTGTCGTTTACGAAACACAAAGCGTTAACGAGCTCGCCATCGAGAATCTTTCAAATGAAGACGTTTACGTTCAATCGGGAGACATTGTTAAGGGCGGGCAACAGGACCGCATGATAGGTGTCGATCTAATCGTGCCGCCAAAATCCGGAAAGATGCCGATATCGGCTTTCTGTGTAGAGCATGGAAGGTGGAGTGGGCGAGGTAATGAACGCGCCGGCGTTTTTAATAGTTCGTCGGATGCGGTCGCTACCAGGGAGATTAAGCTGGCCGCGAAAAGTTCAAGATCGCAGGGGGCCGTTTGGGAAAATGTCAGGCTTGCGCAGGACAAGCTCAGCCAGAATGTCGGCACACGCGTGAATTCAACGGTATCCGAGTCGAGTCTCCAACTGGCGCTCGAGAACACAAAGCTGCGGGAAACTGCCGAAAGCTACGTCAAGGCGCTGTCGAATATTGCAGGTGCCAGCGATGTCACCGGTTATGTGTTTGCCATTAACGGCAAGGTGAACAGCGCGGATGTTTATTCATCAAATGCGCTCTTCAGGAAACTGTGGCCCAAGCTGCTGAAAGCCAATGCTGTCGAAGCGATCGCAGAGTTGCAAAAACAGAAGTTCGAACCTGCGTCTACTGCCACAGTCAAAACATTTCTTCGTGACGCCGAGCAGGCGCGTGGATCTGAAAAGGAAGTTACCAAACGCGTGAAGCTGGTCACACGCGAAGATGACAAAAACGTACTTTTTGAAACACGGGATGAGTCAGAGAAAGGCGTCTGGGTACACCGCAACTACATCAAGAAGAATTAGGGTGAAGGGTGTCGGGTATCGGGTATCAGGTGTCAGGTGTCGTTGTCAGGTATTATGTGCGGAATGCTCACGTATTACTGATACCTGATACCCGACACCCCACCGCTTACACCCCATCTTTTTAGTGCGCAATTTTCGTTGAATAAAGCACGCCGTACATCTCATCCTGATGTTTGGGAAAACCTTTGCCGTTACTCGAAAGCATAATGTTGATCATCTGCACTTGGCCCGCATACTTGCGATAGGCCAACCACTGTAGTCTTCTGAAGCCATCGGGCTTTTCCGGATTCGATTCGCGAAACTGAACACCTCTGAGGCCATCGATCTCCACCCACTTCAACTCGTCAACTTCAAAGTGCTTCATGCGAGTTTCCGCACCGTCATAAAACGCCTGGATGCTTGAGTCGGTAGGAAAACTGTCATCCATCAGCGAGATGCTGACTATCAGGTGAGCAGCTTCATCACCGCCCGGTGAGCTCCAAACAAGCTCTTGAAATTCGCTGCTATCCTGTTTCCAGTTTGGCGGGGCTGTCCATGACATGCCCTGCCGGTCCCATTTCACTTCCTGCCCGCCGGCGAGGGCTTGAGTTTGCGCGGCTGTCGGCGTTCCCTTTTCGGCTTCGCCGCTCGAACTCGACGAAGATTTTTCAGAGCCGGAGCCACCGGAATTACTTGCAGTTTTTAGTTTCGTACCGAGGTTACATAATGACAGGGCAAAGCCAAGCAGAATAATGGTTGGAATCTGTTTCATGGGCCACACTCACAAGAACGAGACTGGAAGAGCAGTGAGCTTCTAAGTCAAAACGACCGGGGAAGTCAATGTTTAAAACAGTGTTCACGCCAGCGCTGTAACGCAAATCGTTAGTTTGCTCAAACGTCGCCAGTCTAGTTTTGTTCCTACGTCCTTGAGCAATCAGGTTGCTACGCAAACTAACAGTTTGCGTTACAAACCTCGACGGAGCGTGCTATGCTACGGCTTCCCCTCTAACAGCCCCCTTAAGTAAACCGAGCAGGCGCTCGAAGCTTCGGAGAAATCTATGAAAACCGCGAACTTGAAAATATCGACATCTTTCTGTCTTTTTGTAGTGGGCTTATTGATCCTGGTTGGCAGCGGCTGTCAACGCGCCGACACAAATGCAAATACGAACCTAACAGTTAACACCAACTCATCGCCGACAAATGCGAACGCGAATCTCTCGCCGAATATGACGGCGGGCATTGCGGCGCGCGAGCCGGAACAATATCAAGCCACTTTGGTCTTCAGCGCCGAAACAGAAAGTGGGGAAAAGACCGTCGGCATTCCTACGTTGTCCGCGCAAGTTGCCCGCAGCGGGGCTGATCGGCGCGTATCGTTCAAGTTACCTGATGGTTCTGATTTGATCTATCTCGAACAAGGCGACAAGCACATCGTGATTGCGCCCAGCCGCAAACAGTATGCAGAGCTCACTCCCGAGGCTACCGGCTTTCAATTACAAAAACTGATGACACCGAGCCAGCTCGTCGCTTATCTGGAAAAGCTACCGGGTGTTGAAAGGGTTGGTGACGAAACAATCAATGGCCGCACCGCTGACAAATATCGTTATGCAAACACTACCAACACCTCAACGGCGGCTGGCCAGGTAAACACTGAAGCTTTCGTATACGTCGACAAGGAAACAGGATTGCCCTTGCGGTCGGAGTTGTATGCAGAAGCCAGCGGCGATGTGAAAGGCGTCAAGGCTGCAAAGATTGTTGCGGAGATGCGCGATATCACCACTACGGCTGACCCTATGCTGTTCCAGGTTCCTGCTGGTCTCAACAAGGTTCCAGCCGAGCAGGTACGCGCGCAGATTGATGCATTCACCAGCACGGTGTCGGCTCTCATCAAAGCGTTACTCAGCAACATGGCGCCACAGGGCGCCTCCAACTCCGCATCGCCGATGATGATGGCGTCACCTTCAGTTTCGCCTTCGGTTAAAACAACCTATTAGGACAAACAATGAGATACGTACTGATTCTTCTTCTTGGTCTGGTGGTCGGCGGCGCGGCCACCATATTTTTTCTTGGCACTCCTCGCGCTAAAGCCATTCCCGGCGCAAGGGTGCAGCCGCCGGCGCCAGGCGGGGATCCGCCGAGCACCGTGGTCATGTCAGTGAGTAACGGCTTGCTGGATGAAATGCTGACGTCGTTGTTCCGCGATCTTGGACCACCATCGTTTAACCTCTCGCAAACAACTTCGCCTGCTCCTTTCGCAAAGATTGAAAACGTTGCCTTTCAAAGCGGCTGCGCTAATAGCGTCACGCTCGCAGCTGAACGAGAAGGCGTGAAAACTGCCGTCCAATTTGCAAACGGGAATATCTCGGCGCCGCTGGTCTTCGGCGGCAGCTATGGCCTGTTGGGAAATTGCATGCAATTCAAAGGTTGGGCGCAGACGACAATTCAACTCAGTTTTGATCAACCAGCCCAAACTCTTTATGGGCGCGTAAACGTTGAAGGTGTCAATCTGGAAGGAGTTGCTCCTTTTGCCAACAGCTTCGTGACGGTCTTTGTGCGCACCGCAATTGATCAGCGAATTAATCCGCTCGTATTATTACGCCCGTCGCAATTGCAACTGATGATTCCAGTGAAGGGAAGCAATGGAACAGTGAAGGCGCATGTGAAAGATGTGCGCTCGGAAGTACAGGACGGCATGCTGCGTTTGCACATTACCTACGACTTCAGCGGCGAGAAGGGACTACCGCCGAGTAGCTGAGTGGTCGCGAGGTCGTCACTCGCTCAGCTGCACTAGGGTAACCTAACTTTCGCGACTTCCTCCTCAGGCGAATCGTGCTGCGGCGAAACTCCCACGCCATGCTTGTAGGCCAGCTCGCCGCCGAGCCAGCCGGATATCGAAATCAAAATCACGCCCAACAGCGACAGCAAAAACGGAATCTGTAAGCGGTAGGTGACCCAGTGCGCCCCCATCCGCATGCGAAAGTAAAGGCTAATCGCAAACACGAGCAAGGCGATGATGTTCAGCCGCGCGTGCCAATCCGCTACTCGCTTGACGCCCTCATCCTTAATACTTAGCCAGTCGATGATGCCGGGTATAGCGGCTGCAACCGCGCCAAGACATCCCACTGCCAACATCGCTTTCGCTATCAGGTTAAGACTGGGGTTGCGCCAAAAATAAAAAATCACGTCGCAGACAAAGGACGTGGTCCAGAGTGCAATTGGAAATGGAATTAGAATCGGATGAACGGGATGCCCACCAATGCTGGCCTTGCTTGCCATGGGGAGTTCCTCCTTTCAGGAGAAGAAGAATCGCAAGGGCTCTTCAGTCTAAGCAATCGTTATTCTGTTCCCGGCTGATGAACGCGTCAAGGTTGAATTGATGAACCCGAAGGCGAGCTGCTTTCCGCCAAACTGCGCTGGCGCGCAAAATGATCCGAGATTTCCTGCGCGGTCCTTTTCCCAACAAACGGGGTCAATTCCATGGCTGATGCCGCGGCGATTCGCTGGATGGAGCCAAAGTGTCTCAGCAGCCGGCCCTTGCGTTTCTCACCCACTCCGGGAATTTCAGATAGTTCGGAAGTGAAATCGCGCAACTCGCGTCGCTTGCGGTGATAGCTCAAAGCATAGCGGTGCGTTTCATCGCGAATCATTTGCAGCAGACGCAGAATCAGCGAATGCGGATCGAGGAAGATAGGCTCATGCTCGCGGCCTTTCACCAGCAGATAAGAAACCTGATTGTGTTTTAACGGCGGCTTTACTACACCCACCATTGCAATTGCTTCCAAATCAAGTTCGCGCATCGCCTCAGCAGCCGCGGCGAGTTGGCCTTTGCCGCCATCGATCATGATCAAATCCGGCAAAGGGTTTGCCTCAGCCAGCACGCGCCGGTAACGTCTAAGCACCGCCTCATGCATCGACGCGAAATCATTTGCGCCTTGCACGTCGCGAATACGAAACTTGCGATACTCGGCGCGGTTCATTTTACCGTTGTCGCAAACAACCATGCCGGCAACGTTCTCCGCGCCCTGAATGTGTGAAATATCAAACGACTCAATGCGCGCTGGAAAGCGCGGCAGCTCGAGGGTCTCCTGCAGCTCTTCCAGAACGCGTTTCATGTCGGGTTTGAGTATGCGGAACCGCTGTTCAAAAGCGAGCTTGGCATTCTTTTCACCCAGATCAATCAGGTCGCGCTTCTCGCCGCGCTGGCTATAATGAATCTTAACGCGCCTCCCTTTTCGTTTCGTCAGCGCCTGTTCCAGCAACTCCCGATCTTTGAAATCAACGGGAACGTGGATCTCTTTCGGCACGTAGTCCGTGGCGTAGTACTGCGCCAACACTTCACCGAGAAAGGATGCTGGATCGAAATCGTCTTCCGGCAAGTCTTCCCAGAAGAATTCGCGACGGCCAACGATGTGGCCTTCGCGCATCGTAAAGAGTTGCAAAGCGAGGCGCGACCCTTCGCGATAGTAAGCAAAGATGTCTACGTCACGATCCGGCGAGGTTGCCATCTTCTGTTGCTCGGAAAGTTTGATAACCGTCTTGCGCAGATCGCGATACTTGGCGGCCATCTCATAGCGCATTTCTTCACTGGCTTGGCCCATGCGTTCTTCCAGCGTATCGGCAAGTTCCGTGTTTCGGCCTTCCAACAACAAACGCACATCGCGCACGGCTTCCTGGTACTGATCAGCGGTGCACAGTCCCCTAACGCATGGACCAAGGCAACGCTTGATGTGGTATTCGAGACAAGGGCGCGGCGCTTTGCCATCGATTTCTATGTCGCAGGTCCGCAATTGGAAAGTTCGGTTGATAACGTCAATCGTCTTGCGCGCCATGCTGGCCGGCAGAAACGGACCAAAATAGAGCGCGCCATCTTTCTGAATGCGACGCGTGATGACCGCCTTCGGAAACGGCTCGTTGATGGTCAGCTTGAGATGCGGATACGACTTGTCGTCTTTTAGATTGACGTTGTAACGCGGCTTGTGTTTTTTGGTGAGCGTGGCTTCGAGTATCAATGCCTCGACTTCGTTGTCAGTGACGATGAACTCGACATCGGCGATTTGCTTGACCAGCGCATCAGTCTTGCGATCAAACGGGCGTGCTTGAAAGTAAGAGCGCACCCGGCTGCGCAGGCGCTTCGCCTTGCCGATATAGATGATTTTGCCGGCGCTGTCTTTGTAAAGATAGACGCCGACGGAAACTGGTATTTCCTTGAGTTTTTCAGCTAATGTCACTGCTTATTTTTCTTATGAACTAGATTGTTCGCTAACATTCTAACGCAGCGATGCGATGAAAACCACGAGGCTACACATCGGCTGAACTCAACTCAGAGAAGCTCCGGGTCGGGAAGGCGGGCTTGCCCCCGCTCAACCTGGTTAACAGGATACGCCAAAGGAATCGAACAAGAGCGAGGGCAAGCCCGCCTCCCGACCTTGAGATTTTGACCCAGATAACTCTATGCGGTTTCCCTTTATTTTGGCTGACAACAAACAGTTCGATGCCGTTGGCTTCGGTCTGAATGCAGTCGATCATTTGATCGTCGTGCCCGAGTATCCCGCCTTCGACACCAAGATTCGTTTGCTCAAACATAAACAAGCGGCGGGTGGACAAACCGCCACCGCAATGGTGGCGCTGCAGCGCTTGGGTTTGAAGACTGCATACGCCGGGCGGTTTGGCTCAGATGCGGAAGGGCAATTCGGCTTCCACGCCTTGCGAGAAGAAGGTGTCGATATAGAGTTCGCACAGGTGATTGAAGGTGCGCGCAATCAGCTTGCTTTCATCATCGTCGATGAGCGCAACGGCGAGCGTACTATCATCTGGGATCGCGATGACCGTGTTTCATATGCAGCGGAAGAAGCGCCACTGGCGTTGGCAGCGCGCGGCCGCGTGCTGCATCTTGATGCTCATGATCCGCCGGCGTGTGTGCGCATGGCCAAAGCCGCGCGCGCTGAAGGGACAATTGTTTCCGCCGACATCGACAATATCTACGACGGACTGCCGCAACTGCTGCCCCTGATTGATATTCTCATTACTTCAGCAGAATTTCCTCATCGCTTAACCGGCATCGCGGATGAGCGCGCATCGCTGGTTGAGCTCAAAGCGCGCTATGGCTGCGCAATCGTTGGCCTGACCAAAGGCGCGCGCGGCGCGGTAGTTTTTTGCAGTGGACAATTTCTCGAAGCGCCGGCTTGTAAGGTTCCGCAAGGTTGCCGCGACACAACTGGGGCGGGTGACGCGTTTCATGGTGGCTTTCTTTATGGTTTGTTAACTGGTGAAGATATCGAAACAAGCCTGCATCTGGGTAAC
>Ga0184605_10000461_pt1 | contig 12095 bp, 11 predicted proteins | sample PLM0_30_coex_FD_132995 | JGI IMG/M metagenome (GOLD analysis project Ga0184605, IMG submission 132995) | Groundwater sediment microbial communities from an aquifer in East River, Colorado, USA - PLM0_30_coex | ecosystem: Environmental > Terrestrial > Soil > Riparian zone | place: USA: East... | reverse complement strand
GGAGTTCTAGGGACGGACTCGGTCGCGCGGTCGGCGCCCGATGGCTACACGCTGGTACTGATGGATCCGGCGATCATCATCAATCCGACGCTTCAAGCGGACGTTCCCTACGACGTCTTCAGGAACCTGCAGACGGTGTCGATCATAAGCTCCTCGCCGGAGGTGCTGGTTATCAGTCCCATCTTGCCGGTGAAGACCTTTCCCGAGCTGGTGGCGTACGGCAGGGCCAACCCCGGAAAGCTCAATTTCGCTTCGGCCGGCATCGGCACGACGCCGCATCTCGCCGGCGAGATGTTCAAGCTCCGCACCGGCATCGACGCGACGCATATCCCGTACAAGGGCATCGGTGCGTCCTACACCGATATGATGAGCGGCAAGGTGCAGATGGCGTTCTCCAGCATCGCCGGCGCGCTGCCGTTCACCACCGACAATCGCGTGCGGGCAATCGCCACCACGGGCGCGAAACGGAGTAGCGTCTATCCCGATCTGCCGACCATCGCCGAGGCGGGCCTTGCGGGATTCGAAGTCGACTTGTGGCTGGGCGTGTTCGCACCGGCCAAACTGCCTGTGCCGATCCTGGCGCGTTTGAACGGCGAGCTGACAAAGGCGTTGGAGGCTGCCGACCTCAAAGCGGCGTTGGCCAAGGTCGGGGTCGAGCCGCGCGGGACCAGTCCGGAGGAGGGCGCCATCTTCCTGCGCGCAGAGTTCGACAAATGGAGGCAGGTCATTACCGACGGAAAGATCAAAGAAAACTGATCGTGGCTCGTCCCGACGACGACGGGCATGATGCCGGCACATCGTGCGTGAGAGGCACATGAAGATTCGCGCGCCGAAGGATTTCTGGTCGGGCGTGATGTTCTGCGGTTTCGCCGCGGTCGCCATCCTGGCCGCGCGGGGATATTCGTTGGGAAGCGCCGGCAAGATGGGGGCGGGTTATTTCCCATTGTTGCTCGGCATCGTGCTCGCAGCCATGGGCGCAATTTTGATCGCCAGGTCTGTCGTCGTCGTCGACGAACCGATATCGCCCTTTAACATCTTGCCGTTGGTCATCATCACGACGGCGGTGTGCCTATTCGGTCTTCTGATCGAACCGCTCGGTCTCGTCGTTTCGATTGCCGTGTTGACGGGATTGTCGGCATGGGCCGGCCCGCAGTTCCGCTTGCTGGAAACGGTCGCGTTGGCGGCCGTGCTCATCGCGTTTTCCATCGGCGTGTTCGTCTATGCGCTGGGCCTTCCGCTCGCCATCTGGCCGAGCTTGTAGATGGACGTGATTTCCAACCTCGGACTCGGATTTGCCGTCGCGCTGACGCTCCAGAACGTTGTCTATTGCTTCATCGGCGTCTTGCTCGGCACCGTCATCGGTGTGTTGCCCGGTATTGGTCCGGTCACCACGGTCGCGATGCTGCTGCCGATCTCGTTCACGCTGCAGCCGGAGTCCGCACTCATTCTGCTCGCCGGCATTTACTACGGCGCCCAGTATGGCGGCTCGACCACGGCCATTCTGGTCAACATCCCGGGCGAGGCCTCGTCGGTCGTGACCACCATCGACGGCCACCAGATGGCGCTCAAGGGACGTGCCGGGCCTGCGCTCGGCATTGCGGCGATCGCCTCGTTCTTTGCCGGCTGCGTCTCGACATTGCTGATCGCGTTCGCGGCGCCGCCGCTCGCCGCGATCGCCTTGCAATTCGGTCCGGCGGAATATTTCTCGCTGATGGTCTGCGGCCTGATTGCGGCCGTCGTTCTTGCCCGCGGATCGCTCGTCAAGGCGATCGCGATGGTGGTTCTCGGCTTGCTGCTCGGTCTCGTCGGCACCGATGTGAATTCGGGAGCTCGACGCTTCAACTTCGGCATGACCGGGCTCGCCGACGGCATTGAATTCGTAGCGCTCTCGATGGCGATCTACGGTATCGCCGAGGTCGTCTACAATCTCGAAAAGAAGCTGGCCACGAGCGTCGTTTCCGACGCCGTCGGCAGGGTGTGGCCGAGCCTCGTCGATCTCAAGTACTGCGCTGGCTCGATCCTGCGCGGGACCGGGCTTGGCGCCATTCTCGGCGTGCTGCCGGGAGGCGGAGCGCTGCTGGCATCGTTTGCGGCCTATACGCTCGAGAAGAATGTCGCCAAGCCGCCGCGCCAGTTCGGCCACGGCGACATCAGAGGTATCGCCGCTCCAGAAGCGGCCAACAACGCCGGTGCGCAGACTTCGTTCATCCCGATGCTGACGCTGGGCATTCCGGGCAACCCGACCATGGCGATGATGATCGGGGCGTTGATGATTCATGGCATTGCGCCGGGGCCGCGGGTGATGACGGATCGTCCGGGGTTGTTCTGGGGACTCATCGCCAGCATGTGGCTTGGCAATCTCATGCTGGTGATCCTGAACCTGCCCATGGTCGGCGTGTGGGTCAGGTTGCTGCGGGTGCCGTACCGGCTCCTCTTCCCCGCCATCATCGTGTTCTGCTGCATCGGGGTCTACATCATCAACAGCAAGCCATTCGATGCGTTCGTGATGGCGTTTTTCGCAGTCTTCGGCTACGTGGCGCTCAAGCTGGACTGCGAGCCGGCTCCGCTCATTCTGGGTTTCGTGCTGGGACCGATGATGGAGGAGAATCTTCGCCGTGCGCTGCTGATCTCGCGTGGCGATCCCATGGTTTTCTTGCAGGAGCCGATCAGCCTGGCCTTCCTGCTGGTGGCGGCGGGACTCTTGCTGGTGCTTGCGGCGCCCGCCATCCGGGTCAGGCGCGAGGAAGCCCTCAAGGAATAGGCTGGCGCAGCGCCACAAGCAGGAACGTGCTGTGTGGGCTGACTCTACGATCGCTTGAACATGCCCACGATCGAGCCCCAGATCACCTTCGCCATCAACGCAAAGCCTGAGATCGGCTTCGCCGCCGGCGGTGCAGCCCGTGGCGGCGGTGCGGCAGCTCGCGGTAGTGAAGGAGGTGGCGGCTGCGGAACAGTGGGCGGTGCGCCCGGCGGGATGATGGAGGGAGAGGGCTGCAGCGGCGGTGGAAGCGGCGCGGCCGGATGGTCCCGCGCGAGCTTTTCCTCCAGGCACCTGGCGAACTGATTCATGAGCTGCGCAGCGGTTGCCTGGATGATGCCGACGCCGCGCCCGTATTGCGCTACCGCCCCCGACAGCGTGAGATTGGTGTGCACCACGACCTTCGATCCGCTGCCGGCCGGCTCGAGACGGAAAACGGAGGCCGCATTGGCGCCGCCGCGGCCTTTGGCATCAGTGCCTTGCGCCGCCACTCGCGCGGTATGCGCGGAATCGTCGATATCCTCCAACTTGACGACGCCGGCAAAGGTCAAGGCGACCGGCCCGAGCCGCACGCCGATCTTGCCCTTGTAGATGTTCTTGCTGACCACCTCGGTCAGCTCCGCCCCCGGCATGCAGGGCGCGATGCGCTCGATGTCGAGCAAGAGTTTCCAAGCCTGAGCCGGAGGCAGGGGCACTTCGAATGTATTGTCGAATTCCATGATGTTTCTCTAGCCCCGATAGCCAACCATGTCAGGCGATCCGAGTTCCTGCCAAATCCAGCTGGCGCAGGCGAGCAGCCGGCGGTCGGCGAAACGCGGCGCTACGAGCTGGATGCCGACAGGCAACCCCCGCGGGCCGCGATGCGTCGGCAATGTGAGCGCGGGCGTGTGGAGAATGGTCCAGATCGCCTGGAAGCCGGGGTCGCCGGTCTCGTCGAGCCCGCGCGGGGCCTCGCCATTGACGCTGGGCGTCAGCAGCACATCCACCTCTTCGAAAACGGCTGGCAGCCTTGCGCGACAGTCTTCCCCGAGGCGCAAGGCCGCGAGATAGTCGGCGCGCGGCATCGCGCGCCCGAGCTCGATGCGTTTGCGTAATTTCTCGCTGATCCGCTCGCGATGGTTGTTCCATTCGTGCGCCATCGCCGCCGAGCGCTCGTAATTGTTGATGGTTTCGCGCGCGGCGTTGCGCAGCCCTGCGAATTGATCGGGCAGGACGATCTCCCGCACCCGCGCGCCGGCCTTGTCCAGCCGCTGTGCCGCGTCCTCGATGGCGGCCACCGTCTCCGGCTGCGCCGCGTTCCACAGCGGAGTACGGCATAACCCGATGCGTGGCGGACGATCGAGCGGACGTGGCTGCGACGGCGTGCGCAATTCCAGCACAGCGCTCAGGAGCTCGATGTCATCGAGCGAACGGGTGATCAGCCCGAGCGTATCCAGACTTTCGGCCGCCGGGTACACGCCGTTGCGGTTGAAGGCGCCGAATGTCGGCTTGAAGCCGAACACGCCGCAATAGGAGGCCGGGCGCAGCACCGAGCCGCCGGTCTGCGTACCGAATGCCGCCGGAACCATGAAATCGGCGACCGCCGCGCCGGATCCGCTCGACGAGCCACCGGGCGTGTGCGCGACATCATGCGGATTGGCGGTCGCGCCCGGCGCCATGCCGGCAAATTCGCAGGTGACGGTCTTGCCCAAAATCACCGCGCCGGCCGCGCGCACCAGCGCCACACAGGCGGCGTCGGTCGTCGGCCGGTGGCCGCGGTAGATCGGCGAACCCATTTCGGTCGGCAGATCGGCGGTATCGATGATGTCCTTCACGCCGATCGGGACGCCGTGCAACGGACCTCGCGCGGCACTGCGGTCACGCTCGCGGGCGTGACGCAGCACCAGCTCCGGGTCGATGCTGGCCCAGGCATGAATGATACTTTCGCGCTGCTCGATGCGATCAAGGCAATCCCGGACGACGGCCTCGCAGGTCGTTTCGCCCGCAGCGATGGCGTGGACGATCTCTGTCGCCGTAAGCGTGTTGCGTGCGCCCGCGCCGGCCGCCCGCGCCATTGAGACGTTCACGGAAATGGCACTCAATTCTTGCCCGCACGCGCAGCCGTCGTCCCCGCGATGCGGCCGAACACCGCGCCCGACGTGAGGCCGGACCCGCCGGGGTAGTTGAAATAGAATAGTCCGCCGACCAGTTCGCCGGCCGCATAAAGGCCACGGATCGGCTGGTAGTCGGTATTGAGCACTTCGCCGTCGGTGGTGATGCGCACGCCGCCGAAGGTGAAGGTCAGTCCGCAGGTGACGGCGTAGCCTTCGAACGGCGGCTGGTCGATGGTGTTGGCCCAGTTGCTCTTGTTGACGGCGAGGCCTTCGGTGTGCCGGCCGTCCTTGACGTTCGGATTGAACGGAATGTCGCTGCGCACCGCCTTGTTGTATTCGGCGATGCTCTTGAGGAACTGCTCCGCGTTCACGCCCTCGAGCTTGTGCGCGAATTCTTCGATCGTGTTGGCGACGACCTTGGTGATCTGCCGGATCTTGTACTCGTCGCGTTGCAGGTGCTTCACCTTCTGGTCGAAGATCTGCCAGGCGAATTGGCCGGGCTGCTCCAGCACCACGCGACCGTATTTGGCATAGGTGTAATTGCGGAAATCGGCGCCTTCATCGACGAAGCGCTTGCCGGTGGCGTTGACGAGAATGGCAAACGGATAGGAGTGTTTCTGAAACTGGTCGCCGACCGCGAGATCGCCGAATTCTGGCGCGTTCATCTCCCATTGCACCGCATGGCAGCCGGACCAGTTGCCGCATGGGCTTGCGCCGATATCCAACGCCATGCGGATGCCGTCGCCGGTGTTGAAGCGCGTGCCGCGCACTTTGGCGAGGTCCCAGCCGGGGCCGAGATAGCGCGTGCGCCATTCGGAATTCGATTCGAATCCGCCGCAAGCGAGCACGACCGATTTGCTGTGCAATTCGCTTTCGGCGCCCTGGTGCCGGATGCGGACACCTTCGACGCGGACGCCGTCATAGACAAGGCTCAGCGCGCGCGTTTCGTAGCGAATCCCGATGCCGCGCTTGGTCGCGGCCTCGGTAAGCATCTTGATGAGGCCGGGGCCGCCGCCCACGGCCTCGACGGTCAACCCGCCCCAGAACTTGAACTTGCCATCGATCTTGAAGGCTTGGCGGCCGTAGATCGGGATGAAACGCACGCCCTTGTCGCGCATCCAGCAGAACGTATCGAAGCTTCTGGTGACCAGGAGCTCGACCAAATCCGGGTCGGCGCGGTTCTGCGTCACGCGCGCCATGTCGTCGAAAAATTGCTCCTGGGTATAGGTGCCGAAATCGGTGGTCGCGACCTCCTGTTCGGTCAAATCCGGCACCAGCGCCCTGATGTCATCGACGCCGTTGTAAACGACCCGAACCGATCCGGCGGTGAACCGGCTATTGCCGCCGGATTCATCCTCCGGCGCCGCTTCCAGCATCAGCACCGACGCGCCTTGTTCCTGCGCCGCCAGCGCGGCGCTAAAGGCCGCGTTGCCGCCACCCACGACGATGACATCCGCATCCAGCTTCGCCATTCCAGACCTCTATGGTATTCGTGTCATTATCTCGGCGCGAGAGATGGAATTCATTCAGCTGCGGCCGCAGATACGCCGCCGTGGGCCTTCGACCAGCCCGCCGGGTCATGCATGAATTTTTCGACTTCCGCGAGCTTGGCGGCGTCGAACTTGCCTCCCTCCTTGGCGACGGCCAGCACGTCCCACCAGGTCGCAAGCGAATGCAGCGTCACCCCGAGATCGCTGATGATTGTCCGTGCCTCGGGATAAATATCGTAGAAGAAGAACACCAGCACGTGCTCGACCGTCGCGCCGGCCTCGCGCAACGCTTTGCAGAAATTGACCTTGCTGCGGCCGTCGGTGGTCAGATCCTCGACCAGGAGCACGCGTTGTCCGTCGTCCAGATGCCCTTCGATCTGCGCATTGCGCCCGAATCCTTTGGGTTTCTTGCGCACATAAAGCATCGGCAGATCGAGCCGGTCGGCCATCCAGGCCGCAAAGGGAATGCCCGCGGTCTCGCCGCCCACGATCGCATCGAACTGCTCGAAGCCCGCATCGCGCATGATGGTGGCCGCGCCGAAGTCGATCAGCGTCCGGCGCACGCGCGGAAACGAAATCAGCCGCCGGCAATCGGTATAGACCGGGCTCGCCCAACCGGAGGTGAAGATGAACGGTTTGTCCGTCATGAAGCGGACCGCCTCCACCTCGAGCAGCATTTTCGCCGTAAGCTCGGCCATCACCTTCTTGTCGGGAAAGCCTATGCCTGCTGTCATGATCCGATCTCGCCGTTATGCCTCGACATCACCCGCTCTGTGTCATTTCAGGGCCGAGCGAAGCGGGGAGCTCGGAATCCATAACCACGGATTGCAGAGTATGGGTTCGGGGCTCGCCGCTGCGCGGCGCCCGGACTGACAAGCGCGTGGCGCGCCTGCCTTTGGTACCGTCCGTGCATGCGCTGCTTTCGCTCGCCGTGACAAGCGGAGATTTCAACTGGCCACAACCTTCCACTCGATCGCTTCCCCGCCGCGGTAAACCAGCGCCTTCTCATCCGGCCCCTCGACTTCGACTTCCTCCGGTGCCGTCCATGAGGTTTTCTCGAGCGTGATCCGTTCCTCGTTGGGTGGCAGGCGATAGTGCTTCGGGCCGTTGAGCGAGGCAAAGGCTTCGAGCTTGTCGAGGGCGCCCTCCTCCTCGAACACCTTGGCGTAGGTTTCGATTGCGACCGGCGCATTGAACAAGCCGGGGATGCCGTTCAGCGCGAGTTTCTTCGCCATCGGATGCGGCGCGGAATCGGTGCCGAGGAAATAGCAGGATTCGCCCGAGGTCGCGGCCTTGCGCAGCGCCGTGCGGTCCTTCGCGGTCTTGATCACCGGCATGCAGTACATGTAGGGCTTGAGCCCCCAACCGAGCCAATCGGTGCGGGTCAGGATCATGTGGTAGGGCGTGATCGTGCCGGCAACCTGCGGCGCCGCGCTGCGCACGAAATCGACGCCCTCCTTCGACGACAGATGCTCCAGAATAAAGCGCAGGCCCGGAAACCGCCGTGCCCACTTGGAGAGATAGCGCTCGATGAACATGGCCTCGCGGTCAAAGATGTCGACATCGGGATCGACGTCCTCGCCGTGCATCAGAAACGGCATGCCGATCTTTTCCATCCGCTCCAGCACAGGCATGATCTTGCGATAGTCGGTGACTCCCGCTGCCGAGTTGGTGGTGGCATTGGCGGGATAGAGCTTTACCCCGGTGAACACGCCCTCCTTGAACCCCCGCTCGACGTCATCGGGATCGGTGTCGTCGCTGAGGTAGCAAGTCATCAACGGCTTGAAGGTCGAGCCGGTCGGCAGCGCGGCCATGACGCGCTCGCGATAGGCGACGGCCGCCTTGGTGGTGGTGACCGGCGGAATGAGATTGGGCATCAGGATGGCGCGGCCGAAATGCTTGGCCGTGAATGGCATGACAGCCTTGAGCATGGCGCCGTCGCGCACGTGCAGGTGCCAGTCGTCGGGTTTGCGGATGGTCATGCGGCTGGTCATTTCAGACCTCGCAGCGGGTAGGGCGAGCCCCCCGCTCAACCGATCGGGGCCGCCGCGGCGGCGTAGGTTTCCCGTGGCGCTTCGTCGATCATGGCGCCGGTGAGATCGGCGACGCGGGCAAAGCCGCGCTTCGCGCACCATTGCTCCAGCCCTTCGATGATCGCGATCATTCCCGACGGATTGCGGAAGATGAGGTAGCCGATCATGACCGCGCTCGCGCCGGCAAGCATGTACTCGACCACGTCTTCCACTTTGACGATGCCGCCGCAGCCGATGATCGGAATCTTCACCGCCTTGGCGCACTGGTAGACCATGCGCACGATGATCGGCTTGATGCCGGGTCCTGAGAGCCCGCCGAACTTGTTGCCGATCGCCGGCTTGAAGGTGTTGGTGTCGATCTTGAGGCCGAGGATGGTGTTCGAGACCACCAACGCGTTGGCCCCCGCCGCCTCCGCCGCCTTGCCGACGGCAACGACGTCGCCGGCATTGGGCGAGAGCTTGCACCAGATGGGCTTATCGGTGGTCTTGCGGATCAGGCTCATCACGTCGAACGTGTGTTCGGCGTGGAGCGCGAAATTGCCGCCCTTGGGATCGCGCGTCGGGCAGGAAATGTTGACCTCGAGCACATCGATGTTGGACGTGCTGACGTCGCGCGCCATAGCTTCGAAGTCCTCGATGGTCGTCGCTGAGATCGAGCCGACCAGGGGCGGAGTGAAGCGCTTGTAGTCCGGCACCTGGTGGGTGAGGAAATATTCGATGCCCTTGGTCGGCAGGCCGATGGAGTTGATCATGCCTCCCTCGACCTCGGATACGCGCGGGGGCGGGTTGCCGGCGCGGAACTCGCGCGACACGGTCTTCGCCACCAGTGCGCCGAGCCGGTTCAGGTCGATCACCTGCGCGAGGTCGGTCGAGAAGCACCCCGACGCGGGCATGATCGGGTTCTTGAGCGTCACGCTCCCGATCTTCACGCTCATATCTACCATCCGACTGCCTCCTGCAGATCGAATACCGGCCCCTCGATGCACACGCGCCGAAGTTCCTTCTTGCCGTCCACCTCGAAGGTGCGCACGCAGACGTAGCAGGGCCCGAGCCCGCAGGCCATGACCTGCTCCATGGCAACTTGCCCGGGAATGCCGGCGGCCTTGCCCACGCGCTTCATCAGTTGAAAGAGACGATTTGAGCCGCAAGTGTAGAATGCGTCGGCTTTTCGCTGGGTGATCAGCCGCGCGAGGATCGCCTCGACGTTTTCCACCGCGCTGCTGTCGTCGGTGTCGAGCACGCTGACAACGTCGCCGACCTTCGCGAACAGGTCGCCCGCCATCACGAATTCCGGACTGCGGGCGCTCAGGATTGCGGTCACGCCGATGCCGGAGTCTCCGGCGAGCTGGGAGATCGGCGCCAGCGTAGCGAGGCCGACCCCGCGGCCCAGCACGACGACGTGCTTCCAACCGGGGTCAACGCTGAACCCAACGCCCAGCGGCCCGACCATGTTGAGATCGTCGCCGCGCTTGAGCTTCGCGAGCCCGTTCGTGCCGCGGCCCACGCATTTGTACAGGAACTCGATGCGACGTTTGGCCTGGTCGATCCGATAGACGCTCTGCGGCCGCCGCAGCCATAGCTCGCCCTCGTCGGGGGAAGGGCAGAGCAGGTTGAAGAACTGGCCGGGTTTGACGGTCAGCGCTTTGGGCGACGCATCCACGATGAGGTGCTTGTATTCGGCATTGACCCAGTCGTGCGAGACGACCGGGCACAACGATTCCTCGGCCGGAATATGCTCCTCGGCCGGCGCCGGCGCGCTGCTGCCGACGACATAGGGCGCCGATGCGAACGGCCGGTGCGCCATGTGTCTCGAAATCCTGTTGCGCGGTTCATGCGGCTCGACCACTGGCACTGCCGGATCGAAGATTTCAGTAAGCCGTCGCCCGTACCAAAATCAAGATTTTTTCCAAATTTTGGACAATAGACGCGTTTTCCGCTACCATATTACCATTGACCTTTCGTCACATTGCTTCTCGATCAGGGCCCGCATGAGCCGAACCGCCGCGGCGTTCTTGAGGGACCGCTGCCACAACTCCTTGGCCATCTTCTCATGCAGGGCGAGCGCCTCGGGTGCCGAGGTGATCATTGCCACTCCCACTCGAATGTTCGGCTGTTCGCCCAGACGGAACGGACTCAACGCCAGCACCTGCCGGTCGGGCTGCCGAAACAGCTGGAAGCTCGCATGGGGCAGCGTGTCGGGCACGATCCCGATCTGGACTCCGATCGGCTCGTCCTCCAACAGCGCGATGAAATGTTCCGCTTCCGCCCGCGCCATTGCACGGCGTTCGCGCCGGACCTTATCGGGCAGTCCGAGCCGGCCGACCAGGCCGTTCCCCAGGAAATGCTCCATCTCGATCGCCGAGATCAGATTCACGATGCCGGGTTGGCGCCGGCGGTAACTGTCCTTGCGCTGACGGAGCACCGCGGTGAGCTCGTCGACCTGATCGAGCGCGCGCTTGCGGCCCGGGAGTCCGTCGGGAATGCTTTCCCGCAAGATGTCGCCGAGCGCCTGATCGAAGGCGTCGGAGGCCAGCAGGTAGGAGATCGGGCCGGCGAGCACGATGATGTGCTCGGAGGATTCCTCGATTTGCCGCATGCGCTCGAAATAGCTCACCGCCGAGGCGACATATTCGACGCCGACGCCCAGCAAGGTCGGCACCGAGACCGAGAGCAGCTCGGCGAGCTTTTCCAACGTCTCGATCTTGGCGAGCTCGCCCTTCTCGAACCGGTAAAGCGCGGTGCGCGAAATACCGAGACGGTTGGCGATCTCGTCGGCGCTCAGCCCGGAGCCGAGGCGAAAGGCTTTGAGGCGGTTGCCGATATCGTCGAAGCGAATGGCCATGACGTGCTGTAGCACCCGCCGTCGTCAATCCCGGCAATGACGCCCTTCTTTGCAAACCGGAAGGGCAATTTCTCGCGTGGGCGAAATCCTCAGAGCGATGGCGCTGCCTGGGCTTGCAGCCGTTTCGCCGCATCGAGCGCGGCCGTAACGATGTTCTGATAGCCGGTGCAGCGGCACAGATTGCCGGAAATCGCGATCCGCACCTCCTGTTCGGTCGGGTCGGGATTGTCGCGCAGGAACTCGATCAGCGTCGTCAGCATTCCGGGCGTGCAGAAGCCGCATTGCAGGCCATGGTGTTCATGGAACGCCTGTTGCAGCGGATGCAGTCGGTCGGCGGAGGGCGCGATACCCTCGACGGTGAGGAGCTCATGTCCATTCGCCTGCACCGCGAGCATCAGGCAGGAGCGCGCCGAGCGGCCATCGAGGAGGATGGTGCATGCGCCGCAGACGCCGTGCTCGCAGCCGAGATGGGTGCCGGTCAAGCCGAGCTGGTGACGCACGAAATCAGCCAGCGTCACCCGGACTTCGACCTCTTCCTCGTACCGCCTCCCATTGACGGTCAGCGCGATTTTTCGCGTCTCGCCCATTCTGGCTCCTAGACTGCGGCCGCCTGCGAACTTGCGATGTGCCGCCGCCGGTCGCAACTTGCAGCGCCGTCAGCGGTCCACGCAGGGTGTATTGCACCGGTCATCATTGCTCCTAGTGCGGACGTCCCGCTTGGGGATCGAGCAAGCGCGCATGCGCCTTTTCCAAGGCCCGCCGCGACAGCACCGCAGCCAGATGCTGGCGATAGGATGCGGGTGCGTGCACGTCGTCGATGGCTTCGAGCTTGCGGCAACTCTCGCAGGCCGCACGGAAAAGCTCGCCTGTCGGCACTTG